>Ga0207873_1002439_pt1 | contig 15282 bp, 16 predicted proteins | sample BGWIniCompost_FD_187373 | JGI IMG/M metagenome (GOLD analysis project Ga0207873, IMG submission 187373) | Cellulose adapted compost microbial communities from Newby Island Compost Facility, Milpitas, CA, USA - BGW Initial Compost (SPAdes)... ...
ACGATCTTGACTCCCTTGCGGGCTTGATCCCCAGGGCTAGGCCGATCTATCGCGCCCGAAACAACTATTTAATACATACAAGGGCCGGGGAGGGATTTCGGTGGAGGAGGAAGACCGGCATCTTCGTGTTGTGGTTTTCTTCTGCCTTCTCACTTTTTCCCATCTGTCTCCCGACAAAATCCCCCCGCCGCTTCGCGGCGACCCCCTTTGGGAAAGGGGGTGAGGGAAAGAACTGCTCTTTCTCCTTCTTCCTTCTCTCTCGTGGTTCTCGGCAGGATGCCGCTCCCACAGTGGTACTGCGATCCTTATGTCCTCTCACTTCTCAGGCCATTCCAACCGCATGTTCTCCCCGATCTGCGGTATCCAGCTTTCCTTCACGCCGGCCCTGGCCGCGTACTCCGGCCAGCGGCGCGCGACGTCGAGAATCTCGTCGAGAAGGCCGTCGGCGCGGCCGCGCTTGATGGCGACGTTCTTCGCGAAGGCGCGCAGGTCTTCGCGCGTGAAGCCGTCGCGCTTGCCGTTCACGCTCATCTGGTGCTGCGAGGTCCACTGGCCCTGCGGGTTGTAGCTGTACGCCACGTCGAAGGCGGGCGACAGCGTCCACTGGCCGGACTTGTCCATGAGGAAGGCGATGTTCTTGACGTGATCGTCCTGGTTGCGGATCACCAGGTTGAAGATCATGCGGCGGAACTGCTGCTCCACCGCCTCCATGCCAAGGCCAAGGCGGCGGATGACCTGGATGGCCTGTTCATACGAGTACGCGCCAGGCAGGTTGTAGTCGAAGTGGGCGAGGGCGGCGAGCGACTGCATGTGTACGCGCGTGCCGTCCGCGAGGCGGTCGAAGCGTTTCGTCATGAAGTGATGCCGGCCGTTTTCCTGCATCAGCCGGCAGTCGCTCATGTTGATGCCGGCGTCCACGGCCATGAGGTGGCAGGCGTATTCGACCTGGCCGTAGCCCTGCGGGTCGTCCATCTCGCGATCGCGGTTGCCGGAAACGCCGTCGAACTTCAGCAGCCAGTATTCGAAGCCCTTGCCCGCGTCGATCTGTCCCGAGCGCACCTCGTTGGTCTCGGGGTTCCAGGCGATCAGCGCCTTGGCGCGCGCGCCGCCGGCGGAGGTGCCGACGCGCAGGATGTCGAGCAGCGCCTTTTCGGCGTGGCGTTCGTCCGAGAAGCGGCCATGCAGGTTGCTGCGATGGGTGAGGATCTCCGAGGCGAGCCGCACCAGCGCATCCACTTCGATGCGGGCGTTGTCGTTGGGCGCGGGGCCGGTGGCGGGCCGGAACTCCAGCGCGCCGGTGCCGCGCGAGCCGATGTAGCAGAGACGCTCCACGGCATTGAAGCTGTTTGCGGGCCGGCCCTGGGTGGCAAGCCAGGCATCGATCAGCGCGTTGCCGAACTTGTCCGGCAGGGAATCGGCCAGCAGCCCGGGCAGGCCGTGGAAGGCGGCGGGGGAGAGCTCGGGGAAGCGATAGGGCCGCGGTGAGAGCGGCATCATCAGCGGCGCGACCTCGATGCCGCTGGCCAGGAAGTCCGGCGCGTACTGGAAGCTGGCATGGGTCTCGCCTTCCGCGAGCGCGACCGCGCCGATGGTGGTGCCCCACAGTTCGACTTCGGCGACGGTCATCGGTCCTCACCCCAGCGCCACGGCTGTTTCGGCTCTCTTATATAAGAGTGCTTGCGGCGCACGCGTTGCCGCGGGCGCCGCCGCCCGGCCAGCAGGTCCATGGGGCCGGGGGCGGCAGGCGGGAGCAGGGCGTCGAGCTTTTCCAGCAGGCCGAGCGCGCGCAGCACCCGCACCAGGTTGGCAAGCTGCACCGACTCGCCGTTCTCCAGCCGCTCCACCGTGCGCTTCGACACCCCGGCCTCGCGGGCCAGGTCCGCCTGCGTCAGCTCCCGCAGTACCCGTTCCGCGGTCAGCCGCTCGCCCATCTCCCGCAGGACGGCGGCATCCGAAGCCATGGAAGTGATCTTCATAATCGTACCTTCTTGCGAATAATGGCCTGTAAAAGGAATTATTCGTCAAAAAAAGAGAAAAGACAATGGGTCGTCAAATAAGGCGAAGTATTCACGATAAACAGAGTTTATTCTCCAATTGACACGATTTGTGCATAAGACATGAGAGGTAAGACGTAAGACGACCGTTGTCTCACCTCTCACCTCGCGCGCAGGCACACCTCTTGCTTGCTCCCCCGGCAGGAGGAGCCAACCGCATGCCAACGTTTCTCGAACAGCTGAAACCCGTCCTTGCCCGCAGCCTGGGGGTGCCGCTGTTCCTGCTGCTGGTGCTGTCCATGATGGTGGTGCCGGTGCCGCCCCTGCTGCTGGACGCCTTCTTCTCCTTCAACATCGCGCTGTCGCTGGTGATCCTGCTGGCCGTCATCTACGTGCTGCGGCCGCTGGAGTTCAGCGTCTTCCCGACGGTGCTGCTGGTTGCGACCCTGCTGCGGCTGGCGCTGAACGTCGCCTCCACGCGCGTGGTGCTGCTGGAAGGCCACACCGGTCCCGATGCGGCGGGCAAGGTGATCGAGGCCTTCGCGAATTTCGTCGTCGGCGGCAATTTCGCGGTCGGCCTCGTGGTGTTCGTGATCCTGATGATCATCAACTTCGTGGTGGTCACCAAGGGCGCGGGTCGCGTTTCAGAAGTGAGCGCGCGTTTCACCCTGGACGCCATGCCCGGCAAGCAGATGGCGATCGACGCCGATCTCAACGCCGGGCTGATCACCGCGGAAGAGGCGCGCTCGCGCCGCGAGGAAGTGCGCATGGAGGCCGACTTCTACGGCTCCATGGACGGCGCCAGCAAGTTCGTGCGCGGCGATGCCATCGCCGGCATGCTGATCCTGTTCATCAACATTCTCGGCGGCCTGTACGTCGGCGCCGCGCAGCACGGCATGCCGCTCGGCGAAGCGGCGCGCGTCTATGCGCTGCTCACCATCGGCGACGGCCTGGTGGCGCAGATCCCCGCGCTGCTGCTGTCGACTGCAGTCGCGGTGATCGTCACGCGCATGTCCAAGGCCTCCGACATGCGCGCGCAGATGATGGGCCAGATTCTCGCCAAGCCGCAGGTGCTCGGCATTGCCGCGGGCATTCTCGGCGTGATGGGCATCGTGCCCGGCATGCCGAACTTCGCCTTCCTTCTGCTGGCGGCGATCTGCGGCGCGGGTGCGTGGTTCGCGAACAGGCGCCAGGGCGAGCGCGCCGCGAGCGAACAGGCCGCTGAACAGACCGCACCTCCCGAACTGCCGCCGGCGAACCGGGAACTGTCCTGGGACGATCTCGCGCCGGTGGAACCGATCAGCCTGGAAATCGGTTACCGCCTCGTGCCGCTGGTGGAGACCGCCGACGGCGGCGGCAATCTCATGGCACGCATCAAGGCGGTGCGCCGCAAGCTTTCGCAGGAGATGGGCTTCCTGGTGCCCGCGGTGCAGATCCGCGACAACCTCGAACTCTCGCCGGGCGCGTATCGCATCAGCCTGCATGGCGTGCCGGTGGCCGAAGGTGAAATCCATCCCGACAAGGAACTCGCCATCAATCCCGGCCGCGTGTTCGGCGCGCTGGAAGGCATCGCCACGCGCGATCCCGCCTTCGGGCTCGACGCGGTGTGGATCGCGCCGGCGCGCCGCGATCACGCGCAGACCATGGGCTACACCGTGGTCGATCCGTCGACGGTGCTGGCGACACATCTTTCGCACGTCATCCAGCAGCACGGCCACGAACTGCTCGGCCACGAGGAGGTGCAGCAACTGCTCGACGTGGTCGCGCGCAATGCGCCGCGGCTGGTCGAGGACCTGGTGCCCAACCGCCTGCCGCTCGCGGTGGTGGCGAAGGTCTTCCAGGGGCTGCTGCGCGAAGGCGTCTCGGTGCGCAACCTGCGCGGCATTCTCGAGGCGCTCGCCGATGCCTCGCGCAACACCCAGGACCCGGACCAGTTGCTTGCCGCCGTGCGCGTCGCGCTCGGCCGCCAGATCGTGCAGGACATCGCCGGGCAGGGCGAGGAGCTGCCGGTGATCACGCTCGATCCCAGGCTGGAACAGATCTTGCTTTCTGCCATGCAGGGCGGCGAGGCCGCGCTGGAGCCAGGGCTGGCCGACCGGATTCACCAGGCGCTCGCGGAGCGCGTCGAAGGCCAGGAAGCCGGCGGTGAACCGGCGGTACTGCTGGTGCCGCCCGCACTTCGGCCGGTGCTGTCGCGCTTCACGCGGCACAGCCTGCCGGCACTGAAGGTGCTTGCTTTCAACGAAGTGCCTGAACACAGGCAATTGCGCATGGTCGCGTCGGTCGGCGCCTGAGCGCGGAGAACTGAAGCATGAAGATCAAGCGGTTTCACGCCAAGGACATGCGCGACGCGATCCGCCGCGTGCGCGAGGAACAGGGGCCCGATGCCGTGGTGCTGTCCACCGAGCGCACCGCCGACGGCGTGGTGCTGATCGCCGCGGTGGATTACGACGAGGCATTGATGCAGCAGGCGCTCGGCGTGATGCGGCAGGAGACGCCGAAGCCGCAGGCGAAAAGGACCGCGCCGGCGCCTGCGAAGAAACCCGTTGCCGCACGGCCTGCACCTTCGCAGAAACCGGCCGTGCCGAAACGCAGCGTGCCGCCTGCAGCGAACGCGGACGTTGCCGCGCTCGACCGCGAAATCCGTTCCATCAAGCGCATGCTCGAAGACCAGGTCGCGCGCCTGTCCTGGACGCAGTTCGATCGCGAGCATCCGCTGCGCGCCAACCTGCTGCGCGATCTCACCGCGCTCGGCATTTCATCGTCGCTGGCAAGCCGCATCCTGCAGCAGGTGCCGCCACAGCTCGACGCGCAACGTGCCGCGCGCCTGCCGCTGGGCCTGCTCGCGAAGCAGCTCGCCGCGGGCGAACGCGATCTTGCCGAGGAAGGCGGCATGATCGCGGTGGTCGGTCCCACCGGCGTCGGCAAGACCACCACCATCGCCAAGATCGCCGCGCGCCACGTGATGCGCTTCGGCCGCGAGGGCGTGGCGCTGGTCACCACCGACATGTTCCGCATCGGCGGACAGGAACAGCTTTACCACTTCGGCCGCCTGCTCGGCGTGCCGGTGTACAGCGCCAATGACGCGAACGAACTGCAGGAGACCCTGAATCTTGTGCGTGATCGCCGCCTGGTGCTGATCGATACCGCCGGCATGAGCCATCGCGACATGCGGCTGAACGCGCAGCTCGCCATGCTGCGCGCGGGCAACCCCGCGCTGCGCATCCAGCTGGCGCTGTCGGTCAACCAGCAGGCCGCGGTGCTCGATGACGTCGCTTCGAAATTCATCGGCTGCCATCCGGACGGCCTGATCCTCACCAAGCTCGACGAAGCCGCGGAACTCGGCGGCGCGATTTCCGTGGCGATCAGGCACCGCCTGCCGGTGAGCTACGTCACCGACGGCCAGCGCGTGCCCGAGGATCTGAAGCTGATGCGCGCGCATCAGCTGGTGGCGCGTGCCGTGGATCTCGTGCGTCATCGCGAGCGTCCCGATGACATCCAGCTTGCCGCTTCTTTCGGAGGAATCGCGCATGCGCTCGCCTGACGCTCTCTTCCCCGCGCACCAGGCCGAAGGCCTGCTGGCCATTCCCGAGCGCCGTCCGCTGCGCGTGATCGCGGTCACCAGCGGCAAGGGCGGCGTCGGCAAGACCAATGTCGCCGTCAATCTCGGCGTGTCGCTGGCGCATGCCGGCCGCAACACGCTGCTGCTGGATGCCGATCTCGGCCTCGCGAACGTGGACGTGCTGCTGGGGCTTACGCCCAAGGCGAACCTCGATCACGTGCTCGCAGGCCGCGTCGCGCTCGCCGACATCCTGCTCGAAGGGCCCTGCGGCCTCAGGATCATGCCGGCGGCAAGCGGCGTGCAGCGGCTTGCCGATCTCGACAGCCTGGCGATCGCGGGATTGATCCGCTCCTTCGACACGCTGCCGAACGTTCCGGAAGTGCTGATCGTCGATACCGCCGCGGGCATCGCCGAGGACGTGGTGCGCTTCTGCCAGGCCGCGCATCACGTGCTGGTGGTGGTCTGCGACGAGCCTGCATCGGTCACCGATGCCTACGCGCTCATCAAGGTGCTGAGCCGCGATCACGGCGTGCGCCGCTTCCAGGTGCTCGCCAACCAGGTCAGCGACGCCGCCGAGGGCCGCGCGCTGTACGACAAGCTGGAGCGCGTCACCGAGCGCTTCCTGGACGTCGACCTTTTCTTTGCCGGCCACGTGCCGCAGGACGTGATGCTGCGGCGCGCGGTGCGCGAGCAGCGCGCGGTCATCGACGCTTTCCCGGCGGCGCCGTCGTCACGCACATTCAAGAAACTGGCAGAGGCGGCCGATAAATGGCCTGTGCCCTCCGGATTGCGCGGCGGACTGGAGTTCTTCGCGGGGCGGCGCGAGGGCGCGGCGGCATGAGTGCGGCGCTGCAATCCAGGGTCTCGGCGGATTCGCTGGTGACGCAGCACGCCGAGCTGGTCAAGCGCATCGCCTATCACCTGGTGGCGCGGCTGCCGGCGAGCGTGGACGTCGACGACCTGATCCAGGCCGGCATGATCGCGCTGCTGGAATGCGCCGACGGCTATCGCGAGGACAAGGGCGCGAGCTTCGAGACCTTCGCGGGCATACGCATCCGTGGCGCCATGCTGGACGAGTTGCGCAAGCTCGACTGGGCGCCGCGGTCCGTGCATCGCAACGCGCGGCGCATCGCCGCGGCGATACGTGAATGCGAGGCGGAAAGCGGCGAAGCCGCGCGCGACGAGGACGTCGCGGAGCGCCTTGGCGTGAGCATGACGGAATATCACGCCATGCTCGCCGACGTGCAGGGCGCGCAGCTGCTCAGCCTGGACGACTCGCCGGGCGACGACGAGCGCAGCGTGGACGTGCGCGACGATTCGGCCGGCCCCGCGGAACGCATCGCCGACGAAAGCTTCCGCGGCGCGCTCGCGGACACGATAGGCGCGCTGCCGGAACGGGAAAGGCTGGTGATGAGCCTTTACTACGACGAGGAACTCAACCTGAAGGAAATCGGCGCCGTGCTCGGCGTCAGCGAATCCCGGGTAAGTCAGTTGCACAGCCAGGCGCTGGCGCGCATTCGCGCCAGGATGGCGGATTGGTTCTAGACACAGCGGAGCTCAGCGTGGACAAGAAGATGAAGATTCTCGTGGTGGATGATTTCTCCACCATGCGCCGGATCATCAAGAACCTGCTTGCCGATCTCGGTTTCAGCAACGTGACCGAGGCGGATGACGGCAGCACCGCGCTGGTCGCGATGAAGCAGGAAACCTTCGATTTCGTCATCACCGACTGGAACATGCCCGGCGTGCCCGGACTGGAACTGCTCAGGGCCATTCGCGCCGACGAGAAGACGAAGACGCTGCCGGTGCTGATGGTGACCGCGGAAGCGAAGCGCGAACAGATCATCGAGGCCGTGAAGAGCGGCGTCAGCGGCTACATCGTCAAGCCGTTCACGGCGAACACCCTGCAGGAAAAGATCGAGAAGATCTTCGGCGGCAGCTGAGGAGGCGACGTGGACGAGAAGGAACGCGACGGCTGGCGCAGGCGGCTGGCGGCACTGAGCGACGCGCTGGAGGCGGGCGACGACCGCTTCCTCGAGGTGCTGCGCGCGGGTTTCGACGAGCAGACCCGGCAGCTTCTCCGCGAGGTCGGCGACGTGGCGGTCGTCATGCAGGACGAACTGAAGCGCTTCCGTCACATGCCGGCATTCGACAATGCCGCGACCGCGGAACTCCCCGAGGCGCGCAAGCGCATTGCCTATCTCGCGCAGATGACCGAGCAGGCCGCGCACGAGACGCTCAATCACGTTGAAGCGGCGATCCGCGATTGCGACAGCCTGCGGGCGGGCCTCGCCTCGCTGGAGGCGGGCGCGCAGCAACGCAGCATGATGCACGTTGCCGAAGGCATTCGCGGCCGCCTGCAGGAAATGCTGCTGGCGCAGGGCTACCAGGATCTCGCCGGGCAGGTGCTGATGCAGCTCGACGGCTTCCTCGCCGACATGGAGAAGGGGCTGGCGCGCATCGGCACGCTCGCCGGTGCGAAGGCGGGTGATGCGAGTGCCGACCAGGCGGTGGGCCCGCACGTTCCCGGCGTCGACGATGCCGCCTATGTCGAAGGGCAGGATGACGTCGATCAACTGCTTGCCGATCTCGGCTTCTGAGCGATGAACAGCATGCGGAGACAGTCATGGACCTGATGAGCCTGCTCGGCCTGTTGCTGGGCGTGACCGCCGTCGTCGGCGGCAGCATCCTCAAGGGCAGCGGCATCGAGGCGCTGGTCAGCGGCGCGGCCTTCATGATCGTCATCGTCGGCACCTTCGCCGCGATCATGGTGCAGACGCCGGCGGCGGTGATGAAGCGCGGCTTCGCCATCCTGCCGTGGCTGTTCCGCGCGCCGGTGATGGATGCCGCCGAACTCATCCGCAAGGTGGTGGACTGGAGCAACGTCTCGCGCAAGCAGGGCCTGCTCGGTCTCGAACCCCTGCTGAAGCAGGAGGAAGATCCGTTCTTCCGCAAGGGCCTGCAGCTGCTGGTCGACGGCAACGAACCCGAGGCGATTCGCGAAGTGCTGGAAACGGAACTCGCGAACCGCGAGGAATACGACATGAAGGCCGCGAAGGTGTTCGAGGGCATGGGCGTGTATTCGCCCACGCTCGGCATCATCGGCGCGGTCATGGGCCTGATGTCGGTGATGCAGAACCTTGCCGATCCCTCGCGGCTCGGTCCCGGCATCGCCGCGGCCTTCGTCGCCACCATCTACGGCATCGCGCTCGCCAACCTGATCTACCTGCCGGCCGCTGCCAAGCTCAAGGGCATCGTGCAGGAGCAGACGCGCATGCGCGGCATGGTGGTCGATGGCCTGGTGGCGATCGCGCAGGGCGAGAACCCGCGCAACATCGAATCCCGGCTGGCGGGTTACGTGGTCTGACATGAGAAAACGGCAGCGTCACGAAGAACACCAGAACCACGAATCCTGGGCGATTCCGTACGGTGACCTGATCACCCTGCTGCTGGCGTTCTTCGTGGTGATGTATGCGATCTCCTCCGTCAACGAAGGCAAGTACCGCATTCTTGCCGATTCGCTGAGCGCCGCCTTTGCCGGCCAGCCGCGCACCATGCGCCCGGTGGAGATCGGCGAGAAGCCGCAGGCGCGCAACGAAGGCCCGCCGGGCGTGTCGCTGAAGACGCGGCCCTTCGAGATCAATTCGCCGGCGCGCGTCGGTGAAGTGATCACCACCGCCGACACCCCGGACGAGCGCGAGCTCGACACCGAGGCGCTGGCGGAATCGCGTCCGCTGCCCATCGATCTCGGCGGCGGCGCGATGGAAAACCTCAAGCACGTCGCCGAGGAAGTCGAGCGCGCCATGCAGGACCTGATCGAACAGGACCTCGTGGTCGTGCGCCGCACCGAGCTGTGGCTGGAAGTGGAAATCAAGACAGACATCCTCTTCCCCAGCGCCGTGGCGCACATCTCGCCTTCCGCCTTGCCCATCCTTCACAAGCTCGCCGAAACGCTGCGGCCGTTTCCCAACGCCATTCGCGTCGAAGGGCATACCGACAACAGGCCCATCGCGACGCTCGCGTTTCCCTCCAACTGGGAGCTGTCGGCGGCGCGCGCCGCGAGCGTGGTGCATCTTTTCCAGGAGCGCGGCATCGAACCGCAGCGCATGGCGGTGCTTGGCCTGGGCGAACACCGCCCGGTGGCGAGCAATGCCACGCCGGAAGGCCGCAACCGCAATCGCCGCGTGGTGCTGGTGGTGATGGCCGAAGGGCTGGAAGCCGATCGCCGCGTCGTGGAGCAGGAGCAATCGCGGCAGGTCATCGGCGATGCCGGCGCGATGGGCGAAGAGGTGAGCGCGCCATGAAGGTGCTGGCGATCGCCAACCAGAAGGGCGGGGTGGGCAAGACCACCGTCACCACCGCGCTGGCCGGCATCGCCGCGCAGCAGGGCGAGCGCGTGCTGCTGGTGGATCTCGATCCGCAGGCCTCGCTCACGGGTTACTTCGACCGGCCGCTGCCGGAGGCGGAACGCTCCAGCCGCGCCATCTTCGGCGGCGAGATCGATCCGCGGCAGCTGCCGGTGGCAAGCGGCGTGGACAACATTCATCTCGTGCCTGCGCATCCGCTGCTTGCAAGCGTGGATCGCGACGCGGCGCGCCGCCCGGGCATGGGCAGGCTGGTGGCCGCGGCCTGCGATGCCTGGCTTGCCGATTACGACCGCATCCTCATCGACTGTCCGCCCATGCATGGCCTGCTGCTGGTGAATGCCAGCGTCGCCGCCGACTGCGTGGTGCTGCCGGTGCAGACGGAATATCTCGCGCTCATCGGCCTCGAGCGCATGCTGCGCACCCTGGCAATGATCGAGCGTTCCACCGGCAACCCGATCAGCCGACTGATCGTGCCGAACATGTTCGACCAGCGCACCCGCGCCGGCGTCAACACGCTGGCGAAGCTGCGCGCCGATTACCGCGACTCGGTCTGGGAAGGCATCATTCCCGTCGATACCTCCTTCCGTGAAGCCAGCCGCCGCCACCTGCCGCTGCCGCAGGCCTTTCCCGCCTCGCGCGGCGCGGCGGCGGTGCACGCCCTCTATCGCCGGCTCGTCGATGCGCAGGCATGGAACTTGCTGAACGACGGCAGGACTTCCACGACGGGCTGAACCATGACCCTGCCATTCCTGTTGCTTGCCGTCGCCGCGCTTGCGGTGGCCTGCGTCTCGCTGCGCGCCGCACGTGCCGCGCAATCGAAAGTGAATGAACTGGAGGCCGTGCAGCGGCGGCTGCAACGCGAGCATTCGAAGCTCGGCGACGGGCTGGCCCGCCTGCGCAACGCCGCGGTCTCGCTCACCCGCACGCAACGCGATTTCGCGACGCGTCTCGCGCGCACGGATGCCGCGTTCAGGCGCCTGCAGGGCGAATGGCAGACGCGCGTGGCCGCGCCGCAGGAGCTGCTGTCGCAACGCACGCTCGAAGGCGCCATCCGGCAGCTGCGCCAGGGCGCGGCGGCGGAGGAGCTGGTGCGCCATTTCGGGCTGTCGCCGGCCGAGGCGGAGCTGCTCGCCAAGCTGCATGGCCGCGCGCACTGATCGCCCGCACGCTTAAAGAATTCGCGTTCGCCGCCGATAACCTGCGAGTACAGGCATCGATGAGCGTGCATGAAAAAGCGAACCGGCAAGAAAGGCGAGGTAGCCGCCGTCACGTTCGGCAGTGCGCAGACCATTCGTGACGTTGGCGCGCTGCACGACCGGCTCGAGGCGCTGCTGGAAAGCGCCCGGCGGGTGGAACTGGACGGCGCCGAACTGGAACGCGTCGACACCGCCTTCCTGCAGTTGCTGGCGGCGTTCCGCCGCGATGCCAGGGAGCGCGGCATAGACGTCGAATGGCGTGCGGCCGCGCCCGAGCTGCGCCGCGTCACCGCGCTGCTCGGCCTGGAAGACGTCCTCGAGTTCGAACAACAACAGCAGGGAAAGTGACATGGCCCGGATTCTCGCCGTAGACGACTCCGCATCGATGCGCGACATGGTGGCGTACACGCTGCGCACGGCGGGACATGACGTGGCATTGGCCGAGGACGGCCGCGAGGCGCTGGCGATGGCGAACGTGTTTTCCGCGGACCTGGTGCTGGCGGACATCAACATGCCGCACGTCGACGGCCTGCAGCTGACCCGCGAACTGCGGGTGCACGAGCACTACCGCTTCGTGCCCATATTGATCCTCACCACCGAGGCGAGCGCCGAACGCAAGCAGGAAGGCCGCGCCGCGGGCGCGACCGGCTGGATCGTCAAGCCGTTCGATCCGGACACCCTGCTTGCCACCATCGCACGCCTGCTGGGAACGACGACATGACAGACCTTGCGCAATTCCATGATGTCTTCTTCGAGGAGAGCCGCGAGCTCCTCGACGGCATGGAAGCGGCGCTGCTGGCGCTGGCGGATGCCGCCGACGACCTGGAACTGATCAACACCGTCTTCCGCACCGCGCATTCCATCAAGGGCGGCGCGGCGACCTTCGGCTTCAGCGAGATCGCCGAGTTTACGCATTCAGTGGAATCCGTGCTCGATCTGATGCGCTCCGGCAAGCTCACCATCGACCAGCCCGGCATCGACCTGCTCCTGAAGACCGTCGATGTCACGCGCGCCATGCTGAATGCGCAGCAGGCGGGGCAGAAGATCGATCCGCAGGCGCCCGCCGACCTGCAGTTCGACCTCGAGCTTTACGTGCACCAGCGCGAAAGCGGCGCCGCCGCGCCGGCACCGGCGCCACAGGCCGAAGCCGCGACGAACAACGAACAGGCGCAGGGCTGGGACATCCGCTTCCGGCCGCTGCCCGGCATGCTGAAGAAGGGCAACGATCCCGCCGGCATGTTCGGCGAACTCGAAAAGCTCGGCGAGCTTGAAAGGCAGGTGGACATGTCGCGCCTGCCCGCGCTTGCCGACATGGATCCGGAAGAATGCTATCTCGCCTGGGACCTTGGCCTCGTCACCGAGGCGGACCGCGGCAAGGTGGCCGAAGTGTTCGACTGGGTGGAAGGCGACTGCGAGCTGCAGATCACGCCGCGCGGCGAGATGGCGGCACCCGCACCGGCCGCCGCTGAACCGGTTGCAGCGCCCGTCGAAACGGCGAGCGCGAAGCCGGCCAAGGCTGATCCGCCGCGCGCGGAAACGGCAGCAGCGAGCTCGCATGAAAGCGCCTCCATCCGCGTCAACATCGAGAAGGTCGACCAGCTCATCAACCTGGTCGGTGAACTCGTCATCACGCAGGCAATGCTCAACCAGTTCGGTGGCGTCGATGGCGGCGAGAAGCTGCGCGCAGGCCTCGTGCAGCTGGAACGCAACACGCGCGAGCTGCAGGAATCGGTGATGCAGATCCGCATGCTGCCGATCAGCTTCCTGTTCAGCCGTTACCCGCGCATGGTGCGCGATCTCGCCTCGAAGCTGCACAAGAAGATCGAGCTCAAGGTATCGGGCGACCAGACCGAGCTCGACAAGACGGTGCTGGAAAAGCTCGGCGACCCGCTGGTGCACCTCGTCCGCAACAGCATCGATCACGGCATCGAGATGCCGGAGCAGCGCCTTGCCGCCGGCAAGCCGGAGACCGGCACCGTGCATCTCAACGCCTTCCATCGCGGCGGCAGCATCGTCGTCGAGATCAGCGACGACGGCCGCGGCCTGGATCGCGAGCGCATCCTGAAGAAGGCGCGTGACCGCGGCCTCATCGGCCCGAACGAGAGCCCGCCCGACGAGCAGGTGTTCGATCTCATCTTCGCGCCGGGATTCTCCACCGCGGAGCAGGCGACCGACGTCTCGGGCCGCGGCGTCGGCATGGACGTGGTCAGGCGGAACATCCGCGAACTGGGCGGTCATGTCGAACTGCGCTCGAAGCAGGGCGCGGGCACGACCATCACCATCACGCTGCCGCTGACGCTCGCCATCATGGACGGGCAGTCGCTGCGCGTCGGCGGCGAGCAGTACATCCTGCCGCTCACCGCCATCATCGAGTCCGTGCAGGTGACGCGCGAGACCGTGCGCACCGTCGCCGGCCGCGGCGAGGTCGTCTCCTTCCGCGGCGAGTACCTGCCGGTGATCCGCCTGCACGAGGTGCTGGGCAGCGAGGGCGGGGCAAGCGAGCAGCAGCTGGTCGTGATCGTCGAGGGCGACAACCGCCGCGCCGGCCTGGTCGTGGACGAGCTGCTCGGCCAGCAGCAGGTGGTGATCAAGTCACTGGAAGCGAACTTCCGCCGCGTGGCGGGCCTGTCGGGCGCGACCATCCTGGGCGACGGCGCCGTCGCACTGATTCTCGATGTTCCCGGATTGATACGCCTGGCCAACACGGCCAGGGCCGCGTGAGCGGTTCTCATCGAAGGTAGACAGCATGCACAGCGAAACACAGGCAATCAGCAACGACGACACGGGCCGCCTGCGCGCGCAGCCGGGCAAGTATCTCGCCTTCACGGTCGCCGGCGAGGCGTACGGCGTCGACATCCTGCGCGTGCGGGAAATCCGCGGCTGGTCGCGCGCCACGCGCGTTCCCGGCGCGCCCGATCACGTGCTTGGCGTGCTCAACCTGCGCGGCTCCATCGTGCCGGTGATCGACATGCGCGCGCGCTTCGGCATGGAACTGGCCGAGCCGACCGCAACCACGGTGATCATCGTGCTGTGCGTGCATGGCGGCAGCGGCGAGCGTGACGTGGGCGTGGTGGTGGACGCGGTTTCCGACGTGTTCGACGTCGCGGCCGAGGCGCTGCGCCCGGCGCCGGAATTCCGCCAGGACATCGACGTGCGCGCCATCAACGGCATCTTCGCGCGCGAGAACGACATGATCATGCTGCTCGACATTGACTTGCTGGTGGATAGCGAAGCCATCACCGGCATCGACGACTGATGGCTTCGTACAAGAGGTCCGAGAAATGAACTTCATGAAGAAACTTACCATCCGCGCCAGCCTCTGGCTGCTGCTCGGCTTTGCCTGCGCGGTGCTGCTGCTGGTCGCCTCCCACGGCCTGGGAGCGCAGGACGAGGCCGCGGACGCGGTAGAGACGATGTACGCCGAGAGACTGGTGCCGACCTGGCAGATGGGACACATCAACGAACTGTCTCTGGAGAACACGCGGCTGTTCGAGCGCGCCATCGCCAGCAATTCCATCAGCGAGGCGCGCAAGGCGCGCGAGGCCTTCGAGGCCAACGCGGCGGAAATCGATGCCCTGTGGCCGCAGTTCCTGAAGAGCCTGATCACCGAAGAATCGAAGCACCTCGCCCGCCAGTACGAGGAGCAGCGGGCCCGCTTCATCGAGGAGATCGTCAACGGCTTCGAAGTCGCGGAGGACGGCGACTTCGCCACCGCGCTCATGCTGCGCGACATGAAGGTCGTGCCTGCCTATGAACCCGTGCTCAAGACCGGCAAGGCGTTGCTCGAGCGGCAGCTGGAAGTCGCCCAGGGCGTGCTTGCCGAAGTCCGCGCGGAACAGGCGCGGGAGCGCACCCAGATCATTCTCATGATCGCGATCGGCCTCGCCGTCATCGGGCTGTTCGGCTTCACGCTGATCCGCAACATCCGCCGGCCGCTGGAGCACGTGCAGCGGGTACTGAGCGAGATCAGCGAGGGGCGTCTCGGCCATGAGCTTCACGCCGAAGGCAAGGGCGAGATCGCGCAGATGGTGGAAGCGCTCGCCGCCATGGATCGACGCCTTGTCGAGATCGTGAGCGAGGTTCGCGAGGGGTCGGACGCGGTGAGTGCCGCGGCGGTGCAGATCTCGCAGGGCAACGATGACCTGTCGCAGCGGACCCAGGAG
>Ga0207873_1002441_pt1 | contig 15273 bp, 13 predicted proteins | sample BGWIniCompost_FD_187373 | JGI IMG/M metagenome (GOLD analysis project Ga0207873, IMG submission 187373) | Cellulose adapted compost microbial communities from Newby Island Compost Facility, Milpitas, CA, USA - BGW Initial Compost (SPAdes)... ...
GGTTAAGAAAATCTTGCGCCCTCAATCCCGATTTCCAATAGAGGATGCAAAGATAAACGGATCACAACAAATTTGAGTTAATTTTGGACAATGACCTGGCAGCATTTCTTTGCATTCACTGGCGTTTTGTCTGCTTTGCTCCTCTTGACAGGACTGTGGCGACCGTGGATTGTGCTTTGGTGGCTTTCGCATCAAAATCGGAAGATGGTGCTGCAATGGTATGGCACATTACTGCTGGCAAGCCTACTGGCCTTCTGGGCAATCGGGCATCTCAAATCCTGACAACTCAATTATCCGAATGAGACCGCAAACCTTTCTTCTTGTAATCTTAAGCATCCTCATGCTGCAGTGCGGCAAATCGTCAGACGGCGGTCACGCGCTCGCACCAGAAGATGCGACACCCGTGAATGAACTGCCTGACATGAATCTGGTGACGATGGACCAACAGGTGATCCGCGCGAGGGAGCTGTCGGGCAAAAGCATCCTGATCTTCTTCCGACCGGAATGCGATCACTGCCAGCGCGAAGCGGAGGCGATCAGCAAGAACCTGGATGCATTTAGCGAATACAGGCTCTACTTTGTAAGTACGGACGGACATGAAGCGTCGCGAAAGTTTGCCCGCGACTATTCACTGGACCGCAAGCCCAATGTGCACTTCGTCCAGACTACGGTAAAGGAGATACTTGATCACCTTGGACCGATATCCACACCTTCGCTCTATATTTTTTCAGAAGACCGTCGACTCGTCCGGCATCTTGATGGAGAGAAGCCGATTGAAGAAATCCTTGGCTACCTCTAACTCAACCTTCTCGCTGCTGCAAGCATCGGACCGTCGGGTGCAGTAAAGGCCAGGAGATAGCGTTCCCCGCCTTCCCTCAGTCTTAACTCAGCTCTCAGCCCATCGGGAGCGCGAGGGTGATTGCGTACGACGATGTTCGCCATGCGTTCCGGGAAAAATTCGGCGAGGTCGGGGAACCGGCTTGCCGTTGCAATGATTTCGTAGGTTCGACCGGGAAAATCCTCAACGAGTTTCTCCGATGTATATAAATGCGTATTGACGTGTAGTTTAATCACGCCAAAACGTGAAGCTACCAGCCGAAAGCCACCCGCTTTGAGTATCTCAGGCGCGGGTTCATACACGTATTTTTGAAGTGCGCCAAATTGTACGGGTGCAACTCTTTCCTGGCTGCGATAGAAGGAAAAAGGCTGCCGACCGGACGATAGATCAACGGTTTCCAACAGCGGTTCTGCGTTGTGGCCTGCTTCGGAAAAGAACAACATTTCCCTTACTTCTCCGCCAACAGCGACTACATGCACCTGTGCGACGTTGGGGATAACCTGAAGTCCGCGGTCGATGTCCAGCATCGGCGAGACCTTTACCATCATCCGAGTGAAAGTCTTCCCGAGGATTGGGATTATCGTGCGAATGTCCGGCGAGTAGGCCGTTAGTTCGATTTTTCTCTTGTTGTTGTCGGTGCGCCTTGAAGGATCCAGGTACGCGAGGTCGAAGGTGAGTGAGGTTTTTTCCAGAAAAGTAAGTGCATCCGCTTCGTGATATACAATGTTTGTTGCCCCGAGTTGCCTATGGTTATGACGGGCGATTTGCAGGAGTTGGCGATTTTGTTCGACGTAATGAACCTCGGTGTAATGACGGCTTAGAAAATACGTATCCACTCCAAACCCGCCGGTCAGGTCCACACAGCGGTGGCGAGCCAAACCGCTCAACGCGGCTGCTTGTTCTGCCTTATACCTCGCCGCTCGTTCAGACGAACACTGTTCCAGGTTTTCGCGGGAAGCGTATAGAATTCCTTGAGTCGTATAGTACAATGGAAGTTTGAGCCTGATCTGCTGCCGTCCGGCAATCTGTTTCGCGATGAGGGGGAAAGCAATGCCGAACAGCAGCGGAGGCTGTTTTAGTGACAACTCATGGACGTCTGACGAGGTGTGCGCACGGATAAACTCCTGTACTTCGGGTTGGAGCAACCGCGGCTCTGGAACGTCCGGCGCGTCGCTAATAGACAAGGCTTTTTTCCAGCATGAACTCGGCGATCTGAACCGCGTTGGTGGCCGCACCCTTTCTCAGGTTATCGGATACAATCCACATGTTCAGTGTATTAGGTTGCGATTCGTCGCGGCGTAACCTTCCGACAAAGACTTCGTCCTTACCCTTCGCATAGATAGGCATAGGGTATACGTTATTGGCCGGGTCGTCCTGAACGACAACACCAGGCGTGGCGGCGAGCATACGGCGAACTTCGTCGAGGTCGAAATCCTTGTGGAACTCTACATTTACGGCTTCGGAGTGACCGCCGATGGTCGGAACCCGTACCGTCGTTGAGGTAACTCCGATCGAGTTATCTCCCAGAATCTTCCGTGTTTCGTTGACCATCTTCATCTCCTCCTTCGTGTATCCGTTCTCAAGGAAGACGTCGATATGAGGCAGCGCGTTCATGTCGATCGGGTGCGGATAAACCTTGGCGCCCTGTACGCCAGCCCGCTCGTCCATCAGCTGCTGTACTGCATCTTTCCCGGTGCCGGTGACGGACTGATACGTAGACACCACAATCCGCTTGATCTTGTAAGCGACGTGAAGCGGCGCCAGCGCCATCACCATCTGAATAGTTGAGCAGTTGGGGTTGGCGATGATGCGATCGTCTATACCAATAACGTGACCGTTAATTTCGGGCACAACAAGCTTTTTGTCGGGGTCCATACGCCAGGCGGAAGAGTTGTCGATGACGATAGTACCCGCTTCGGCGAATTTGGGCGCCCACTCGAGCGAAGTACCTCCCCCGGCAGAGAAAATGGCGATATCCGGTGCCTGTTTTACCGCATCTTCAATGCTGATGATCTTGTAGTCGGAGCCTTTAAACTTGACGGTATGCCCAACCGATTTGGCAGACGCTACCAGAATCAGTTCGGTGAACGGGAAATTTCTTTCTTCCAATACGCGCAGGATCTCCTGCCCAACGAGCCCCGTGGCTCCAACTACCGCAAGTTTCATGATTCGTGTTTGTATTTAGAATCACAAAAATAGTACTTTTGAAAGAGCCCAAAGCAATAAGACCCCTCGACTATGAATAAAATTATTTGGGCTCTCGGGTTAACTATTGTTAGTTCGATCCCTTTCAACCCGGCTTTCTCTCAGTCCAGCGACGAACCAACCCAACCTACGGACGTCGCCTACAAGGATGTGATCATCACAGAAATTCTTGCCGACCCGTCGCCATCGGTTGGCCTTCCGGAAGCGGAGTTCGTTGAGATTTTCAATCGCTCTTCAGCTACGGTTAACCTTGGTGAATGGACCCTTTCGGATGAGCGAACTTCTGCCAGACTTCCATCGATTTCCCTTCCATCTGAGGAGTATGCAATCATTGTCTCCTCACAGGAAGCCGCGGCATTCGAAGGCATTCGCGTTGTGCCGGTGACAAGTATGCCGAGTCTGAACAACGCAGGTGATGCTGTTGTACTCCGGTCTGCAATGGGCAAGACCATCGATTCGGTGCGGTACGCCAGTAGCTGGTATCGCAACGCGTCAAAGAGAAATGGTGGTTGGTCGCTCGAGCTGATCGATCCGTTCAACCCATGCGGCGAGGAGGATAACTGGACGGAAGCAGAAGCCCCGGAAGGCGGAACCCCGGGTAAACAGAATTCGGTCTTTGCATCGAAGCCTGATGCTACCGGACCAAACATTGTTGCGGTAACAGCAATTGACGTGAACAAGCTTCTGATCGAATTCGACGAGAAGCTGCTGGATGAAAGGGTCCCACCCGGGAATGTCATCATCGACCCGTATGTGGAGGTAAATTCTGTGACCCTTGGTGAAGCGCTCAGGTCGCTTCTCGTAGTCCTTTCGGGCTCTCTCGAACCCGGAATCCTTTATGCTGTGAGCGTCCGGAACGTCAGGGATTGCAATCACAATCTGGCATTAGAAAAAAGCACAGCGTTTGCAGTTCCGGAACCTGCGGACAGTCTGGACGTCGTCATCAATGAAATCCTTTTCAATCCGAAGCCGGGAGGTGTTGATTTTGTTGAGATCTACAACAGGTCGCAAAAGTTTATCAATCTGAAGGGCTGGAGTACAGCAACCTATTCTGAAAGAATTCCGAAAGATTTGCGAACCATTACCGGAGAAGACCGACTACTGGCTCCAGGTGGTTACGTGGTGTTAACTCCGGACGTCGAAGTTCTTGCGAACCATTATCCCGATGTCGCATCGGACGCTTTGATTGAAACGCGGCTGAATGCACTTCCTGATGATGTGGGTTCAGTAGCGTTGCTGGATGCGTCGCAACGTGTGATTGATGCCGTGACTTACAACAAGGCCATGCATTCTATTTTCGTTACCACGGCGGATGGCGTATCGCTTGAGCGGCTTTCCGCCGATGCTGCAAGTGGCGATGCGGATAACTGGAGTTCGGCATCCTCACGGGCGGGTGGTGCAACACCGGGACGGCGAAATTCGGTGGAAGTGCTTTCATCCGGTCCGCTCCCTAAGCCCGTGACCGTTGATCCGCCTGCATTCAGGCCGGTTCATGGGAAACCGAATTTCACAATTATCCGTTACAACTTTGACCGGGCCGGATATGTGGCCAACGCCAGGATACTCGACCAACAGGGCCGTTGTATCCGTTCCATCGCCAGCAATGACCTGCTAGGCAGCGAAGGTTTTTACCGCTGGGATGGCGACCGCGACGATGGGTCTCGCGCCAGGGTAGGTTATTATTGGCTTTGGTTCGAAGTCTTTTCACCGTCAGGCGATGTGCACGCGTTCCGCGAACGGATCATCGTTGCCGGAGACTTCTGAACATAGGTTAATTGGCCATAACGGCAGGAAACAGGGCTTCCAGGAATAATGGAAGCAATATTTTTTGTTTTAGTCACCGCGGCGTAATTTTGCGCATCTTTTACCAAACGAGAAATACGGGACATGGCCAAGAAGAAAAAAACTCCCGCTAAGGTAGCTAAGAAAAAGACGGCGGCTAAGCCGAAGGCAAAACCCGCGGCTAAAGCAGCTAAGAAGGCTAAAGCTGCCAAAGCGGCAAAGAAGAAGGCCAGCACGCGTACGCCGACAGCCCGGAAGGCAGCCGCCAAAAAGCCGGTGAAGAAAGCAGTGATCAACCAAAAGAAAAGTGTGAAGGTGGTTAAGAAGAAAAGTGTAGAAGCTCCGAAGGCAGCTGAGGCGCCCGTATCGAAATCCAAAGCGAATCCTCAGGTGAAATCCGAACAAAAGAACGCACAACCTGAAAAGGTGCGGATTGAGGCACCGCAAAAGGAACAGACTGTAGCAAAGCCTGCTACGGAATCGAAGCCATTGCCTCCTGTTGCACAAATGCACATGTTCCAGATCCCAAACCAGCGTCCTATCGCGCACAAGCCTGCGCGAACTACTACGGATGAAACGCGCACCCGCTACTCTGAAGAGGAGTTGCGCGAGTTTGAGAAACTCATACTTGAAAAACTTGAGAAAGCCCGCGAGGAGTATAAGATCCTCAAGGATACGCTGAATCGTACCAACGATGAGGGCACCGATGCTACTTCGGGAGGAAACACGAAAGTGCTCGAGGACGGAGCGGAAACGGCAGAAAAGGAAAATCTCAGTCAGCTTGCCGCACGTCAGCAGAAGTACATTACCAACCTGGAGAATGCGTTGATCCGCATTAAGAATGGTACGTATGGTATCTGCTCCGTGACGGGTAAACTGATTTCCAAGGAACGCCTCATCGCCGTACCGCATACGACGCAGTCCATTGAAGCGAAAATGATGAAGCAGGACTAGCGCCTTGGACTTTCTTCAAAACCATATCGAGGCGCTCATCTTTTGTTCGCCGGCGCCCATTCGCGTCAGCGAGCTTGTAGCCTGTTTGTCCGAAATGTTTGGCGCTGAAGTTCCCGAAGAAGATGTTACGGGAGCTATCCAGCGTCTGGAGGAAAAGTACGCGCAGGAAGAGTTTTCTTTCCAGCTCTACAAGTCCTCCGGAGGCTACCAGTTTCTTACCAAACCTGCATACCAGGCGAGCATTGGCATAATGCTGAAGCAGCAGTCGAAGAAAAGACTTTCCACGTCTGCGATGGAGACGTTGTCGATCATTGCTTACAAGCAGCCGATCTCCAAGACAGAAATAGAAAGCATCCGCGGCGTGAACTGCGACTACGCGGTGCAAAAGCTGCTCGACAAAGGCCTGATTGAAATCAAAGGAAAGGCCGATACCATCGGGCGTCCTATGCTCTACGGAACGTCTCAAAAATTTATGGAGTACTTCGGAATCAACGACCTTAGCGAACTGCCGACTCCGAAGGACTTCGCACACGAAGTGAATACCATCGGCGAGAACATGGATCTTAAGGATGCCGATGCGCAAGGGTAAAAGCTCTGCCGCTTCCGGCAGAGGAAAGACTTCAAGAAAAATTTCACGTTCGTCCGGTAAGGACGAAAGTAAACCGAAGCGTTCGGTACAATCCGATACGATTAGAACCAAACCGTCCCCGCGAAAGGAATTCGCTCCGGGTCGTGCAAAGAGCTACCCAAAGCCGAAAGGAAAGGAATCGCAACCCCAAGTCGCCGATACCCTCGCGAAGGAAGGTCCGATACGACTCAATCGCTACATCGCCAACAGTGGTGTCTGCTCACGACGTGAAGCCGACAATCTGATCCGCATGGGCGTGATCACCGTAAATGGCAAGGTCGTTACGGAACTGGGCTACAAAGTAAACCCCGGGGACAATGTTCGTTACGAAGGCAAGCTGCTCACAGCTGAAAAGCCGGTATATATCCTGATGAATAAACCGAAAGGCTATCTCACCACGACGCGGGATCCGAAGGAACGCGATACGGTCATGGCACTGATCGGAAACAAAGTGCGCGAAAGGATATATCCTGTGGGGCGTCTCGATCGCAATACTACCGGCTTGTTGCTATTGACCAACGACGGAGAACTTGCAGAAAAGCTTTCGCACCCTTCGCATAACGTGAAGAAGATTTACAAGGTGGAGCTCGATCGGCCCATTGAAGCGGCCGACTTCGACAAACTCGTCAAAGGCGTACAGTTGGAGGAAGGGCGCGCTGTTCCGGATGATGCTGCAATTGTATCAGATGACCGAAAAACACTCGGCATCGAACTTCACATTGGCTGGAACCGTGTTGTGAGAAGAATCTTCGAGGCGCTGGGCTATGAAGTGCGCAAGCTTGACAGGACAATGTATGCCGGACTCGACAAACGCGACCTCCCGCGCGGCAAGTGGCGTCACCTCACAAAGCAGGAAGTTATCCGACTGAAACACTACCGGTGATCACGCGTTTTCCAGTGTCACCGTAAAGGTTGTGCCTCTTCCATACTCCGACTCCACTTCGATTTTTCCCTTAACCTTTGCGAGCGCCTCTTTCACGATGTAGAGGCCGAGTCCTGTCCCTTCTGTTTCCTGCGATGCGCGGAAGAACATATCAAATATCTTGTTGACACTGTGCACGGGAATACCCTGTCCGTTATCTTCCACAGTAAAGATGACGGTGTCGCTGATTCTTTTAAACGTAATCTTAACGTAAGGGTCTTCCTGGTTGAGCCGGTGATACTTTACCGCGTTGGTGATGAGGTTGGACAGGACGATTGAAATCTGATTAGGGTCGGAGTAAAAGCTGTTGTCAGAATCTTTGTCATACTCGAGCCTGATGCGCGAAGCACCTTCAGAGAACTCTATATCGGAAATAACTTCCTTGACCAGGTCGCTGAACCGAATGGTCTGCATCTTTATGCCGAGCTTCTTCGTTTTTGATAGCCTCAACACGTCCGTCAAAATCATGTTCAGCTTTTGGGCGCGTTGCTCGATCAGCTCCATGTAGTTCTTTCCCTTCTCTTCATTGAGCTCCATCTTGCCGAGGTATGTGAGTCCAAGAATGGAAGTTATGGGCGCGCGTAGGTCGTGAGAGGTGCTGTAGAGAAAACTGTCGAGATCCTTGTTTACCTGTCTTAGTTTTTCGCGTTCGTCTTCAAGCAACCACATCACCATGCCCATACTCATGATCGCAATCATCATAAGGTTGATAAGCCCCCGTGAACCTGGCAACAACGCCTGCTCGCCGGCGGTATCAAAGATCATCATGGAGATGTGAAAGAACTGATAGCCCGCGTACGCGACGAAAGAAATGGCGAGTAACTTCTGACCCACCCCGCGTGTGAACTTTGGATTCCTCCACACAACAAATGCTGCCAGCAAAAAACCGATGCCCGAGATCAACGATCTTGACCCGATACGCAGAACGTATCGTTCATAACCTCCTTCGGGGTGTTGCCCGAATGCAAGTACTGTGACAACTCCGAGCAGCACAACGCCGATGATAATGGATTGATACACTCTCCTCCTCACAGGTCTTGAGCGGACAAGCTGATACGAGCCGATGAGAATGTAGACAATGTGAAGAAATGCGCCGACCTGTGCGACGATGTTAAGCGGTATCCAGCCTACCGATGGATAGTTTTCATCTTCCAGGTTGGTCATCAGGATTACGGTGCTGACCATGTATATGGAGAACGCGAGCCAACTGCGCGACCATGTACGAAGAAAACGTCTTTCATATACAAGACTGAAATGCCGGAATATGAAAAACATGACGAGCCCGAGTGTGGCCTGGGCTACATATGTGGCAGATGGATCGGCGGCGAGTCCGAATAACTGTCTGAAGTACATCAAAGAAGACTAAAGCCAAAAAAACTAATACAAAGAAAATGATAGTTTTAACTAAATAAGGTAAAATTGGACTTTCGGAGGGAACTTGTTGGCAAAAAAATACCGAAAGTCGGAAAGTGACGGTTTGAGAAACCGTGAAATGAGGAGTTGTGGTGATGGACGGAATCGAACCGCCGACACAAGGATTTTCAGTCCTTTGCTCTACCAACTGAGCTACATCACCAAATCGGCGCCAGCCGGGCGAATAGGGGCCAAAAGTATATAATTTTATATTTCGTGCAAAATTTAACTTGTTAGCCCGATGCTTGTCCAGCAGATCCTGTTTGTGATTATCCTCGCTGCAACTGGCTACGTGGTCTGGCGACGGGCGCGTGGCATCGCGCGGAACATACGGATGGGACAGGGCGAGCTGCAGACCGACCGGCCGGGCGAACGCTTGCGCAACATGTTGCTTGTGGCGTTTGGGCAAAAGAAGATGTTCAAGAGGCCGTGGCCCGCGATCCTGCATTTTTTTGTTTACATCGGCTTCCTCGTAATCAATATTGAAATCCTCGAATTTATTGTCGACGGAATAGCGGGAACGCACCGGATATTTGCGCCCTATCTGGGCGGTCTGTATCCTGTGCTCATGAACATCTTCGAGTTTCTTGCCGTCGCCGTCCTCGCATCATGCGCGATATTCCTGCTGCGGCGCAACGTGGCCAAGGTTCGACGCTTCTGGTCAAGGGAGATGACGGCGTGGCCACGCCTCGACGCAAACCTGATCCTTACCGCTGAGATTCTTCTGATGATCGCCATCCTCACGATGAATGCCGCTGACCAGTGGCTGCAGGTGCGGACGCCTGAAAAATATCCGGCTTCGGGAACACTATTTTTCAGCAGCATGCTTATGCCGCTGTTTAATGAAATGTCAACTGCGGCGCTGGTGGTAACCGAACGCGTTGCCTGGTGGTTTCACATACTGGGTATTCTTGGCTTTGCTATCTATATCACATATTCGAAACACCTCCACATCGTCCTTGCTTTTCCCAACACCTATTTTGCTCCGCTCAAGCCCCGGGGACAGATGAAAAATATAGAGGTCGTCACGAACGAGGTTCGTGCCATGCTTGGTCTTGGAGATGCGCCACAGACAGGAGCACCGGGTCGCTTTGGAGCAAAGGACGTCAACGACCTTTCGCGGATCAGCCTCCTTAGTGCGTATGCCTGTACTGAATGCGGACGTTGCACAGATGAGTGTCCTGCGAACATTACAGGCAAGGCTTTGTCACCCCGCAAGATCATGATGGACACGCGCGATCGAATGGAAGACATTTCGAGAAGCCTGGCAAAAGGTGGCCCGGGTCTTGACGACGGCAAATCGCTCTTTGGTGATTACATTACGCGCGAGGAGATCAATGCTTGCACGGCATGTCAGGCGTGTGTGGAGGCGTGCCCTGTCATGATCAATCCGCTGGAGATCATTCTTGATATTCGGAGATACATTGCGATGGAAGAGTCCGGCGCACCTGCAGCCTGGAACGCGATGTTTCAAAACATCGAGAATAATTTTGCTCCCTGGAAATTTCCGCCTTCCGATCGCTTCAACTGGGCGAACGAAGGCAGCAGAACGCAATGAAATAGCTGAGTGGAAGAAGAACAAAAGATACCGACAGTGGCGGAACTCGCCGCGCAGGGAAGGTCGCCCGAAGTATTGTTCTGGGTCGGCTGCGCTGGCTCATTCGATGACCGTAGCAAGCGCGTCACGCGTGCATTTGTCAAAATATTACAGTCGCTGAAAATCGACTTTGCCGTACTGGGAACTGAGGAAGCCTGCACAGGAGATCCTGCACGTCGCGCCGGAAATGAATTCCTGTTTCAGGTTCAGGCGATCAACAACATCCAGGTTCTCAACGGTTACAATATCAAGAGGATGGTGACTACGTGTCCACACTGTTTCAATACGATAAAGAATGAATATCCCCAACTCGGTGGCAACTATGCGGTGGAGCATCATTCCACTTTTCTGCAACGGCTCATCGATGAAGGACGTATTGTGTTGAAGGAAGGCGGCACGTTCAAGGGCCGTCGAATCACATACCACGATTCGTGCTACCTGGGACGGGTGAACGGTGTGTATGAAGCACCGCGCGCGGTGCTTGCCGCCCTGGATGCGGACCTCGTGGAGATGAAAAGGAGTCGCGCGAAAGGCCTGTGCTGTGGCGCTGGCGGAGCGCAGATGTTCAAAGAGCCCGAACCCGGAAAGAAAGATATTAACGTGGAGCGCACGGATGAAGCGCTCAATACCAATGCCGACACCATCGCCGTGGCGTGTCCGTTTTGCATGACGATGATGCGCGATGGTGTGAAGGCCCGTGAGAAAGAATCAGAGGTAGCCGTAAAGGATATCGCAGAACTTATTGCAGAAAGGCAGGGTTTGTAAGCTTAGGAATCGTACTCATGTTTGTCGAATTTGATCAAATGCCCGACCACGCCAGGGTGTGGGTTTACATGGCGGACCGGCAATTTTCTGCCGACGAACGCAGCGTAATACACTCCATACTCGGAGCATTCACCGCCGAATGGGCTGCCCACGGCGTACCGCTGCGCGCATCGTACACCCTAGCAGAAGACCGTTTTCTGATTTTGGCTGTGGATGAATCACATCACACCCCCAGCGGATGTTCCATCGATTCGTCGGTGGGCGCGTTGCGGCAAATCCGGGAAGCAACCGGAATCGACTTTCTCGATCGCAAGGGCGTGCCCTTTTATTCTGAGGATGGCATTGGCGTTGTGAGGCTGGAAGAACTCAAACAAAAATATCGGGATGGCGTATGGGATGGTCAAAGCCTGACGTTCAATACATTGGCGAAGACCGTTGGTGAGTTTCGGTCGGCATGGAAGGTCCCGGCCGAGAACACCTGGCTAAAGCGCTATATGGAACCCAAATTTTGTTAGATTTGATCAAAAGGCACTTCGGGATATGAGGCTCATTATGCTCCTTCCCGTTATCGCACTGCTGGTGATAGCTTGCGGCACGGAGAAAAAAGCAACCAAGGCGTTTCAGCTGGGCAAATACCAGACTGCCATTGACCTTTATACCAAGCTTCTTGCCGACAATCCCCAGAACGGGTACTATAATTATATGGTCGCGGAGTCCTACCGCCTGTCCAACCGGCTTAAGGACGCCGAACGATACTACACCAACGCCGGAGGACGGGGTATCAACCGGGATACCGTAAGATTCTACTACGCACAGTCGCTGAAGTCCAATGGCAAATACCAGGAGGCGCGACGCGAACTCGACGAGTTAATAAAGAATACGACGGCTCAGGCGCTGAAGGAGCGCGCGGCCGCCGAACTCGAGGGACTGACCTATCTTGAAAAACTCAACGGCAGTACAAACTACTATCGTGTAAGGAACCTGGAGTTGATTAACACTCCTGCAGCGGAATACGCACCAGTATATCTCAACAACGAACTCTACTTCTCAAGTAACCGTGGCAACGGTAAGATTTACGAAGCCACCGGCACACCCTACTCCGATCTTTACAAAGTGGCTACGCGCGGAGCGAACGTAGATGTCTCCACCGTGCAAGCACTTCCGCCGCCAATCAATGATCCCATCCGCAATGAAGGTTGCGTAACGTTCACCCCCGACGGACGAATCATGGTATTCGCGAAAGGAAATACCGCCAAGAAAAACGGAGGTGAAGATGTCGATCTTTACCTCGTGCGCTGGCGCAATGGCGAATGGTCGGAACCTGTAAAGATCAATGCGCCGGTGAACGTCCAATACCGTGGCGAGAATGCAACGGAGCTGGAGCGAAATTACGGATGGGACTCAACACCCGCGTTTAGTCCGGATGGACGAACCTTGTACTTTGCCAGTAACCGCCAGGATAAGAATGCACAGGGCGGTACAGACCTGTACTCCGCCCAAATGGATTCGCGCGGAAGGTTTACAAGGATTCGCAACCTGGGTCCTGAAATCAATACACCAGGAAATGAGATGTTCCCTTATGTTGCCGAAGATGGGCGTCTGTATTTCTCCTCTGATGGACACCCGGGATACGGAGGTCTCGACATTTTTGTCGTCAACCGTCGGGATGGCAAGAACGTAGTTGAAAACCTGGGTCAACCCATGAACAGTCCGGGCGATGATTTCGGAATCTTCCTGTTCCGCGCCGACCGAGGCTTCTTTACATCCAACCGTGAAGGCGGCAAAGGTGATGATGACATCTACACCTTCGTCAACGAAGATCCCAACCTGAAAGTCGTTAACTACGCCCTTCAGGGTATTACGTATTTCAAGGACAGAGACAACAACCTGCAGATCTTGCCGAACACGCGTGTGACGCTGCTTGATGCGAACGGCGAACCGATGCAGGATTATGTCACTGGAAACGATGGTAAATTCCTCTTCCGTGTTTACGAAAATGAAGACTATAACCTCGTAGGCGAAAGCGAAGGATACCTTACCAAGCGTCAGCCCTGGACCATGAAGGGCAAAAGCGTCGATCCGAGTACGCTGAAAGATCTGGTGACGAATATCACACTGGATACGATCATGATCCTCGACCGGAAGGCGGTCAACGAGAAGTTCGTACTTGAAAACATCTACTTCGGATTTGACAGTACTGACATCAAGCCGGAGGCCGCGAAGGAACTTGATAAACTGGCGCAGTTGCTGATCGATAACCCCGAGATCAAAATCGAAATGGGATCTCACACGGATAGTGTAGGTTCATTCGATTACAACATAGACCTGTCGCGGCGCCGTGCTGAATCGACCGTCCGCTACCTGATCAACAAGGGTATATCGCCTGACCGGCTGACTGCCAAAGGTTATGGTGAAACGCAGCCCATTGCCCGCAATACCAACCCCGATGGTACGGATAACCCGGCCGGGCGTGCAAAGAACCGAAGAACCGAATTCAAGATTCTTGAGGTGGGTGTAGTGCCAAGGACCATCCAGGAAGAGGCGGGTGAAATCTACCAGGATGAGGAGGATAAATACTTCCGTGATTAGACCAAAATTACCCTATGCATATAAGCCGGAGTATCTCCGGCTTTTTTATTTTGCGAACCCTTATTAAACGAACTGAAATGGAATTCCGCATTGAAAGGGACACGATGGGCGAAGTAAAGGTGCCCGCCACGCGCTACTGGGGCGCGCAAACCGAAAGATCCCGAAACAACTTTCGAATCGGTTCACCAGCAAGCATGCCTGTGGAAATCATTCACGCTTTTGCCGTTCTGAAAAAGGCTGCAGCCCTTGCCAACGAGGAACTCGGCGTGCTGCCATCGGAAAAGGCAAAGCTGATCAGCCAGGTATGTGATGAAATCCTGGAAGGTCGCCTCGACGACGAGTTTCCTTTGGTGATTTGGCAAACAGGTTCAGGGACACAAAGCAACATGAATGTCAACGAAGTCATTGCGAACCGCGCTCACGTACTGAATGGTGGTAAGCTGACGGATGAGAAGAAAGTGTTGCATCCCAACGACGACGTTAACAAGTCGCAATCCTCCAACGATACATTCCCGACGGCGATGCACATTGCCGCCTATAAGCAAGTTACTGAAGTAACGCTCCCGGGTCTGAAGCTGCTCCAAAAGACACTCTCCGAAAAAGCCGAGGCCTTCCGCGACATTGTCAAGACCGGTCGGACGCACTTTATGGACGCAACGCCGCTCACACTTGGCCAGGAATTTTCCGGCTATGCGCAGCAGCTTGCCAATTCGATAAGGGCCATTGAGTCTGCGCGCGAGGGTGTAAGAGAACTGGCGCTAGGCGGTACGGCTGTTGGTACGGGCCTTAATGCACCGAAGGGTTACGATGTACTTGTCGCGAAGAAGATCGCCGAACTAACAGGCTATCCGTTTATCACAGCGCCGAATAAGTTCGAATCGTTGGCGGCGCATGATGCCATGGTCGAACTCTCGGGTGCTTTGAAGCGCGCTGCGGTGTCGCTGATGAAGATAGCGAACGACATCAGGATGCTGAGCTCAGGACCACGTTGTGGCATCGGAGAGATCATTATTCCTGACAATGAACCCGGGTCGTCCATTATGCCGGGCAAAGTCAACCCTACACAACCCGAAGCGATGACCATGGTCTGCGCCCAGGTAATGGGCAATGACGTCGCGGTATCGGTAGGTGGAAGCAACGGCCACTTTGAACTTAATGTGTTCAAGCCGCTGATTGCCGCGAACGTGTTGCATTCGGCCCGACTGCTTGGCGATGCATGTGTATCCTTCAATAACAATTGTGCGGTGGGCATCGAGCCTAACCTGCCCGTCATTCGCCGGCACCTGGAAAACTCATTGATGCTGGTCACGGCATTGAATCCTCACATTGGATACGAGAACGCTGCCCGAATTGCAAAGAAGGCGCACAAGGAAAATAAAACACTGCGCGAAGCGGCCCTCGAACTTGGCCTGCTGACCGCCGAACAGTTCGACCAATGGGTACAGCCGGCGAACATGGTGGGCAACCTTCAGGTGGGCGCGGGGAAGGCAAGTGGTTGATTTCAAAATATTTTGTTACTTTTATCTTCATTTTTTGAACGTAACCCACATCAATGAAAAAGCAACTCATCCTCCTCTTCT
>Ga0207873_1002443_pt1 | contig 15267 bp, 13 predicted proteins | sample BGWIniCompost_FD_187373 | JGI IMG/M metagenome (GOLD analysis project Ga0207873, IMG submission 187373) | Cellulose adapted compost microbial communities from Newby Island Compost Facility, Milpitas, CA, USA - BGW Initial Compost (SPAdes)... ...
AGTAGAAGCGCGCGCTCGCCTTGGGCGTGCGCTTCTGCGTCTCGAAGTCCACGTGCACGATGCCGAAGCGCTTCGAGTAGCCGTGCGCCCACTCGAAGTTGTCCAGCAGCGACCAGGCGAAGTAGCCGCGCACGTCCACGCCCTCGCGCATGGCCTGGTGCACGGCGCGCAGGTGGTCGCGCAGGTAGGCGATGCGCTGCGGGTCGTGCACGCCGCCCTCCGGCGCCACGGGCGGGTCGGCGAACGCGGCGCCGTTCTCGGTGATGTAGATGGGCACATCGCCGTAGCGCTCGCGGACGCGCCGCAGCGTGTCCAGCAGCCCTTGCGGGTAGACCTCCCAGTCCATCTCGGTGTAGGTCGCGCCCTGCTGGCGCACGCCGGCGATGCGCGGTGGCAGCGCGGAAGGATCGTCCCGGGTGACCCGGCGCGTGTAGTAGTTGATGCCCAGGAAGTCGATGGGCTGCCGGATGGCATCGAGCTCGGCCTGGGGGACGTCGGGCCACGCGTCTCCGAAGATGTCCGCCATCTCGTCCGGGTAGCGGCCCAGGAACACGGGGTCGAGGTACTGCCGGTTGATGTAGGCGTCCATCCGGTTCGCCGCCGCGACGTCTTCCTCCCGGTCCGACGCGGGGTACTGCGGCTCGAGGTTCACGACCAGCCCGACCCGGTGGCGCCCCTCGGCGCGGTACGCCTCGACCGCCATCGCGTGCGCGCGCAGCAGGTTGTGCGCGACGACGGGCGCCTCCTCGGCGCTCGCATGACCGGGCGCGAGCACGCCGTGCAGGTAGCCGCCGTCAGCGACGACCCATGGCTCGTTCAGCGTCGCCCAGTACCGCACGCTTCCATCCAGCGCGCGGAACACGATGCTGGCGTAGTCGGCGAACCAACCGGCGATGTCGCGGTCGAGCCAGCCGCCGCGCTCGTCCAGCGCGGCGGGCAGGTCCCAGTGGTAGAGCGTGGCGAACGGCTCGATGCCGTTCTCCTGCAGGGCGTCCACCAGCCGGCGGTAGAAGTCGAGCCCCTTCTGGTTGACCCTGCCCTTCCCTTCCGGCAGCACGCGCGCCCAGGCGATGCTGAAGCGGTATGCCGTGAGCCCCAGCTCGCGCATGAGGCGGACGTCCTCGGCCCAGCGCCGGTAGTGGTCGCACGCGACGTCGCCGGTGTCGCCGTCCCGGACCCGGCCCGGCGTGTGGGAGAAGTGGTGCCAGATGCTGGGGCCCGCCCCGTCTGCGAGCGGCGAGCCCTCGACCTGGTACGCGGACGTGGCCGCGCCCCAGAGGAAGTCGTTCGGAAAAGAGGTTTCGTAGTCCATAGCGGCGGGGAACATTACGGGCCGCGCCGCCGGTGGCAAGCGGCGCGGCCTCGTCCATGCCCTCCCCTACACGCCCGGGCGGCCGATGGCTCACAGCAGCGAGGTCAGCACGCCGGTGAGGATCAGTGCGCCGGCCCAGATCGCGTTGACGTTGATCCAGACCTTGCGCAGCATCGCGAGCCCGAGCTTCTCGTAGACGAGCACCGCGATCAGACCGGTGACGAGCAGGTAGCCCGCGGTGTGCGCCGCCGTGCCGAGCAGACCCGCCCACTGGCCGGCGGGCAGCCCGGCCGAGAGCACGTGGCCCGCATGCGCGGCGGCGTCACCTGCCGCCGCGACGGCCGCGTGCGGTCCGTGCGCCGCCTGCGCCGTGTGCGCCGCGTGCGCCGCCGGCACCGCGCCGCCGTCCAGCACGAACGGCAGCGCCATCAGCCCGGCGCCGTGCGCGGACGCGACGAGGAACGACCAGATCACCAGATCCCGCCTGCCGACGCGCATGCCGCCCCGGCGCGGATGCGCGTGCCGCACCAGGTGGTAGACGCCGCAGCCGAACAGCAGGCCGGACACGAGCGCCTTGATCGCCTGCTGAGGCAGGACCAGCCCGACGAGCGCCGCGGCGAGCACCGCCACCGCGATGGCGAGCGCGTGGCCGAGCGCCATCGGCCCGAGCGCGCGCCACACCGCACGCCGGTCCTGCTCCTGGAAGCCCAGCCCGACCGCGAACAGCCAGCCCATCGCCGGGTTGATCCCGTGGGCTGCGCCGAGCAGCCCGAGCATGAGCAACGATTCCGCCATCGCCAACCTATCACGTTTACGTGTACGTGTACGTTTACGAGTACGTGCACGTACACCTGCTCGTGCACGTGCACGTACTCGTACTCGGCGGTTCACGCGTAGCAGAACGAGTCCGAGGATGCGTCGCCGCCCTCGAGGCGAACCTGGTGCGGCCGCAGCCCGTCTTCCAGCTCGACGAGGAAGCGCTCGTCGAACGCGATCCCGCCCGCGGGGCTCGCGTCGATCTTCGCCACCCAGCCGCGGATCCCGTCCGGATAGAACTGCGCGTCCCACGGCGAGTACAGCGCGTTGGTCAGGTAGACGCGCCGACCGTCACGGCTGACCTCCACCATCTGCGGGCCGCCGTTGAGCGGCTGCTCGGGGTTCTTCGGATGCGGCGTGCGGTTCACGATCCCGCCGATCCAGACCGAGCCGGTGAACTTTGGATTGAACGGATCGGAGACGTCGTACTGCCGCAGCTCGCCGGTGCCCCAGCAGCTCACGTACAGGAAGCGATCATCGAGCGAGAGGTTGATGTCCGTCACCAGCGGAGGCACCGCACCGAACGGCGCGAGCACCGGGGGCAACACCGACGGATCCGCTGGCTCCGCCGGGATCTCGATCACCTTCTTCGTCTTCCACTCGCCGCTCGCCTGGTCGCGGTACCAGAGGAAGATCGAGCTGGAGAGATCCTTCAGGCTGACGACGACGCCGACGAAGCCGTACGCCCGGCGCGGGTTGTGCGCCGGCCGCAGCTCCAGCACCATCTGCTGCTCGGCGCCGAGGTCCAGCTTCTTGACGTGCTTCCGGGTCTTCAGGTCCCAGACGTGCAGCGCGTTGCCGTACTTGCCGCCGAGCAGCAGCTCCGGGTTCACGCCATCCTTGACCATGTTGGGCGTGCCCCACTCGCTGGTGATCATCGTGTCGTAGCCCAGATGCCACCAGAAGTCGTAGGAGAGCTGCTGCGGCCCCCTGTCCTTCTCCCAGCGGCCCTTCAGCTCGAACGTCTCGTGGTCCAGCATGAAGATGCCGCCCGGGCCGTTGCCGTCCGGCGCGCCCAGCGCGTTGATGTAGATGCCGTCCGGCCCACAGTGCACGGTGTGGGGCGCCGCGTAGCCGGTCTTCCGCATCACCTCCTCGCCCTCGATCACCTTGACCAGCTGCGGGCTCCTGGGGTCGGGTTGCGTGTCCACCACGTGGATGCGCGAGCTGTGGGTGCCCGGCACCACCAGGTAGCGCCGCTCCGCGTGCGGGTTGGGCGCGTAGCCGCAGAGGTGCGAGCTGCACGCGTTCCAGCCGAAGTGGTGCAGCTCGTTGCCGCCGTTGGGGAACTCGACCTTGCCGACCAGCCGGCCGTACTCCGGCGAGGCGGGGTCGGTGTCAATGACGCCGATCGCGTCCTTCTTGCCGTTCTCGCCCGGCGTCAGCAGCGCGACGTACGCCAGCTTCTCGGGCGGCGCCTCGGCTGCCAGCGCGGGCGAGGGGTAGAACGTCGGATCGGGGAGCAAACGTGCCATGGTTGCCTCCATCGAAGTAGGGTTCGGTGCTTCGATGGAGGGTCTGCGGAAAATGCCGGAGGGACCGGACACGGGCGGGAGCACCCGCCCTGGCGTGACGCTGCTTCACTCCTCCACAGCGGCCGTTTCGCCGCCGCGCACGTACAGCAAGCGGTAGAGGCGGGCCCGGGCCTTGACCCACTCTCGCCGCACCGTTCGATCCGAGACGCCGAGCGCTTCAGCGATCTCGGTCTCCTCGAGTCCGCCGAAGAAGCGCAATTCGACGACCTGCCGCTGCCGCGGCTCGAGCTCCTCGAGCGCCTGGTCCAGCGCGATCAGCTCGTCGGGCGCCATCTCCACCGCGTGCTGCCCCTCGGCCAGCGTGGTGCGGACCCACTCCCCTCCGCGTTTCCCCGCGCGGCGCCGCCTCGCCTCGTCCACGAGCACTTGCCGCATCGCGCGCGCGGCGATCGCGAAGAAGTGCGCCCGGTCCCGCGCCGCGAGTGCCGCGCCCGCCGAGAGCTTGACGAACGCCTCGTGCACGAGCGCCGTTGCCTGGAGCGTGCGCGGCCCTGCCTCGCGCCTGAGCTGGCGCCGCGCAAGCCGGCGCAGGTCGTCGTAGACGAGCGGGACCGCTCGGTTCAGCGCATCCCGATCGCCCTCGCGCGCCGCGCGCAGGAGGTCGGTCAACTCGCCTGGCCGGCTAACCTGGCTCTCACCCATGTGGCTCCCCCGGTCGGCGTTGGCATCGCCGGAACGCTACCGGCCGCGCACGCGCGCGCGGAACCGCGCCGCGTCGTCGTGTCTCCCCGTCCCCTCGTAGAATGCGACGATGTTGCGCAGGATCGTCTGGAACTCCTCCTCATCTTCCGGCAACGCCGTCTGCTCGACGATGGCGAGGCCGGCGAGCAGCTCGCGCTCGGCTTCGCCCGCACGCCCCCGCGCAGCCAGCATCGCGCCGAGGTCCGCGCGCATGATCCCGACGCTCCGGCTGTTCGGACCGTTGGCGCGTGCGCGGATCTCGATCGCGCGGTGGTACGTCGACTCCGCCTCTGCGAACCGCCCCCTGCGCTGGAGCACGTGCGCGAGCGAACCCAGCGCCCCGGCGTGCACCTGGTGATCCGCGCCGAACCCACGGCGCGCGAGCTCGACGGCCTCGCGGGCCGTCGCCTCGGCCTCCTCGAGCCGGCCCATCTCGGCCAACTCTGAGGCGAGGCGGCCCATTGGCAACGAGACATCGCCGTACTCGGGGCCGTACGCGCGGCGCAGCACGTCGACTTCCTCGCGGATGAGCCGCGCGGCCTCCTCGTGCTGCCCCTTGCGCGAGTGCAGCGACGCGAGATCGCCGAGCACGTACGCGTACGTGATGTGGGCCGGCCCCACGGTTCGGCGCCGGATATCGAGCACCGTACGGAGCAGTTGCTCCGCCTCGTCCAGCCGGCCGACGTGGGCGACCTGGTAGGCGAGGTAGCGCATCGGCTCCGCCGTCGCGGGGTGGTCCGGCCCGTACCGCGCGCTCGACAACTCGATCCCGCGGCGCAGGTGGTGCTCCGCTTCAGCGTGTCCGCCCGTGCGCCGCAGCACACTCGCGAGATGGATCAGGCTCGCGACGACCGCCGAGTCTTCCGCAGCAGGGTCTGCCTCACGGATGCGCAGCGCGCGCCGCGCCAGCGTGTCCGCTGCGACGTAGTCGTCCCGGTAGATGGCGAGGCCGGAGAGCTGAATGAGGGTCTCGGCGAGTTGCGGATGGTCGGGCCCGCGCAACATCTCCTGGAGCCGGAGCGCCTCGCGCGAGCGCGCCTCCGCCTCCGCGTAGCGCCCCTCGCGGCGCATCACGTCCGCCAGGAGATGCAGCGTGCGCGCGACCTCGACGTGCTCGTACCCGAGCTCCGCCGTGCGTAGCGCGAGAGCGCGCGCGATCAGCGCACGCGCATCGGCCTGACGGTTCATGCTCCGGTAGACCCGGCCGACCGCCTCCAGCATCCTCGCCTGCACCAGCGGCTGGCCGGAGAGCGCCTCGATCCGCGCCATGCCCCGCCCGAGCAGGTCACGCGCCGTGACCAGGTCACCCGCCGACGCCGTGGGATCGCCAGCCTCGAACAGGCCGACGAGGAACGCGGTCACCTCCTCCGAGTGCCGCAACGCCTCCTCGGCCTGCCGCAGCGCGGCCTCCGCCTCCGCGCGCGCGAGCTCGGCGCGGTCCCGCTCGGTGCGCGCCACGCCTGCCTGCCAGACTGCGACTCCCGCGCCGGTCGCCAGCGAGAGCACCGCCAGCGCCGCGACCGCCGCGACCGCGCGGTGACGCTCGAGATACTTGCGCGCGTAGTAGCGGCGGCTTCCCTTGTGCGCGAGCACGGGCTGCCCTTCGAGGTAACGGCGGATGTCCTCCGCGAGCAGGTCCGCCGACCCGTAGCGCCGGCTCGGCTCGCTCCGAAGCGCCATCATCACGATCGCGTCCAGGTCGCCCTTCAGCGCCCGGCTCAACCGCTCCGGCGTGGTGTCCCGCGCCGCGGCCACCGCCGCCGGGGTCAACGCGTCGTTGGCGCTCGCTCGCCCGTCCCCTGCACCGCCGTGGCGCGTTGCCACCGCCACGCTCGGTCGCACCGGCTCGCGGGCGTCGATCAGGCCTGCGAGCTCGCCCGCGCTGCTGCCCGCGCCGCGCAGCTCGTGCGGTCGCCAACCGGTGAGCAGCTCGTAGAGGACGACGCCGAGCGCATAGATGTCGCTCGCCGTCGAGAGCGGCTCGCCCCGCACCTGCTCCGGGCTCGCGTACTCCGGCGTCATCACGCGCACGTCCGTCCGCGTCACGGCCAGCGGCACGCCGCCGAGCACCGGGTTCTGGAGCTTCGCGATCCCGAAGTCGAGCAGCTTCACCTGCCCGCTCGCGGTCACCAGGATGTTGCCGGGCTTCAGGTCTCGATGGATGACCAGGTTGCGGTGCGCGTGGTGCACCGCGGCACACACGCTCTGGAACAGCCGCAGCCGCGCCTTCACGTCCAGACGATGCCGGTCGCAGTACGTGGTGATCGGCAGTCCCTCGACGTACTCCATCACCAGGTACGGCAACTGCCCGTCCGTGACGCCGGCATCCAGCAATTGCGCGATGTTCGGATGGTCCAGGGAGGCCAGGATCTGACGCTCCGCGAGGAACCGCGAGCGCAGCTCCTCCGCGTCGGGGCTGGCGCGCAGGAGTTTGATCGCGACGAGGCGCCGGAACTGCCCGTCGTCGCGCTCGGCGAGGTAGACGACGCCCATGCCGCCGCGGCCGAGCTCCCGGTGCACGCGGTACGGGCCGATGCGCCTCATGGTGGGCGCCGAAGGGCTGGCCGCAGCCCGCAAGTCCAGGATCCCGCGCGACAGCGCGTGCGCCGCGAGCAGCTCCTCGACCTCGCGCAGCAACGCCGCATCGCCGCGGCACGCCCGCTCGAGCCACGCACCCCGCTCCGCTTCCGGCACCTCGAGGGCCGCCTCGAACAGGTCGTCCGCGCTCGGTCGGGTCTCGCTCATGGGATCGGGTCCCGGGGTTCGGCGCCGCGGGGATCACGGCGCCGGCGGCTATGGTCCCGGCCGGCGACGGTCGGTGAACGCGCAAGATGTCTGGGGGGATGGACCGTGCGCAAGCACGGCGTTGCGGCGACGCCCTCAGGAAGCGCGCCTTGACCCCGGGCTGCCGCGGAGGCAGTATTGGCAGCGTACGATCACCCACCCACCCGCGCCCCTTTGCAGGTGATCGAGGGCCGCGATGCCTGCAGGCCGAGCATGATCCGACGACCCCGCGCAGGACTGGTGGTCCTCCTCGCCGTCGTGACGACCATCGGCTGCGACCGTGTGACCAAACACATCGCGACCACGACGCTGGCCGACACGCCCGGCCGGTCCTACCTGGCGGACACCATCTGGTTGCAGTACGCCGAGAACATGGGGGGCTTCCTCGGCATGGGCTCCGACCTGCCGGAGGCGGCGCGGACGGCTCTGTTCACCGTCGGCACCGGCCTCATGCTGGCCGGCCTCGTCGCCGTGGCCCTGCACTATCGCTGGCGGGGCTGGCTGCTGGTCGGAGCCGCCCTCGTCGCCGCCGGCGGCGTGTCCAACTGGGTGGACCGCCTGGTCCGCGGCAGCGTCGTGGACTTCATCGTTATCGGGATCGGCCCGTTGCAGACCGGTGTCTTCAACGTCGCCGACGTCGCGATCATGCTCGGCATTGGCCTGATGTTCGCCGAACGCCGCTCGCGGCGCGGCATCTCCGAGGGCGGCGCCGGTTGACGCCTGAGCCGCCTCGCGCGGCTACACGCGGCGCTCCGCGATGACGACGGGGGCGAGTGTTTCCTCAGGGAAGTTCGGCTTCGACTTCATCGAGGGCACCGTCACGCTGTTCAGAGACGTGTAGGGCAACCTCCGGGACCTGGTGGAGGCACGATGAATCGCACCTCCAGGCTGTGCACGATGCTGGCGCTCCTCGGAGTTGCCGGCGTGCAGCCGGCCGCAGCGCAGACCACCACCTGCGATTGCGCCGAGCTGTTCGCATGGACCGCCGGTTATCTCGAGCGCAACTACCCGGGCTTCCGCGACAAGGTCACGCCCGCCACCCGTGCGGAGTACGACGCGCTGCGCGAGCGCCTCGCGCGCGCCGCCGCCACGGCCACGGACGAGGACGCCTGCCAGCCGATCCTCGACGAGTTCGTCGCGTGGTTCCGCGACCCGCACATGAGCATGTTCCGCTCGGGGCAGGACGACGGCCCGAGCGACCCCGACGCGATCCGCGCCCGCTTCGCCGACTGGCCGTCGCGCGCCGTGTCCGAGGCCGAGGTGCGAGAGCGGACGGCGCAGGAGCCGCCCACCGGTGACGCGCTCGACGGGATCTGGGAGATCGCCGGCGCGAACTACCGCCTCGCCATGGTGCCGGGCGAGGCGCCGGGGTCGTGGGAGGCGGTGGTGCTCGAGGCGGATGGGGTGTGGTGGATGCCCGGCCAGGTCAAGGGCCGGTTCCGGCGCATCGCGCAGGGCGAGTTCGAGGCCGAGACGTTCCTGGGCAACCACGACGCGGTGCACAGCACGGCGCGGCTGCGGAACGGCGTGCTACGGCTGGCCGGCGGCGGCGTCTGGGTGCGCACGTGGCCGGACAACCCGAGCGGCTACGACCGCGCGCGCTATCGCGCGTCGGCGAACCGCTCGCTCGCCGTGCGCCAGCTCGACGACCGCACGATGCTGATCCAGATCCCGTCGTTCGACGTCAGCCTCGCCGAGCGCATCGACAGCCTCGTCCAGGCGAACTGGGCGCGCCTGACCGCGACGCCTGACCTGATCATCGACGTGCGCGGCAACCGCGGCGGCGCGGACCGCGGCTTCCAGGCACTGCGGCCGCTGCTCTACACCGGTCCGGTCGTCACGGAAGGGTTGGCCGTGTATGCCACAGAGGAGAACGTCAACGCCATCCTCGCCTTCGCCCGGGAGTTCCGCATGCCGGCTGACACGCGCGCGCAGGTCGACTCGCTGGTCGCGCGGATGCGCGCCCGCCTGGGCGAGCTGCTCGTGTCGCCTCCGGATACGGCCACGCTCGACAGCGTGCTGCCGCTGCCGCAGCGCATCGCCGTGCTCACGGATCGCTCCTGCGCCAGCAGTTGCGAGGCGTTCATCCAGGTCGCGCTCCAGAGCGACAAGGTCACCGTTTACGGCGACAACACCGGCGGCTACCTGGACTACGGCAACGTCGTGCCGGTCCGTACCCCGTGCCCCGCGTTCGACCTGAACATGCCGATCGCGCGCGCCAACCACCTGCCCGAGCGCGCCTACGACAACGTCGGCATCCCGCCCGAGGTGCACGTGCCCGATGATGTCGTCTACTGGCTCGAGTGGGTGCACGATCGGCTGCGCGGGCGGGGCGGCACCTGACCGGCGCCCGGCCCCGGTCCTCACCGTATTGTCCCGATCCCTGGAGATCGCCATGAACCCGCCCCGCGCCGTTGCGGTTCCGGCGCGTGGGCAGCGTGAGGGCCCGATGTCGAGAACCGGCTCTCGGCTCCGACTCCTCTACGAGAGTGCAGTGACGGAGCCCATCACTCGAGAGGAGAAGATGCCATGAAGTTCATGCTGATGATGCACGCGCCGCGGGGGACCGGTGACTACCAGATCAACTCGTGGTCGCCGGAGGACTTCCAGGCGCACATCGCGTTCATGAACCAGCTCAACAAGGAGCTCACGGAGTCCGGCGAGCTGGTGGGCTGCCAGGGGCTCACGCCTCCGGGCGAGGCGAAGATCGTGCGCGCAGGCGAGAACGGCATGCCGGCCGTGACCGACGGACCGTTCCCGGAGTCGAAGGAGTTCCTCGTCGGGTACTGGATCGTCGACGTCGACTCCGCCGAGCGCGCGTACGAGATCGCCGCGCGCGCGTCCGCCGCGCCCGGCCCCGGCGGCGTCCCGCTCAACATGCCGATCGAGGTGCGCCAGGTCATGGCCGGGCGGCCGGAGATCGAGTGACGCCGGAATCCAGACTCGACGACGTCGGGCGCCTGCTGCGCGACCTCGCGCCGCAGGTGCTCGGCGCCATCGCGCGCCGGCACGGCGACTTCGCCGAAGCCGAGGACGCGGTGCAGGAGGCGCTGATCGCCGCGGCCCAGCGCTGGCCGGCCGAGGGCGTGCCGCGCAACCCGCGCGGCTGGCTGTACCACGTCGCATTGCGACGCCTGACGGATCACCTGCGCAGCGAGCTGGCGCGGCGGCGCCGCGAGGACGCCGTCGCCGCCGAGGTGTGGGCCGACTGGGCGTTCATCCCGCCGCCGGACGCCGAGATCCCCGCGGACCGCGACGACACGCTCGTCCTGCTCTTCATGTGCTGCCATCCCGCGCTGACGCCGCCGTCGGCGATCGCGCTCACGCTGCGCGCCGTCGGCGGGCTCACGACTGCCGAGATCGCGGCCGCGTTCCTCGTGCCCGAGGCGACCATGGCGCAGCGCATCTCACGCGCGAAGCAGTCCATCCGCGCGTCCGGCGTCCCCTTCGCGATGCCGACGCCGGCCGAGCGCGCGGAGCGATTGCGCAGCGTGCTGCACGTGCTCTACCTGATGTTCAACGAGGGATACACGGCGAGCAGCGGCCCCCACCTCCACCGCCCCGACCTCTCCGGCGAGGCGATCCGGCTGGCGAGGATGCTGCACGAGCTGGTGCCGGACGAGCCGGAGGTTGCCGGGCTGCTCGCGCTGATGCTCCTGACCGACGCGCGCCGCGCCGCGCGCACTGGCCCGCATGGCGAGCTCATCCCGCTCGACGAGCAGGACCGCACGCTGTGGGACCGCGCGCTGATCGAGGAAGGCACCGCGCTCCTGGAAGCCGCGCTCGCACGCGGCGCTGTCGGGCCCTACCAGGTGCAGGCAGCCATCGCCGCACTGCACGACGAGGCGCCCAGCACCGACGAAACCGACTGGCCGCAGATCCTCGCGCTCTACGACCTGCTGCGCCGGATGTCCGACAACCCGATGGTCGAGCTGAACCGAGCGATCGCCGCCGCGATGGTGCACGGCCCCGCGAAGGGACTCGAGCTGCTGGACGCGCTCGCCGCCGACAAGCGCATTGCAGGCCACTACCGCATCGATGCCGTGCGCGCACACCTGCTCGAACGCGCGGGCGACCGCGAGCGCGCGCTCGCGCACTACCGTGCGGCGGCCGCAGGGACCCGCAACATCCCGGAGCGCAACCACCTCATCGCGAAGGCGGCGCGGCTGGCGGCGCGAGAGCGAGAACTGGAGGACGCCGAGCCATGACCGTCACGATCATCCTCGCGCTCGTGCTCGTCGTCGCGTGGCTGTACATGCCTCGCCCGCGCGGCATCCAGGTACGCCCACACCGCCCGTGCCTCCTCCACCGTGATCTCCAGGTTGGGCATCTCGAGGAAGTGCTCGATCAGGAGCTGCTGCGCGGCGTGGTCCGCCTGGACCATGTACTCGGGCTGGGTGAGCATCATGACGATCCAGGCGTAGCTCCGGCGCTCGGTGACATCGGCGAGGTCGGGGCCGTCGCGGTCGCCCTCACCGACGGTGTGGCACCGGGTACAGCCCTTTACGCGGAAGATCCGCTCGCCCTCCACCGCAAGCCGCCGCGCCTCCGCTGCATCCGGCCGCGGCGGCAGCAGCGAGTCCATCGTCTGCGGGTCCGGCGGCTGCACGGCCGGCGCGGCGTCACTCTGGCCCGGGGACGCGTGCTCGCCCGTCGCCGGCGCGCTCTCCGACTGCGCCACCTGCGCCGTGTCGACGCCCGCGACCACGGTGGTGTCCGCGCCGCGTGCCGTCGCTCCTGCCGAACCCTCCGGGCGCTCCCCCACGCACGCCGCGAGCGCGGAGAGCGCGACGACGGCGAAGCGACGACGTCGCCCTGAACGCGACACCGGACCTCCCTTCGTTTCGTCCTGCCGCAGCCGTCAGCTCCTGCCGCTGCCCGCCGCGGCGACCTGGATGAAGCGCGCCCAGTCGCGCTCCAGCGCCACGGTGCGGCCGTGCGCCGTCTCGAGCATCAGCCACGGGCCCGCATCCGTCCTGCACTCTACCACGTCGCCCTCGTGGAGGTCTAGCTGGTCGCAGAGCGTGCGGAGCTCGTCGAACAGGATGCGTTCGACGCGGAACACGTCGCCCCGATGCACGCCCGCGAGGCTGCGCCGGCGGGCAGCCCGCGCCCGCGGGTTTCGGATCGCGCTCATGCCGCCCCCACCGTTTGCGCCGGCCGGAAGCGGAGCCGCGCCGCGATGCCGCCTTCACCGTCCAGCAGGTCCGCGCCCTCTCCCGCCAGCTCCTCGACGCGCGTCACGCCGGCGTCCAGCGCGGCGCGGATGCAGCGCTCGACCAGCTCGGGATCGCTCTCCCGCAGGCGGCGCGAGATGAGCAGCGTTTCGACCCCGCCCTCACGCAGCGCATGCTCGACCCCTTCCCGGCCGACCGCGCCCAGCCCACCCGCGCGCGCTGCGTCCAGCACCTCCCTGAGCAGATCCTCCTGCTGCTTCCGCGAGAGCGCCGACGCCGCGCCTTCTAGCATCGGCTTCAGCTCAGCGGGCGTCATGGCGAGATGCAGCGACGGCAGCTCGACCACGCGGCCGGTCATCGTCTTCGGCAGCCGCCGCGCCGCCGCGGCGATCATCTCGGGCGTGCCGCCCAGCACCAGGAAGCCGTCCTCGCCCGCGCACGCGACGGCACGGTCCACCGCGAGCCGCGCGAGCCGCTCCGCTGCCATGTCCTCCAGGCATCGCAGCACGTCCGTGCACGTCGCCCCACGCATGCCCGTGTGCGTCGTCGCACGCTTGCCCCCGTGCACGCCGGCCACATCCGGCTCGGGGGTATCGGGCACCATGTCCTGCGGCTCGCTCAACACGCCTGCACGGTAACGGAAGAGCCGCGCACGCTGCCGGTCCAGCAGCAACACGACCACGGGACGGTTCTGCTTCAGCCCGCGCACCAGCGGCGCCACGCGCATCCCCTCACCCCACGCCACCATGTCCGGCATGGGCGCGGCCAACGGCTCCGCGTACCACAGCCGGTCCGGCGTGGCGAACGCCACCCACCCACGGCCGGGCAGGAACCCGGTGTACTGGTCCAACCGCTCAAGGACGCGGGCGAGCGACGCGTCGAACGCTGACCTTCCACCCGACGCTGCATCCGTCGCGCCGCGCGCCCGCGCCGCCAGGCTGTTCAGCCGCCGGCGCCACGCGGTCTTCTCCGCCGGATCGTGCTCGTCCGCGTTGAGGTAGACGCTCAGCACGTCGCGGTCCCGCAGCCGGCGATACAGATCGACCAGCTCCCAATCGGCGAGCATCGCTACGGCCCTCCCCTCACGCGACGACCGGCGACGCCGGCGCGTCCGCCACCTTGCCGTCCGCCACCGCCCGGATCACGTCCGTCGCCGTCACGATGCCGGCCAGCTTCCCGCCTTCCATCACCAGCGCGCGGCGAATCCCGGCGCGCAGGAGGAACCGCGCCAGCTCCTGCACCGTCGCCTGCGGCCGCACCGAGAAGATCGCCCGCGTCATGATGTCCGCCACGGTCGCTTCCTCGAACACCGAGTCGACGATCCCGTCCAGCCCGGCGTACAGCTCCGGCGCCTCCTCCGCGAAGAACGCGTACCACGAGGCCTCCACCCCATCCTCCTCCACCTCCTCCGGCGGGTACGCCGGCTCCGTCCACTCCGCCTCGTCCGACGCGTCCACCTGCTCCGCGGCCAGCCGCACCAGGTCCGTTGCCGACACCACGCCCAGCACCTTGCCGGTCGCATCCACCACCGGCGTGCCCGTGATGCCGCGCTCCTCCCAGAGCCGCGCCAGCTCGCGCACCGTCATGTCCGGCGACGCAGTCGTCACCTCCGTCTGCATGATGTCTCTGACCGTGAGCATGGCCAGCTCCTTTCCGTGTGGGTGTCCCTCCAACCGCATCTCCGCCCAGAATCTGCCGCCATGGCGGCCGCCGCGGTGTCGGGCGCCGGTGGAACTCGTGTGGGGCAATGCCCGAGCGCGGCGCCTTGGCCTGTGAGGGGTTCGCCTACCCGGATCGCCATCACACATCGATGTGGAGGAGCATTGGGACGCCCTTCGGAGGCGGCTCACCTCCCGCCGTCGGCATCGCCGCAGGCTCGGCCGCAGCACGCCTCATGGGCGGTTCACTTGCCGCCATGACCCCCGACCCACCGCCGTGCCCAGATTTGCGCCCCCGCCCTCGCCCTTGCCCTCGCCCTCGCCCTGGCCCCGGGTTTGGGCCAGGGCCGGGGCCCACGCGACCCCTTCGCCCCTACCCCCCGCCATCTCTTGCCAAAACATGACAACTCTTGCCAACAGCGGAACCGCCTGTTAGCATCCAGGCCGCCGTTCCCCCGGCACGCGGGCCGGGCGCACGGCGTGACCCACCCCTTTCCCCAGGCGAGAATGCCCACCATCCGCGAGGTTTCGGCGCCTCTCACCGGGCCGGCGTGCGCCGCGCTCGGGCGCCCGGCCGTGCGCGGGCGAGGAGAGGGCGGGCGGTGACCTTCCTGGCGGCCGCAGTCGCGGCGCTGGTGCTCGGCGGCCTCGGGGCGGCCGTGTTCGGGCGTACGCACCGGCAAGCCGCTGCCTGGGGTGTGGGCGCGGCCGTGCTCGGCTCGCTGCTCGGTCTGCTGGCACTACCGGGCCCGCTTCTCCAGGCGACGACGCTCACCCACGCCTCGCCCTGGTCCGTCCCGTTCGGCTCCTTCTTGCTGGTGCTGGATCCGCTGTCGGCGGTCTTCCTGCTGGCGACGTTCGTGCTGGCGCCGGTCGCCGCGTGGTATGGCGCGTCGTACCTGCGCGCGTACGAGCGGCAGCGCCCGGGCCTGCCGTGGCTGTTCTACGACCTGCTCATCGCCGCGATCGTGGTGGTGCTGGTCGCGCGCAACGGCGTGCTGTTCCTGGTGGCGTGGGAGGCGATGACGCTGGCGTCGTTCTTCCTCGTCACGTTCGAGGACGAGCGGGCGGAGGTGCGTCGCGCGGGCTGGACGTATCTCGTCGCCGCGCACATCGGCACGGCGTTCCTGCTGGTGTTCTTCGCGTGGCTCGGCGCGCTCACCGGCTCGTTCGACTTCGCGGCCCCGCCCGGGGCCGCCGCGCTGGCGGGCGCACAGGGCTGGCTGTTCGCGCTGGCGCTGGTCGGCTTCGGGACCAAGGCGGGGCTGGTACCGCTGCACGTGTGGCTGCCGGAGGCGCACCCC
>Ga0207873_1002446_pt1 | contig 15255 bp, 9 predicted proteins | sample BGWIniCompost_FD_187373 | JGI IMG/M metagenome (GOLD analysis project Ga0207873, IMG submission 187373) | Cellulose adapted compost microbial communities from Newby Island Compost Facility, Milpitas, CA, USA - BGW Initial Compost (SPAdes)... ...
TGCTGCTGTGCGATCGGCCGGAACAGGCCCTGGAAGGCGCCGACGCGCTGATCCTGGTGACCGAGTGGAAGGCGTTCTGGAACCCCGACTTCGCCGCGATCAGGGCCGCCCTGGCCGACGCCGTGGTCTTCGATGGCCGCAACATCTACGAACCGGCCGCAGTCGAGGCTGCCGGCCTGGCCTACTACGGCATCGGTCGCGGCCGCAGCCTGCGCCGGAGCGACACCCATGCCTGAGCGCCTGCCCGAGGCCCTCGAGGCGCGCCTGGCCGACCTGGAAACCCGCCTGACCTTCCAGGAACAGGCGCTGTCCGAACTGGGTGAAGCCATGGCCGAGGCGCGCATGGAAACGGCCCGCATGGCCGAGCTCCTGCAGCGCGCCCTGGAAGACCTCAAGCAGCTGCGCACGCTGCTGTACGCCGACCCGGGCAGCGAGCCGCCGCCGCCGCATTACTGATACCTGATCCGAAATGAGCAATTCCCTTCGAGACCAGCTGCTGGGCCTGGGCTTCAAGGCCAGCACTCCCGAACGCAAGCCGAAGCCGGGCAAGCCGGCCGGCAACCGTGGCGGCCAGGGCAAGCCCGGCCGTGGCAAGCCGGGCGCGCACGCCGGCAAGGGGCAGGGCAGGGCGCATGGCAAGCAGGAGGGCCGTCCGCGCAGCCAGGAGGAGATCGACCTGGCCAAGGCCTACGCCCTGCGCGCCCAGCAGGAGAAGCAGGAACGCATCGCCGCCGAACAGGCCCGCCAGGAAGAGGCGCGCCGCCGCCGCGAGGCCAAGGCGAAACTGGCGGAGTTCCTCAAGGACAAGGCACTGAACGACGCCGAGGCGGAGATCGCCCGGCATTTCCCCTATGGCGGCAAGATCAAGCGCATCTACGTCACCGCCGAGCAGCTCAGGGCGCTCAACGCCGGCGAGCTGGGCGTGGTGCAGCTGGACGGCCGCTACCTGCTGGTGACGGCGGCGCACCTGGCCGAGGCCGAGGCGATCTTCCCGCAGGCCATCGCCCTGAAGGTGGATCCGGACGCGCCGGCCGGCGACGATCCCTACGCCGATCCCAGGTACCAGGTTCCCGACGACCTGGTCTGGTGATTCACTCCGGGTCGTAGTCCAGCAGGCTGGCCAGCCAGCGTTCGGCCTGGGCCAGCGGCACGCCCTTGCGGCGTGCGTAGTCGGCCACCTGTTCGCGCGAGAGCCGGCCGACCACGAAGTACTGGCTGTCCGGGTGCGAGAAGTACAGGCCGCAGACCGCCGCCGCCGGCTGCATGGCGAAGTTCTCGGTCAGGCGCATGCCGGCATGGCGCTCGGCCTCGAGCAGGCGGAACAGCGTCGCCTTTTCGCTGTGCTCGGGGCAGGCCGGATAGCCCGGGGCAGGGCGGATGCCGCGGTACTGCTCGCGGATCAGCGCCTCGTTGTCCAGCTTCTCGTCCGGGGCGTAGCCCCAGATCTCGGTGCGCACGCGCTGGTGCAGGCGCTCGGCCAGGGCCTCGGCCAGGCGGTCGGCCAGGGCCTTGAGCAGGATGGCCCGGTAGTCGTCGTGCTCGGCCTGGAAGCGTTCCAGGTGCGGTTCGATGCCCAGGCCGGCGGTGACGGCGAAGGCGCCCACCCAGTCTTCGCGGCCACTGTCGCGCGGGGCGATGAAATCGGCCAGGCAGAGATTGGGGCGGTCGTCCGGCTTGTCGGCCTGCTGGCGCAGGCAGTGCAGCACCTCGATGCCGTGTTCCGTCTTCAGCTCGATGTCGTCGCCGACCGAATGCGCCGGCCAGAGGCCACAGACCGCACGCGCTTGCAGCCAGCGCTCGGCGACGATGCGGTCGAGCATTTCCCGCGCGTCCTGGTAGAGCTCGCGCGCCTGCGCGCCGACGGTCGGGTCGTCGAGGATGGCCGGGAAGCGGCCGGAGAGCTCCCAGGCCTGGAAGAAGGGCGTCCAGTCGATGCAGTCGACCAGCTCGGCCAGCGGGTAGTCCTCGAACACGGTCAGGCCGGTGCGCTTCGGGCGCGGCGGCACGTAGGTTTCCCAGCCGCCGTCGAAGCGCTTCGCCCGGGCCCGCTCCAGCGGCAGCAGCGGCTTGGCCTCGCCGCGGTTGGCGTGGCGCTGGCGCACTTCGGCGTAGTCGGCGGCGTTGGCGGCGACGAAGGCCGCGCGCAGCTCCTCGCTCAGCAGCGACTGGGTGACGCCGACGGCGCGTGAGGCGTCCTTCACCCAGACCACCGGCGCCTGGTAGTGCGGATCGATCTTCAGGGCGGTATGCGCCCGCGAGGTGGTGGCGCCGCCGATCAGCAGCGGCTGGGTGAAGCCCTGGCGCTGCATCTCCCGGGCCACGTGCGCCATTTCCTCCAGCGAGGGGGTGATCAGGCCGGACAGGCCGATCACGTCCACCTGCTCCTCGCGGGCACGGTCGAGGATCTGCTGCGCCGGCACCATCACGCCCAGGTCCAGCACCTCGAAGTTGTTGCAGCCCAGGACCACGCCGACGATGTTCTTGCCGATGTCGTGCACGTCGCCCTTGACGGTGGCCAGCAGGACCTTGCCGCGCGGCTTGCCGGCCTCGCCGCCGGCCGCCTTCTCGGCCTCGATGTAGGGGATGAGGTGGGCCACCGCCTTCTTCATCACCCGCGCCGACTTCACCACCTGCGGCAGGAACAGCTTGCCGGCGCCGAACAGGTCGCCGACCACGTTCATGCCGGCCATCAGCGGCCCTTCGATCACCGCCAGCGGGCGTGGCGCCGCCAGGCGCGCCTCCTCGGTGTCCTCGACGATGTACTGGTCGATGCCGTGCACCAGCGCGTGGCGGATGCGCTCCTCCACCGGCAGCGAACGCCAGGCCTGGTCCCCGCCCTTGCTTTCGCCCTTGCGCGGCTGGTGCCGGGCGGCCTCGGCCAGCAGGCGTTCGGTGGCGTCCGGGCGGCGGTTGAGTACCACGTCCTCGACCGCTTCGCGCAGGACGGGTTCGAGGTCGTCGTACAGGGCCAGGGCGCCGGCGTTGACGATGCCCATGTCCATGCCGGCGGCGATGGCGTGGTAGAGGAAGACGGCGTGGATGGCCTCACGTACCGGGTTGTTGCCACGGAAGGAGAACGAGACATTGGAGACGCCGCCGGAAACGTGGCTGTCCGGGAAGCGCCGGCGCAGCTCGCGCGCCGCCTCGATGAAGGCCAGGCCATAGCCGTCGTGCTCGGCGATGCCGGTGGCGATGGCGAAGATGTTCGGGTCGAAGATGATGTCCTCGGGCGGGAAGTCCAGCTTCCCGACCAGCAGGTCGTGGGCGCGGGCGCAGATCTCGACCTTGCGCTCGAGGGTGTCGGCCTGGCCCTGCTCGTCGAAGGCCATCACCACCACCGCGGCGCCGAAGCGGCGCAGCTCGGCGGCCTGTTCCAGGAAGGCCTGCTCGCCCTCCTTGAGCGAGATCGAATTGACGATGGCCTTGCCCTGCACGCACTTCAGGCCGGCCAGGATCACGCTCCACTTCGAGCTGTCGATCATCACCGGCACCCGGGCGATGTCGGGCTCGGCCGCCATCAGGTCGAGGAAGCGGGTCATGGCGGCCTCGGCGTCGAGCAGGCCCTCGTCCATGTTCACGTCCAGCACCTGGGCGCCGCTCTCCACCTGCTGCCTGGCCACGGCCAGGGCCTCGTCGTAGCGGCCCTCCAGCACCAGCTTCTTGAACTTCGCCGAGCCGGTGACATTGGTGCGCTCGCCGACGTTCACGAAGTTGGTGTCCGGGGTGATGACGAAGGGCTCCAGCCCGGCCAGGCGGGTATGCCGCGGCAGCGAGGGCAGGGCCCGCGGCGGCAGCCCGTGCACCGCAGCGGCGATCGCCGCGATGTGCTCCGGCGTGGTGCCGCAGCAGCCACCGACGATGTTGAGCAGGCCGGCGCGGGCGAACTCGCCGAGCACCCCGGCCATTTCCTCCGGGCCCTCGTCATAGCCGCCGAAGGCATTGGGCAGGCCGGCATTCGGGTGGCAGCTGACGTGCGTGTCGGCCACCCGCGCCAGCACGTCCACGTGCGCGCGCAGGTCGCGGGCGCCGAGGGCGCAGTTCAGGCCGATCGCCAGCGGCCGGGCATGCCGTACCGAATACCAGAAGGCCTCGGCGGTCTGGCCGCTGAGGGTGCGGCCGCTGCGGTCGGTGATGGTGCCGGAGACCATCACCGGCAGGCGCGCGCCCAGCCGCTCGAACAGCTTCTCCAGGGCATACAGCGCCGCCTTGGCATTGAGGGTGTCGAACACCGTCTCGACCAGCAGGATGTCGGCGCCGCCTTCGACCAGGGCCTGCGCAGCCACGGCGTAGTGGTCCACCAGCTCGTCGAAGCGGATGTTGCGGTAGCCGGGGTCTTCGACTTTCGGGCTGATCGAGGCGGTGCGGCTGGTCGGGCCCAGCACGCCGGCGACGAAGCGCGGTCGCGCGGGATCGGCGACCTCGGCGGCGTCGCAGGCGGCGCGGGCCAGGCGCGCGGCCTCGCGGTTGAGCTCGGGGACCAGGTGTTCGAGCCGGTAGTCGGCCTGGGACACCGCCGTGCTGTTGAAGGTATTGGTCTCGATGATGTCGGCGCCGGCCTCGAGGTAGGCGCGGTGGATGCCGGTGATCAGCTCCGGCCGGGTGAGGCTGAGCAGGTCGTTGTTGCCCTTGAGGTCGCGCGCCTCGCAGCCACAGCCGGGGCCATGCGTGTGGCCTTCGGAGAAGCGCAGGTCGTCGTAACCGGCGGCGAAACGGTGGCCGCGGTATCCCGCTTCGTCCAGGCCATGCCGCTGGATCATCGTGCCCATGGCGCCGTCCAGCACCAGGATGCGCTCGGACAGGGCCCGAAGCAGGGCTTCGGCCCGGGCCGGATCCTTCCAGGGCAGGGCGCTCACGGCTTGCGTGCCAGCAGGCTGACCAGTTCGAAGTGGGGCGGGCGCTTTTCCCGGGTCACCGGCTCGCAGACCAGCACCTCCAGGCCGGCCTTCTCGGCGAAGCGGCGCAGCTCGCGCGGCGTGAAGCCGAGGTTGACGTGCCCATAGGGCGTCACGGCGCCGCGGTGCTCGTGCTTGTTCAGGCAGGCGGCGACCAGACGGCCGCCACGGCGCAGCACCCGCGCGGCTTCGGCGACGGCGGTCGCCGGGCGTTCGGCATAGGTGAGGGCGTGCATCAGCAGCACCAGGTCGAAGCGGTTGTCCGGCTGCTCCAGCGCGTGCATGTCGCCTTCCAGCACCTCGACCTGGGGCAGGTGGCTCAGGCGTTCCCGCGCGGCCGTCACCACCCGGGCACTCGCGTCCACGCAGACGTAGCGGCGTGCATGCGGTGCCAGCAGTTCGGCCAGGACGCCGTCGCCGGAGGCGATGTCCAGCACCTCGCCGGGGTCCAGCAGCGGCAGCGTGCAGCGGGCCAGTGCTTCCCAGGTGCGGCCGGGCGAGTAGTGCCGCTCCATGTCGCCGGCAACGGAGTCGGCCCAGTTCTGGTCGGCGGCACGCATGGCCAGCACCGCCGGCAGGCGTTCGGCGTCCTGGCGCAGCAGCGGGTCGTCGGTGCTGTCGCGCAGCGCCTCCCACAGGCGGGCCTCGGCAGGGTCCAGGTGTTCGGCGTTGAAGCGGTAGTAGGCCGAGACGCCGGCGCGGCGGTCGCGCACCAGGTCGGCCTCCTTGAGCCGGGCCAGATGGGTGGAAACCCGGGGCTGCGCCAGGCGGGTGATCGCCGACAGCTCGGCGACGGTCAGCTCCTCGCGCTCGAGCAGAGCCAGCAGCCGGACCCGGGTGGGATCGGCCAGCACCTTCAGGCAGGCCGACCAGGCGTCCAGATCCATGATTTATCCCTTTATCCGGATTCAAAGATATGTGAAGCCTAGGCGCGGGTGCGGCCAGCGTCAAGGCGGCGACCGTACCGGCGCGCGGTCCCGCGTACGGCGGTCGCGCCGCCGCAGCCGCTACAATGCCGCCCTTGCCCTGAGCAACGAGGACAGCACGTGGACTTCCGATTCACCGAAGAGCAGCTGATGATCCAGGACGTGGCGCGCCGGATCGCCCAGGAGAAGATCGCGCCCAGCGCCGAGCACTTCGACCGCACCGGCGAATTCCCGCTGGAGAACATCCGCACCCTGGGCGAGAACGGCCTGATGGGCATCGAGGTGCCGGCCGAGTACGGCGGCGCCGGCATGGACCCGATCAGCTACGTGCTGGCCATGATCGAGATCGCCGCGGCCGACGCCGCCCACTCGACCATCATGTCGGTGAACAACTCGCTGTTCTGCAACGGCATCCTCACCAACGGCAACGAGGAGCAGAAGCAGAAGTACGTGCGCGCCATCGCCGAGGGCCGCGAGATCGGCGCCTTCGCCCTGACCGAGCCGCAGTCCGGTTCCGACGCCACCGCCATGCGCTGCCGCGCCGTCCGCCAGGCCGACGGCAGCTACGTGGTCAACGGCAAGAAGAGCTGGATCACCTCCGGCCCGGTCGCCAAGTACATCGTCCTGTTCGCCCAGACCGATCCGGAGAAGGGCAGCCGCGGCATCACCGCCTTCCTGATCGATACCGCCAAGCCCGGCTTCCACCGCGGCAAGACCGAGCCCAAGCTCGGCATCCGCGCCTCCGCCACCTGCGAGATCGAGTTCCAGGACTACGTGGTCGCGCCGGAGGAGGTGCTGGGCGAAGAAGGGCAGGGCTTCAAGATCGCCATGAGCGTGCTCGACGCCGGCCGCATCGGCATCGCCAGCCAGGCCATCGGCATCGCCCGCGCCGCCTACGAGGCCACCCTGGCCTACGTGAAGGAGCGCAAGGCCTTCGGCCAGCCGATCGGTGCCTTCCAGATGACCCAGGCCAAGATCGCCGACATGAAGTGCAAGCTGGACGCGGCCACGCTGCTGACCCTGCGTGCCGCCTGGCTCAAGGGCCAGGGCCAGCGCTTCACCACCGAGGCCTCGGTGGCCAAGCTGACCGCCTCGGAGGCGGCGATGTGGATCGCCCACCAGGCCGTGCAGATCCATGCCGGCATGGGCTATTCCAAGGAAATGCCGATCGAGCGCTATTTCCGCGACGCCAAGATCACCGAGATCTACGAGGGCACCAGCGAGATCCAGCGGCTGGTGATCGCCCGCAACGAAACCGGCCTGCGCTGAGGCCGGACTGGCGCCCGGGACCGTACCCGGGCGTACTCCGAAGCCCCGCTGAACCGGGGCTTCGGAAACCCGTCCATGGCTGGCCGGGGCGAGGGGGCAGGGCTACAATTCATGCCTTTATCCACGCCCTGCGAGTACGCGGTCCATGAACGCCCCTGCCCTGGCAACCGACGATTCCATTGATGCCGTAGTTTCCGCCCTGCCGAAGAACCTGCCCGCTGCCGAGCGCAGCCGGCTGGAGCGCTTCGCCAGGGCCTTCTACCGTCGATTGCCCCAGGATGAAATGGCCGCCCGCCCGGCGACGGAGTGGGCGGCGGTGGTGGCGTCCTTCCTGGACTTTGCCGGCCAGCGTGAACCCGGCCGCCCCAGCATCTCCGTGCTCAACCCCAGCCTCGCCAGCGATGGCTTCGAGAGCACCCACACCGTGGTGCGCATCGCCAACGAGGACATGCCCTTCCTGGTCGACTCGGTGCGCATGGCCCTGGCCCAGTTCGGCCTGAGCCTGCACCAGATCGTCCACCCGGTGATCCAGCTGCGGCGCGATGACGCCGGTCGCCTGGTCGAGGTGGGCGAGGGCGAGCCCGAGTCCTGCATGCACCTGGAAGTGGACCGCCTGGCCGACGCCGGCCAGATGCAGGCCCTGAAGGACGCCATCCTCGTCGCCCTCGCCGATGTGCGCGCCGCCGTCGCCGACTGGCAGCCGATGCGCGAGCGCATGCTGGAGATCGCTGAGGCCCTGCAGGGCAGCGGCATGCCGGTGGATCCGGCGGCGCGGGCCGAGGCCAGGGATTTCCTGCTCTGGTGCGCCGACAACCACTTCACCTTCCTCGGCTACCGCGAGTACGAGGTGCGCGACCGGCAGCTGTGTCCGGTCGTCGGCAGCGGCCTCGGCCTGCTGCGCGGCAAGGACGAGTCGGCCAAGCCGCGTCCGGTCGCCGGCCTGGCCGCCGCCGACCTGCCGCCGGGCACCCGCCAGGAAGTGCTGATCCTGACCAAGACCAATGCCCGCGCCACCGTGCACCGGCCGGGCTACATGGACTACATCGGCGTGCTGGAGTTCGACGCCGAGGGCAGGGCGGTGCGCGAGCGCCGTTTCCTCGGCCTGTACACCTCCAGCGCCTACAGCCGCCGTCCCTGGGACATCCCGGTGGTGCGGCAGCGCTACGAATACGTGATGTCGGAGTCGGGCCTGCCGCTGAACAGCCACAGCGGCAAGGCGCTGCGGCACATCCTCGAGACGCTGCCGCGCGACGAGCTGTTCCAGTCCAGTGCCGAGGAACTCAAGGCCACCGCCCTGGGCATCCTCGGCCTGCAGGAACGGGCGCGGACCCGGCTGTTCCTGCGCCGTGACCGCCACGGTCGCTTCTTCTCCGCCCTGGTCTACATCCCGCGCGACCGCTTCAACACCGGCGTGCGCAACCGCATCGAGGCGGTGCTGATGCGCGAGCTGCAGGGCGAGCGCCTCGATCATGCCGTGCAGATCGGCGAATCGCCGCTGGCGCAGCTGCACCTGGTGATCCGGCCGGCAGCCGGCGCAAAGGTCGAGCCCGATCACGCCCGCCTGGAAGCCGAGGTCACCCGCATCGTCCGCGACTGGCACGATGAGCTGCGCGAAGTGTTGGTGAACGAGCTGGGCGAGGTCGAGGGTCTGCGCCTGGCGCAGCACTACGGCAAGGCCCTGCCGGCCGGCTATATCGAGGCGGTGTCGCCGGAAGCGGCGGCCGTCGACGTCATCCAGCTGTCGCGACTGAACGAGTCCGACGACCAGCGCGTGTCCTTTTTCCGCCACGGCGAGCGGCTGCGCCTGAAGCTGTTCCGCCGCGCCGGCGACCTGGCGCTGTCGGACGTGCTGCCGGTGCTGGAGAACCTCGGCCTGCGTGTGCTCACCGAGCATCCCTACGAGCTGGCCCTGCCCGAGGGCAGCGTGCACATCCAGGACTTCGAGGTGCAGCCGCTGGCCGGCGACGTCGACGTCGAGGCGGCGCACGTGCCCTTCGAGCAGGCCTTCGAGGCGGTCTGGCGCGGCGAGGCGGAGAACGACGCCTTCAACCGCCTGCTGCTGAGCGCCCGCCTGGAGTGGCGCGACATCGCCATGCTGCGCGCCTACACCCGCTACGCGCAGCAGACCGGCGTGCCGTTCTCGCAGCAGTACATGGAGGAAGCGCTGAACCGCTATCCGGCCATCGCCCGCCTGCTGTACGAACTGTTCGAGGCGCGCTTCCAGCCGGGCCGCGAGCAGCCGCTGGACGAGGCCGGCCGCAAGGCCCTGCACGACCAGATCGCCTGGGTACTGCCCAGCGAGCAGCGTCAGGCCCTGGACACCATCCCGCAGGAAGTGGCGGCTGCCCGGGCCCTGGATCGGCAGGCGCAGATCGACGCCATCACAGATGCCCTGGAGATCCTGCTCGACCGCCTGGTCGGCAGCATCGACGATGACCGCATCCTGCGCCGCTACATGGCGCTGATCGGCGCCACCCTGCGCACCAATTTCTTCCAGAAGCGCAACGGCGCCTGGCGCGACTACATCTCCTTCAAGTTCGATCCGTCGAAGGTGCCGGAGATTCCCAAGCCGGTGCCGTACCGCGAGATCTTCGTCTACTCGCCGTATGTCGAGGGCGTGCACCTGCGCTTCGGCCCGGTCGCCCGCGGCGGCCTGCGCTGGTCCGACCGCCGCGAGGACTTCCGCACCGAGGTCCTGGGCCTGGTCAAGGCGCAGATGGTGAAGAACACGGTGATCGTGCCGGTCGGTTCCAAGGGCGGCTTCGTGGTCAAGCGGCCGCCGGCCGGCGGCGACCGCGATGCCGTGCTGGCCGAGGGCATCGCCTGCTACCGCCGCTTCATCAGCGGCATGCTCGACATCACCGACAACCTGGTGGACGGCAAGGTCGTGCACCCGCAGGACGTGGTGCGGCACGACGGCGACGACCCCTACCTGGTGGTCGCGGCCGACAAGGGCACGGCGACCTTCTCCGACATCGCCAACTCGATCTCCGCCGAGTACGGCTTCTGGCTGGGCGACGCCTTTGCCTCCGGCGGCTCGGTCGGCTACGACCACAAGGGCATGGGCATCACCGCCCGCGGCGCCTGGGAGTCGGTCAAGCGGCACTTCCGCGCCCTCGGCATCGACAGCCAGAGCCAGGACTTCACCTGCGTCGGCATCGGCGACATGTCCGGCGACGTGTTCGGCAACGGCATGTTGCTGAGCCGGCACATCCGCCTGGTGGCCGCCTTCGACCACCGGCACATCTTCCTGGACCCGAACCCGGATGCCGCCCGCAGCTACGCCGAGCGCGAGCGCCTGTTCCGGCTGCCGCGCTCGAGCTGGGAAGACTACGACCGCAGCCTGATCTCCGAGGGCGGCGGCGTCCATCCGCGTTCGGCCAAGACCATCGCCATCACCCCGCAGGTGCGCGAGGCCCTGGGCATCGACGCCTCGGTCGAGCAGATGACGCCGACCGAGCTGATGAACGCCATCCTCAAGGCGCCGGTGGACCTGCTCTGGAACGGCGGCATCGGCACCTACGTCAAGGCCAGCAGCGAGAGCCACGCCGAGGTCGGCGACCGCGCCAACAATGGCCTGCGCGTCAACGGCAACGAGCTGCGCTGCCGTGTGGTCGGCGAGGGCGGCAACCTTGGCCTGACCCAGCGTGGCCGCATCGAGGCGGCGATGAACGGCGTGCTGCTCAACACCGACTTCATCGACAACTCTGCCGGTGTCGACACCTCCGACCACGAGGTCAACATCAAGATCCTGCTGTCGGCGCCGGTGGCCCGCGGCGAGCTCAGCCAGGAGCAGCGCAACAGGCTGCTGGCCGACATGACCGACGAGGTCGCCGAGCTGGTGCTGGTGGACAACTACCGGCAGAACCAGACCATCAGCCTGATGGAGCGGATGAGTGCCTCGCGCCTGGGTTCCTTCGGCCACTTCATGCGCACCCTGGAGGCGCAGGGCCTGCTCGACCGCAGCATCGAGTTCCTGCCCAGCGACGCCGAGCTGGCCGAGCGCAAGGCCCGCGGCCTGGGCCTGACCCGGCCGGAGCTGAGCGTGCTGCTGAGCTACGACAAGATCGTCGTGTTCAACCAGATGCTGGACTCGGACGTGCCCGAGGACCCGTACCTGGGCAAGGAGCTGCTGCGCTACTTCCCGAAGGCGCTGCAGGACCGCTACGCCAAGGACATGGAGAACCACCGCCTGCGCCGCGAGATCATCGCCACGGCGGTGACCAACTCGACGATCAACCGCATGGGCGCCACCTTCCTGCTGCGCATGCAGGAGGACACCGGCCAGTCCGCCGGCCAGATCGCCAAGGCCTTCACCGTCAGCCGCGAGGTGCTGCAGGCCCGCGACCTGTGGGCGGCCATCGATGCCCTCGACCTGAAGGTGCCGGAGTCGGCCCAGCTCGACGCGCTGATGGAGATCTGGCACCTGCAGCGGAACATCACCCGCTGGCTGCTCAACCGCCCGGACGGCGGCCGCCTGGAGATCGCCGAGAAGGTCGAGCGCTACGCCGGTGGCGTGGCGGCCCTGCGCGCCGCCCTGGACCGGGTGCTGCCGGAGGAGTCGGCCCAGTCCCTGGCCGCCGACCGCGCCCGCTGGCAGGAGCTGGGCTTCCCGGCCGACCTGGCCAATGCCTTCGCCAGCCTGCCGTACCTGGCCTACGCCCTGGACATCGTCGAGATCTCGATCGAGCGCGGCATGCCGGTGGACAAGGTCGCCGCCGCCTACTTCGGCCTCGGCGACGCCCTGCACACCAAGTGGCTGCTGGAAGCGGTCGAGAGCCTGCCGGTGGAAGGCCGCTGGCATGCCCAGGCCCGCGGTGTCCTGCGCGACGAGCTGCAGGCGCAGCAGCGCGCCCTGGTCGGCCAGGTGCTGGCCTCGGGCGAGGGTGAGCCGCTGCAGCGTGCCCAGGCCTGGCTGTCGCGCGACGACGCCAACCTGCGCTACACGCTGGCCATGTTCGCCGACATGCGCAACCTGCGCGGGATGGACTATCCGACCCTGTCGGTGGCGGTGCGCCGCCTGGCCCAGCTGGCCCAGTCCTGAGGGCAGGGTGGGGCGCGGCCGCCCGGTCGCGCCCCCGCCCGGACCTGAAGTAACCTGCGCGCATGAGCCTGCCCGCCGTCCCGCGCATCGCCTTCCTCGCCAGTTCCGCCCCCGAAGCCCAGGCTGCCCTGGCCAAGCTGGTGGCGCGCCATGGCCAGTGCGAACCGGCCGAGGCCGACGTGATCTGCGCCCTCGGCGGCGACGGCTTCATGCTGCACACCCTGCATCGCTACGGCGCCCTCGGCCGGCCGGTCTACGGCATGAAGCTGGGTTCGGTCGGCTTCCTGATGAACCAGCACCGGCCCGACGACCTGATCGAGCGCCTGCACGCCGCCGAACCCTCGGTGCTGCACCCGCTGGAGATGATCGCCACCTCGGACTCGGGCACCACCACCCACGCCCTGGCCTACAACGAGGTCTCGCTGCTGCGGCAGACCCGCCAGGCGGCGCACCTGCGCATCCACCTCAACGGCCAGCAGCGGCTGGAGGAGCTGGTCTGCGACGGCATCATCGTCTCGACCCCGGCCGGCAGCACCGCCTACAACTTTTCGGCGCACGGGCCGATCCTGCCGCTGGGCTCGCAGGTCATCGCCCTGACCCCGATCGCCGCGTTCCGGCCGCGGCGCTGGCGCGGCGCCATCCTGCGCGCCGACACCGAGGTGCGGCTGGAAGTGCTGGACCGCTACAAGCGGCCGGTCAGCGCCACCGCCGACTCGCACGAGGTCCGCGACGTCGCCGAAGTGCTGGTGCGGCAATCGCGCGACCGCACCGTGACCTTGCTGTTCGACCGCGAGCACAACCTCGAGGAGCGTATCCTCAACGAGCAGTTCCAGGCCTGAGGCCGTCTCGGCCGCTGAGACAGCCCTCCCGCAAGCTCACCCCATGGCCCCGCATTCGCTTCCGCCCTCGCAATCGCCCAACCGCCTGGTGGTGGCCATCACCGCCCGGGCGCTGTTCGACCTTGAGGAAAGCCATGCGGTCTTCCAGAAGGCCGGCCTGGAGGCCTATGCCGACTACCAGCGCCAGCGCGAGCACGAAGTGCTGGCCGCCGGCATCGCCTTCCCGCTGGTGCGCAAGCTGCTGGCCCTGAACGAGGGCGCGCCGGCGGACAACCCGCGGGTCGAGGTGGTGCTGCTGTCGCGCAACTCCTCGGACACCGGCCTGCGCATCTTCAATTCGATCCGCCACCACGGCCTGGGCATCATCCGGGCCGTGTTCACCAGCGGCAACGAGGTCTGGCCCTACATCAAGCCCTTCGGCGCCCAGCTCTTCCTCTCGGCCAACCCGGCCTCGGTGCGGGCGGCGCTGGAGCATGGCATCGCCGCCGCCACCATCCTGCCGTCCAAGGCACCGGAGCGCTCGCATCCGCAGCTGCGCATCGCCTTCGACGGCGACTCGGTGATCTTCGACGACGAGGCCGAGCGCATCTCCCGGCTTTCCGGCCTGGCGGCCTTCCACGACAACGAGACCAGCCGCGCCCGCGAGCCGCTGTCGGGTGGCCCCTTCCGCGGCTTCCTGGCGGCCCTGCACGAACTGCAGGCGGCCTTTCCGCCCGGCGAGGACTCGCCCATCCGCACCGCCCTGGTGACGGCGCGCTCGGCGCCGGCGCACGAGCGCGTCATCCTGACCCTGCGTGAATGGGGCGTGCGCCTGGACGAGGCCATGTTCCTCGGCGGCCGCGACAAGGGCCCCTTCCTGGAAGCCTTCGGCGCCGACATTTTCTTCGACGACAGCAGCCACAACGTCGAGAACGCCCGCCGCCACGTCGCCACCGGCCACGTGCCCTTCGGCGTTACCAACGAGGACCAGTGATCCGGGCTACGCCCGCGATCAGCTCCCTGGCTGGCGCCGCGCCAGCCAGATCAGCCAGGCCAAGGCCGTCACCACCGCGCCCAGACTGAAGGCCAGCACGCCGCCGCCGGCATTTTCCCAGGCCACCGCTGCCATCGCCGCACCCAGCACGCCGCCCACACCCTGGCTGAAGCCGAAGAACAGGCTCTGCCCGGCACCGGCGCGCCGGCCCGGAAAAAAGCCGGCCATCAGCTGCATGCAGCAGGCATAGAAGGTGGCGAAGCTCAGCGCATGGCTGGCCTGGGCCAGGGCCATCAGCGCCAGCGAATCGGCGAAGAAGGCGGTGAGCAGCCAGCGCAGCACCGTCACCACCAGGCACAGGCCCAGCAGCGGCCCGGCGCCGAAGCGGGCGATCAGCCGCGGTGCCTGCCAGAACATGGCGATCTCGATCAGCACGCCCAGCGCCCAGAGCGCGCCGATGGCCGCGCCGGAATGCCCCTGCGCCTGCAGGTGCAGGGTGTAGAACACGTAGAAGGGCCCGAAACCCGCCTGCATCAGCAGCGCCACCAGCAGGAAACGGCGCACGCCCGGCCGCTTCCACAGATGCCCGTCCGTCCCGACGGCGGGCGAGGGCGGCGGCGGCGTGTCGTCGCGATGCCACCAGGCCGCCACCGCTGTCGCCACGAACAGCGGCAGCGCCAGCCAGGGGAAGTTGGTGGCGCCGAAACGGTCCATCAGCGCGCCATAGCTGCCGGCCACCAGCAGGAAACCGATCGAGCCCCAGACCCGCAGCCGCCCGTACAGGTCCGGCCGCGGCCCCAGCGCCGTCAGCGTCATCGCCTCGAACTGCGGCATCACTGCGTTGTAGAACACGCCGAATACCGCCATCACCGCCAGCACGGCCCAGGCGTTGCGGGTGAACAGGAAGCCGGCGAAGGTCAGCAGGGTGAGCAGGCAGCCGGCCAGGAACCAGCGGCCGGGCCTGGCGCTGCGGCCGGTGAGGGCGGCCCAGGCGGGCGGGGCGAAGATGCGGGTGCCATACCAGAGGCCCAGCATGCCGCCGACCACGTAGCCGCCGTGCCCGAGGCTGTCCACCCATCTGCCGATGTAGGGGGTGTAGGCGCCGAGGGCGGCGTAGTAGCAGAAGTAGAAGACCGAGAATCGGCGCAGGTGGGCGACCATGTCGGATCCATACACAAACGGCCGGCGCCCACGCGGGCCCGGCCGGCGCCATTATCACCGGACGGGGTGCCCGGCCGGTTGTCTCCCGTTGCGGGTTCGCTGGCGCTTGGTGTGGCGCGTTTCCTGGCGGCCTGTTGGCTAGGCGGGTGGC
>Ga0207873_1002447_pt1 | contig 15246 bp, 13 predicted proteins | sample BGWIniCompost_FD_187373 | JGI IMG/M metagenome (GOLD analysis project Ga0207873, IMG submission 187373) | Cellulose adapted compost microbial communities from Newby Island Compost Facility, Milpitas, CA, USA - BGW Initial Compost (SPAdes)... ...
CTCTCGAGGTCGTTGTACGTGAAGAAGCGCTGGTTCGCCGTGTCCTCAGGCGTAACGCCGGCCGGTTTCGGCGTGCACCACGGCGCCGAGCCATGATATGAACCCCGCGCGCGCAGCAAGTACTTCTTGCCGGTGTGCGCCCGGGCCACCATGACCGCAAAGGTCGTGGCATCGGTCCCGTTCTTGGCAAACCATGCCCAGTCCGCATGGGGCGTGATCTCAACGAGCAGCTCAGCAAGCCGAACCCAATACTCCGTCGGGCCATTGAAACACGTGCCGAGCTGCTGTTGTTCCGTGACCGCGCGCTCGACCGCCTCGTGCCGGTGTCCGAGCACGATCGGCCCAAACGCGCACATGAAGTCGATGTACTCGTTCCCATCGACATCCCAAACCCGACTCCCCTGGCCGCGTGCAAAGAACTGGGGAAAGCCTTCCGGTAGTTGCGCGGCCGACTGGTGCCCGTAGACCCCACCGGGTACCACCCTCTTAGCGCGCTCGCACAATGAGGCGTTCCGCGCATACGTGTGTACCTGCACGCGTTACCTACCTCCTAACCTCCACGCAGCGCATCGCCGCACTCCGATCAGCCTCCGCCGCGAGCTCTCGGCAGAATCCAGTGGATCCCTGGCTTGGACACCTTTGACACTCACGGCATCGGCTCCACACTTGAGCGAGCTAAGGAGCAACCCGGCTGAGGCGGAAAGCGCGCCGACTCGCGGTGCCGTTGGTGAATCGGCTCGTCCGAGCGCTATGGTTCAAGACCCACCATCGGCCACACCTCCCCGATCTCATTCGCTGCAGCGATCGTGAGCTCGATCACTCGTTGGTCCCGATGGATGGCGCGATACGCCGGGGATACGACGCTGACTGCGCCGACTACCTGGCGCTTCGGGTGGTTGATCCAAACCGGTGCGGCTACCGCGACGACTTCGTCACCGGTTTCCTGATCGTTGATGGCATAACCCTGTTCGCGGATCTTGCGAAACTCGCGCTGCAGTGCGGTCAAGTCGGTGATCGTGTGCTCTCCGAGCTTCGGGGTTCCTCTCTCGACAAGGATTCGGAGTGCTTCGTCCTCAGGGAGATTGGCCAGCCACGCTTTTCCGCCGGCACTGGCGTGCAGAACGAGTTCCTCGCCGAAGTAGTCGACCACCTTGACACGTCGTGGGCTCTCCGCCTTGGCCACGAGCACCAAGCGACCCCGATGCAGCCAGTTGAGCTCCGCCAGCTCCCCGGTGTCGTGCGCCAGCCTCCTCAGAATGGGCTGGACTAGGTCGTACATCTCCAGCGATCGGACATAACGGAACGCAAGGCCGAGCAGCTTGCTGGTCAGGCGATAGCGTTGGGTTAGTTCGTCCTTGTAGACGTAACCATCAGCGGTGAGACTGGCGAGGACACGGTGGACCAGGCCCTTATTGATCCGGAGCGTCTCGCTGAGCTCGGTCACGGTCAAACCGTGCGGAGCGCGAGAGATGGCGTCGATCATGGCCATCGCTCGCTGGACAGCCGCAATGCCGGAGTAGGACTGGGATGCTCCAGAGTCGTCGAATAGGGACTGCTCGTGGATTCTCATCGTATCGTGCACCCTCCAACAAAGGGGATACCCACACGCGACGCTCATGTGGTCTGTGACGAAACCCCGTGATTCACGACCGCTTCTTGCTTGCTGAACCTAAGAGTGGCACAAGCAACGGACTCGCGTGGATAAGAACCAGTGCAGGATGAACCGTCGCGCGCCACTCTCACCGCGCCATTGACAAGAACGTTCGCAGGGGTCTATACTACCGTTGTCTAGTGTAACGCTGTTACTCCTTGGAACGCAAGGGCGCGCATCGCGCCACACATGACCAGGTGAACTCCTAACGCGAACGCCACCGCCGCGCGTGGCAGGTTGATCCCGGCGCGGAGGTGGGTGTCTCCGTCACAACGAGGGAGCACCGCCGTCCTTGCGTTTCCAGCGCGGACGAGGAAGCGGGACGTATCGCTCGAGCGCCTTGGAGGGTTCCCGCACATCCGTCTACCGAGAAGTGGCCGGGTATGGGAACGCTGCCGATGAGCACGAGCGTTGTCACCAGCCTTTCGAGAGACGAGCCGAGCTCAGCTGATAACTGGGACGCGATAGACGCTGCCAGTCAGTCCGGTAACCGGTGGCACTAGCACCACGTCGTAGCTCCTATGTGACGGGCGGGTCACGATGTGAGACCGGTGGCGGAAGAGGAATCCATGTTCGCCATCAACATCACGCGTGACAAGGCACGGCCGGAACGGCGCAAGAACGTCGGGCCTCCGGTCCCTCAATGCCAGGGCACGTCGGTCATTGCCTTCGATGCTTTTCCAGTCTCCGGGGTCATGAGGATCCCATCAGGTCTGTTCATATGCGGGTTCGCGCTACCCGCCAGTAGTAGCGGAAGGAGGACGGCTACACCGCCGCCAGTGATAGATACCTGAAGGCTGGTCAGGACCGCACAAAGGTCGTGGGAGCGTCGAGAGACTGCGTGGAGGAGGAAAACGATGATAACCGATGATCGGGCAGTCCCCCGAATCACCCGCCGCCGATTGCTGCAGCTCGGGGCAGTAGGTGTAGCCGCCGCAGCAGGTTCACTTCTGGTCGCCTGCGGTGGTGAGAGCTCCGACGGCGCTCCCGCGGCAAACGCCACATCAGAAGGCGGCAGCACCGGAAGCACGAGTGGAACGACCGTGCCCTCCGGGACCGACGGCACCCCGGGGTCGAGCGATTCCGGCGAGGGCCAAGATGAGCAGGGTCGCTATGGAGGCGTCTTCAAGGCCGCGACCGCGACACCGCCACCTTCGCTCGATGTGGCGATCAATGTGACGGCGGCTTCCCGGGAAGCGACCCTCTTCTTCCTAGAGACGCTGGTGACATACAGCGAGGACTATCAAGTGATCCCGATGCTGGCCGAGAAGTGGGACAGCTCGGAGGACGGGACCACGTACACGTTTACCCTACGCGAGGGCGTCAAGTTCCACAACGGCAAGGAAATGACGTCGGAGGATGTGGTCGCGTCGTTCACGCGGTTCTTGGACGTCGCGGTCCGGAAGACGTCCTTCGACATGATCGAGTCGTTCGAAGCGACGGGGCCGTACACGGTCGACTTCCATCTGAAGTACCCCTCCCCGGCAGTCCTGGACGCGATCGCCTATCCGGCGGGCTACTGCGGCATCTATCCGGCGGAGATCATCGAGGGGAAGGGAGCCGATCAACTTCAGGACACCGACCATATCGGCACCGGCCCGTACAGGCTCGTCGAGTGGAAGCCCGACCAGTACGTCAAGCTGCAGCGCTTCGACGACTATCAGCCCCTGCCCGGTGAGCGGAACGGGCTCGGCGGGGCGAAGATCCCGTACTTCGACGAGATTCAGCTGATTCCTGTACCCGAAACCGCGGCACGGATCGCAGGACTCCAGACCGGCGAATACGACTACGCAGCCTCCCCGGCGACCACTGACTACGATGTCCTCAACGATAATCCCGACACGACCCCGTACATCATCGAGGACTCGACCTGGGTGGTCCTGCTCTTCAACTTCCGCAACCCGATTTCGTCCAACCTGAAGTTCCGACAGGCAGTGCAGGCCGCTCTCGACCACGAGGCTTTGGCGCAGGCCATCACCAACGGGCGGAGCGACTTTTACCGACTCCAGCCCTCCTTGTGGTTCCCGGTTTCGCCGTTCTACACCGAGATCCGCGCCGAGCTGTACAACCAGAACGATCCAGAGAAGGCGAAGCAACTCCTGGAGGAGGCCGGCTACAACGGCGAGGAGATCGTCCTGGTGACGAACCGCAACTACGACTACATGTACAAGGTCATCGTCACCGCGGAACAGCAACTCAAGAACATCGGCATGAACACCAGGGTCGATGTTATCGACTGGCCAGCGCAGCAAGCCCGGTGGACCGAAGGGGATTGGCAGATCAGCACGACGGGGTACCTGTCCCAGGCACTGTTCGCGCCCGACGCATTCGGCGCCTTCTACGGTGGCGGCGGTGGTGACGCGGGCGCGGGCTACAACAACCCCGAAATGACCCAGGCGTTCGAGAATGCCGCACGGGCGACCACGCTCGAAGAACGGAAAGCGGCGTTCGTCGAGGTGCAGCGGATCTTCTACGACGATGTCGCCGGGATCAAAGTGTGTGACATCTATGCCTTGACCTCACTGCGGTCCGAAATCAAGGGGTACACCCCATGGTACAACACGACTCGCTTTTGGGGCTGCTGGCGAGAGACCTAGGGTCGTGACGGAGGCCGCGGGATTCCGCGGCCTCCGTTCCCTATCGCATCTGGCCGCCTCCGAGGGATGGTGGGTACTTACATGGGTCGCTATATCCTGCGCCGCCTCATTGCGTTCATTCCGACGCTCATCATCGTGTCCTTCCTGATCTTCATCATGATCTATCTCATCCCGGGTGATCCCGTCTCGATGATGCTCGGCGCGGAAGCGTCGGCCACCGAGGCGGACGAGTTGCGGAGGCAACTTGGGCTGGACCAGCCGTTTCTGGGGCGGATGAAGACCTGGTACTCAGGCGCAGTGCGTGGCGACCTGGGGCACTCGCTGTTTCTTCACCAGCCAGTGACATCCGCGCTGTTAGAGCGGTTGCCGGTGACCCTCAGCCTCACGTTCTGTGCACTGATGATCTCGGCCACGATCGGGATAACCGCAGGCGTTATCGCGAGTTTGCGGCAGGGTAAGTTCACCGACTGGGGCATCATGCTGCTCGCCATCATCGGCATATCTATCCCGATCTTTTGGCTCGCTCTCAACATGATCTTTCTCTTCTCGGTCCGACTCGGCTGGTTTCCGACCGGCGGCTACTCACCGATCTCTGAGGGCCTAGGATCTTTCCTCAAGCATCTCTTCCTCCCGAGTCTTGCGCTCGGGCTGGCCTATACGGCGCTGATAGCGCGGATGAGCCGATCGAGCATGCTCGAAGTGCTTCGTCAGGACTATGTGCGCACCGCACGCGCGAAAGGCCTTCGCGATCGTGGCGTCATCCTCGTGCATGCCATGCGAAATGCCCTCATCCCGATCGTGACGATCCTCGGGCTGACGGTCGGCGAACTATTGGCTGGGAGCGTCATCACTGAGACGGTCTTCAACCTGCCCGGCGTCGGACGTCTGGTCATCGATGCGGTCAAGCGTCGCGATTATCCCGTCGTTCAAGGCGGCATTCTGATTATCACGTTCACCTACCTCTGCGTGAACCTGCTGGTCGACCTCGTCTACGGGTGGATTGATCCACGTATTCGGTACTCGTGAGTGATGCGGGCTAGGAGGGTGCGCATTGGCAGCCCAAGCGACAACGACAGCGTCGGGCGTTGCGTGGCCGAGTGCTAGTCCCAGCCGACAGATCCTCAAACGGCTGCGACGCAGTCGTTCAACCCAGATCGGGCTCTTCCTCACACTGATCGTCGCCGTTCTCTCGCTGGGAGCGCCCATTTTCACCGATGTTGATCCCAATGAGATGACGCCGAGTGCGATCCTTCAGGCACCCAGCAGAGCTCATCCGTTCGGGACGGACGATTTCGGGCGTGACATCTTCAGCCGCGTGCTGCACGGCGGCCGCATTTCGCTCCTCGTCGGCTTCGTGGTGTCAGGCGCCACTGCCGTCCTCGGGTTCCTCGTTGGCACGCTAGCCGGGTACTATCGCAGGCTCGACAACCCGCTCATGCGCGTCATGGACGCGCTCATGGCCTTTCCGGCGATACTCCTGGCCATCGGTATCATGGCCATCCTTGGCCCCCGTCTCCTCAACATCCTCATCGCTCTAGTCGTCGTCTATACCCCGCGCACCGCCCGCGTCGTCCGGGGAGAGATCCTGGTCCTTCGCGAATCCGACTTCGTTCTCGCTGCCCGTGCACTCGGGGTATCGGACGCCCGGATCATGCTCCGGCACCTCGTCCCGAACAGCTTGGCGCCGGTCCTGGTGCAGCAGACGTTCATCCTCGCAGTCGCCATCCTGGCGGAAGCCGGGCTGGGGTTTCTCGGCGTTGGCGTGCCGCCCGATGTCCCCACCCTCGGGGGAATCTTGAGCGATTCCCGTACCTTCCTGCGATCCGCCATCTGGATGTCGATCTTCCCCGGCACGTTTATCACCGTGTTGGTTCTCGGCTTCAACCTGCTAGGGGACGGTCTCCGGGATGTCTTCGATCCGCGGATGCAACTGTAGCGGCCTGAGCATCTGTGGGCGGGAGGTGATGGAAGGATCAAGCAGATCCGTTGAGCCAGTGTAGTGGACCGAGAGCAACGAGAGAGAGGGTGGCGAGTGAACGAGGTTGGTCTTGGTCAAATCGGCGTCGGGACATGGGGCCAGGTGATGCTCAACAGTTGGTCGAAGCATCCCAAGGCACGCATCCTCGCGGTCTGCGACGCCGACGGCGACCGAGCACGGAAGATCGCACAAGAGTTCGGGATTGACGCGTACTACGACAACGTCGAGGAGTTGTTGCGCCATCCAGGCATAGACGCCGTCGGTGTTGCGACCCCCGACTACGCGCATCGCGAGGGTGTCGTGCGGGCGCTCGAGGCAGGTAAGCACGTCCTCGTGCAGAAGCCGATGGCGACGACGGTCGACGACGCAAAGGCGATGGTCGAAGCCGAACAAGCATCCGGCCGCTACCTCATGGTTGATTTCCAGCATCGATGGGGCATCGGGTTCGCCGAGGCGCGCAAGGCGGTCGAGAGCGATAGCTTTGGGCAGGTAGTGCATGGACACATCCGGATGAGCAATAGCCAGCGCGTCCCGCTGCAGATGCTCTCATGGGCAAGCCAGTCAAGTGTCTTGTGGTTCCTCGGCACCCACACTCTGGACTTGCTTCGCTTCGTCCTTGGGAGTGAAGTGAAGCGCGTCTTTGGCGTCTCGCGCCGCGGTGTTCTGGCATCGCGCGGCGTGGACACTCCGGACTTCTTCCAAGTCACGCTCGAGTTTGAGAACGGCGCCTGCATCCAGATGGAGAACTCCTGGGTACTCCCGGAGGGCGAGGTCGCCGTCATTGAGTTGAACATGGAGCTTTACGGGGCGAATGAATGCGTGCGGGTCCATCAGGCGCCCAACAACGTGATCCAGAAGACGACCAAGGGTGGCCTCGAGGTACCACTTGGCGCACGCTCCGCCGTGATGGCTCGTGGAACGTCGCTGCACTACTTCATCGACTGCGTCGCGAGTGGCACCCGCCCGTCGATCACCGGTCACGACGGCTTGATGAACACCGCAGCCCTAGTGGCCATCGAGAAGTCCATCGCCGAGGGTCGACCGGTCGACGTCGCGGAGGTGCTGTAACGATGGTGACGCAGAACCAACTCGTTGAAACCCGGAACGCAGCACGCGAGGCCATCGACCGTGCCGTCGAGTGGCTTCTGGCACAGCAGAGCTCCGACGGGTCATTCGAGCCGCTGGATGCTGGACTGTATTGCTACTACAAGTCACCCATGGCGCTGGCCTGCCGTGGCGAAGTCGAGGCCGGCGTTCGGCTCACGAGCTGGATCAAGGCCAACGCACTCACCGAGCAAGGTGATCTCGGCGGGCGCTACGGTCGAGGCTTGATGGCCTTCAACGCCACCTATCCGAACGCCTGGGTCACCTGCGGTGCCCATCGCCTGGGCATGTACGACGTCTCGTACCCCGCGATCCGCCACCTTTTGACCCTCCAAGATCCAGACACCGGGGGGTTCTACCGAGTTCGACCCGATACCCGGCCGGAGGGCGAACCATCCCCCGCCGGCGTCTACACCGGTGGGATTGTCCCGGGCGGTCAGGATCTGCTCTGCGCATCGATGGCGGGCCTCGCGTGCCTTGCAACAGGCCACGTGGATCATGCCGTGAAGGCCGGAGCATTCCTCGATCGGATGTATAACATCCAACCAGCGCCCTCCGAGCGTGTCTACACCCAGGCACGGAATGGCGAACTGATCACCGAGTTCCCCGCCGACCAAGCGGTCGCCTTTGTCATCGACGGTCGCGAGACGGGGCAGAACTATTTCCAGGTCGGCATCGCGGCTGCATTCCTGGCACGGCTCTATCAGGCCACGGGGACGACGCACTATCTCGACCTGGCCAAGAGCTATCTCGACTTGACGGACCATTTCGGTCCCGATCGCTATAGCGTCGGGAAGTCGGGCAAGGTCGGCTGGGGCGCGGCATACGTCTACCGCTTGACGGGTGAAGAGCGGTATCTATCGATTGCCCTGGCGGTGACCGAAGCGCTTATCAAGCTGCAAGGGACCTCAGGTTCATGGGTCGAGTCGGCGCCGCAAGCGACCCGCATCGAGGTCACGTCCGAGTTCATCACCCTCCTGACCGAGATGCAGGAGGCATTCGTCTAGGCGAGTGATGTCAGCTGAGTGAGGCAGGAGGAGGTCCTCCTGCCTCACTACGCGGCACGCGACAACTACCGGACGTCTGTACGAGGTTGGCTATGGCCCGGCTGGATCAGGAGGGGCTCGGATGGTGAGTGAACGAGTTAGTGCAGCCGTCGTAGGCGTCGGGATCTGGGGCCAGAATCACGCACTCGTCTACAACGACTACCACCGTAGCCAACTCGTCTGTGTGTGCGATCAGGACGAGGCACGCGCGAAGGAGATCGCCGCGCGCTTCGGTTGCGACTACACGACGGACCTGCACGAAATCGCGCGGAGCAGTGACATTGAAGCGGTGAGTATCGCGACTCCCGACTTCGCGCACTTCGCCCCTGCCATGACGATGATCCAAGCTGGCAAGCACGTTCTGATCGAAAAGCCCCTGGCAACCGACCTAGACGAGGCAATCGCACTGGCGAGGGCAGCACGCACCAGCAGCGCCAAGACGATGGTAGACTTCGGTAACCGCTGGAATCCAACCTACATGATGATCAAGGACGCAGTGACCGAAGGCCGGCTGGGTAAACCGTACATGGGATATGCCCGCCTGAGCGATGCGATCGACGTCGCAACGAAGTGGTTCAGCTGGAGTGCGCGGTCGGGCCCACACTGGTTCTTGCTCCCGCACACAATGGACATCATGCGTTGGTACTTCGCAGAAGAGCCCACCGAGGTGTACGCCCACGGTCGTAAGGGGGTCCTCGCGGCGCGTGGTATCGACACGTATGACTCTATCCAAGCACTGGTTCGATTTGATCAAGCATTTGCGACCTTCGAGACAAGTTGGATCGTCCCGAACTCGTCACCGAACGTCATCGATTGCTATCTTTCGATCTACGGGACTGAAGGTAAGGCCGAGCTGGATGCGGACTACGGGGGACTCGCGTTTGCCACCGACAAGTTCACCTATCCCTGGGCGCCAGTCGGTAAACGCAACATGTACGGAAAGCTCGATCATCGCATCTATGAACCGATCAAGTACTTCATTGACTGCATCGTCGACGATGTTGAGCCGTCAGCCACCTTGTTCGATGGCGTCGTCAACACGGCCATGATCGCCGCTACCATTCAATCGATTGCGGAGCGCCGCCCTATCCCCATAGACGTCGCTCAACTTCGGGACGCGGTTAGCTGACACCCGCGTATCACCGGCCATCCAAGAGTCGCCGTAGTGCCCGGCCGAGCCGTAGGTCGGCCGGGCACTACGGCATCGAGTTTGTTCGGCCTGAGTTGTACCCGGGATCACGGACATGCGGCCACGACGCCGCCCAGGTCACGGGGAGCGCCTTCGGGTCCCTCCCCATCCCGATCACGCCTAACACGCAGCTGTATCCTAGGAGAAGGCTGGACTAACGCACCAACCAGCCTGATTTCAGAGCAACTGCACCGCGCCACGCTGAGGGACGACCGATCGAGTCCCTGGAATTCCCACCGAATTGTGGTATACTTTCAACGGCGCTGAGCACCGGGGCGTTCAGTACTGCCGTGGTCTTGCATTCAGATGCCAGTCCATACGGGCCGCTAGCTCAATTGGCAGAGCAGCTGACTCTTAATCAGCGGGTTCGGGGTTCGAGTCCCTGGCGGCTCACCAACAGATAGCCACAACATCACACGAAACCGGCACAGCCCGCCCAGCATCGAGCGGGCTTTGTCGTCTCGGTCGGCTCCCGATTGTGATGGTCGTATTCGAACGGGTGATGAGGGACGGGCCAACCGCAGCCATTGCTTCCCTCGAACTACCGGGAGCGACTCTTGAGTTCGTACCGGACCACCGACCTTGCCGTAAGCCGGGATGGATATTCCGCTTGGCTTCCCGTCGCTCCTGCGGGCGATGGCATGCGTCGGCCCCCTCGGTCCTGGGATCTGGAACGGGATCATTGCGACTACCTTCGAGTCGGCAGGAAGCCTCGACGACGCCATCGATCAGGTACTTCGCCATGACGCACGAGCCCGTTGCCCCGTGGAGTGCGGGGGCTGGTACGCCAGGCATCCGTCTGTCTCGTTCACATCCGCGCGCCGCCGTTGATCCCGAGCACCTGCCCGGTCATGAACTCTGACTCATCCGAGGCCAGGTAGACGGCGAGCCAGGCGATGTCCTCCGGCTGTCCGATCCGCGGCCAGAGAACGGCCTTCCGGGAGTGCTCCTGGCCGCGGGCGCGTGACATCTCGGTGTCGATCAGGCCCGGCGCGATCGCGTTGACATTGATCCGATGCTGGGCGACCTCCTTGGCCAACGACTTGGTCAGTCCAATGACGCCCGCCTTCGCCGCCGCGTACGGAACGCTGCCGGCCGTCCCTTCGACGCCGGTGATGGACGAGATATTGATGATGCTCCCGCGCCCCTGCTCGATCATCAACGGCACAACGGCCTGGCAGCACAGGAAGACGCTCGTGAGGTCGACGTCGATCATCCGGTGCCACTCAGCCTGCGACAGCTCCAGGAGTGTCTTGCCGACGCCGCCGATGCCTGCGTTGTTCACCAGCACATCGACGCCGCCGAAGGCCTCGCGCGCCTGCGCGACCAGCTCGCGCACGGCGTTCGGGTCCGACACATCTGCCACGACGGTCCGGTACAGCTGGGGATCGGGATCGAGCTCGGCGACGGCTTCGTCGAGCAGTGACGCGTTGATGTCATTCAATACCACCCGCGCACCCTCGCGAAGGAAGGCCGCTGCGATCGCTCGACCGATCCCGCGCCCCGCCCCCGTCACAATCGCCCGCTTGTTCGCTAACCTTGCCGTCACGTTGACTCCTCACTCCTCGAGCACACCAGCGCGACATCGCGCCCGCGTTTCTCCCATCACGGTGCGCGACTGGTCAGTCGGACCGTGGGCTGCCTCGGCTAGTCGCCGGTAGGCCGCAGGTGCACACGCCCGGCGCTGCTGCCACCATCAACTACCAGGGTGGTGCCAGTCACGAAGTCAGCCAGCGGGGATGCAAGCATCAACACCGCGTTGGCGATGTCCCGCGGCTCCCCAGGGCGCCCTCGGAGGATGGCGCTCTTTATCGCGGTCTTGTAGTGCTCGCTCAGATGCGCCCCGCCTTCTGGCACATCGATATACCCCGGAAGAACGGCATTCACTCGGATATTGTGCGGAGCGAGTTCGAGTGCCATCGCCTTGGTCAGCATCACGACGGCCGCCTTCGAGGCACAGTAGTGCGCCCAACCCCAGATCGCGTGGTTGGCCGCCCCGGAGCTGATGGTGACAATCCGTCCGCCCCTTCCGGCTCGGATCATGGCTCGCGCCGCCGCCTGACAGGTGAGGAAGACGCCCTTGACGTTCGTGTCCAGTACCCGATCCCACTCTTCTTCGCTGATCTCAAGAAACGGAGTGTTGGGGTAGATCCCGGCGTTCGGCACGACGATATCGAGCCGCCCGAACTGCTCCTCGATCGCCGCAATCACGCGACTCATCGCCTCGGCGTCTCGGACATCTGCGGCCCACGCGTGGGCGTCGATACCGCGATCACGCAGCTCGGCACATGCCCGCTCCGCGCGGTCGGCTGTGAGATCGGTCAGCGCAACCGTCGCGCCCGCCTGACCGAGAGCCGTTGCGGTGGCATACCCCAGACCCGTCGCCGCCCCGGTGACGAGCGCCACCTCGCCATTGAAGTTGAACTCAACTGCCATCGTTGTGTCTGCTCCCCTGGAATGGTCCCGCGTCGTGCGTGGCCGTGCCCCTCTTGCGCGCTACGCATCAGCCGCATCGCGCCGGATGCAACGACCTACGCCGGCTGGTGCTGGTCGGGCATCGTGGCAGTAGCTGCCTCGACGCCGATGTCGCGACTCGTCCTGCGTCTTGCCCGCGTTGCGCCTCCCGCCCAGTGGTGGCCGTCCTCGACAGCCAGCGCGCGCCTGAGAGCGAGGCGCGCGCTGGCGACGACGGGCTCACGTGCCGCACGGCGACCACCCTCCACGTGACAGGTAACGGTTTGATGCTGCGGCACGCTCCCGCACACCTCGGTCCGCACTGAGGGCGTGACAGGCTCTAGCTCGCCGGCTTTGGATGGGCGGCGCGGTACTCCTCGGCGGCCTCCGCGAGCGTAGCGAACCGAACGCCGTCGTGGCTGCCGAAGTAGTCGATCAGCCGCTCGAGCATCAGCATGCGGTGACCCCGCCCGATGACCTGCGGGTGCATCGTCAGCGTCAGCACGCCCCCGTCGACCTCGCGGTACATGAAGTCGAACTCGCCTCGCCAGATCTCCTCGACCTTCGACGGCGCCGACAGCCCAGGGCTAAGGCGGGTCTCGGTCCGGACGTATTCGAAGTGCGGGAAATCGTCCAGGATCCAGCTCACCGGCATCTCGACGATATCCGAGGGGATACCGAACTCGTAGCCGCGGTCCTTGTGAATGACATCGCCGACTCGAGCCCAATAGGGCATGAAATCGTGCCCCATTAGCGAACTCTCATAGCGGAAGCCATACTCCTGCAGGAGATGGATGGTATGCGGGCTGTTGTCCCACGATGGTGAGCGGTAGCCAACCGGGCGCACACCCGCTGCGCGGTCGAGCGCGGCAAGGCCCTTCTCCAGGACGGTACGCTCCTCCTCCTGGCTGAGCACGACTGGATTCTCATGGAGGTAGCCATGGTGGCCTACCTCATGCCCGGCCGCCACGATTGCCTTGACCGACTCGGGATACGTATCGGCAGTGTGGCCGGTGATGAAGAACGTCCCCTTGATTCCGGTTCGGTCGAGCAGTTTGAGAATGCGCTCCACCCCGACCACGCCAAACTCGCCGCGCGAGATGACACTCGGCGAGGTCGCTCGGAACGGCCCGATCCAGAGTGAGATCGCATCGAAATCGAAGGTCAGGCACACGGTCGCCCGATGCTTGGACATCGTCTTCCTTCTCCTTCTATTGCCTGATCCCGCTCAGCCTCCAGACGGACATGAACCGCGCGCTACGAGCCGTCGGCAGCGATGCCACCCCAACCGCGTTGTCGAGATGCCCCGGGGGTCCAACGGCCGGAACGGTCAGCGCGATCCGCATTGGTCCGTCTCCCGCGACGCGCCTGCTCTAACCCAGGTACGCCCTCCGCACCTCCGGATTCGTGAGGAGCTCGTCCGACGGTCCACTCAACCGGACCGAGCCGGTTTCTATGACGTAGCCGCGATGCGAAAGCTTGAGCGCGGCCAACGCGTTCTGCTCCACCAGCAGGACAGCCGTACCCGACTGGTTGATCTCTCGGATAATCTCAAAGATCTGATCGACAATGATCGGCGCCAGACCCAGCGACGGCTCATCCAGGAGCAACACGCGCGGTCGGGCCATCAGCGCTCGGCCGATCGCGAGCATCTGCTGCTCGCCACCCGACAGCGTGCCGCCCAGTTGGTTCTCTCGTTCTTTCAACCGAGGGAACAGCTCCATCACACGGCGCAGGTCGGCCTCGTAGTCGTCTCGATCATCCCTCGCGAACGCTCCGATCCGGAGGTTCTCGCGCACGGTCAGGTGGGGGAAGATGCGACGCCCCTCCGGCACCTGGACCACACCGAGGCGCACGATGGCTTCCGGGGATTCAGTGTCGATCCGCTTGCCATCGAGTGTGATGGTCCCCCGACGCGGGCGACGGATGCCGGAGATGGTCATGAGCGTGGTGCTCTTCCCGGCGCCGTTGGCACCGATCAGCGTCACGATTTCGCCCGGCCCGACGCTGAGGGAGACGCCCTTGAGGGCATGGATGTTTCCGTAATAGACGTGGATGTCCTGCACCTCAAGCATCGTGCGCCGCCTGTCCTAGGTACGCCTCGATCACTTGCGGATTCGTTCGAATGTCGTCGGCGGTGCCCTCGGCGATCTTCCGCCCGTAGTTCAAGACCACAATCCGGTCGCAGACGCCCATGACCACCTTCATGTCGTGCTCGATGAGGACCACCGCGATCCCCATGTCTCGCACCTGCCGGAACAGGTCCATCGCCTCGTCCGTCTCACGCGGATTCATTCCCGCTGTGGGCTCGTCCAGGAAGATGAGAGACGGGTTGGAGGCCAGTGCGCGTGCGATCTCGAGTCGCCGCTGGTCGCCGTACGACAGATTCCCGGCCAGTTGGTCTGCCTTATCCGCCAATCCGACCAGTGCCAGGCGCTGCATCGCACTCTCGCGGAAGCGCCGAGCTTCCTCCCTGGCTCCAGGGGTCCCGAGGAAGATCGAGAGGTAGGATCGCCGGGTGTTGACGTACTCGCCAACCAGCACGTTCTCCAGTACCGTCATCCGCTTGAACAGCCGGATCTGTTGAAACGTGCGCGCGATTCCCAGGCGGACTGTCTCATCCGGCTTGGCCTGGGTGATGTCCTGGCCATTGAACCGGATGGTTCCTCGCGACGGCTCCAGGATGCCGGTGATCAGGTTGAAGAGCGTCGTCTTCCCGGCGCCATTCGGGCCGATCAGCCCCACGATCTCACCCCGGTCGACCGTGAAGTCGACGTCACTCAACGCGGCCAGTCCGCCGAACTGCTTGCTAAGACCCTCAACTTCGAGCAGTGGCATCGCTAGCTTCTCTCCTCGGCGCGTGACCCCGTGGGCGTCACCTCCACGTCCATCGCCTCGAGACCGATCTGCTGCGGCTGCCCACGGAGCCTGGTCGGGAGCACGCGATTGGCGATTCCGGCGAGGCCGTCAGGCAGGAAGAAGACGATCAGGATCAGCACCACACCGTAGACGACCATGCGTGTCACGTCGAGCCCACGTGTCAGCTCCGGCAGCAGCGTGAGGAGCACGGCCCCGACGATGGCGCCGGGGATACTCCCGGCTCCACCGAGCAACACCATCACGAGGATCGTGGCGGAGAGGAGGAGATCGAATGGATACGGGTCGATCGAGCCGATGTAGTGGGCATAGAACACGCCGGCCGTTCCCGCCATGGCCGCGCCCGCGAC
>Ga0207873_1002448_pt1 | contig 15224 bp, 15 predicted proteins | sample BGWIniCompost_FD_187373 | JGI IMG/M metagenome (GOLD analysis project Ga0207873, IMG submission 187373) | Cellulose adapted compost microbial communities from Newby Island Compost Facility, Milpitas, CA, USA - BGW Initial Compost (SPAdes)... ...
CGGCCAGCGCGAGCGCGACCCGCTGTGGCGGATGCCGCTGTGGCGTCCGTACCTGCGCTACCTCACCAGCCACGTCGCCGACCTGGCCAACGCCGGCTCGCGCATGGCCGGCGCGGTCACCGCCGCGCTGTACCTGGAGCGCTTCGTGCCCGAGGGCACGAAGTGGGCGCACCTGGACGTGTACGCGTGGAACGACAGTTCGCGCCCCGGGCGTCCGGCCGGCGGCGAGGCGCTCGGCCTGCGCGCGGCGTACGCCATGCTCAAGGCGCGCTGCGGCGGCTGACCGCCGCGGCGCGCGGCCGCTTCAGCGCAGGCAGCCGCGCCTGGCGGCGAGCCGCGCGTACCACCACAGGAACAGCCCGACCAGCGCGATCACCACCGGGAAGATCGCGCCGCGCGCGCCCATCATTTCCCACAGCGGCGTGGTCAGGTAGTTCGAGGTGAACTGCACCACGATCGCGAACAGCGACAGCGCCAGCACCGGCACCGACCAGCGCCGCCGCAGCAGCAGCCCGATCGAGCCCAGCAGGCCGCCCAGGGTCGCGGCCGCGAACGGCACGAACAGCCAGCGCGGCATCGCCTCGAACACCGCCTGCTGTTCCGGCGGCCACGAGGCCACGGTCTCGGGCGTGGCGGTGAGGTGGAACCAGAAGGACGCGACACCGGCCAGGTTCCAGAGCACGGCGAGGACGGCGACGAGGCGGAACAGCGGGGGGCACTGGCTTGGGGACATCGCGTTGGCTCCCGGGTTGGGTGGATGGCAGCGTAGCGCTCCCTGCGGCGGCAGTGGCGGCCGTCCGTCGCCATCGCCGCGCTACAGCCAGCCCTTCTCCCGGGCCAGCCGGTACGCCTCGATGCGGTTGCCCACGCCGAGCTTGCCGATCGCCTCGGACAGGTAGTTGCGCACCGTGCCGTGCGAGAGGTTGAGGCGGCTGGCGATCTGCCCGGCCGACAGGCCCTCGCCGGCCAGGCGCAGCACCTGGCGTTCGCGGTCGCTGAGCGGGTCGGGTTCGCTCCAGGCTTCGAGCGCGAGCTGCGGGTCGATCGCGCGACCGCCGCGATGCACCTGGCGCAGCGCATCGGCCAGCTGTTCGACCGGCGCGTCCTTGAGCAGGTAGCCCGACACGCCCGCGTCCAGGGCCCGGCGCAGGAAGCCGCCGCGGGCGAAGGTGGTCACGATCACCACCTTCACCGGCAGTTCGTGGCGCTGGATGCGCTGGGCGAGTTCGAGGCCGGTCAGGCCGGGCATCTCGATGTCGGTGACCAGCACGTCGGGCGAGAGCCGCTGCAGCTCGCGCCAGGCCGCCTCGCCGTCGCCGGCGGTGCCCACCACCTCGATGTCGGACTCCAGCGCGAGCAGCGCGGCCAGTGCGCCGCGCAGCATGGCCTGGTCCTCGGCCAGCACGACGCGGATCACGGCGGGAAGCGGGACGACGGCATGGGCGCCACGTTAGCAGCTTGGCCCGTCGCGCCGCACGCTACGGCGGCGCGGCGTCGTCGTTGGCCGCCAGCGGCACCCGCGCCTCGACCGTGGTGCCGCCGCGCCGGCTGCTGTCCACGCGCAGCCGCCCGCGCACGCCCTCGATCCGCTCGCGCATCCCGGACAGGCCGTTGCCGGGCGTGATCGTGCCGCCGCGGCCGTCGTCCGCGATCCGCAGCACCGCCTCGCCGTGCTCGATCGAGAAGCGGGCCTCGGCACGCGCCGCGTGCGCGTGGCGCTGGATGTTGGTGGCGGCCTCGCGCACCGCGAGCGCCAGCGCGCTCTCCACCGCCGCGGGCAGCGCGCCGTCGCTGAAGCCATCGTCGAAGCGGTAGGTGAAGGCGACGCCGTCGGTTTCCAGCAGCAGCTTGGCCGAGGCCAGCTCGGCGGCGATGCCGGCCGAGCGGATGCCGCTGACCGCGCGCCGCACCTGCGCCAGCGCCTCGCGCGCGACGCGGCTGACTTCGCCGATCTCGGCGCGCGCGGCATGCGGGTCGCGCTCGAGCATGCGCCCGGCGAGGTCGGACTTGAGCGCCACCATCGACAGCGTGTGGCCGAGCAGGTCGTGCAGGTCGCGACCGATGCGTTCGCGCTCGGCCAGCGCGGCCAGCCGCCGCACCTCGTCGTGCGACAGGCGCAGCGCCGCCTCTCGCTCGACGTTGGAACGGTCCACCACCACCAGCGCGCCGATGATCGCGGTCACGGTCGGCATCCACACCAGCGCCTGCCAGGGGTAACCGATGGACAGCGCGTAGCCGATCAGCAGCGCATTGAGCCCCACCAGCGCCGCCAGGTAGGGCAGCATCGCGCGCCCGCGGCGCGGCTGCAGCATCACGCAGCCGAACACGAAGTAGCTCAGGCCCGACGGATACCACGGCAGCACCACCAGGCACATCGCCACCATCGCCAGCGCCGCGGCGTAGGCCTTGCGCGGAGTCTGCACGATGCTGGTGGCGTACAGCCACAGGAACAGCGGGAAGGTGACCGCAGTGGTCGCGGCCCAGCGCAGGCTGTAGCCGTACTCGCCGCCGGCGAAGGCGGGGGTGATGAACACCCACACCGCCCACACCACGTGCACCATCGCGCCCCAGGGCGGGCGCCCCATGCGCTGGTCGCAGGCGGCGATCGAGCCAGGGCGCGGCGGGAACCAGCGCCACAGCGCCCGCGCGACCGCGGCGCGCAGGCCGCGCCCGCGCGGCGTCGCCTGCGGCGCGGCCGGCGCGGCTGGCAAGGCGTCGTCGCTGGGGCCGGGCGTGGTCGTGTTCATGGCGGGCCTCGCGGGTTGCCGGCGTCACTCGGCCGCGTGCAGGCGGCGGCGGGCGAGGGCGAAGAAGACGACCGCCACCAGCGCCAGCACCGCGGCGTGCACCCAGGCACGGCCGCCATCGTCGTGCCCGACCACCTTCAGCGCAAGCTGGCCCAGGTGGTAGGCCGGCCACGCGGGGGCGATCCCGGCCAGCCAGTCGGGCAGCATCGACAGCGGCATCCACAGCCCCGACAGGAACGACATCGGCAGGTACAGCACGTTGAGCAGCGCCGGCGCGGCGTTGCCGCCGACCAGGGTGCCGACCCACAGCCCGATCGCCGCGAACGGCAGCACCCCGGCCATGTTCACCAGCGCCAGCCCGGCCCACTGCGCCGGCGCCAGGCGCACCCCGCCCGCGGTCGCGGCCAGCGTGGCCAGCAGCAGCGAGATCGCGGCCGCGAACAGCACCGCCATCGCCATCTTCGCCAGCAGCATCGACCCCGGCGGCGTGGGCAGGGTGCGGCGCAGGCGCAGGTAGCCGCGCTCGCGGTCCATGGCGATGGTGACGCCGAAGCCGAACAGCGCCGCGCCGACCACGCCGAACGCGCCGTAGCTGGCCAGCAGGTAGGCGGCGGCGCCGGGGTTGCCGCGGTTGAGCACCACCGCGAACAGCAGGTAGAACATCGCCGGGAACGCGAGCACCGGCACGCCGAACGCGGGTTCGCGCGCCAGCCGCACCAGTTCGCAGCGGGCTTCGGCAAGGTGGGCGCGCAGCGGCGCGCGCAGGGTGGTGGTATGCATCAGGCGGCCTCCTGCAGGGCGTCGGTGGACCGGGTCAGGGCGAGGAAGGCGTCGGCCAGGCCGGCGCGGCGGATCTCCAGGTCGCACGTGCCGGGGTCGGCGTCGAGCAGGCGCCGCACCACCGGCTCGGCCGGTTCGGCGACGATCCGCAGCGCCTCGCCCTCGCGCACCGCCTCGACCACGCCCGGCCACTGCGCCACCACGTCGGCGGCCAGGCGCGAGCGGCACTGGATCCGGCGCAGCGACACCCGCGCGCGGACCTCGTCGACGCTGCCTTCCGCGACCAGGCGGCCGCCGTCGAGCACCGCGACCCGGTCCGAGAGCGCCTCGGCTTCCTCCAGGTAGTGCGTGGTGAGCAGCACCGCGCTGCCGTCGGCCACCAGCTCGCGCACCGCGGCCCACAGGCCCTGGCGCGCGTCGATGTCCAGGCCGGTGGTCGGCTCGTCGAGGAACAGCAGGCGCGGGCGGCCGCAGATCGCGAGCGCGAACTGCACGCGCCGCTGCTGTCCGCCCGACAGCTTCCCGTAGCGGCGGCCGACCAGGCCGTCGAGGCCGGCGAGCGCGACGCAGTCGGCCACGCTGCGCGGCTGCGGATAGCCGGCGCGCACCATGTCGAGCAGCTCGCCCACCTGCAGCCGCTCGGGCAGCGCGGCCGACTGCAGCATCGCGCCGCACCGGCGCCGCACGTCGAGGCTGCCGGGCGCCTGGCCGAAGACCGAAACCTCGCCGGCATCGGCCGCCAGCAGGCCGAGCAGCAGGCCCACCGCGGTGCTCTTGCCGGCGCCGTTGACGCCCAGCAGGGAGGTCACCTGGCCGGCGCGCAGCTGCAGGTCGACGCCGTCGAGCGCGCGGGTGGCGCCATAGCGCTTGCAGGCGCCGCGCAGGACGGCAAGCGGTCGTGTCGATTCCATGGTGCGTGCTCCGTCGTATCCCGCGATGCCGGCATGCTCGCGCCGCCCGCGCGCGGGCGGCAGCCACGTGCGTCAGCACATCCGGGTGACAGCTGTCAGGGGCCCCGGACGCGCCTGGCGGCTAGCCTGTGCCGGCCTCGCGAAGGGCCCGGGCCGGTGCATCGCGGCCTGCTGGGTCACAATGGGCGCCCTTCCACGTCCTGTCTGTCATGAACACCAACGCCGACCTGCTCAGGGAACTCCGCATCGACCGCACGCCCGGACCGCCGCCGTCGCGCAAGGGACTGTGGATCGCGCTGGCGTGCATCGTGCTGCTCGCGCTGCTGGCGCTGGGCGGCTGGTGGCTGTTCGGGCGCCAGGCGCCGGTGCCGGTGCAGACCGCCACCGCGGTATCGCTCGCGTCCGGCAGCGCGCCGGCCTCGGTGCTCGACGCCTCCGGCTACGTGGTGGCGCGGCGCATGGCCACGGTCTCGGCCAAGATCACCGGGCGCGTGCGCGAGGTGCTGATCGAGGAAGGCATGCGGGTGGAGGAAGGCCAGGTGATGGCGCGGCTCGACCCGATCGACGCCGACGCGCAGCGCGCGCTCTCGCAGTCGCAGCTGGAGGCGGCGCGCAGCCAGGCCGGCAGCGTCGAGGCGCGGCTGAAGGAAGCCGAGGCCAACGCCGCGCGGCTCGCGCAGCTGGTCGGCCGGCAGCTGGTGTCGAAGGCGCAGTACGACGAGGCCGTCGCCCAGCGCGATGCGCTGCGGGCCGAGCTGGCCGCCGCGCGGCGCAACGTCGAGGTCGCGGCCGACGGCCTGCGCATCGCCGACATCGGCGTGGACAACACCGTGGTGCGCGCGCCGTTCGCGGGCGTGGTGATCGCCAAGGCCGCGCAGCCGGGCGAGATCGTCTCGCCGCTGTCGGCCGGCGGCGGCTTCACCCGCACCGGCATCGGCACCATCGTGGACATGGATTCGCTGGAGGTGGAGGTCGACGTGGGCGAGGCCTACATCGGCAGGGTGCAGCCGAAGATGCCGGTCGAGGCCACGCTCACCTCGTATCCGGACTGGAAGATCCCGGCCGAGGTGATCGCGATCATCCCCTCGGCCGACCGCGGCAAGGCGACGGTGCGGGTGCGCGTGGCGCTGAAGCAGAAGGACGCGCGCATCGTCCCGGACATGGGCGTGACCGTGCGCTTCCTGGAGAAGGCGCCGGAGGACGGCGAGGAGCCGCGCCGCGGCGTGCGCGTGCCCGCCTCGGCCGTGGTCCAGCGCGACGGCGCGAGCGCGGTCTACGTGGTGCGCGGCGACGGCACCGTGGAACTGCGCCGGGTCGAGGCCGGCGCCACCCTGGCCGACGACCGCGAGGTCCTGTCCGGACTGGCGCCGGGCGAGAGCGTGGTGGTGAAGCCGCCCGCGGAACTGGCCGACGGCGCGCGCGTCGCCACCGGGGCGAAGTGAGCGCGGCCGGCACTGCATGACCTCCGTGCGCCGCGCCGCGAAGCGTGCCGCACGGTTCCACGGGGACGTCCCCGACCCATCCGACACAGCGAGGCAAGCCATGGCATCCCTGGTATCGATCCGCAGCCTGACCAAGACCTACCAGCGCGGCCCCGAGAAGGTGGAGGTGCTGCACGGCATCGACCTTGACATCGAGCAGGGCGATTTCGTGGCCCTGATGGGCCCGTCGGGCTCGGGCAAGACGACGCTGCTCAACCTGATCGGCGGCCTGGACTCGCCGACCTCCGGCAGCATCGAGGTCGACGGCCAGCGCATCGACCAGCTCTCGGGCAGCCGGCTGTCGCATTGGCGCAGCCAGAACGTGGGCTACGTGTTCCAGTTCTACAACCTGATGCCGGCGCTGAGCGCTCAGAAGAACGTCGAGCTGCCGCTGCTGCTGACGAAGCTCGGCGCGGCGCAGCGCAAGCGCAATGCGCAGATCGCGCTGACCCTGGTGGGCCTGGCCGACCGCATGTCGCACAAGCCGGGCGAGCTGTCGGGCGGCCAGCAGCAGCGCGTGGCGATCGCGCGCGCGATCGTCTCCGACCCCAAGCTGCTGATCTGCGACGAGCCCACCGGCGACCTCGACCGCCAGTCGGCGGAGGAGATCCTGGGCCTGCTGCAGACGCTCAACCGCGAGCACGGCAAGACCATCGTGATGGTCACCCACGATCCCAAGGCCGCCGAGTACGCCAGCCACACGCTGCACCTGGACAAGGGCACCCTGGTCGGGCACCAGGCCCACGCGGCCTGAGCCGGGAGGCGCGCGATGAAGTACTTCCACCTGATCTGGGCCGCGCTGTTCCGGCGCAAGGCCCGCACCTTCCTGACCCTGGCGTCGATCATGGCGGCGTTCCTGCTGTTCGGCATGCTCGACGGGATCCGCACCACGTTCGCCCAGATCGGCCAGAACGCCGACGGCGCGCAGCGGCTGCAGACCACGTCGCGGCTGTCGATGGTGCAGATGCTGCCGCTCGCGCTGCGTTCGCGGATCGAACAGGTCGACAACATCGAGGCCGTGACCTGGGCGAACTGGTTCGGCGGCGCCTACCAGGACCCGCGCAACCAGCTGTTCACCATCGCGGTCGCGCCCAACTACCTCGACCTGTACCCGGAGATCGTGGTCGATCCGGCGGAGCTCGAGAAGTGGAAAGCGACCCGCAACGGCATGCTGGTCGGCGAGGACATGATGGCCCGCTTCAACTGGGAGGTGGGCCAGACCCTGCCGCTGCAGTCGACGATCTTCCCCAACAGCGACGGCAGCCTCAACTGGCAGTTCCAGATCGTGGGCGTGATCCGCCAGCGCGAGGACTCCGACAACGGCTTCTTCGGCGCGATGATGCTGATGCACTACGACTATTTCGCCGAATCCACGCCGTACGTGAACGACGAGGTGGGCTGGTACATCAGCCGGGTGTCGGACGTGAACCGCAGCGACGCCGCGGCCAAGGCGATCGACGCGCTCACCGCGAACTCGCCCCACGAGACCCGGACCATGACCGAGCAGGCCGCGATGGCCGCGCAGATCAAGCAGGTCGCCGACATCGGCCTGATCGTGGGCTCGATCATGGGCGCGGTGTTCTTCACCCTGCTGCTGCTGACCGGCAACACCATGGCCCAGGCGGTGCGCGAGCGCACCTCGGAACTGGCCGTGCTCAAGACCATCGGCTTCGCCAGCCACAGCGTACTGGCGATGGTGCTGGCCGAGTCGGTGCTGCTGGTGGTGCTGGGCGGCGTGCTCGGCCTGGCCCTGGCCGCGGTGCTCGGGCCGGTAGCCGGCGCGGTAAGCCGCGGCGCGGTCAACCTGCCGCCGATCGGCCCGGGCAGCTGGGCGCTGGGCCTGGGGCTGATGGTGGCGATCGGGCTGCTGGTGGGCGCGCTCCCGGCGATCCGGGCGATGCGCCTGAACATCGTCGATGCGCTCGCCGGGCGCTGACGCCGGACCCATGAGGACATGCGGATGAACATGATGAAGAAGTTGCTGCGCGCCCTCGGCCTGCTCGCGCTGGTGGTCGCGTTCCTGGTGGTGTGGGTGATGCTGCCGTGGCAGGGCGCGCTGGCGCTGGCCGCCGCGCTGGCGCTGTGGATGGCGCTGACCCGCGCCGGCCGCCAGGCGGCGTCGGTCACCTGGGTCGGCGTGGCGACGCTGCGCCAGCGCCTGGGCGCCTCGTCGGTGGTAGTGGTCGGCATCGCCGGCGTGGTCGGCGTGCTGGTGGCGCTGCTGGCGATGGCCGAGGGCTACCGGCACACGGTCAACAGCGCCGGCAGGGAGGACGTGGCGATCGTGCTGCGCGGCGGATCCTCGGCCGAGCTGATGTCGGTGCTGTCGCGCGACGAAATCCTGGCGATCGAGCGCGCGCCGGAGATCGCGCGCGACGCCGAGGGCCGGCCGCTGGCCTCGGCCGAACTCGTGGTCTCGGCCAACGTGCCGCGCCGCGACGGCGAGGATGGCAGCGTGACCCTGCGCGGCGTCGGCGAGATGGCGTGGGCGGTGCGGCCGGAGGTCCGGCTGGTGGACGGTCGCCGGTTCGAGACCGGCCGCCGCGAACTGGTCGTCGGCCGCGGTGCGCAGCGCCAGTTCCAGGGCCTGGAGCCGGGCAACGAGGTGCAGCTGGGCAACGAGCGCTGGACCGTGGTCGGCGTGTTCGAGTCCGGCGACGCGACCGAGTCGGAGATGTGGGCCGACGCCGAGGTGGTGGGGGCGACCTACCGCCGCGGCAGCAGCCGCGCTTCGCTGTACGCGAAGCTCACCTCGGCCGAGGCGATGAACGCGTTCAAGGCCACCCTCGCCGCCGACCCGCGGCTGACGGTGGACGCGGACACCACGCTCGGCTACTTCGCCAGCCAGTCGCGCACCCTGACCACGGTGCTGCGGGTGGTGGGTATCGTGGTCGGTTCGATCATGGCGATCGGCGCGGTGTTCGGCGCGCTCAACACCATGTTCGCCACGGTCGCCTCGCGCGCGCGCGAGATCGCGACCCTGCGCGCGATCGGTTTCTCCGGCTTGCCGGTGGTGGTGGCGGTAATGCTCGAGACCATGCTGCTGGCCCTGCTCGGCGGCCTGGCCGGCGGCCTGATCGCATGGCTGCTGTTCAACGGTTACACCGCCTCGACCCTGGCGGGCGGCGTGGCCAGCCTGAGCTTCGAGTTCCGGGTCTCGCCGCAGCTGCTGTGGGAGGGCCTGAAGTGGGCCCTGGCGATCGGCTTCATCGGCGGCCTGTTCCCGGCGGTGCGCGCGGCCACGCTGCCGGTCACCGACGCCCTGCGCGCGATGTAGGGCGCGCGCAGTCCCGCTCCTTCCCCCGCCCGCGGGGGAAGGCCGGGATGGGGGCGCACCGCGAGCGCGTGGCCCGGTCGACGCGGCGACCTGCGGGCCCCCGCCGAACCCCCCCGCAAGCGGGAGAGGGAGCCGTGGCGTGGGGCTACGCCAGCAGGCCCGCCTCGCGCAGCGCCGCCTCGACCGCCGGCCGGTTCCCCTCGGCCAGTTCGGTCATCGGCAGCCGCAGCGTGCCGCCGCAGCGGCCCAGCCGCGCGAGCGCCCACTTCACCGGGATCGGATTGGCCTCGACGAACAGCTGCCGGTGCAGCGGCAGCAGGCGCAGCTGGATCTCCATCGCGCGGGCTACGTCGCCGGCCAGCGCCGCCGCGCACAGCTCGTGCATCAGCCGCGGCGCGACGTTGGCGGTGACGCTGACGTTACCGTCCCCGCCGCACAGCATCAGGGCGACCGCGGTGGCGTCGTCGCCGGAATAGACCAGGAAGCCCGCCGGCCGTTCGCGGATCAGCCACTGTGCGCGCTCGATGTTGCCGGTGGCCTCCTTGATCGCGCGGATGCCCGGCACCTGCGCCAGCCGGAGCACGGTGTCGTGCAGCAGATCGGCGCCGGATCGGCCGGGCACGTTGTAGAGCACGACCGGCAGGTCGCCGGTGGCCTCGGCGATCGCGCGGAAGTGGCGGTACATGCCTTCCTGGCCGGGCTTGTTGTAGTACGGCACCACCTGCAGCTGCGAGTCGGCGCCGACCTTGCGCGCGTACTCGGCCAGCGCGATCGCCTCGCGCGTGGAGTTGCCGCCGCAGCCGGCCATCACCGGGACCCGGCCCGCGGCCTGCTCGACCGCGACCCGGATCACCTCGCAGTGCTCCTCCACGTCCACGGTCGGCGACTCGCCGGTGGTGCCGACCACGCCGATGCAGTCGGTGCCCTGCTCGACGTGCCAGTCGACGAGCGCGCGCAGCGCGTCGTAGTCGACGCTGCCGTCCTCGTGCATCGGCGTGACGAGCGCGACGATGCTGCCGCGCGGGAGTGGGCTGCTGGCGTTCATGGCGGTGGCTTGCGACGTGCGTGGATGCGAATCCTTCGATTGTAGGCCAGCGCATGGACCCGCGCGCACCGCGCCCGCGTTGCTCACCGTTGCAACCGTTTCCGCTGCGCGCGGTCGATCCCTCAGGCCTGCTGCGCCACGATCCGGCGCCGCGCGGCGAGCACGCCGTCGGTGGCGAACACCGCCAGCCCGACCCAGATGAAGCCGAATCCGATCGCGCGGTCGGCGCCGAAGTACTCGCCGAAGAAGAACACGCCCAGCAGCAGCTGCAGGGTCGGGCCGATGTACTGCAGCACCCCGACCACGCTCAGCGGTACGCGGCGCACCGCGTAGGCGAAGAAGATCAGCGGGATCGCGGTGAGCGCGCCGCCCGCCACGAGCAGGGCGTCGGTCCAGCCGCCCCAGCGCAGGGAGAAGAACCCGCCCTCGCCGCTGGTCTCGATCCAGGCCAGGCACGCCAGCGCCGGGACCAGCACGAACATGTTCTCCACGCCCAGCCCGCGCACCGCCTCGACCGCGGCGAACTTGCGCAGCACCCCGTACAGCGCGAACGACCCGGCCAGGCACAGCGCGATCCACGGGAAGTCCCCGTAACGCGTGGTCAGCCACAGCACGCCGCACGCCGCCAGCAGCACCGAGCACCACTGCGGCGGCGACAGCCGCTCGCGCAGGAACACCACCCCGATCAGCACGTTGAGCAGCGGGTTGATGAAGTAGCCCAGGCTGGCCTCGACCACGTGCCCGGCGTTCACCGCCCACACGTACAGGCCCCAGTTGACGGCGATCAGGACGCCGGACGCGGCGAGCATCGCCGCCAGCCGCGGCTGCACCAGCACCTCGCGCAGCCAGCCGCGGCCGTTGCGCAGGGTCAGCCAGGCGGCCACCAGCACCGCGCACCAGATCGCGCGGTGGAGCACGATCTGCAGCGACGGCACCGCGCGCAGCAGGTGCCAGTAGAGCGGCATCAGGCCCCAGATGACGAAGGCGCCGACCGCCACCCACAGGGCGCGCCGGTCGGGGATCGCCGGGCTCACGCGTCGCTGCCCGCGGCCGGGCGCACAGGCGTGGGGCGCGCGCGCGACAGGGTGATCGCGACCACGCCCGACAGCACCACCGCCATCGCGCCGATCTCGTGCAGGCCGAAGCGTTCGTTGGCCAGCCAGGCGCCGAGCAGCACCGCGATCACCGGGTTGACGTAGGCGTAGCTGCCGGCGAGCGCCGGGCGCACGTGGCGCAGCAGCCAGATGTAGGCGCTGAAGCCGACCAGCGAGCCGACCACGGCCAGGTAGGCGACCGCCCACAGCCCGCCCGGCGTGGGCCAGCCGTCGAGGCGTTCGCCGCTGGCCAGGCCGGCCACGGTCATGGCGGCCCCGCCGCACAGCATCTGCGCCGCGGCCGACATGAAAGGCGGGGGCAGGTCGCGTCCGCGGCTCCAGATCGAGCCGTAGGCCCAGGCGATCGACGCGACCAGCAGCGCCACCAGTCCCATCGGCGAACCGGTCAGGCTGCTGCCCGCGTTGAGCCAGGCCACGCCGACGAAGCCCACGCCCAGGCCGATCCATTCCGCGCGCCGCGGATGCTCGCCGCGCAGCACCGCGAACAGCGCCAGCCACAGCGGCACCGACGACACCGCCACCGCCGCGAGTCCCGAGGACACGCTCTGCTCGGCGATGCAGACCAGGCCGTTGCCCATGCCGACCAGCAGCACGCCGACGAAGGCCGCATTGCGCCACTGTCGCGCGGTCGGCGCAGGCACGCCGCGCCAGCGCAGGAAGGCGTAGAGCACCAGCCCGGACGCGAGGAAGCGCAGGCCGGCCATGAGCAGGGGCGGCCAGCCGCCTTCGAGCGCGAAGCGGATGCCGAGGTAGGTCGATCCCCAGACCAGGTACACCGCGGCCAGGGCGAGGGCGATGGCGAGCGGCGACGCGGCCGGGACGACCGGTGCGGGGTCAGGACGCATCGGGCACCGGGGGTGGGGGAAACACGGCCGACGCGCCTTGCGTTGCGCCGGGGCGACATTCTACGGCGGGTCCGGGGCGCCCTGCGCGGCCTCGATGGGAAAGTGCTTCCCGTGATCGCGCCGGTGCGCGGCCCTAGACCGCGAGCACGGCGCGCAGGGGCGCCGGGTCGTCCCAGCCGGCGCGGCCGCCCAGCGGCGACAGTTCGACCAGCACCTCCGCGGCGCAGACCCGTGCGCCCTGGCGCCGCACCAGCGCCACGCCCGCGCGCAGGGTGCCGCCGGTGGCGAGCACGTCGTCGACCACCAGCACGTTCGCGCCGGGCGGCAGTGCGTCGGCGTGGATCTCCAGCCGGTCGTGCCCGTACTCGAGCGCGTACTCCACGGCCAGGGTCGGCCCCGGCAGCTTGCCCGGCTTGCGCAGCGGCACGAAGCCGCAGCGCAGTTCGCGCGCCAGCGCCGCGCCGAGGATGAAGCCGCGCGCCTCGATGCCGGCCACCGCGTCCGGCGGCGCCGCGCGCCAGGGCGCGGCGAGCCCCGCGATCGCGGCGGCGAAGGCGTCGGCGTCGGCAAGCACCGGGGTGATGTCCTTGAACACGATCCCGGGCCGGGGGAAGTCGGGGACATCGCGGATCAGTCGGGACCAGTGCGGCACGGTGGCGCTCCTTCGGCGGGCACGCGCATGCTAGACCACGGATGCCGCGCGCGCCGGGTTCGCGCTATCGTGGCGGGCCCACGCCCGCCGCGAGGAGCCCCATGCGCCTGCCGACCATCCCGGCCCTGCCGTTCGCCGCCGTGGCCGTCGCCGCGGCCACGCCCCATGGCGGGCCGCTGCCCGGGGGCGAGCCCGAGCCGGTGTCGGTGGCGATCGCCGGGTTCGACGCGCATGCCGGGCAGGCGCACCGCTTCAGCGGCCCCATCACCTCGATCTGCCAGGCCGGCGGTGGCTGGAGGATGCTCGAGGACGACGGCAAGGGCCTGGCGGCCGCGCAGGTCGAGTACCGCATCATCGCCGACGGCGTGGGTATCGGGTCCTGAACGGGGGAACGGGGATGGCGTTGTCGATGCTTGCGGCGGCGATGGACGCGGTCGCGCAGGCGGGCGCCGCGGCGCCGGATCCGGTCGCCTGGACGCCGCAGCACTGGGACGCGCTGGGCAACGTGCTGCTCGGCGTGGGCGCGGTGGTGGGCGGCGCGTTCGGCCTCTACACCTACCGCAAGGCGACGCGCACGCGCGAGGCCGAATGGCTGGACCGGCTGTTCGAACGCTTCTACCTCAACCCGACGTTCTCGCCGTTGCTGCTCTCGTTCGAGTACGAGTTCGTCGCCGGCACCAACCGCCTGGTGGACCGTGTGCTGACCGTCGACACCCCGGTCCTGGCGCCCGCCGAGATCGAGCGCATCCGCAGCGTCGACGTGGTGCTCAACTTCCTCGAGCACCTGCTGTACCTGGAGAGCGACAGGCACCTGCTGGCGCGCGACCGCGACGCGCTGTTCGGCTACTGGCTCGGGCTGCTGTCGCGGCCCCGGTATGCCTCGCTGCGCCAGTACGCGCTGCACTTCAACTACGAGCACGTGGCCACGTACTGCAAGGCGCGCAAGGTGGAGCACGTGTTCCTGTACGGCAGCCTGATGCGCGGGCACGCAGAGCACGTGCGGCGCGGGCTGGACCAGGCGCTGGAGTTCGTCGGCGAGGCCTGGGTCCCCGGCAGGATCTACCCGTTGCCGCCGGGCTACCCCGGGCTGAAGTTCAGCCGCGAGGAGGACGGCGCCCGGGCGCACGGCGAGCTGTTCCGGGTGCGCGACGAGCGCATCCTGCGCGACCTCGACGACTACGAGGAGTATTTCCCCGACCGCATGGAGCGCTCGGAGTACGCCCGCCGGCTCGTGCACGTGCCGGGCGCCGGCGTCGATGCCTGGGTCTACGAATACCTGGGCGAAGTCGAGGGCATCGACCCGGTCCAGGGCCGCTGGCGCGCGGACGCGGCCGGCGCCAGCGGCGCGTCGCTCACTGCTTCGGCGTGAGCCGCAGCAGGCGGCCGCCCTTGCCGTCCTCGATCACCCACAGCGCGCCGTCCGGGCCCTGGCGCACGCCGCGGATGCGTGCGCCCATCGCGAAGCGCTCGGCCTCGCGCGCGCCACCCTCGCCGTCGAACTCGATCCGCACCAGCGACTGCGACGACAGGCCGCCGGCGAAGGCGTTGCCCTTCCACTGCGGGAACAGCTCGCCGTCGTAGAACACCAGGCTCGAGGGCGAGATCACCGGCGTCCACGTGATCGCCGGCGGGTTGAACTCAGGACGGGTGGAGTGGTCGGGGATCGAGCGGCCATCGTAGTGGTCGCCGTTGGAGACCAGCGGGTAGCCGTAGTTCGCGCCGCGCTCGACCCGGTTGAGCTCGTCGCCGCCCTTCGGGCCCATCTCGATGTCCCACAGCTGGCCGTTGGCGTCGAAGGCCAGGCCGAGCGGGTTGCGGTGGCCGAGCGACCACACCTGCGCCGCCACCCCGCCCTGGTCGGCGAAGGGATTGTCGTCGGGCACGCTGCCGTCCTCGTTGAGGCGCAGCACCTTGCCGAGGTTGGACTGCATGTCCTGGGCCGGGTCGAACTTCTGCCGTTCGCCCGAGGAGATCCACAGCTTGCCGTCGTGGAACACGATGCGATGCGCGTAGTGGCCGCGGCCGGAGACCTTGGGCACCTGGCGCCACACGACCTCGAGGTCCTCGAGCCTGCCGCCGCCGGCGTCGTCGAGTACCAGGCGCGCACGCGCGACCGCCGCGCCGGCGGTGTCGCCCTCGCCGGCCTCGGCATAGCTCAGGTACACCAGCCCGTTCTCGGCGAACTGCGGATGCGGCACCACGTCGCCGAAGCCGCCCTGGCCGCCGTACACCACCTCGGGCACGCCGGTGATCTCGCCGGCCTGGCGCGTCCGCGGGTCGAGCAGGCGCAGCGTGCCGGGCTTCTCGCTCACCAGCAGGCGCCCGTCGGGCAGGAAGTTCAGCGCCCAGGGCTCGTTGAAGCTGGCGATGG
>Ga0207873_1002450_pt1 | contig 15193 bp, 13 predicted proteins | sample BGWIniCompost_FD_187373 | JGI IMG/M metagenome (GOLD analysis project Ga0207873, IMG submission 187373) | Cellulose adapted compost microbial communities from Newby Island Compost Facility, Milpitas, CA, USA - BGW Initial Compost (SPAdes)... ...
CGACGGCAGGATCAAGATCGGCCCGACGGCGGTTCCCGCCTTCTGGCGCGAGCACTACACGGGCTGGAAGAATTTCCGGCTCGCGGAGTTCGGCGAGATCGTCGGGCGCGAGCTCGCGATGTTCCTGCGCAACGACCTCGGCTTCCGCCGCCTGGCATGGACGGAGCTGCAGAAGTACTTCAAGGGCAACATGGTGCGACAGGCCGATGCGCTGCTCACGGGCAATCCGCCGGCCGGCGCGTGGCGCTGGGGTAAGCCCGGGATTCGCGCCCAGCTCGTCAACACGCGCGAGCGCCGCCTCGAGATGGATTTCCGCTACGAGGGCGATCGGTCGTCGTTTCACGTGCTGAACGCGGTGTCGCCCGCTTTCACCTGCTCGATGCCGTTCGCTGAGTTCCTGTTCGATCGGCTAGAGGAGGGGCGGCTCGCGGCGTAGGAAGGTGACGCGTGCTAGGGCGCGACCTCGGTCTCGCGATCCGCGTTCAGGCTCGCGCCCGAAGATGTTCCAAGCGCTAACGCCGGGAGGCGGCGCAGGTCAGAGCCGCCACACTTGGACGCCCGCTGCGCGGAGCTTTGCCGCGTCGAAGCGCGACTTCACGTCGGCGAAGCAGCCGTTGGGGATCAATTTGCGCACGTAGGCGTGGGGATCGCGCGCAAGGAACGCACGGTGGGCGACGGCTGCGATGATGGCGTCGGCGACCGGCAGCTCGTCCCAGGCGAGGAGGTCGATGCCGTACTCGGCGCGTGCGTCGGCGCCGCTCGCGACCGGGTCGTGCACGTACACCTCGACGCCGTAGCTGCGCAGCTCGCTGATCACGTCGATCACGCGCGAGTTGCGCAGGTCCGGCACGTCTTCCTTGAACGTGATGCCGAGCACGTTCACCTTCGCGCCCTTGATCTGGCTGCCGTTGCGGATCATCTGTTTGATGGTCTGCTCGGCGACGTACTTGCCCATGTTGTCGTTGATGCGCCGGCCGGCGAGGATGACCTGCGGGTGGTAGCCGATCATCTCGGCCTTGTGCGTCAGGTAGTACGGATCGACGCCGATGCAATGCCCGCCGACGAGGCCGGGACGGAAGGGCAGGAAGTTCCACTTGGTGCCGGCGGCCTCGAGCACTTCGAGCGTGTCGATGCCGAGCCGGTTGAAGATGATCGCGAGCTCGTTCATGAGCGCGATGTTGAGGTCGCGCTGGGTGTTCTCGATGACCTTCGCCGCTTCCGCCACCATGATGCTCGAGGTGCGGTGGATGCCCGCCTGCACCACGGTGCCGTAGAGCTGCGCGACCGCTTCCAGCGTCTCGGGCGTATCGCCGGCGACGACCTTCACGATCCGTTCGAGCGTGTGCTCCTTGTCACCCGGATTGATGCGTTCGGGCGAATAGCCGACGAAGAAGTCCTGCTTCCATTTCCGGCCCGAATGCTTCTCGAGCAGCCGCACGCACACTTCCTCGGTGCAGCCGGGATAGACGGTCGATTCGTAGACGATGATGACGCCGCGCTTCATGTGCCGTGCGATGGTTTCGGTCGCGCGGGCGAGCGGTCCGAGGTCCGGGAGGCGGGCGGCGTCGATCGGCGTCGGCACGGCGACGATGATGAAGTCGGCGTCGCCCAGCGCGCTCGGGTCGGTCGTGAAGCGCAGCCCGGTGGCGGCGCGGAAATCGTCGCTCGACATCTCCCCGGTGGGATCGATGTGGTCGCGATAGAAGGCGATCTTGCGCGCGTTGAGATCGTAGCCGATCGTCTCGAAGCGCTTGCCGAACGCGATCGCGAGCGGCAGGCCGACGTAGCCGAGCCCGACGATGGCGACGGTGCTCATACGGGAATCTCCCTAGAAGCCGTGTCGTTGTCAGGAGCGCATTCGCCCGCTTTCGGCGGAAACCGGGGGCCGACGTGCGATCGTTTCGCGAAACCTAATTCAAGGCACTGAATGTATGGAATATTAGGAGATAGGATGCGGACGGTCAAAGCAGCATTCGACCGCCACAGGGAAGAACTACGCGGAGGGAACGCGCGTGCATATCGTTGTGACCGGCGGAGCCGGATTCATCGGTTCGCACCTCGTGGAGCGGCTGCTCGCGGCCGGCCATCGGGTGCGCGTGCTCGATAACTTATCGACCGGTCGACGCGAGAACCTGCCCGCGGACGAGCGCCTCGAGTTCATGCTCGGCGACGTATGCGACGGCAGCGACGTCGGCCCCGCCGTGTCCGGGTGCGATGCCATCGTGCACCTCGCGGCCGTGGCCTCGGTGCAGGCGAGCGTCGAGGACCCGGTCGGCGCCCACGCGACCAATCTGCTCGGGACACTCAATCTGCTCGAGGCGGCCCGCCGGCGGCACGTGCCGCGGTTCATCTACGCAAGCTCGGCCGCGATCTACGGAGACGCGGCCGACGGGCCGGCGGCGGAGGATTGCATGCCGCGTCCGCTGTCGCCATACGCGGCCGACAAGCTCGCCGGCGAGCATTACCTCGCGTTCTACGGACGCAAGCACGGCATCGCCGGCACCGCGTTTCGCTTCTTCAACGTCTACGGTCCGCGCCAGGACCCGTCGTCGCCGTACTCCGGCGTCATCAGCGTTTTCGTGGAGCGCGCGTGCTTAGGGGAACCGGTAACCGTGTACGGGGACGGGCGTCAGACGCGCGACTTCGTGTACGTCGCGGACGTCGCGGAAGTGCTCTGTCGCGCGCTGGAACGTCCGGCAACCGTCGGCGAGGTGCTGAACGTAGGGCGGGGCGAGGAGTGCTCGCTGCTCGAGTTGCTGCACGTGCTCGAGCGGCTGTGCGGTCGGCCGATCGAGCGCCGGTTCGCGCCGCCGCGCGTCGGCGACATCGTACGCTCCTGCGCGAGCTGCGAGCGTCTGACGCGGCTCGTCGGCTACAAGCCGGACACGCCGATCGGCGATGGCCTCGCGCACTTGTGGGCCTCGCGGCAGGCGTCCGGGGAGAAGAAAGCGGTGGCGGGTGCCGCAGCGCGGCGCTAGTGCAAACCCGATTCGAAAACTAGAGCCCCGCCCGGGCGGGCGGGGCTTCCGTCGTTATGGCGTCCCCACGGGGATTCGAACCCCGGTTACCGCCGTGAAAGGGCGATGTCCTAGGCCTCTAGACGATGGGGACGAGGAAGTTAAGGGACGCGGTACGACGGGCGGATATTTGGTGGAGCCAGCCGGGATCGAACCGGCGACCTCTTGCATGCCATGCAAGCGCTCTCCCAGCTGAGCTATGGCCCCGTTTCTGCTTCGCAAGCGAGCCGCGGCCCTGCCGGACTGCGTCAAAGGCGGGCTAATGTACGTGTCCGGCCGCGTAGGGTCAAGCGGCCCTGCTCGAATGCGAGCCTTTCCCGATTGTCGGTCGCGGCCTCGGCCGGCATGCTGCACGTGCGATGAATATGCGCCTTCGATCGCCGCTGCGCCCGACGCTCCTCATTCTATCCGCCGTGCTTGCCGCTGCCTGCGTGCGCGATGAGGCGCCGCCGCCGCGAAGCGATACGGCGGTACCGCCGGTGCCGGCGACCAGACCGCCGCCGAGCAATACCGGCGATGCCGAGGCCAGGACGGCGGCGCCCACGGTGCGACGAGAACGGGTGTACAAGCTGCGCGACGTGACCGGGCGCGTGCGCGAACCGAAGCGCGGTATCACGCCGGGCGCGCTCGAAGCGGAGGGCGACGAGGCGCGCGCGCCGCGGACTGAGGACCCCGACCGAATACGCCAGAAGAAGCCGTAAAAACGAGTGGCCGCGCCTGATCGCCATTGTGGACGGCTCGGCGGCTCATGGGGCATGGGGCGTCGTGGTCGCGGCGGACGCAGGGAGCGACCATCATGCGGCCAAGACGCTCGACGACGGCGGTCGTCGCGCTTCGATGATCGCCGTGTCTCCCCGGGGCGCTAAAGCATAGGCCGCCGTGCGGCGGCCTATGCAGGTGCTCCACTGCCTGGCAGCTCCGGGCTATTCGCCGATGACGTCGCCGAAGAGCACGTACTTCTCGCCGTCGAAGCGCGCGAGGCGCACGGACTCGATCGGGCGGTAGTCGGTCGGGCTCGTGTTGACGCGAACGCCGGGCAGTAGCATCGGCACCTCGAGATTCTTCAGGTTCGCCGCCTGGCGCATGACGTTCTCGCGCGTCAGATCGTCGCCCGCCTGCTTCAGCACCTGGTGCAGCGTGTAGGCGACCGCGTAGCCGTAGACGTAGTTGCCGTCGTTGAGACTCACGCCCGGATTGTACTTCTCCATCCACGCCTTCCATTCCTTGAAGTCGGCGTCGTCGTGCCACTGCGGGTCGGCGACGTCCTTGAGGTAGGCCGTCGTGATCACGCCTTTCGCCGCCTCGAGGCCTGCCGGCTTGAGGACGTTGTTGATGTTCGCCGAGACGTTGTTGAGGAGCTGCAGCGGCCGCCAGCCGATCTCGTACGCCTTGCGTATCGCCTGTGCCGCGAACTTCGGCGTCGCCACATTGAAGAAGACGTCCGCGCCCGATGCCTTGAGCTCGACGATTTGCGAGTCGACGGTCGGGTCGGTGACCTCGTAGGAGAGCTCCTTCACGATCATCTGGGATGCCTTTTCGCCGAGCCCCTCGCGGAAGCCGTGCAGGTAGTCCTTGCCGTAGTCGTCGTTCTGGTAGAGGACGCCCACCTTGGCGTTCGGGTGATGCTTGAGCAGGTACGCCGCGTAGGCCTTCGCCTCCGACTGGTAGCTCGGCTGCCAGCCCATGGTCCAGCGGAACTTCTGGTAGTCGCCCCACTTGGTGGCGCCGGTCGCTACGAAGAGCTGCGGCACCTTCTTCGCGTTCATGTACTTCTGGATCGCGGTGTTCGACGGCGTCCCGAGCGGCTGGAACACGAGCAGCACCTGCTCCTGCTCGACGAGCTTGCGCACCTGCTCGACCGTCTTCGGCGGGCTGTAGCCGTCGTCCAGCGTGATGAAGTTGATCTTGCGCCCGTTGATGCCGCCCTTGTCGTTCACCATCTGCCAGTAGGCCGCAATCGCCTTGCCGATGGTGCCGTAAGCGGAGGCCGGACCGCTGTACGGATTGGTGTGGCCGATCTTGATCTCCTTATCGCTTGCGCCCGGGTCGTACTTCGCGGCGAACGCCCCGCCGACGGCTAACGCGAGGCCGAGCACCGCGGCGATCGAGCCGGCGAACATGCTCCTGCGGATTGAGGTTTTCATGGATGGTCTCCTGTCTACATGGACTGAACTAACCCCCTTTTGCTGGTTGTGCCGCCGCCCGGCGCCGCAGCGCCAAGCGCGCCGAGACGAGGCGCACGAAGCCGGCGATGCCGGACGGCATGACGAACATGAACAGGATCAAGAACACCCCGAAGATCGCCTGCGGCGCGGCTTTCGAAATGCCCTCGGAGACGTGCGGCACGAATTGCAGGAACAGTGCGCCGTAGAGCGCGCCGCTGATGGAATAGATGCCGCCGATGACGCTGCCGAAGAGGAACGCGAACGAGAGACCGATCGCGAAGCTGTCGGGCGCGACGAACTGAACGGCGATGGCGGCGAGCGCGCCCGCGATGCCCGTGTACATCGCGCTCACGCCGAACGTGAGCGATTTGTACATGGCGGTGTTGATGCCCATGGCGTCGGCCGCGATCGGATGATCGCGGATCGCGACGATGGCGCGGCCGACGCGCCCGCGCAGCAGATTCCGGGCGAGCACGAACAGGAGCAGCATGATCGCGAGCGAGAAGAAGTACAGCCACTGGTCGGGGTTGAGCGGCAGGCCGAACGGCGCGTCGGGCTTGATGATGACGATGCCCTGGACGCCGCCGGTGTACTCCTCGATGCCCTTGTACTTGAGGAGCTGCGGCGTGGCGACGCCGAGCGCGAGCGTTGCGAGCGCAAGGTACAAGCCGTGGAGCCGCAGCGCCGGCAGCCCGAAGAGGAAGCCTGCGACGAGGCTGATGGCGCCGGCGATCGGCACGGTGAGCCAGTAGGGCACCCCGAGCTGGTCGATCAGGATCGCCGCCGTGTAGGCGCCGAGCGCGTAGAACGCACCATGGCCGAGCGAGATCTGACCGTTGTAGCCGGTCAGAATGTTGAGCCCGAGGAGGGCGATGGCGTTGATCAGCACCAGGGTGAACTGGAAGGTGCGGTAGTTGCTGATCAAGAAGGGCAGCAGGCACGCGGCGACGAGGAGCGCCGCGAGGCCGATCAGCGGCCAGCGCCGTTCGCTCGGTGCCGCGCGGGCGGAGACTTGGGCGGCAATGGCTTCGGTCTTGAGCAGCGTAGTCATGGGTCTACACCCGCGTCACCAGGGTACGGCCGAAGAGGCCGGAAGGCTTGATGAGCAGCACCCCGACGATCACCGCGAGCGCTACCGTGAGCTTGAGCTCCGTGCCGACGACGTAGACGCCCATCACGTTCTCGAGCACGCCGACCGCGAACCCGCCGATCACTGCGCCCCAGGGATTGTCGATGCCGCCGAGAAGCGCGCCGGCGAAGCCGTAGATCAGGATCGAGAGCATCATGTTGGGCTCGAGGAACACGATCGGCGCGACCATCATGCCGGCCACGGCGCCGATCGCACCGGCGAGCCCCCACCCGAGCGCGAGCATCCGGCTCACGCGAATGCCGACGAGGCGGCTCGATTCCGGGTTCTCCGCGGCGGCGCGCATCGCGAGCCCGAGCGGCGTGTAGCGAAAGAAGACGTAGACGAGGAGCAGCATCGCGAGCGTCACGCCGAGGAGACCGAGCTGGTGCCCCGAGACCAGCCCCCCGAAGACCGCGCCCGCGGGAAACGGGCTCGGAAACACCTTGATGGTGTACTCCCAGATCCAGCCGGCGAGGCTGTTCAGGATGAGCAGGATGCCGATGAACACCGTGACCACCGCGAGCACGGCGTCCCGGCGCTCGAAGGGGCGGATGACGATGCGCTCGATCGCCACGCCGCCGACGAACGAGATTGCGATCGTGAGGAAGAAGGCGCCCCAGTAGGGCATTCCCCAGGCGATCAGCTGCCAGGCGATATAGGTCGAGAACATCGCCATCTCGCCCTGCGCGAAGTTCACGTGGTGGGTCGCCTTGTAAATCATGACCACCGCGAGGGCGACGCTCGCGTAGATGCCGCCGGTGCTGAGCCCCGTCAGTACCTGCTGCAGGAACGCTTCCACGACATGCCTCCTTCAGTAGCCGAGGTAGGAGCGACGGATCGATTCGTCGCTGCGGATCGCATCGGCGGTGCCGGACATCACCACGCGCCCGGTTTCGAGCAGGTAGGCGTGATCGGCGATATCGAGCGCCCGGGCGGCGTTCTGCTCGACGAGGAGCATGGCGACCTGCTGCTCGCGGTTGATTGTGTGCAGGATCTCGAAGATCACGTCGACGACGAGCGGCGCGAGACCGAACGAGGGCTCGTCGAGCAGCAGCAGCCGCGGGCGCATCATGAGCGCGCGCGCGATCGCGAGCATCTGCTGCTCGCCGCCGGAGAGCGTGCCCGCCTGCTGCCGGCGCCGCTCGTGCAGCCGCGGGAAGTAGCCGAAGACGCGCTCGAGGTCTTCGGCGACCCGCGCTTTGTCCTTCCGTGTGTACGCGCCGAGCCGCAGGTTCTCCTCGACCGTAAGGCCCGAGAAGGTGCCGCGGCCCTCGGGCACGTGCGCGATGCCGCCGCGTACGATGTCCTCGGTGTCGCGGCCGCTGATCGGCCGGCCGTCGAAGCGGATGTCGCCGCGCGTGTCCACCATCCCGCAGAGCGCGCGCAGCGTGGTGGTCTTGCCGGCGCCGTTGGCGCCGAGGAGGGCCGTGATGCCGCCCGGCGCGATCGTGAAGCTCACCCCGTGCAGCACGTGCGTCGAGCCGTAGTAGGCGTGCAGATCGGACGCCTCGAGAAGCGCGCTCATCAGTTCGGTCTCCCCAGATAGGCGCTGATCACCTCGGGGTGGCTCTGGACCTCCGCCGGCGTGCCGTCGGCGATCTTGCGCCCGAAATTGAGCGCCACGACCTTGTCCGAGATGCGCATGACGAGCGACATGTGATGCTCCACCAGGAGCACGGTGATGCCGAGCGCGTCGCGCACGTGCCGGACGAGGCGCCCGAGCTCGTTCACTTCCTCGTGGTTCAGTCCGCCCGCCGGCTCATCGAGCAGCAGCAGCCTCGGCCGGCTCGCGAGTGCGCGGGCGAGCTCGACGCGCTTCTGGGTGCCGAAGGGAAGGTCCATCACGCGTGCATGCGCCACGTTCTCGAGCTCGAGGAACGCGAGAATCTCCCACGCCGCGTCGTGCAGCGCGCGCTCCTCGCTGCGCACGAGCGGCAGGCGCACGGCGTTGGCGAAGAAGCCGCCGCGGCTGCGGCAATGGCCGCCCGTCATCACGTTCTGCAGCACGGACATCGTGCGAAAGAGCGCGAGATTCTGGAACGTGCGCCCGATGCCGAGTCGGGCGATGCCGTGCTTGGGAACGGAGAGGAGCGAGCGCCCTTCGAAGCGAATGTCGCCTTTGTCGCAGGTGTAAAGGCGACTGAGGCAATTGAACAGCGTGGTCTTGCCCGCGCCGTTTGGGCCGATGAGGCCTGCGATTTGACCGCGCTCGACCTGGAAGGAGACGCTGTCGAGCGCCACGATACCGCCGAACTGCACAGAGACGTCCGCTACTTCGAGCACGGCCTGGTCTCCTGTCTTGTTGTCGGCGATGAAGCGAGCGCCAGGGTGCGCTCATGCGCCGCGGGGCTGTATGGTTCTTATCCTCCCATCGCGGCGTTCAGAGTATCGGGATACGCATCGATTAGGAAGTCTTGCGTGCGGCCTATGGCCGATGACGACACCAATAACGGTCAATGCACGTGCATTCAGTGCGTCGCTTTCCATCATGCGGAACTGATGCGTCGACGCTGACCGTTCGGTCGGCAGCGGCGTATCGCCGAATCATAAGCGCGGCTTGAGGGCGTGATTGAGCGCGAGGGCGAAGGTGAAGACGACGAGAGCGCCCGCCTGATGCAGTGCGCCGAGCCATACCGGCACGATCAGGAGCAGTGTCGCGATGCCGAGTGCGACCTGAATCACGGTCGCGGCGAGCAGACCGTGCAGCAGCAGACGCGCACGCCGCGCGAGCGCCTGCTGCATCCCCCACCACCAATAGAAGCCGACCGCGGCGAGCAGCGCGTACGCGAGCATGCGGTGCGTGAACTGCACGGTCGCCACGTTCTCGAAATGGTTGATCCACCACGGCTCGAGCGCATAGAGGCCGGGCGGCGCGAAGCTGCCCTGCATGAGCGGAAAGGTGTTGAAGACGAATCCGGCCTTGGTTCCCGCCACGAATCCGCCGGCAAGGATCATGAGGAAAACAAGCGCGGTGACGAAGCCGCCGAGGCGCCGTATGCCGCGGTGGCGCGTGTCCGCGGGCGTGAGGCGCATGAGATCGAGCGCGAGCCAGAGCAGCAGCCCGTAAATCAGCACCGCGACGCCGAGATGCGCGGTGAGCCGATAGGGGCTGACGCGCGGCACGTCGATGAGCCCGCTCTGCACCATGTACCAGCCGAGCGCGCCCTGGAGCCCGCCAAGGACGAAGATGCCGACCAGCCGCGGCACGAGCGACGCGGGAAGCCGTCGCCGCAGCGCGAAGTAAACGAGCGGCACGAAGAAGGCGATGCCGATCAGGCGCCCGAGCAGCCGATGGAACCACTCGACCCAATAGATCTCCTTGAACGCGTCGAGCGACATGCCTGCGTTCACTTCGCGGTACTCCGGCGTCTGGCGGTACTTCTCGAATTCCGCTTCCCACTGCGCTTCGGTGAGCGGCGGGATCGCGCCCATGATCGGGTTCCACTCGACGATCGAAAGGCCCGAGCGCGTGAGCCGCGTGACGCCGCCGACCACGACCATGAGGAACACGAGGGCGGCGACGAGCAGCAGCCATACGGCGATCGGGCGGTTGGAGCGGGCAGCGGGAACAGGCACGTCTAACTCGGGGTGATTCTGTTGCGGCGGCTGCATTGTGCAGACTTCGCTCCGAAAGCGAAAGCCCTCGGTGTCCGCGCGGTCGACGGACGGTCGGGTGCACGCCTCGACAGTCCCGCGAAGCCCGGCTAATCTGCGCGGCTATTCGCCGCGCCCATGCGTTTCAAGCTTCTCGCCGCCGCGCTCGTCCTCTTCCTCGTCGCGTCCTTTCCTCTCCAGAGCGGAAGCGGATTCGGCCGGCGTTTCGTCTCCGCCTCGTGCCTGGCGGCTGGCGCGCCGTGGATGCTCGGTGAGGCGAGCATCGCCGCGGAGCTGCCCGCGGGCGGCCCGGTTCTGCGGGTTGTGACGTTCAACCTGCACAGCGGCCTTGGGCCGGGTGTCGGCTTCTACCGGGCCCGCGAGTCCGTCGAGCGCCATCTCGAGGGCATCGCCGCCGCGATTGCAGAAACGACGGTACCGGACGCGATCGGGCTCAATGAGGTGGATGTCGGGGCGCGGCGCAGCGGCGGCTTCCACCAGGCGCGCTATCTCGCCGCCGCGCTCGAACGGCGGACCGGTGCGCGCTTCACGGTGATCTACGGCGAAACCTGGCGCCGGACGTGGCCGGGCCTCGAGGCGCGCTTCGGCAACGCGGTGCTCGTGCGCCATCCGGTGCTCGCGCAGGCGGCGTGCCTTTACGAGAATGCCGAAGCCTGCGCGCACGCGCCCGCCGGCGATCTGCCTTCGCTGCGCGCGTCGGGGCTGCTCGATCGGCTGACGCGCGAAGCGCGCGGGCTCGTGCGTGCGAGCATCGACTTCCACGGCGCGCCCGTCGATATCCTCGTGACGCACCTCGATGCGTTCGCGCTCGCCGAGCGCGAGGCGCAGGCCGCGCATCTGGTGCGCCGCTTCGCGGATCCTGCGCGCACGACGGTGGTGCTCGGCGATTTCAACGCCGTGCCCACGGTCATGACGCACGAGCGTGCGTTCCTCGCCGCCGATCGCACGCACGACATTTTGACGAGCGGCGCGCTCGCCGATGCCCGCGTACTCTACGCAGCGCGCGTGGGTGCGCGCGACTTCACCGCCTGGGCGACCTATCCCGCGTCGGCACCCGCGTGGCCGCTCGACGGCGTGCTCGGCTCCCTGGACCTGATGCCGGCGGATGTTAGAGTAGTCGAGTCGCCGTACTCGGATCACCACGGCTTGTACGTGGAGTATCGCCTCCTGCGCGATGCTGCGGCGATCGCCGAGCAGCGGGCGCGGCACGATGCGATCCGGCGGCGCCAGCTCGCACGCATCATCGACTGCGATCTGGTGCAGGCGGGCGCCGCGCAGCTGCGCTGGCTCGCAACCGGAACCGGTTTTGCGGAAGTGGCTTCGGGCGTGCAGCGCGCGATGCTCGCCGCGCCGCTGCAGGAGGCGAGTCGGCGGTAGCGGGAGCGAACGGGCAGGGAGTGCCGGACATGTGGCGAACGGCGGGAGCGGCCGTGCTGGGGCTGGCGCTGATCTGGGCCGGCGCGAGCTTCTTCGCTTCGCGCAGCAAGGCGCCGGCGCCACGCCCGGCGGGCGAGCTGCTCCGGCTCGGGCCGTACCGGGCGGGAATGGATCTGCGCGGCGCGTTCGAGTCGCTGCCGGCGCCGGCCGATCGCACCGAGCTCACGCTTTTGCTCGACAACACCGAGGCCTGGGCGGCACGCTGGCGGTTGCTCGCCGCCGCCAAGCGCTCGATCGACATCAGCTATTTCATCCTGCGCGAGGATCTCTTCGGCGCCGCCTTCCTCGGTCATCTGCTGAAGAAGGCGCGCGAGGGCGTCTCGATCCGGCTGCTCTTCGACGGGCAGGGCACAGCCATGTCGTTTACGAGCCCGCGCGGCAACGACTGGCTCGACACGCTCGCGAACAGCGGGCGCATCGAGATCAAGATCTTCCGGCCGCTGCTGCATCGCTACGTCGAAGCGCTGTTCACCGTGAATCCGGTCGCGCTGGTCGCGAGCGAGCACGACAAGATCCTGGTGATCGACGGCCGCGCGGGCATGATCGGCGGCCGCAACATCTCGGCGGAGTACTTCGCCGACCCCGACGACATGCCGAACGCGTTCGAGGACATGGACGTGCTCCTCGGCGGCACGGCCATCGCGCGTTACCTGACCGAAGCCTTCGAAGCCCAGTACCGGCGCGTGGCGGCGCGGCCGGTGCCCCGGGAGCGGCTCGATTTCAAGAGCTTCGAGGAAGAGCTGTTGCGCGCGTATCGGTCGATGGACGCGTGGCTGCGCGGCGAGCCGCTGCCCCCGCCCGCGCCCGAGCGCGACTGGGTCGACGAGCTCGTGCGCTACCCGCGGCTGCGCGGGGCGCTCGCGCGTCCTGCGCGGGCGCCCGACGCCCGCGCGGAGACGCGGCTCCTCGACAGCCGCACACGGCTCGAGCCGGACGGCGACGTGATCGGCGAAGCGTTTCTGCGGCTCGCGCGCAGCGCCCGTTCGCACATCCTCATTCAGAGTCCCTATCTCGTGCTCTCGGAAGCCGCCGTGCAGGCGCTCGCGGAAGTGGGCCGGCGCGGCACGCGCATTACGATCCTCACGAACAGCCCGATCTCGAGCGACAACGCGTTGAGCCAGGCATTCTTTCTCGAGCAGTGGCCGGAGATGCTCGCCCGCGTGCCGAACCTGCGCATCTTCGTCGCCGGGCCGCCGCGCACGCTGCACTCGAAGACGGCGGTGTTCGACGATCAGGTCGCCCTCGTCGGCACTTACAACCTCGATCCGATCAGCATGGACGTCAACAGCGAAGTGATGGTCGCGGTATGGTCGCAGAGCTTCGCGCGCGACATCGCGCGGCATCCGCAGCGGCTCATCGCTGCGGGCGCGCCGCAGGTGTACGAATACCGCATCGCGCGCGACGCGCAGGGGCGTCCCCAGCGCGACGCCGACGGGCGCCCGATCGTCGCCTTCGGCCCGGGCGACCACGCCGACCCGGCCGCCTGGCGCAAAATTCAGATCTACTGGCGCTTGCTGCGGGCGGCCGGAAAGATCGTGGGCTTCCGGCCGCTCTTTTGAGAGTGCGGCCGCGGTGGCGGGTACGCAGGCGAGGCGAGCGCACGCTCGTGGGCGCCTGAGCAGACGGGCGGCAGAGTGCACGTTTGCCCGGTTGGCGGCGGCTCATATATAAGTAGCGCCACCGACCGGGCGGCGCGTCGCTTCCGAAGCGGGAGCGGCGCCCCGCGAGCGAACGCCATGGCCTTCGATCTCAGGCATCTTTCGATTCAGGAAATCCGCGCGCGCTTTCTCGACGAGGCGGCGCCCGTGTCGGCGCAGGTGCTGCGCGCGTTGAAGCGCGACCGGCGGCAGGGCGTGCAGGCGCTCTATGCGGCGCTCAAGAAGCGCTACGAGCGCGAGCGGCGCGAGCAGGCGCGGCTCGACAGTATGCTGAACTTCGAGCGGCTGCTGTGGAACGCGGGTGTGCAGCATATCGCCGGGGTCGACGAGGTCGGTGTCGGGCCGCTCGCCGGGCCGGTGGTCGCAGCCGCGGTGGTGTTCCGTCCCGGGACCTGCATCCCCGGCGTGGACGACTCCAAGCGCCTCGATGCCGCACAGCGCACGGCGCTCGCGGCCGTGATTCGCCGCGAAGCACTCGGCGTCGGCATCGGGATGGCGACGGTCGAGGAGATCGACCGGATCAACGTGTACCAGGCGGGTCTGCTCGCGATGCGGCGGGCGGTGGAGGCGCTGCCGGTAGTGCCTCAGCACGTTCTCGTCGACGCGCGCACGATTCCCGGTCTCGACATCCCGCAAAGCGCCTTCACCAAGGGCGACGGCATCAACTTCTCCATCGCCGCCGCCTCGATCGTGGCGAAGACGCACCGCGACGCGCTTATGGAGCGGCTCGACGGCGAGTATCCCGAGTACGGCTTCGCGAAGCACAAGGGCTACTGCACACCGGAGCATCAGCGGGCCATCCGCCGCTACGGTCCCTGCCCGCTGCATCGGATGTCCTATCCGTTCATCCAGGAGCTGCGCGGCGCGTATTCGCCGCAGTTCTACGAGCTCAGGGAGCGGCTGGCGCGTCTGCGCAGCGCCGCGTCGCTGCGCGCGATCGAGCGCCGGCTCGAAGTCGACGCCGTCGACTTGAGCGAGACCGAGCGGCGCAAGCTGAAACTGCTCATCGCACGGCGCTGGAAAGCGCTTTGAGACCGGCCGCGCACCACAGGGACGCCAGGGAGCTGCCCGGCACCGGACTCGACGGCCGCCCGCCGGTCGGAGCGGCGAGGACCGCGAAAACGCCCGATGCTCGAGTGTGCTCCCGGGTCGCGGGCGGCCGGCATCGCCCGCGCGCCGGCATGTGCGCGTACGCCCGGCGCGCTAGAATACCCGCGTGCCAAGCGCCAACGTGGTCATGAAGTATTGCAGCAAGTGCGGTTCGCCGGTCGATCTGCGCGTCCCGGACGGTGACAACGTCGCGCGCCACGTCTGCGGCGAGTGCGGGGAGATCCATTACATCAACCCGAAAGTCGTGGTCGGCTGTGTGCCGCGCTGGGAGGATCGCGTGCTGCTTTGCCGGCGCGCGATCGAGCCGCGCTACGGCCTGTGGACGCTGCCTGCGGGATTCCTCGAGATCAACGAAACCACGATCGAGGGCGCCGCCCGGGAAACGCTCGAGGAGGCGTCGGCGCGCGTGCGCATCCAGCAGCTGTACGCGCTGTTCAATCTGCCGCACGTCAATCAGGTGTACGTCATGTTCCTCGCGGACCTGATCGAGCCGAAGTTCGGGCCGGGACCCGAGAGCCTCGAGGTGGCGCTCTATGAGGAACGGGACGTCCCGTGGGAGCAGATCGCGTTTCCGGTGGTGGAGCAGACGCTGAAGCTCTATTTCGCCGACCGGCGCACCGGGCACTTCCCGGTGCGCACCGGGGACATCGTGCGCACGCCCGGCAGCGCGCGACTGTTCGACGTGCGTATGCTCGGGACGTAGCATGCTCAAGGCGATCACCGAATTCTTCGAGAAGCGTATCAAGGGAGCGGAAGTTTCGGCGGAGAAGGATCGGCACGATCCGCTGCACATCGCGACCGCCGCGCTGCTCGTCGAGATGATGCGCATGGACGGCGACGTGAGCGCACCTGAGCACCGCCGGGTGCTGCATGCCCTCGAGACGAAGTTCGGCCTCGGTGCGGACGAGACCGGCGAGCTCCTGCGGCTCGCCGAGAAGGAGGCGCGCGAAGCGACCGACTACTACCAGTTCACTTCTCTCATCAAGAATCGCCTGACGCCGGAGGAGAAGGAGCGGCTCGTCGAGCACTTGTGGGCCGTCGCCTACGCCGACGGCGAACTGC
>Ga0207873_1002451_pt1 | contig 15184 bp, 9 predicted proteins | sample BGWIniCompost_FD_187373 | JGI IMG/M metagenome (GOLD analysis project Ga0207873, IMG submission 187373) | Cellulose adapted compost microbial communities from Newby Island Compost Facility, Milpitas, CA, USA - BGW Initial Compost (SPAdes)... ...
TTGCCAGAGATGTTTCGCGGAACTCCGCCGCCGCCGGTCCGCACGACCGAGACCGCCTCTTTCTCTTTCGCAGCCGTGTCGAGCGCCTGGATGAGCTGTTCCCGGGGGTCCCCGGCGAGCGCTTCGGCGATGCCGTCGGCTGCTTGGCGCATGTCGGCTGCGGCCCCGTGCATGCTGTCCGTCGCGGCGCTCAGCGCGTTCTCCATGCCGGCCATCGCCCGGCGGATCCCCTGCAGGGTCTCGCTGGCGCCGCGGATCTCCGTGCGCATCGAGTCGGGGCGGTCCGGAATCAGGTAGGTGGCCAAAGCCAGCAACTGGGTGATCTCCTCGCGCTCGCGGCTGCGGTCGCTGAGCGCGTCAGTGATCCCCTCCAGGAGGTGGACGAGGAGGGTCGCGCCGATCACGCCGAGCAGGAAGATGCAGACCCAGAGCGCAGTGGTGCTGAGCGGTTCGAACTGGCCGGTACCGGTGAAACCGCCCTGCTGCCAGCCGTACAGGAAGTTGGCTCCCTCAGGGGCGTCGCTGAAAGCGGACAGCACCTGCATGAGCTGGTACCACGTCCAGAACACTGGCAGGAAGATGAGGACGTCGCGGATCCCGCGCAGCAGCCACAGCAGCAGGCTCATCCAGCGCGGCGGCGGGAGGTCAGGCATGAGGGAGTCGGGTGGATAGGCGGCGACCAGGTCGGTAGCTGCCAGGTCTGCGCCGCCGTCAGCCAGGCTGCGTGCGAGAGAGCGCAGTAGTTGCGCGCTCGCCGGTGGCGCGGTGCTGGCGTGACGGTCGAGTTGTTCAGCGATGGCGGCCAGGTCGTGGGCACGGCTGTTCGAGGTGCTCACCTGAAGGTCTCCTCAGATGACAGCGATGGAGAGGTAGGGCTCGGTGCCGGAGGGGCAGAAACGGACTGGCTTGATTGGGGAATACCGTTCACCGGGCTGTTGAGCAGGCGGAAGCTGAAGTAAAGAATCAGGGCGATGACGGCGAGGATGATGAGGACAGCGGCGACCACAGCCAACGCAGTTCGCGCCCAAGGCCCCAGTCCCGGGTACGTGAAGGACTGCTTCTCTGGTTTCCGGGTCCGCGTTGTCCGCCCTGCCCAAGGGCGGAATCGCCGAAGCCGGTGCCAGCCCTCCACCACAGGGGACAGCCAGGTCCGTTTTCGAGCGGCAGCGGGAGGCGCAAACACCAGGGGGGCTTCGTCGCTGCGGTGCTGCCTCGGCCCTGTGCCGTAGGGTTCAGCGTCCCACTCTTCGTCGGCGACCACGGTGGTGTTGTCGTCGGCACCGTGCGCGGCTCCACCCGGCTCCGGCAGCCGGTAGGTTGTCGCAGCCCTCCCGGCATCCCGGTGCGGGGTCTCCGAAAGATCCTGGCTCTTGATCTCGGAGTCGCGGTCCTCCACGGCAGGGTGGGAGGGGTCCAGGGGGAGCGAAGGCGCTTCGCTCGTGTTCCTGGTGCTCTCCTCCCCTGCCCTAGGCCACAGCTTTCTTCGCGCCCCCCAACGACGGCCGGTCTCGGCTATGGGAGGGGCTCCGACCAGCTGAACCAGGCCTGGATGGCGCCGGAAGTGCTCCGACAGGTGGAGCGGGAAACTGTTCCACAGGCGTTCCGAGGTTGCGGTGTGGCCCCAGTGGGTGGCGGAGACACGGATGAGCGCCAGCCGGAAATAGGGGGGATCGGGGAACCGTTCCTCCCGCTCCAGTTCCCGCACTTTCTTTTCGGAAAGGGCGCGTTCGCGGTCCTCTGGGGGCATTTCTCCGCTGGCCAGCCACATCAGCTCTGCCAAGGCGAAGATGATGTCCAGCCCTGCCTCGCCGTAGGGGTCCTTTGTGTCGCGGAAGGCGTACAGTTTTTCTTGGAAGTATTCGTGCTCCTGGCACACCTGCTGGAATTCGTGCACCTGCAGCGCGCCGGTGCATCGCAAGTCGAAGAGCAGGCGCAGAGTCTGGAGGAATTCCTCCACTGTCTGAGCACGGAGGAGCCTGCCCGCCAGGTAGGTGCTCGCACCGTCGAGCGGCAAAGCGTTTCCCACGTGGGGAAACTCGCGCCAGATCCGGAGCCGCGATGCGATGGTGAGGTGTCGGGCCGCGATCGGCAGCAGGGAGTGGAACAGGGGGTGCCCACCGACGCGGGTGAGCTCCTGCTCCAACTGGCGGGACAACTGGGGGTCGGTCTGGCCGGCTTGGGGTGGCCCGTAGCCGAGCACGAGCAGACTGCCGAAGAGCTCCCGTCGCCGCTCCGCTGTCTCGTCGGCTAGTGCCTCCAGCAAGAAGCCGTTCTCCTGCAGTTCCGCACGGACCGCTTCCTGATGGTCCTGCGTCGCGGTGGCGCACTGCTGCAGGGCGCCGAGCAGTCCGCGGCGGAACTCCCGGGTCCCAGGGTCCCCCGTGTAGTGGGCAGCGAGGACGATCAAGTGTGCTGCGGGGACTTCCAGTTTCTCCACCAGGGCCTGGACTTCTGTGGCGGACAGGTCGGCGAGTTGCCGCGCGTGCCACAGCAGTACGCCGCGGTCGATGGTGGAGCGCCCCTGCCCCTCCTGCCATAGGCGGGCTATCCGGTCGAATACTGGTCGGATCTGTTCGCTGCGTTTGTGGGCTGAGCTGGGAGAAGTAAACAGCCGCTGGCCTGCGGCGCGCAGGCTGTCGAGTTCGGGGGTGTCCTCCCAGTCCAGTGCGAGGGAAGCCACCCTGCTCCGCAGGAACGCGGTGAGCTGTTCGGGCATGCTGGGCCAGTCCCGCCAGAACCGGCACAGTTCGGTCGTCTCGCTGAGGCTCAGCGTGGTGAATTCTCCCTGCGCCCAGCGCAGGCCGTCGTCTTGGGCCAGGTAGCGGCGGGCTTTGGCTACTTCTTCCCCTTGGGTGTCGATCCGGAGCGCCTGCCGCAGCAGCCGGTACAAGCCCTGGCGCTGGTAGCGCAGGTGGGACAGGCTCTGCAGGAGTTCCTGTGGGCGACGCGGGGTGGCCTGTGACGGGGCGGCGAGCACCTGTTCCACCAGGTAGCCGATGTCCTCTGCCCAGTCCTCCAGCGGCGCCCGGCTGGCAGGGGACTTGCGGTACCAGTGCGCGGGCGGGATGCGCAAGTGGGTCTTCTCTACGGTGACCGCGATTCGTGGTTGGACGGCGGCCGCTTGCACGTCCCCTTCCACGATCAGGGAGACGTCCAGCAGGCTCGCCAGTGCGTGTCCCAGAGCGTAGGGGTCGCTGGCCGCCCCGGCGAAGTGGAAGTGGTAGTCGGGGTGGCGGAGTACGTGCCGCAGCAGCGCCGCAACCTCTTGCGGATCAGCTCGGCCAGGAAGTGTGCTCGCGGCTTCCAGGTCCGCGGGGTCGAGCGCCGGCAGTTGCGGGTCGGCTAGCGAACCGTCCGCAGGGGGCAGCCATCCGTCCCAGTCTCGCAGGCCGAAGGCGAGCCGCGCAGTCAGCACGTCAGCCGTTCCCACGAGAGCGTGGAGCTGGTGGGAGCCCCGGGACGAGGTCGGTACCGCGTCGGCGCGGACGATCACTGCCATGCCGGGACGGGACTGCGGCCGCAGCAGTCCCAGTGCGGGCCGGTCGGGGTGCAGCAGTCCGACCAGGTCCCCGTTGTCCAACAGGCCGCTCCACCAGGCCAGGTCCCGCTGGCCCAGGGACGTCCCCACCGGGCCTATGCCGCGCCCGCCCAGCAGGTGCTGGTCGGTCCACCGGAACACCACCTGGTGGATGCGCTGGTCCCGCTCTCCGCGGGTTGTGCTCACCCCATCCCCCTTCACAGCGGTTCGCGCACACCTTTCACATAGGCGTGGTTGATCGTCTTCGGGTCGATGAGTCCTGTCATGGCGAACAGGGACAGCAGGGGGCGGAGGACACGCATGTGGCGGAACTTCCGCTTGTTGTAGTGCCCGTCCTGCTCCTCGCATCCGGTCGCCGAGGCGAAGTGGAGGGTGACGTCCTCGAAAGCGTTGACCGGGTACAGCCATTCCCGAGCCCCGTTGGTCGCGCAGTAGACGTAGACGTCCTCGCTCTCCTCGTCGACGGTTTTCAGCACGAAGTCGTCGTCAAGCTCCAGCCACCTGCTGACCCAGTACTCCTTTTGGGCGAGCAGGAGGTCGGCTTTGGCGAGGACCACAACTGCGGGTTGCGGCAGCGGGTTCTGCGGTGTCTTCCCCTTGGCGCGCGCCACCAGCCGTTCGTTCTGGCGGAGCTTGTTGATCACGTTGCTGAACCCGGAGGGGTGGCGCAGGCCGCGGCGTTTCCCTCCCCAGCCGTACAGTGCTTGCCCGTCGGCGACGAAGATGTACGCGTCCAGGCCGTAGATGAACTGGAGGCGGCTGCGTGCTTTGGAGTCCAGGAAGAGCTCGCCGGCCACGTCGAAGAAGCTCACCACGTAGGGCTCTTCGCCGGTCCAGGTGCTAGTGACCGTGTAGGCCATGCGGAACTCGACGGGGTCGTTCCGGCTGGTGCGGCGCAGGACGGTACGCCGGTCCGGGGCGAAGAATCCGGCGATGTCCTCCCGTTGCACGTAGTACTCCCACATCTCGGCGAAGGGTTCCACCTTCAAACCGAGCTCCGCGAGCCGTTCCTCCTCTTCCTGCATCCGGTAGAGCATCGCCGCCAGCAGGTGCGACTTGCCTGAACTGCTGGTTCCGATGAGTCCGATGTTGAGGGTGCGCCGGACCTGGCAGTACTCGTAGGGGATGTAGTGCGGTTCGGGCAGTTCGTTCTCGTCTGCCGGCGGCGGGAGGGGAGGGCTGGGCTGGGCCCCGGTGGTGCTCTCCCACCCGTCCCCGTCCTCGTCGGCGTCGTCGGCCAGCGAGAAAGGCGAGGGACCGGCGGACTCGTCTTCCTCCGGGTCGTCGAAGCCGATGCCGTCGGTGAAGGCGGCCGTGGGGCTGTCCTCCCCGGGACGGTTCATGACGACGGTTGTCATGTCGTCCAAGGGATCGGCTGTGCCGGGATAGTCGTATTCCCCCTGCACCAGGTCGAGACGCACTTCGCGACGGCATTCCAGGTAGGTGTTGCCGCGGTCGTAGGAGGCGACTCCGAGCAGTCCGCGCCGCCGGACCGCGTCGGTGACGTCGTCCACGACCTCCTGGGTGGCGATGTTGCGGATCACTCTCCTGGCGCGCGAGGTGTCGATGTGGGAAAGGCAGTAGGGACAGTTCACCGTCGGCGGTAGGTCCGCCGGTCGGCTCGGATAGCTCATCACAGGATCCTTCCCAGCAGTACGACAAGGACGATCACCAGGAGCAGCACCGCCGCCTTTCCGCTCACGAGCCGGGAGGCCGCTGCCGCCGGCTTCCCGATGCGGCCGAGCAGGCGGCGAGCGAAGGCCCCGATTCCTTCATCCAGCAGCACCCGCCCTAGGGACCGCGACGGCAATTCCTCTGAGACTGGAGGGGTCCAGCGCGGTTCGGCGGACGGGGGCGCGGGGGGATAGCGTCTGCGGCGGATGTCCTCGTGCCTAGTCCGGATAGCCCGGAACCTGTGCCGCGCTTCGGCTTCCTCCGGGCTGTCCTCCCGACGCTCCGCAGGGGTTGCGGCGGCTGTGCTGTTTTCTACTGGCACGAGGCGGGAGGCCCGTGCCCAGGCTTCGGAGGCGCTGATGCGCCGCTCCTGCTGGTCGAGCGCAGCGGCGATGAGGTCACCCAGGCCGAACAGTCGACTGTTGAGTTCCCGCTGGTCGCCGGGGGGAAGTGTGTCGCCTTTCAGGGGTCGTCCGATGGCGACGTGGTAGAGCAGGCGGGCTGCGTCGGCCACGTCGATGGCGCCCTGCAGTCCGTCGGGGTCGCTGGCCATGCGGCGGTAGCGGGCCAGCACTGCCTCGCGCCGGTTCCACACCAGGCTTTCGGTGTTCACGGCACCGTGGACGTAGCCGACGCTGTGCAGGACGGTGAGCGCCTCGTAGATGTCGATGGCGATTTTGCGAACCACTTTGGGAGAGACCGGAAGAATGCCGGGTGTCTGCTGGATTTTCGGTTCCAGGAAGAAGGGCTGTCCTCTTCCTTTGGGCATCCGCAGCACGAGCGTGCTCTGGGCGCCATTGGTGCCTGTTCTCGTCCCGACATACTCGGCGAGGCTGTGCGGGAATCTTCCTCCGGTCTCGTTCATGACCGCCTCGGTAGCCTGTTCCGCCAAAGCTGCCTCGGCGGCTAACTGTTCGGCGGTCTGCGGGTCAACCGCTTCGATGAGTACCTCGACCCGTTGCGTGTCACCTCTGCTGTCGTCCCGAAAAAAGTAGCGGTAGCGGCCGTCCCCCTGCGGCGTTCCGGTGGCGTACTCGGTCATCCAGTGGTTCCCGCCCTATTCGACGTCCGTTCACAGGCGTCGCTGTCAGCCATTCAACAAGTTTGATGAAAGACCCTAATAACCCACTCTAGGACTAGATCACCCCTATTTTTGGGGATATGCCGCAACATCACCGGGGAGATTCTCCTTTCCCCAGGTGAGCCGCCGAAGAGTACACCATTTGCAACCGGGAGTGCTGTTCGAGGGAGACCTCTCCCGGCGAACCACATCACTGCCGCCCCAGAATTCCCAAAAACGACATTCTGCTCTTTTGTTGCAGATAAGCGACACTTCTTCGGGCGGATTTCTTCCAACGATCATCACATTTTTGGGATTCCGGGATCGTCTGGACGGCCGCGGCAGAAAACCCTCTTCCCACCCGCGCCTGGTGACCGGTCGCCGCTCACAGCACCGGCGCCGCGCAGACACGGCCTTGCACCGCCGCGCCCAGGGCACTGCACTCCCAGGCATCCATCACGGCGCCCACACCAGGCACCCGTAGCTGCGCGGCCCTAGACCGCCGCAAAGACCCGGCCCGTCCACGGTCAGTGGGAGCCGCCCCGCAGCACACCCTTAATCCGTCGCAGCACCTCACCGAACCGGCGCTCCGCACCGTGGGTGGTGGGCCGGTAGTACTCTGCCCCGTCCAGCCCTTCAGGCAGGTACCGTTGGGCCACGACCCCGCCGGGATAGTTGTGGGGGTAGCGATAGCCCGCCCCGTGGCCGAGATCGGCAGCGCCCCGGTAGTGGCTGTCACGCAGATGGGCGGGAACCGGGCCGAGCTTGCCGGCGCGCACGTCGCTGATCGCGCGGTCGATAGCGGTGATCACCGCGTTGGATTTGGGGGCCAGGGCGATGTGGATGACCGCCTGGGCGAGGTTGATGCGGGCTTCCGGCAGTCCGACCAATTCGACGGCCTGGGCCGCGGCCACCGCTGCTTGCAGCGCCGTGGGATCAGCCATCCCCACGTCTTCGCTGGCGTGCACCACGAGGCGGCGGGCAATGAACCGCGGGTCCTCCCCCGCCTCGATCATGCGGGCCAGGTAGTGCAGAGCTGCGTCCACGTCGCTGCCGCGCATGCTCTTGATGAACGCGCTCACCACGTCGTAGTGCTGGTCACCGGAGCGGTCGTAGCGGACGGCGGTGCGGTCAGCCGCGCGTTCCACGTCGGCCACGGTGATCTCCGTGCGGTCGCCCGCGACCAGAGCGGCGGCTTCGAGATAGGTGAGGGAGCGCCGCGCGTCTCCCCCGGCCAGCCGTACGAGATGGTGGAGCGCTTCCTCGGTGAGGGTGTAGCGGCCTGCGAGCCCGCGCTCATCGGTGAGCGCCCGGCGCACCACGGTGCGAATGTCGTCATCGCTGTGCGCGTGCAGGGTGAGCAGCAGCGAGCGGGAGAGCAGCGGACTGATGACCGAGAAGAACGGGTTCTCGGTCGTTGCGCCGATGAAGCTGACCCACCGGTTTTCTACGGCGGGCAGCAGGGCGTCCTGCTGTGTCTTGCTGAAGCGGTGGACTTCGTCGACGAAGAGCAGGGTGTGGACCCCGCGCATGCCGAGCTCGCGTCGGGCCTCGTCGACAACGTCACGGATGTCCTTGACCCCCGAGGTGACCGCGGACAGTTCCACGAAGCGTCGCCGGGTAGCGCGGCTGACCACCGTGGCCAGTGTGGTCTTCCCCGTGCCGGGCGGACCCCACAGGAGGAGCGCCATGGGCGCGTCGTCCTCCACGAGCCGCCGCAGCGGACTCCCCTCGCCCAGCAGGTGCCGCTGCCCCACCACCTCGTCCAGGGTTCGCGGGCGCATCCGCACCGCGAGCGGTTCATGGGACCGGTGGGCTTCGGCTCCAGCGTCGTCGAACAGTGTTTCGGACACGGTTTCAGCCTAGTCCGCCGCCTGGTGCAGCTGCCCTGGCGCGGTAGCGGCGGGCCGGCATCTCCGATTCACTCGGGCCTGACGCGGAAACGCTGGCGCAGCAGGTATCCCAGCCCGCAGCACAGCAGCCCGATCCCGCTGCCAAGCAGTGCTCCGCCCACGGTGTCCGTCAACCAGTGCGCGCCCAGGTAGATCCGGCTCCACGCCATGGCAGCGACGACGACGGTGCCGCAGAGGGCCGTGGGGAGACGGGCCCGGGGCGGGCAGACCGCGCTGGCGGCGACGGCGAGCACCGCAGCGAACGCAGTATGCCCAGACGGGTAGGAGGCTGTGTCTTCCCACACGAGTGGATCGACCGGCCGGGAGCGGTCGAGCAGCCACTTGACCGCTGGGACCGCGACCAGCGAGGTGGCTGCCCATGCGGACACCACTAGAATCGCTGCCGACCATTGCCGTCGCAGCAAGGGGAGGAGAAGCACCCCGGTGAGCGGGAGGGCGCCCCACGGCCATGCTCCGACACGGTGGAGCAGGACCGCCACCTTCGTCGCGGCTGGGGTCCGCGCTGCGGTGACCGTCTCGGTGAGGGCCGTGTCCCAGCCGAAAGGCCCGTGCTGGCTGCATGCCAGCACGAGGGTGAGGAGCGTGAACGCGGAGAGGAGGCCGCAGGCTCCCGCGCCGAGGCGTGCCACCGGGGCTCAGCGGACCCGGGCGACGAGGATAGCGATGTCGTCGCCGCGTCCCGCGGGGGCGAGCTCTGCGAGCGCGGTCGCCGCACCGTGGACGTCGGTGACTTTGGCGCTGAGTTCGCTGCCTACCGCGGCCAGGCCGTCGTCCATGTTCACTTCGGCGCTCTCCACCAGCCCGTCCGAGCACATCAGCAAGGTGCTTCCCGGAGGGAGCGGGCGGGAGCTCACCGGGTATTTCGCTTCCGCGTCCACCCCGACGGGCGGTCCGGTCTCGGGCTCCCACACTTCGAAGCCTGACTCGGTGGCGAGCACGACGGGAGGCTGCCCGGCCCAGGCGGCCTGCAGCTGTCCCAGGTCAATGTCGATCACCAGGTAGCCGCAGGTCGCAAAGACGATCTCCCCGGTTTCGGTGAGGAGCCGATTGGTTTCGGTGAGCACGGTTCCCGGATCGCTCTGGTTGGTGGCGTAGGCGCGGAACGCCATGCGGATCTGTCCCATAGCGGCAGCAGCCTCCACCCCGTGGCCTTGGACGTCTCCGACCACCAGGCCGATCCGCCGCCCGGGAAGCCGGATGGCGTCGTAGAAGTCGCCGCAGACCCGCCAGCCAGCTCGGGCGGGAAGGTAGCGCACGGCCACGTCCAGTTCGGAGAAGGCGGGGGGCTGCGGGGGCAGCATCCTCCGTTGGACGGCGTCGGCCAGCTCCAGTTCCGCGCTTTGGCGGTTGACGCGTTGCAGGGCCTGCCCGGCGAGTCCGGCCAAGGTCAGCAGGAGGGCGCGTTCGTCCGGAGTAGCGTGGTGGGGCTGGGTCCAGGCCACGACCCACACGCCGATGGCGGTTTTGCCGTCCCCGAACATCGGGACGAAAGCCCACGAGTGGTCGTCAGTCTGGCAGAGCGCCTCTCCTAGGGCGGGGAACCGCTCCAAGAGTTCGGAGCGGCTTTCGAAGAAGCGCGGCTGGCTGTCGTGGAGGACTGCCCCGACAGGGTGGGCGGAATCCCGGTGGTTGTCGGGGTAGAGCCACTGCCCGGTGCTTGCCGTGCTCTCCGGGTAGAGGCGGAGCTCGGTGTCGTCGAGCAGCACGACGTGGGCGCCGTCACCGCCGAAAATAGGCGTGAACTCCCTGCTGAGCAGGTTGGTGACCTCCTGCACCGTGGTGGCGGAGACCAATTTGGCGGCGAGTTCGTTGACTTGACGGCCCTGGGCTGCTTCGATGCGGCGGCGGTCCGCCAAGCGGCGTACGAGCTGCACGTGCTCGGTCATATCGTCGACGATGCCGACCAGTCGGGGCCGGTCTCCCCCGAGGTAGGTGGCGCGCGCGTACAGCCATCGCTCGTCTCCTACCTGGTCGAACATGCGGAACCGCTGCTCGTAGTTGCCGCCCTGGTAGGCGGTTTCCAGTGCGGCGCGTAGCCGGGAGACGTCGTCCCGGTGCACTCGGGCGAGGCATTCTTCCAGGGTGCAGGCGTCCCCGGCGAGCATGCGGGCCAGCGGGGAGGGACCGAACAGTTCGCTCAGCGTGCCGCTGGTGAGGTCAAGGGACCACAGGGCGGTGTTCGCTTCCCTGAGCCGCAGCTCGGTCACGATGCGCAGGGTCTCTTCGTCGTGGCTGAGCAGCGAGAGCTGAATGACGACGCCCGCGGTTTCGCCGCCCGGTGCGGCGGGGAAAGACCGGGCTTGGACGATGGTGCGCCGGGACAGCCCGTCGGCGGTGCGGATCGTCAGGTCGGGCCACTGTCGGGGGGCGGCGCCCCGCAGTGCCTTGTTGTGCTGCTCCCAGGCTCGGCCGTGGTCGTCAGGGGTGAACAGTTCGGGCCAAGGACGTCCCGCGATCTCTGTGGACGGGCGCCCGAGGAGAGCAGTGAAAGCGTCGTTGACCGCGAGGACCGCTCCGGCCGGGTCAGCCACAAGCATCGCGGTCGGCGCGTACTGGAAGGCCGTGCCCGCCGGATCACTCATCCCTGCTACGAGGGCGTCAGTCTTTCCTCCAGAACCGGCGAAGCCGTCCGTTGTGCCGGTCGATCCGTTCACGTAATAGATCTTCCCTGTATCGTCGCGAATGTCCTGTCCGCACGCAGCGGACCCCTCCCGAACATCCGTTTTGTCCTGCCTTTGTTGGATACCCCCCTTGCGGCATTGCGGAGTCGAGGGGAAGCTTCCGCTCTGTCCGGTGATGTGCGGATCAACCGAATCAGAGTCGGAGAATGGTTCGCCCACCGGAATTCACTACAGATTTACCGCTCCGCCGGGCTGTTTTGCCAATCCCTTGAACTTTCTTGTGTCAGATGTCAGCGGGATTCTCGGCACACCGTCCACAATTCTAGCGGTTCAGAGCCCCAGCGCACCCGTTGCGACGTCGGACGTTTTCCGTATATGCGTCGGGCCTCGCCGCAATGCCCGTGGCGCGGCGAGGCCCGTCAACTGTGAGGTGAACTGTGTGCGCTAGCGTGCGGCGCCTTGCAGGCTCCCGGTGACGTCGCCTGCCGGGTCGTAGACGACGCACAGGATCTCCCGGTCTCCTGCCGCCCAGGACTCCGGGGTCGGGAAGTAGTAGCTGTAGCTGAGCGTGGACTGCTCCAGCGGGATCCCCACGAAGCTGTCGAACTCCGTCGAGCAGAAATCTTCGGCGAAGTTCTGGACTTCGGTATCCCCCGGGTAGGAGCCATCCGGCATATTCCCGGACGCATAGGCTTCGCCGCTGTGCGGTTCACTGCAGGGGACGGTGAGGACGGTCGAAATCTCTCCTTCGACCCCGGTCTCCTCTGCAGGAAGACAGTCGCCGACCTTGATGTCGAAGACGTCCTCCTCCGTCGTCGCGCTCGGGCTTGCCGGTTCTTCGAGGTCTTGTTCCATCTCGTTGAGGTCCTGTTCGAGGTCCCGCAGCGCCTCGTCCACTGTGGCGTCTCTCTGGGCCAGGAGCAGCCCGCAGCCAGATAGCGCGAGGGTAGCGGCAACGGTCGCCGTAACAGTAACGAACCGGCCGATCCCCCACCGGGGAGAACCCAGGGTCATCGAATCTCCACTTGTGTTGAGAACGGGGGTTTGATGCGGCGACTCGTGCGCGACTGACGGACGGCTCTGGCCGCACCAAGGAGCCACCCGGCCGGGCCACGTGCGGGGTCATGGCAGGCCCGACCAGCTTAGGGCCGAAGGTGGCGCCTGGTCTGGGGGCGCGACCTGAGTATTCGCCCGCAAGCCGAGGGATGGTGCGGAGAAATCCGCCCACTCGCTCACAAGTCACAACCGATTCGTGAGATGCCGCAGCAACCCCCGACAGTTCTCGTGACTCAAGTCACACAAGCAGAGGGTGTCGTCACAGCCAGGGCCCGGCCTTGCCGGCCGGGCCCTGCGGGGGTGGGTTGGTGGGGTTAGAGGAAGAAGACGCCGCTTGTCGCCACTCCGGCTTCGCAGGCGTTGCCGTACGTCTTCTCGAAGGAGACCCGGCGGTCTCCCCAGTAGCCGCGTGCGGTGGCCTTCACCGGGTCCCATACTGCGGGGCAGTAGGCGCCGGGCAGCGGACGCAGCCGCTCAAAGTAGCCGTCGACTTCCCGCAGGGCATCGCAAGCCTTCTCCGGAGAGGAGTGCGTACCTCCGTCGGGGGAACAGGTCAGTGTCACCCTCGCGTACTGGCTGACGGACGAAACCGTAGAGGTCGGGGAAAGGGTGAGGACGAAACCAGCCTTGGCCTGGGGGGCAGGGGTGATCACGGGGTCGGTGGGATTGGCAGAGGCGCTGGTTCCAGCACTAAGCACGGCAAAAGCCGTGGCCGCCACGAGGGCAAGGGAGCGGCGGAGGAACGTGGTGGTCATAGGTCACCTTTCGCCGATTCTTGCAAGGCACACGACGCGGGTGCTCCCCACGGACCGACAGCCCCACTAACGTCACTGTCGGCAACCAGTCCGCGACGTAACATCACTGTAATGAGCGAAAAATTGCCGCAAAAGCGCACACACGACCATAAAACTGGTTTCTGCCGGCCGCTTACCGGCCACCAGGAGCTTTAGCAGAGGACTTTTCTTCGCACAAAAAGAGAATCATGAATAATTTTCATTTTTCCCGGGCTTATCACCACCCTGGGGCGAGCACCCTGAACCCGTACGTTTATCTCGATAACGGACAAGATTCCCGCTGGGAACAGCGATTACCGAACGGCACCCGCATATCCGCCCGTATTTCTTGATCAAAGATTTCTCTCTGGGGAGAGCACCGCGCTTCGAACCGTCTCATACTGGCCGCGGCCGAGGGCGCTCCGTCCCCGGCCAGCGAGGCCCGAGGCCTCCCAGGCCCGCCCCACGCGAAAGCCCGCCGGGTGAGGCGAGCGCTGCCTGCCCGGCGGGCTTCCCTGACGCGTACGTAGTGCGCTACGACGTGGCCTGTTCGGGGACGGCGTCGACTCCCGCTTCACGCCGCTGCTCCGCCGTAATCGGCGTAGGCGCGCCCGTCAACGGGTCGGCCCCCGAAGCGGTCTTGGGGAACGCAATGACGTCGCGGATCGTGCTCTGCCCGGCCAGCAGCATGACCAGGCGGTCCCAGCCCACCGCCAGGCCGCCGTGCGGCGGAGGGCCGAACTGGAATGCCTCCAGCAGGAAACCGAACTTCGTCTCGGCCTCGTCCTTGCTCAGACCGATCGTGTCGAAGACCCGCTGCTGCATTTCCGCCCGGTGGATACGGATCGACCCCGACGCCAGCTCGTAGCCGTTCATCACCAGGTCGAAAGCCCTGGCCGTCGCCGAACCCGGGTCGTTGTGGAACGTGTCGGCGACCTCCTGAGCCGGAGCGGTAAACGGGTGGTGGACCGACGTCCATCCTCCCTCGTCGTCCTTCTCGAACATCGGCATGTCCGTGATCCACAGCACTTCCCACGCCGACTCGTCGATCAGGCCGCACCGCTTGCCGATCTCCAGCCGCGCCGCACCCAGCAGCTCCTGGGAGGCGGTCCGCTCCCCCGCCGAGAAGAAGATCGCGTCTCCCGGCTTGGCCCCCACCCGCTCGGCCAGTCCGGCACGCTCCTCCTCCGACAGGTTCTTGGCGACCGGGCCGCCCAACGTGCCGTCCTCGTGCACCAGCACGTAGGCGAGGCCCTTAGCGCCCCGCGACCGGGCCCACTCCTGCCAGGCGTCCAGCTCCCGCCGGGTCTGGGAGGCGCCGCCGGGCATTACCACAGCACCCACGTAGGGGGCCTGGAAGACCCGGAACGGGGTGTTGGCGAAGAAGTCCGTGAGCTCTACCAGCTCCTGCCCGAAACGCAGGTCGGGCTTGTCGGTGCCGAAGCGGTCCATCGCCTCAGCGAACTTCATGCGCCGGAACGGCCGCGGCAGTTCGACGCCCCGGACCTCCCGCAGCAGCCGGGTGAACAGTTTCTCGCCGATGTCGAAGAGGTCCTCTTCGTCGACGAAGCTCATCTCGATGTCGATCTGGGTGAACTCCGGCTGCCGGTCGGCACGGAAGTCCTCGTCCCTGAAGCAGCGCGTCAACTGGTAGTACCGCTCCATGCCGCCCACCATGAGCAGTTGCTTGAACAACTGCGGGGACTGCGGGAGGGCATACCAGTGCCCCGGCTGGAGCCGCACCGGCACCAGGAAGTCTCGGGCGCCCTCCGGGGTCGAACGGGTCAAGTACGGCGTTTCGACGTAGACGAAGCCGTTGTCGTTCATGACCTCGTGCGCGATGTAGGTCGCCCGGGAGCGGACACGCAGCGCCTCAGCCGTCTCGGGGCGGCGCATGTCCAGGTAGCGGTAGCGGAGCCGGGCTTCCTCAGAGATCTCCTGGTTCCCGTCCAGCGGGAACGGCAGCGGCGCCGATTCGCTCAAGACCTCGATATGGGAGGCCACGACCTCGATCTCACCGGTGGCGATGTCGGGATTCTCGTTGCCTTCCGGCCGAATCCGGACTGTACCGGTCACCTTGATGCAGTACTCCGAACGGAGGTCGTGGGCCAGCTCGTCCTCGCGGACCACGACCTGGACGATGCCGGAGGCATCCCTCAAGTCCAGGAAGACAACACCGCCGTGGTCGCGGCGGCGGGCCACCCAGCCCGCCAAGACGACATTCTGCTCAGCGTGGTCGGCGCGTAGTGTGCCCGCCTCGTGCGTGCGGATCAACGGGTCTCTCCTTCAGCGGTTATCGCAGTGGTTGCCTGACGCGTGCGGTTGACCGGCTTCGCGGCCGCGAAGCCGGTGCCGGTATCTCGTCTCCGCGGCGGCTGTACTCCCGATACCGCATGCGAGGCGACGCTACTGGTCATCGTCGTGTTTCCGTTCCTTGCGCTGCGCGGCTAGCGGCGGCCCGACTACAGGCCGCGCAGGAAGGGGTTAGTGGCCCGTTCCCGGCCGATCGTGGTGCGCGGACCGTGGCCCGGGAGCACGACAGTGTCGTC
>Ga0207873_1002455_pt1 | contig 15169 bp, 10 predicted proteins | sample BGWIniCompost_FD_187373 | JGI IMG/M metagenome (GOLD analysis project Ga0207873, IMG submission 187373) | Cellulose adapted compost microbial communities from Newby Island Compost Facility, Milpitas, CA, USA - BGW Initial Compost (SPAdes)... ...
TCGAGCGCTTCAGCGCCAGGCTGCTGCTCGACGGGATGGGCAGCACATCGCCGCTGGCGCTGCGGCGCCACAGCGGCCGGCCCTTCGCCGGCGTCTGCCCGACCGTGGGCACCGTGGCTGCCGGTTTCGCCAGGGGCGAAGGGCCTGGCGAGGTGGATCTGTCGCTCGGCGAGATCCTGGTGAGCGTAGCCGACGCCCAACGGGGCGAGCAGCTGATGTGGGAGGGTTTTCCGGGCCGCGGCGACGAGCTGACGGTCTATCTCTTTTACTATTCGACGGTCGAGCCGGCCGATAAGGGCTCGCCGCTGAGAGGCCTGCGGCCCGGCGGCCCGCGCTACTCATTGCTTGACCTGTTCGAGCAGTATTTTCTGCTGCTGCCGAGCTATAAGCGGCCCGGCCCCGGCTTCCGCCATGTGAAGCCGGTGTACGGCTACATCCCGGCCCGCCACAGCCTGCGGCGCCAGGAGGCTCCGCTGCTGCGGGGCGTACTGCCGGTGGGCGACTCGGCGGCCCAGCAGAGCCCGCTCACCTTCTGCGGATTCGGCTCCCATGTGCGCAATCTGGGCCGCACCACCGCGCTGCTCGACTACGCCCTGCGCCACGGGCTGCTCGAGCCCGCGCAGCTGGCGCGCATCAGCCCCTTCCAGACCAACGTCTCGCTGAATTGGGTCTTCAGCCGCTTCATGCAGCCCTGGGAGGGCCCCAGCGACGTGAACCGGCTGCAGAACCTCTTCCTCCAGGTGCTCAGCGAGCAGGGGGAGGCGCGGGCGACGCGCTTCTTCCGCGATCGCATGCGCTGGTCGGACTATCACCCGTTGCTTCTGGGTGTGCTGCGGCGCTGGCCGCAGATCCTGCCGGTCTCCTGGCGAGTGCTCGGGCCGCGGGGGCTGGCGCAGTGGGCCGGCGACTACCTGCGCTTCAGTGCCTCGGCCTTCGCCGCCGCCGTCGCGCGCAGGGCGGGGCCGGCTGCGGAGGGCTGGCTGAGCCGGCTCACGGAGCGCTACGCGCCGGCGCTGGGGCTGCGGGTACGGGCTCACTACGAGGAGTGGCGGGCGATGGGGTGGCTCTAGCTCAGCACCCAGGCCCTCCATTCGGCCTCGAGATCCCAGAACTGCTTCTGGTAGACGCCGAGGTAGTCGGCCGAAGCGGGGGAGTTATCGCCCGTGAGGTAGAGCTGATCAAACTTGTCGCGGCCGTAGGTGTCGATCAGGAACTCGACGAAGCTGGCCCACTCGTAGTAGAGCTTATTCATGTCGCTGATCGGCCGGCCGACGTAGCTCTCCGCGAGCGGGATCTCCTCTCCGGCTTGCAGCCAGGGCCGCACGAACTCGCGGAAGCTGCCGGCGCCGCCGAGCCAGTACTCGCCGGCGCCCCAGGTAGCCGTGCCCTCGATCAGGATCAGGTCGGCGCTCAGGTGCCGATCGCCGTAGCGGTCGTGACAGAGCTGATGGACGAACTCGTGGGCGAGGATGTTCACGGCGCGGCTGAGGGGCAGTTCGCGGCAGGTGAAGACCTGCACCGTGCGCACATCGGTGTAGGCGATGCCGTGGATGCCGCAGCTCGCCTCTAAGCCGACGTAAGTGCTGATCCGGCCGGCGGGCGCGGTGCCGAAGCGCTGCACCACATAGCCCAAGGCGCGATCAAGGTCGGCGGCCAGGAGTGCCTTGGTCTGCTCGTCGAACAGCCCGTCGGCGCTGACGATGTCGAGGCCGCCGGCCTGCACGTAGGTGCCGCTGAGCGGCGCGGGCGAGGGCGTGGGCTCGCCCGGCGCCACGGGCCGCTCGGGGGCGGGCACCGGGGTCATGGCCCACGTGGGCATCAAGACCGTCTCCTGGCGCATGGGCCGCCAGAAGGCCAGGAGCACGAGCACCGATGCCAGGAGGATCGGGCCGAGGGCAGCGCGGGGGATGTGGGGCGGCTGGAGCATCACTCGATAATGAGCTCGTAGTTAGCGCGCTCGGTGGTGTGAGGCGTAGCGGCGATCACGACGAGCACGCCTCGCTCGCCCCGCGCCAAGCTCCCCGACGCCGTTCCGCTCGTGTCCACGGGCAGCGGCTCGACGGTGATAGCGCCGGAGCTATCGATGCGCACCAGGCGCAGCTCCCACTGCTGCGGCAGATCGCCGTCCACCCGCACGAAGCCCTCGGCCTGCCAGCCGTTCTGGCCGCTCTCCACATCATCGCTGAATCCGAGCTCGGGGACGCGGATATCGTCGATGAAGATGCCGGGGGCATTGAAGCCCTGGTCGTTGATCTGCCAGAAGCGCAGCAGCACCTCCTGGCCGGCGTACGGCGTGAGATCCATCGTCTCCTCCACCCACTGGCCCCGCGCGCCGTCCTCGATCTTCGCGCCGGGCTTGCCGCTCACGCCGGTGATGCCGAAGCCATAGTTGACGCCCTGAGGGTCATCGGTAGTGGTATGCGTGCCCTCCAGTGTCTCCCAAGTGGCGCCGCCGTCGGTGGAGACGGTGACGAAGGCGTAGTCGTAGTCGTTCTCGATCTCGTACCAGGTGGCGAACTGGAGAGTCGCGCTGTTCAGGCCCCGCAGGTCGAGCGGGCGAGTGAGCGTGGCGTAGGTATCGTCGCTGCGGCCGCTCCACCAGCTGGTGGCGCCGTGCGGCATCTCGGCGCCGAGCTGCACGGTGGTGTTGCCGCTGAAGGTGAAGCTGGCGCCGGGCGCGAGGCTGTAGTAGTCCACGCCGAACTGGGCTACGCTGTCGCGATGGGCGCCGGAGAACAGTTCGACGGGCTCGACGCGGATGGGGAGCAGGTTGGGGAGGTCGTGGCCGGTGTCGTAGGTGTAGCGGCCGTCGCCAGCGTCGCGGTCGTCGATCAGGTTAGCCACAGCCCAATCGGCGACGAGCTGGCCGAAGCTGGTGATATCGGGGCGCGTGGCGGCGGCTAGGTCGACGAAGGCCTGGAGGTTATTGCCGGCATTGGCGCGGACGAGCGGGCGGATCTGCTCCTCGCCGGCGTACTGGGCGTAGATGTAGCGCAGGAAGAGGTGGGCGGCGCCGTAGTGGGCGCCAGAAGCGCCGGGGCCAGTGGCCCAGGCGTTGAGCTGTACGTCGGTGTCGAAGAGGTAGAAGGGCACGAAGCCGTTGTTGTAGTAGCCGTTGAGGTCCTCGGAGAGCTGGGAGGCGCCCTCGTTGAACCAGGTGGCGCTGCCGGGCTGCTCGTTCTGGTGGATCATGTGCTGGAACTCGTGGGCCAGCACATCGAGGTAGGTGGGATCGTCGAAGGCCATGAGCGCGATATTCATGAAGAACATCTCGCGCTCGTTGCTGTAGCGGTTCACCTGGCGGGTGAGCGAGTCCTGGGAGGAGTAGTAGCCGAGCACGCGCTCGCTCGGGTCGTCGGCGTTGAGGATGGTGATGCGGTTGTCGCCATCCACGCCTGGCTGCACCTCGGAGCCGAAGATCTCGCGGGTGCGGGGGTAGATCTCCTGCTCGAACGTCTGCGCGGCCCGCTCGAGATCCCGCTGGTTGAAGGGCATACCCTGCTGGACGTACATCAGCACCACGGGGCCGACGTAGCGCAGTTCGGCCTGAATCTCGAACTGGGTGTTGTCGGCCATATTGGTGACCCAGAAGGGTCGCACGTCGCCGACCTGCGCGTTGATGGGCTCGGTACTGGCGACGACGGGGCAGGCGTCGGGGTCGGGCCGGCAGGAGCCGAGGGCCCTGGCGAGCTCAACTTGGTCGCGCAGGGGTCGCACGGCGGCGTCGAGCGCGGCGATCTCCTCGTCGCTCTGAGCGGCGGGGGCTGGAGTTGTGTCAGTGGTTGGGGCGGGCGTCGCGTTGATGGCGATCGGCGACGGCGAAGCGTCGGGCGGGGGCGCCACCACGGTCTCGCCGGGGCGAGCCACGGCGCTGGGGGCCGCCGTGGGGGGCATGGGCGGGGCGGGCCGCTGGGTGGCTCCGAAGGGCGCACAGGCGGTGAGGAGCAGGGCGAGAAGCCCGGCGAGAGAGGTGCGTTTGATCATAGCTTCATTGTACTGCATGGGGTTATCGAAGGGCCATAGACGACAGACGACCGGCCACCAACGACTGTTGCCAATCGTCGGTGGTCGGTCGTCTGTGGTTGGTCGTCGCCTAGTCGGTGCTAGCGCCCGAGCCTACGCCGCGCGCGCTGTGCGGGCGCCGGCCATGGCCCGCAGGCGGGCGATCCGCTCCGCGGTGGCGGGGTGGGTGCGGAAGAGGCCGGCGAGGCCGCCCGCGAGCGGGTTGACGATGTAGAGGTGCGAGGTGGCGGGGCTGGCCTGCATCGGCATGCGGCCCGCGGCCCACTCGAGCTTCTCGAGGGCGCTGGCGAGGGGCAGCGGGTCGCCGAGGATGCGGGCGCCGCCGGCGTCGGCGAGGTACTCGCGGGAGCGCGAGATCGCCATCTGGATGATCAGGGCCGCGATGGGCGCGAGGATGATCATCAGGAAGCCGCCGAGCATGCCGGCGAGGCCGCCGTCCTCCTCACCGTCGTCGCCGCTGAGCCCAGCGAACATCATGCCCCACATCGCCATATCGGCCAGCATAGTGATAGCGCCAGCGATCGTGGCGGCGATGCTGGAGATCAGCGTGTCGCGGTGCTTGATGTGGGCGAGCTCGTGGGCCACAACGCCGGCCAGCTCGTCGCGGGTGAGCAGGCGGGCGATGCCGGTGGTGACGGCGACGGCGCCCTTGGCCGGGCTGCGGCCGGTGGCGAAGGCGTTCGGCGTCTCGCTGTCGATAAGGTAGACGCGGGGCTTCGGCAGGCCGGCCCGTGCGGCCAGCGTCTCGACCATGTGGTGGAGCTCAGGGGCCTCGGCGGGGTTCACCTCGCGGGCGCCGCTCATGCGCAAGGCGACGCTGTCGGAGAACCACCAGGCGCCCATGTTCATCAATAAGGCAAAGACAAAGGCGATCACCATGCCCGACTGCCCACCGATCGCGCCGCCGATGACGACGAACAGGGCGGTGAGCCCGGCGAGCAACATTGCTGATTTTGCAGTGTTCCAGATTTGCATTTTTAGTCTCCATGATCTACGCGAACACAGGGGCCGAAGCCGCTGTGCTATTCGCAGGGTAGCGCGTTCTTGCGCATGACAGAAGAGCGCGGTTTCCCGCGCCCGGAGGGGAGATTCTCATACTACCGGCGCCCGTGGGGTGGGCTACGTCATCTCGGGCGGGGGGACGAGCCCGCGCTGCACGGCGACAATGGCGGCTTGGGTGCGATTGCTCACGCCGAGCTTCTGGAAGATCTCGCTCAGGCGGTTGCCGACGGTCTTCTCGGAGAGGCTGAGCTTGAGCGCGATGGCGCGGTTGTCGTCGCCGAGGGCGACAAGGGCGAGGATATCGCGCTCACGGGGCGTGAGCAGGTCGGCGACGGCAGCGGCACCCTCGCCGCGACGCAGCATGTCGAGCACCCTGGCGGCGGCACTGCCGGCGAGGGCGGCCTCGCCGCGGTGGACCGTGCGGATGGCCTCGATCAGCTCGCTGGCGTCGGCGTCCTTAAGCAGGTAGGCGTTAGCGCCGGCCCGTAGCGCCTCGAGGACGGTGCGCTCGTCGCGGTGCATGGTGAGAACCACGGTGCGGGTGCCGGGGCTGGCGGTGGCGATCTGGCGGGCGGCCTCGATACCGGTGATGCCGGGCATGGATATGTCCAGCAGGGCGATGTCAGGCCGCCGCTCGCGGGCCTGCTCCACCGCTGAGGCGCCGTCGCTGACCTCGGCGACCACCTTGAAGCCGCCCTTGCGCTCGAGCAGCTCCCGCAAACCCTGGCGGAACATCGTGTGGTCGTCGGCGATCAGGATGGTGATAGGCTCAGTCATCGCGGTCTGGCTCAGCGTGTAGCGAAGTTCACCGCTTCATGATAGCACGTGAGGGGTTTGGATCGCGAAAGACGCGAAAGCTTCGCGAAAAACACGAAGGCGAAGGCGCGAAGTTGGAAAGAACGAACGCGAAAGGTTCAGCCCTTTCGCGTTCGTGGTGTTCCTGGTCTCGCGGTTTCGCGTCCGCGTTTTTCGCTAGCCTTCGCGTCTTTCGCGATCCAGCCCTTCGCGATCCAAGGCTCCCTACAGCGCCGCCTGGCGGGCCGGGCGCGTGGAGCGGGGCTGCCACTCGTTGAGCAGGGTGCGGGCCTGCTCGTCGCTCAGGTCGGCGCTGGCCACACCGAAGCGGCGCTCCGTCTCGGCGTCGAGATCGATGGCCCGGCCTTGGGCGAGCCGGGCGAGCGCCTGCAGCTGCTTCTCGCTGGCGGGGGTGTGGCCGTTCTCGGCCGGGGCCTCGTCAGCTGTGCGGGAGCGGGCGTCGCCTTGATAGCGGGCGCGCTCCTCGGCCAGCTTCTTCAGGCCGTCGATGAAGGTCGAGGCCTGGCCCTTCGTCATGGTCACCAGGTCAACGCCGTGCTCACTGGCGTAGGTGCTGAGCTGCTCGCTCGTCCAGCTCAGGTTGTCCTGCAGCGTGGCGATGTAGTTGCGCTGCTTGTCCGACGCGGGGGCGTCCGGGTCGCGGACGACGATCGGGGTGGGGGCGCCCTGCGTCTCGCGGACGCTCGACACCTGCTGCTCCACCGCCTCGCGCTGAGCGCGATAGATGCGCCAGCCGAGATCCACGGCGGCCTGCACCTCCTCGTCGCTCGCGCCGACCGGCAGGGTGATCGTCTCCTCCAGGGTGACGAAATCCTCGCCGAGGCGAATCGCCGCGCGGTAGGTGCGCGTCACGCTGCGCTCGTCGCTCTTGGGGGTAGGCATGGGGGGTCTCCTTGCCGGTGGCGCCGGCCGGCGGCGCCGCTGCCGGTCTAACTCCGACTCTCCGTAGTTGCTCGTCCCGTCTGTACCGGGGGTGCATTGGCACCCCGCCTCTCTGTCGCCCGGCCTGCGTAGCAGGAGCCCCCACAGTATAGCACATCTGTGCCGATCTCGCAAGGGTTTCGCCGCTCTGCAGTGCCCGGGCGCCGCTGCCCGTGGTATAATCAGCAGTCGAACCTTAGAGCATACACAAGTCGGGTGGAGCGCCCGGCGCGGATTCAAAGCGTGGAATATCAGCCCGATATCAAACAGATCACCGGCGAGGGCGGCGTGGTCGCCGAGGTTGCTGCCGGCAGCATCGCCGAGGCGCTCGGCATCAAGCCCGGCGACGTTGTTGTGGCCGTGGGCGACCAGCGCCTGCGCGACGTGATTGATTACCGTTTCGCCATCGCCGAAGAGCGCATCGAGCTGCTCGTCCGTGCCGCGAATGGCGAGGAGACGATCTTCGAGATCGAGAAGGACCCCGACGAAGATCTGGGCATTGAGTTTACCGAGCCGCTCTTCGATCGGCTGCGCACCTGCAACAATAAGTGCCCGTTCTGCTTCCTGACCCAGATGCCGAAGGGCTTCCGCAAGACGCTCTACCTCAAAGACGACGACTACCGGCTTTCCTTCCTCTACAGCAACTTCGTTACCTTCACTAATCTCTCCGAGGCCGATTGGGAGCGGATCGAGCAGCAGCGCCTCTCGCCGATGCACATCAGCGTGCACGCCACCGACCCGTTCTGGCGCGCCGTGATGCTCGGCAAGAAGGAGTTGCCCGATGTGCGCGAGCAGATCCGCCGCCTCGGCGCCATGGGTATCGAGGTACACACCCAAATTGTCGCTTGCCCAGGCGCCAACGACGGCGAGGTGCTGCGGCAGAGCATCGAGGATCTGGTCGCGCTCCACCCCATCGTCCAATCGATCGCCGTGGTGCCGGTTGGCCTCACCAAACATCGCTTCGACGGCAAGCGCCCCTCCAGCATTAAGGCCGCCATCCAGATCCACGAGCGGCCCGAGTGGATCGATACGAATTGGGAGCGGCAGCCGCTGTGGGAGGAGCAGGGCGATCATGGGCGTGGCGCGTCCCCGCTCCACGACCCGGCGCTGGGCTTCTGCGCGCGGCTCGGGGCGGTGTCCGACATTCCGCTGCGCCCGTTCCGGGGTGATGAGGCCGCCGCGGTGATCGATCTGATCGAGCCGATCGGCGCCCGCTGCCGCGACGAGTTCGGCCTCACTTTCGTCTATCCCAGCGACGAGTTCTACATCCTGGCCGGCCGCCCCGTCCCCCCTGCCGACCATTACGACGGGATGCCCCAGTACTCGAATGGGGTCGGCATGGTCCGCGACTTCCTCGACACTTGGGCGAGAGCGAAGCGCCGCCTGCCGGCCCGCCTCCGGCAGCCCGCCAGCTTAGCGATCGCCTGCGGCACCCTGGTGGCCCCGATGATGGAGCAGGTGGCCGCGCGGCTGAACAAGATCGAGGGTCTTTCGGCTCACGTGCTCCCCGTAACGAACGCCTTCTTCGGCGAGATGGTCACGGTAAGTGGCCTGCTCACCGCGCAAGATCTGATCCCCGCGCTGCGAGCGTTCCGCGAGGCCCAGCGCGGGCCGGGCGCTCCGCGGGCGCTGCTGCCCCGGGTGATGTTCGACTACAAGGGCGAGCGCACCATTGATGATCTGTCGCCCCAGCGCATCGCCGAGGAGTCCGGCGTGGCTGTGGCCCTTGCTGGCGACCCCGACGAGCTGGTGCGCTACGTTCGGGCGCTAGCCCAGGCGGAGTAAGCTACTGGATTACGGGCGCCGGGATGGCAAGCGAGCGCCCGCTGGTCATACCCTCGCCAGGAGTCGTTCTCGATAGTTCCACTGCGTTGAGCCACTCGGCACAGGCGCTGTCTGCGCGTCCCTGTTTTTCTGCACCCAGTATCCAGATCGTAGGAGGCCGCCGATGAGCGCCAGGGAGACCCGCTTTCAGTCGTTCGTCGAAGTGATCCAGCGGGCCAACCAGATCGCCGCGAGCACCCAACTCGATGAGCTGCTGGATCAGATGCTGGAGCTGATCATCGCGGTCACCGGCGCCGAGGCGGGCACGCTCTATCTCTATGATGAGAGCTCTCACGCCCTCGAGTTCAAGGTAGTGAAGGGCAGCCCCGCGAGTCAGCGTCTGGCCGGCTCGCGGATCGACGCCGAGCGCGGCGTGGCGGGCGAGGCGCTACGCAAGGGCACACCGCTCTTTGTGGCCGATGTGGCGAACGATCCGCGCTGGGAGCGCTCGTTCGGCGAGTTGGCCGGGCTGCCGCTCCGCACGATGTACGCCGTGCCGCTGATGCTCCGCGGCCGCCCCGTTGGCGTCGTGCAGGTCTTTAACCTGCCCCCCGACAGCTGCGACGATCCCGACGAGCTGGCGGTGCTCGAGCTGCTCTGTTCGCGGCTGGTGACGGAGGTGGAGAAGGCGCGCCTGCTCGCCGAGTCCGAGCGGCGTGAGCGGCGCCAGCAGGCGCTGGTAGAGATCATCTCCCGGCTCACCACAACCCTGGACCGGGACGAGCTGCTCGACCGGATCATGAGCCACGCCTGCGAGCTGCTCGATGTGGAGGCCACCTCGATCTGGCTGCGCGACCCGCAACAGGGCGACTTGGTGCTACACCTGGCCACCGGCCTGCGCCGCGAGCGCATGGTGGCCCAGCGGGTGCCCGCCGGCCAGGGCATCATCGGCCACGTGGTGAACAGCGGCGAGACGGTGGTGGTGAACGATGTGCGGCACGACCGGCGCTTCTACCGGCAGATCGACGCGAGCAGCGGCTTTGTGACGCGCTCGATCCTCTGTGTGCCGCTGCGGGCGCCGCGGATCGAGCTCGGCGGCGAGCGGGGTGCGGTGGAGGAGCGGATCATCGGTGGCGCCCAGGCCCTCAACCCTCGCTCGGAGCGGCCGTTCAGCGCCGAGGACGTGGCGTTGTTCGAGTCGCTCGCCGGTCAGGCGGCCACGGTGATCCGGCTCTCGCAGCTCTACGCCGATGTGGCCGCGCTCTCTACGCGGATCATCGACGCGATCACCGGCGCGATCGACCTGAAAGACCCCTACACCCGCGGCCACAGCCAGCGGGTGAGCGATTTCTCCGTCGCGATCGCCCAGGAGCTCGGCCTCGACGCCGACGAGGTCTTCCGTGTGCGGATCGCCAGCAAGCTCCACGATGTGGGGAAGATCCGGGTGCCCGACCGCATCCTCAAGAAGCGCAAGAGCCTTACGGACGCTGAGTTCCGCGAGATGCGCCAGCACCCGCTCTACGGCCTCGAGTTCCTCCAGGAGAACGGGCTGCTCGACCTCGACCTGCTGCGGGATACCTGGCCGGCGCTCTCGCAGCACCACGAGCGGCTCGATGGGCGGGGCTACCCTCACGGGCTTCACGGCGATGAGATCAGTCGTGTCGGCCGCATCGTCGCCGTGGCCGATGTATTCGACGCCATTACCAGCCATCGCCCCTATCGGCCCGCCCGTACAGTGGAGGAGGCGATCGCCATCCTGCGGCGCATCGCCGGCACCGAGCTCGACAGCGACTGCGTTGAGGCCCTGGTGCGGGCCAGGGAGAAAGGGCTGATCCTCACGCAGGACGAGCGGCAGAAGTGAGCAGGGCCGGCCCCGCAACGGGGCGCCCTTACACTTAGTCGTGCTAGGCGACTAATAGGGACGACCGACAAGCGCTCGCCCGGTCGTGGTCTGTCGTCTGTGGTCGCTCGTCACCCAGCCCCTAACCCACCTCTGAACTGCACAACTAGCCTCTCGCGCTCCTGAAGTCCTTCACGTTGAGCTGCAGGCGGCGCTCACCGTTCCATTCGTTGGCCTCGACGGTGTAGGCCACGTCGATCAGCGGGCGGCGGCGCAGGGCGTCGGCGAACTGGCCGAGGCGGAAGGCGATTGCCTCGTGGGTGGTGCTGCCGCTGCGCAGCACCAATCGTAGGTGCTGGCCATCGGCGCCCCGTTGCCTGGCGTCCACCACCTCCACGGCGCGACTCATCAGGGTGGGCTGGGGGTTGGCCTGGCCGAAGGGCTCGAGTTGGGCCAGTTCCTCCTGGAGCGCCCAGCCAACATTGCTCAGATCCACCACTGCGTCGATCGTAATGGACGGCTGCAGCAGTTCGTCGCTGAGGGTCTCGGCGGCCAGGCCGAGCAGGTGATCCTCGAGGGCTGGCAGATTGGCGTTGTCGATCGTGAAGCCGGCGGCGGCGGCGTGGCCACCGAAGCGCACGAAGAGCTCCTTGCAAGTGGTGAGGGCCTCGATGATGCTGAAGCCCGGCACGGAGCGGGCGGAGCCGCGGGACTGCTCGGGGCCGCGCTCGATCAGCAGCACCGGGCGGCCCCACTCCTCCACCAGCTTGCCCGCGACGAGGCCGACCACGCCGGCGGGGAACTCCTCGCCGTCGAGCACTACGATGCGCTGCTCGTGCTTGCCGGTGGCCTCGGCCTGCTCGCGCGCCAGTTGTTGCACCTTCTTCGTCAATTCCTGGCGCTCGCGGTTGGCGCGGTTCAGGTCGTCGGCGATCAGGCGGGCCGAGGCGTAGTCCTCGGCGAGCAGCAGCTTGTAGGCAAGCACAGCGTCGTCGAGGCGACCGGCGGCGTTGATGCGCGGGCCGAGCATATAGCCGATGTCAGAGGAGGTGATCTGGCCTTGGACCAGGCCGGCGACCTCGATCAGGGCCTTCAGGCCGGGGCGCTCGGTCTTGTTGATCGCCTCCAGGCCGGCCTTTACGAGCACGCGGTTCTCGCCGGTGAGCGGGCCCATATCGGTGACGGTGCCGAGGGCCACCACGTCCAGCAGGTCGCGCCCGCGCAGCTCGCCGAGGGTGAGACCGTTCCTCACGAGAGCCTGTACGAGCTTGAAGGCGATGCCGACGCCCACAAGCTGCTTGTAGGGATAGGCGCAGCCTTCCTGCTTGGGATTGACGACGGCGAGGGCCGTAGGGATCTCGGCCGGCGGGTGATGATGGTCGGTGACGATCACGTCGAGGCCGAGGCGCATGGCCTCTGCGACCTCGGCGACATTGCTGATGCCGCAGTCCACGGTGATCAGCAGGCGCACGCCTTCGGCGGCGAGCTGGCTCACGGCCTGGTTGTTGAGGCCGTAGCCCTCGCGGGTGCGGTGGGGGATGTATGGGCGGATGTTGCCGCCCATGGCCGTGATCGCCTGCATCAGCAGGGTCACGGCGGTGACGCCGTCGGTGTCGAAGTCGCCGTAGACGGCCATGGGCTCGCCCCGCCTGATCGCTTGAGCGATGCGGGTGCTGGCCTCGCGCATGCCCTTCATGAGAAAGGGGTCGTGGAGGCCGCCGCGGTAGTCGGCCTGGAGGAAGGCGCGGACCGCGTCTGGGTCGCGCTGCTCGCGCTGGTGGAGCAGATCGGCGAGCAGAGGGCTGAGGCCGAGGCGACGGGCGAACTCAGGGGGCGCGGGGTCGCGGAGATCCCAGCGCTTATTGCGGGCGGAGAGGGGTTTTTGAGGCATGGGGGTGGGCGTTTGGATCGCGAAAGACGCGAAAGGTGGCGAAAAACGCGAACGCGAAAGCGCGAAGACGCGAAAGTAAAGACGCGAAAGTAAAGACGCGAAAGAGTTGGGTTTAGAGCATTGTCGTTGTGGGCGGCATCGTGTTCACAAAGCGCCTGATGCCCAAGGGTCGCTCGCCGAAGTTCACGAGGAGGCACGTATGATAACCGCCTTGGCGCAGGTACAGCATACACTGCTCCACATCCTCTGGCAGAATAACCGAGCGCGCCTTGGTTTCGAGGATCAGTGTCTCGCCCTCGCGCTCAACCACGAAGTCAACGCGGCGCTTTGTGACGGTCACGCCGTCGAAGACGATCGAGATCTCGACCTCGCGCTCCCACGTGGCGCCGCGCTTCCCTAAGGCGAGCTCGAGCGCCCGCTGATAATCTACCTCCATGCAGTGGCGCCCAAGCTGCCGCTGGACCTCGATGCAGGCGCCGATCGTGTCGTACGAGAGGCGTTCGAAGGTGTGGGTGTGGCCATGGTGTGAGTGACGGTGCTGCATAGTACGCTCCATTGTGCTCTGCCTGCAGCTATACCGTCGCCCAAGCCCTCAGGGTTACGCTTCAACTCACATCAGCGCAATACTCTTCGCGCTCTTCGCGCTCTTCGCGCTCTTCGTGCCATTCTTTCGCGTCTTCCCTTTCGCGGTATCGCGCTTTCGTTTCGCGTTTTTCGCCCACTTTCGCGTCTTTCGCGATCCTATAGTTTCGTGATCAAACTCTCCCCCGTCATATCCGCGGCCTTCGGCAGCCCCATCAACTCGAGCAGCGTGGGCGCCACATCGGCGAGGCGGCCGCCCTCCCGCAGCCGCACCTCGCCCTTGCCGAGGCCAAGGTCGTCGGCGGCCACGAGGATGCATGGCACGGGATTCGTGGTGTGAGCAGTGTGGGGGCCGCCGGTGCCGGGGTCGATCATCAGCTCGGCGTTGCCGTGGTCCGCGATGATCAGCAGGGCGCCGCCGCGGGCCAGCACCTCGGGCACCACCTCGCCCAGCCCCGCGTCTACCGTCTCGCAGGCCTTCACCACTGCGGGGATCACACCCGTGTGCCCGACCATATCGGGGTTGGCGTAGTTCACCACGATAAAGTCGTACTGGTCGCTGCGCACAGCCTCGAGCAGCGCCGCCGTCACGCCGGCCGCGCTCATCTCGGGCTGCAGGTCGTAAGTGGCCACCTTCGGCGAGGGCACCAGGATGCGCTCCTCGCCCTCGAATGGCTCCTCGCGGCCACCGTTGAGGAAGAAGGTCACGTGGGGGTACTTCTCGGTCTCGGCGAGGTGGAACTGCCGCTTGCCGGCCGCGCTGACCACCGCGGCGATCGGCTCGTGAACCGGGCGGGGCGGGAAGGCCACCTGCACCGGCAGATCCTCCTCGTACTGCGTCATCGTCACCACGTGAAGGTTCTGGAGCTGCCGTCCCCGCTGCCAGATCCGTTCGGGCAGCTTCAGGCCCTCCTCCTTCTGCCGCGCGTAGTGGCGCGTGATCTGCTCGTCGAGGTCGGGCAGCACGAGGGCCTTCGTCAGCTGGCGGCCGCGGTCGGGGCGGAAGTTGGTGAAAATCACCGCGTCGCCGTCCTTCACCGTCGCCACCGGGGCGCCGTTCTGCACGATCACCGTCGGCAGCACGAACTCGTCGCTCACATCGGCGTCGTAGGACTGCTGGATGGCCTCGCGGGCGCCCGTGGCCGTCTGGCCCCTGCCGTTCACGATCGCGTCGTAGGCCAGGCCGGTGCGCTCCCAGCGCTTGTCGCGATCCATCGCGTAGTAGCGGCCGGAGACCGTGGCGACCTTGCCGACGCCCGTCCGCTCGATCGCGGCCTCCAGCGTGTCGAGGAAGCCAAGGGCGCTGCGGGGGAGCACGTCGCGGCCGTCGAGGAAGAGGTGCAGGTACACCCTGTCGAACGCTTGGCGGCGGGCGAGCTCGAGCAGGCCGTGGAGGTGATCCTCGTGGGCGTGGACGCCGCCAGGGCCGAAGAGGCCCATGAGGTGGAGATTGCCGCCGCTGCTCCTGGCGTGATCGATCGCGCCGATCAGCGTGGGGTTGGAGAAGAAGTCGCCGTCGCTGATGGCCTTGCTGATCCGGGTGAGCTCCTGGTAGACCACAAAGCCGGCGCCGATATTCAGGTGGCCGACCTCTGAGTTGCCGATCTGGCCCTCCGGGAGGCCTACATCGAGGCCGGATGCCGCGAGGGTGGTGAAGGGGTAGTCGGCGCTCCAGCGATCGACGTTCGGTGTATTGGCCAGAGCCACGGCGTTGCCGGGCCCGGGCTCTGTCAGGCCCCAACCATCCATGATCGCCAGGACGACGGGGCGAGCGATCTTGGGCATATCATCCTCCTCTGCAGGCCGCCCCGGCAGACGCCCAAGCAGGGCGTTTACCGCGCTGCGATGTGGTGATCCCGCGTCATCATACCACGGTCGGCCCGGCGGCCCGCTAGGGTGGCGCGGGCAAACAGCTTGTGCGCCGGGGCCAATGATTGGCTGCCCGAAGCCTGGCCTTCATCCCTGGTCAGGGGTTGGTGGCGAGTTCGAGCGGCTGGCCCTACCCTAGCCCGATGGCCACCGCGGCGATGCGCCAAGCGGCGAGGAGGGCGAAGAGGGCGACGATCCCGATCGGCAGGCCGACGAGGAGCCAGGCTGCCGGCCGGGCGAAGTTGACCGTCCACCCCCAGCCGAAGCGCTTCTCCACCAGCACGGCGGGATCGTCGGGGGCGTAGTAGACGATCCCGGCCTTCCACCGCCGCTCGGCCTCGAGCGCCGCCGCCTCCCGCTCGCTCCCGCGCACGAGGTCGAGGGCGCTCCTGTGGGCGAGGAGCCAGCCCACCAGCGTCCCGGCGAGGACGAGCACCCAGGCGATCGGGTAGGCGAAGGCG
>Ga0207873_1002458_pt1 | contig 15164 bp, 13 predicted proteins | sample BGWIniCompost_FD_187373 | JGI IMG/M metagenome (GOLD analysis project Ga0207873, IMG submission 187373) | Cellulose adapted compost microbial communities from Newby Island Compost Facility, Milpitas, CA, USA - BGW Initial Compost (SPAdes)... ...
CCCCCCACCACCCGGCCCGACCGGCCTATTTCGGGGCCATCCGGATTCCTCCGTCCATGCGGATCGTCTCGCCGTTCATGTAGTCGTGGGTGAGCAGGAAGTAGGCGAGTTCGGCGTACTCCTCCGGCCTTCCCAGCCTCTTCGGGAACAGGACCTGGCGACCCAAGGACGCCTTGGCCGGCTCGGGGAGCCCCGCCAGGAGCGGCGTGTCGATCAGGCCGGGGGCGATGGTGTTCACCCGGATGCCGACGGCCGAGAGGTCGCGGGCCACTGGCAATGTCATGCCGACCACCCCGCCCTTCGACGAGGAGTAGGCGGCCTGGCCGATCTGGCCGTCGAAGGCGGCCACCGAGGCGGTGTTCACAATGGCCCCGCGGGTCCCGTACTCGTCCACCGGCTCGGTGGCGGCCATGGCGGCGGCGCTCAGGCGGATGGCGTTGAACGTCCCGATGAGGTTCACCTCGATCACCTTGCGATAGGCCCCGAGGTCGTGGGGGTTGCCGTCCCGGTCGAGAGTCCGAGCCGGCGGGCCGATGCCGGCGCAGTTGACCAGGGCACGCAGCGCGCCCTCCTCAGCCGCCCGCGCCACCGCCGCCTCCACATGCTCCGGGTCCGTCACATCGGTGTGACAGAACACACCCCCGATCGCCTCGGCTACGGCGGCGCCCAGATCGTCCTGGAGGTCGGCGATCACCACCTTCGCTCCCGCCGCCGCCAAGCGGCGGCATGTGGCGGCTCCGAGTCCGGACGCGCCGCCGGTGACGATCGCAGATGCTCCGTTCAGGTCCACTCGGGTTCCTCCTCGCTCGGTGGCGGCACCCTATCAAACAACCGGTCACGCCCCGGTCCGTGCTGATATGGGCCCCGCATGATCGGTGTCTTCGATTCCGGCGTCGGTGGACTGGGAGTCCTGCGGCATGTGAGATCCTTGTTGCCCACGGCCGACCTGATCTACGTGGCCGACCATGCCGCCGCGCCCTACGGCACGCGCACTCTGGCGGAAGTGGAGAAGCGGGCCGAGCTCTGCGCCTCATATCTGATCGAGCAGGGATGCGAGGTGGTGACGATCGCCTGCAATACGGCCTCGGCGGCCGCTCTCCACGAGTTGCGGCGACGTCTTCCCGACGTGGACTTCGTGGGCATGGAGCCGGCGGTCAAGCCGGCGGCGGAGGCCTCCCACTCCGGCCGCGTCGGTGTCGTTGCCACCGCGGCGACGTTCCAGGGTGAGCTCTTCGCTTCCGTCGTCGCTCGTTTCGCCGCCGGCGTCGAAGTGTTCACCGCCGCCTGCCCGAGTTGGGTGGAACTCGTCGAGGAGGGCCGGACGTCCGGTCCCGAGGTCGTCGCCGAGGTGCGCCGATGCCTCGAGCCTCTGATCGACGCCGGCATCGACACGCTCGTGTTGGCCTGCACCCACTACCCGGCTCTCGCCGAGGCCATCACTGCCGTGCTCGGGCCGCAGGTGCGGATGATCGACCCCGCCCCGGCGGTCGCCGCCCAGACCGCACGCGTCGCCCGCCGTCGCGGTGTGGACACGGGCCGCTCCCGCACCGAGCTCGTTTCCACCGGGGACCGCGATCGGCTGCTCTCGGCGGCCGAGCGGCTCGGAATCGTGGCCCCGGCGAGCCTCCTAGCCTTGGGCTGACATGGACGCCCCCGAAGCCGCGCTGCGCAAGGCGCTCGTCACCGACGACCCCGACAGCCTTCTAACGCTCCCCGAACTGGCGGATCAGTCGGGCCTCTCGATGCCCCTGCTCGAGGCTCTCACCCGCGAAGGGCTCCTTCTCCCCCGGATCGACGAGGGGGAGCCCCGGTACCACCCCGACGACGCCGAGGCGGTGAAGGCCGGCCTGGAGCTCGTAGAGGCGGGGCTCCCGCTGGGAGAGCTCCTCGACCTCGCCCGCAGAGCGGACCAGGCGATGAGGCCGGTGGCCGAGGCAGCCGTGGACGCCTTCCTCCGATTCGTCCGCGACCCGGTGCAGGGCACCGCCCCGAGCGACGAGGAAGCGGCGGCGAGGCTGGTCGACGCCCTGGAAGTGATGCTCCCCGCCACCCGCAGGCTGGTGGGGCAGCACTTCTCTCGCCTCCTGATCGAGGACGCCCGCCGGCGCCTGGCCGAAGATCGGACGTGAGGTTCGTCACCCGGGCCACAGATCCTCTCGCCGACCCTCTCGCCCGCGACCCCGATCACGTGTGGATGTCCGCCGAGGTCAGCCTCTGGGGCTGGGGGGAGGCGGCTCGGCTGCTCCCCGGCACCGGCCCCGCTCGGATGCAGGCGCTCGACGACGCTTTCTCGGATCTCGTCTCGAAGAGCGAGGTCGACGACGCCATCGACGTGGCGGGGAGCGGGCCCGTGGTCTTCGCTTCGGTGACGTTCTCTCCACGCTCTACGGGAAGTGTGGGCGTGGTGCCGAAGGTGGTCGTCGGCCGCCGGGGTGACACCTGGTGGGTCACCACTGCCGATGGCGCCTCTCTTCCCGAGACCGTGGCGGACCCGGGAGCCGAGGACAAGGCGCGTTACGCCGGTTCGTCGCTACCCGACGTGTTGTGGCTGGAGAGGGTGGCGACGGCTATCGAGAGGATCCGGGCAGGAGACGTCGAAAAAGTCGTGCTGGCCCGTGACTACGCCGTGTGGTCGCGGGCGCCATTCCACCCGCCCCGTGTGCTGGGCCGGCTCATCGACCGCTTCCCCGGATGCCACGTCTTCCGAGTGGCCGACCTCGTGGGCGCCAGCCCGGAGCTGTTGGTGCGCCGGACCGGGGATCGCCTGGACTCCCTCGTCCTCGCCGGCTCGGCGCCTTCGTTCACGGACCAGGAGCGCGACACCGACGCCGCCCGGAGTCTCCTCGGCTCCGACAAGGACCGGTGGGAGCACGAGCTCGCCGTGCGTTCGGTTCTGGAGCCGCTCCGCAACATCGGTGCCGACGTCTCCGAGCGCGACGAGCCCGAGATCCTGCGCCTGGCCAACGTGCAGCACCTCGCTACGGCCGTCACCGCCACGGTCCCCGACGGGTGGGACGCCCTGAGGCTCGCAGAACTGCTGCATCCCACGGCGGCGGTGGGCGGCACACCCACCGACATCGCCCTCGAGCTCATCGACGCCCTCGAGGGAATGGATCGCGGCCGTTATGCCGGGCCCGTGGGTTGGATGGACCGAACGGGTGACGGCGAGTTCGCCATCGCCCTCAGGTGCGCCGAGTTGTCGGGGGCACGGGCCCGGCTCTTCGCCGGAGCGGGGATCGTGTCCGAGTCCCTTCCCGAGGCGGAGCTCGACGAGACGCGCCTCAAGCTCGGGGCGATGATGGGGGCGTTGGGGGCGGAGTAGCCGCCACGGTCTCCGCCGCCAGCCGATTCAGGCGCACATGCTCGGCGAGATTCTCGTCCCGGTCCGTTTCGACGATGACCATGACGCTCTCCTTCGCCTCCCACGCCCCCCGGACCATCTCCTCCAGTTCGGCCCGCTCCGCCACCCTCCGCCACCTCATGCCATGGAATTCTGCGAGCGCAGACAGGTCGCGGTGGTGAGGTGTCCCGAACAGTCGTTCGAAGGACGCGTCCTCCACGTGCTCGTACTGAGGCAGGAAGGAGAAGATCCCGCCGCCGCCGTTGTCGATGACGACGAACACACAGGGCGGCGGCTCCTCGGTCAAGAAGCCATTCGAGTCGTGGAGCATCGACAGGTCGCCGCCGAGGGCGAGCGTGCGTGGATGAGCCCGGGCCGCGCCCAGGGCCGTCGACACGAACCCGTCGATCCCCGACGCTCCCCGGTTGGCGACGATCGGCGGCACGACGAAACCGAACGCCTCCACGTCCCGGATCGGCATCGAGGAGGCGACGACCATGATGTCCGAGCCGAGCCCACCAGTGGTCCACGCCACGCTCGGTTCGGTCAGACGGCCCTCGACCATCGTCTCGGCCAACACCGTCACCACCGCCGAATCGGCTCGGTGCCACCAGTCCCGCCATTCCGTGGCCTCCCGCTTGTCGATCGCCGACCGGAGAGCAGAGGCTGTCGCCCGCGGGGCCGCGCCGACGAAACCGGTCACCGTCCGGCCCGGGTCCGACCAGCTCTGGCCCACGACGACCTGAGGTATCGGACGGCTCACCAGCTCGAGCATCCGCCGCGAGGGGCCCGGGTCGCCGAAACGGAGGATCATGTCGGGCTCCGTGTGCTCCACGAGGTGATGACCAGCCACGACCACCCCGTCCCGGCCGCGGAGGCCGGAAGCGGCGGTGGCGATGACGGGCCATCCCAGGTGCTCGCCCAGTTCGACTATCTCCGGCGCTCCGCCCACGGCGCCGGCAACGATCACCCCCCTCTCCGCCCGGGCGATCTCGGCGACCACCCGTTCGACCGCTTCGGGGCTGGGGGCGTCGCCCACGACGACCTCGCTCCACGGGGCGACGCCGGGACGGCCAGGATGGTCGTAGGGGTACGGCTCGGCTCCCGTCCGGCCGTCGTAGGAGGCCGCCACCGTGGGCTCGCGGAAGGCGGCGTTGAGATGGACGGGGCCGGGACGACCGCCGAACCCGAGGGCGGCCCCCAACGCCTGGGCCACTGCGGACCTCCACCAGCGCGGCGCGTCGGGATGAGGCTCTCCCGGTCCGAGCTCTGTGGCCAGGCGGACGAACCGACCGAAGATGTCGCGTTGGTCGATGGCCTGGTTGGCCCCCACTCCCCGTTCTTCGGGCGGCCGGTCGGCAGACACGACGATCAACGGCACCGAAGAGCTGTCGGCCTCGACCACCGCTGGGACGAGATTGGCGACGGCAGTGCCGGAGGTGGTGACGACGGCAGCCGGCCGCCCCGTCGCCTTCGCCCAGCCCAGCGCCTGGAAGGCGGCGGACCGCTCGTCGATCACGACGCGGAGCTCGACGCCAGGATGCCTCGACGCCGCCAGGACGAGCGCCGTCGAGCGGGAGCCTGGCGAAGCCACCACGAGACCCACCCCGCCGCGGGCGAGCTCGTCGACGATGATGGCCGCCAGCGCGGTAGACGGGTTCGGATACGTCACGCGAGCACCTCCCCCGCCGCGCGCAAGCGCTCGAGGAGGCCGGCGGCGGTCGCCTCGTCGGGACGGAGGCGCTCCAGCGCCGCCCGGTCGGGCTCGGGCCGGCGGACATGCAGGTAGCCGTCCACCGCCAGCAGCGGCTCGGCCGTCACGTCGGACTCCATGAGACTCACCGTCCCCAGCCCGCAGGCGAAAGGCAGCTCTTCCAGCGCAGCAGCCACCGCCACCCCCGCCGCCATCCCGACCGATGTCTCGAGCGCCGACGACACGACCACCGGGAGACCACATCTCTCCGCCACGTCCAGGGCGCGCCGTGGCCCGCCGAGCGGCTGCACCTTGATCACCACCACGTCGGCGGCCTCCTGTTCGGCGACGACCACCGGGTCGGGAAGCTGGCGGATCAGCTCGTCGGCCGCCAACGGGACGTCCACCTCCTTGCGCAGCCGGCGCATCTCCTCGATCGTGGCCACCGGCTGTTCGACGTACTCGAGCCCGAATTCGGCCATTCGGGTGATGCGCGCCACCGCGGTGGGCACGTCCCAGGCGGCGTTGACATCTACACGCATCTTGCCCTCGGGCCCCAGCGCCTCCCGCACCGCCTGGAGCCGGGCCAGGTCCTCGGCCTCTCCCTGGCCTGGCTCGGCGACCTTGACCTTGGCCGTGCGCGAGCCCGACGCCTGCACGAGCCGGCGGGCCGTATCGGGATCGACCGCCGGGACGGTCACGTTCACCGGGATGCGGTCCCGCCGAGGTTCGGGAAGGCCGACGCACGCCGCTTCCAGGGCGGCGGCCAGCCAGCGGGCGGCGACGGGAGCCGGGTACTCGGGGAACGGCGAGAACTCTCCCCAGCCGGCAGGCCCCTCTATCAGCACCGCCTCCCGATGGTCGACCCGCCGGAACCGGTGGCGCATCGGGATGCGCACCGGGTAGAGGCCGAGGGCATCGAGGGACAACTCGACGGTCACGACGAGCCTTGCTCCTGGCGCAGGTACTCCACCACCCGCTCGATCTGGGCTTCGGAGAGAGTCTGACGGAACGAAGGCATGCGGCCACGCCCGTCGGTGATGGTGGCGATGAGGAACTCGTCCGGTAGCTCGGCGGCGTCGCTGCCTGGTCCGAGTGCGGGGCCGACGCCGCCGCCCAGGTCGGCGCCGTGGCAACGGGAGCACACCTGCATGTAGATCTCTTCCCCGGTGGCCGACTCGTCGGGTCCGCTGCAAGCCACCAGCGCTAGCGCAGCGATCACGAGCAGCGGACGGAACGATCGCATCCCGGCCATGCTACGGCTCCCTGGACTGGCCCCGTGCGTGCTAGCCGGACTGGCGGCCCTTCCCCGCCTGCCACTCGGCGGCGAGCCTGACGTCCTGGGAGCGCTCGCGGTCCATGACCAGGATCCCTTCGGGAGTCTCGATCACGACGACGTTGTCGAGGCCGATGACTGCCACCGGGCGGCTCTCCGATCGGATGTAAGAGCCGTGGACGTCGACGGCCAGCACCTCGCCGGAGGTGACCGTGTCCCCTTCGACCGCCAGTGCTTCCCATACGGAGTTCCACGACCCGACATCGGTCCATCCGGCGTCGAGCGGCACCACCACTGCCCGGTCGGTGCGTTCCATGACGGCGTGGTCGATCGAGATCGAGGGGGCCTCCCCGAACGCGGAGCCCAGTTGCACGACCGTGTCGTCACCGACCTCGGGCAGCGCCGCCTCCACCGCTTCGACGATCGCCGGCGCGTGACGACGCAACTCGTCGAGGATGACGCCGGCAGAGAAGACGAACATGCCCGAGTTCCACAGGTAACCGGATTCGACGTATCGGGCAGCAGTGGCGGCGTCGGGCTTCTCGACGAATCGGGCCACGGGATATGCCGGGCCGCCGCCGGGCGCCTTCTCGATATAGCCGTAGCCGGTGTCGGGCCGGGTGGGCACCACGCCGAACGTGACGAGGGATCCGCCGGCGGCCGCTTCGATCGCCGCCGACAAGGCGGCGCGGAATGCCCCCTCGCCGGTGATCAGGTGATCGGCGGGGAGCACCATCATCACGGTATCGGGTTCGAGGACGAGGGCGGCTGCCGCCACCGCCGGGGCCGTGTTGCGTCCGACGGGTTCGACCACGACGGTCGACGGTGGGCAGTCGATCGCCTCGAGCTGCTCTACGACCTCGGTCACGTGAGCCTGGTTGCAGACGACGATCGGGGGCGTGGTGCCGTCGCCCGCCACCCGGCGGACGGTCGCTTGGATGAGTGTCTCCCCGCCCACCAACGAATGGAACTGCTTGGGTCGGGCGGGCGACGACAGCGGCCACAGCCGCGTGCCGCTGCCTCCCGAAAGGATGACTGGGGTGGTGATACGTCCCATCGACCTCAAACCGAGCGGCGGTACAGGTCTCTCAACTCTAGGTAGGTCTGCACGCCTGACCGTTGCCGCTCGATTTCCTCCTCGGTGAGCTCCCGGAGGGGTCGGGCCGGGACACCGACCGCCAGCGTCCACGGCGGGATCTCCTTTCCCTCCGGCAGCACCGACCCGGCTGCCAGCCACGAACCGTCGCCCATCACCGATCCGTTGAGGGCCAGCGCTCCGATGCCGACCAGGCACCCGTCGCCGATGACGGCGCCGTGGACGACGGCGGAGTGGCCGACCGTGGTGCGGTCGCCGATGATGGCCGGGAAGCCGGCGTCGCAATGGACGACGGCGTTGTCTTGGATGTTGGTTTCGGATCCGACGATCACCCGGTCGTCTTCGGCGCGAAGCACCGCCCCGAAGAGGACCACTGATCCCTCTCCGACCGTGACGTCGCCCCAGACGCTGGCATTGGGGGCGACGAAGGCGGTGGGATGGATCCGGGGCTGTGGAAGGTCAGATCTCACGCTCTGCGACACCGATGGAAACGTAGCCGCATTCGAGGCACACGCGACGCACGATCCCGACGGCGGTCGTGCTCTCGACGAAGCTGTGCTCGTGAACGGTCTTCGTTCCCTTGCCGAAGAGCGACCTGATGGCGGCCCGCAACCCGGCCTCCTCCCTGTCCCGGCGGTCCTCCATCTCCGGCTCCTCCGGCGGTGGCTGCGGGCGGGGCGGCGGGGGAAGTGGTGGGGGCAGATGGGGGACGGGGAGTTCCTCCACCCGAGGCTGGAGCCACGGCACCGGGACCTCCTCATCCGCGGGAACGGCGGTCTCCTGTCCCGCGGGTTGGGGAAGCTCGATGCGAGGAAGTCGCCGACGGGGCGGATCGTCCGGCACCTCCACCTCCCGGCCGACCTCCACCGCCGTTTGGCGATCTTGGGCGGTGGCCTGCTCCACCTTCGCCCAGAACCTCGACTTCGGCGCCCCGGCCGCAGGCTCCGACGGCTCGGCGGCCACGACCTCTTCTGTCGGCTCAGGCCCGGCTTCTGCGGGCGGTGGCACCATCTCGGGCGTGCGGGAGGCGAGGATGTCGCGGGCCTCGCGGAGGGCCCGGCGCACTTCGTCGAGACGGGAGGGGAAGGAAGCTCTACGCGCCGCACTCACCGCCCGACGGCGCCTCACGGGGTTCATGGCGTGATAGCGGGCCCAGCCCTCGGCCATCTTCTGGACGGCGCCGTATGCGAAGTTGACCTGATCGTCGGCGAGGAAGACCACGGTCTCCCCATCGAGATCGATCTCGAACTCGTTGGCGACGAGGCGGTTGGCGACGACGTCGGCCAGGCACCAGCTGCCCAGAGGCTCGTCGCCCGAGATGAGGTGCACGTGTGTTTCGTCGACCTCGACCGCGACGTCGAGCTCGTCCTCTACGTCACCGAAACGTATACGGCCGAAGAACCGCACCGGACCCCTTTCATAGGCGTGTGGGCACACGTCCTGGCGGAACAATCCCAGCAATCATCGGTCGGGTCAAGGGTCGACCTAACCGTTCTACGTCCCGCCTGAGCCGATCGAATCAGGAGACGGGCTCGGCGTAGGCGCTGATCGGCGGGCACGAGCACATCAGGTTGCGGTCTCCCCCGGCGGCATCGATCCGGCTGACGGGCGGCCAGTACTTGTCGCTCATCAGCTCGGGCAGCGGGAATGCCGCCACCTCGGCAGGGTATGGGCGGTTCCATTCTCCGATCACGTCGGCGGCGGGATGGGGAGCGTTCTTCAAGGGGTTGTCGTCCTTCGGCCACTCCCCCGTCGCCACTTTCTCGATCTCCTCACGGATCGCGATCATGGCCCGGCAGAACCTCTCCAGCTCCTCGAACGATTCGGACTCCGTCGGCTCGATCATGAGAGTGCCGGCGACCGGGAAGGCCACGGTCGGGGCGTGGAACCCGTAGTCGGCCAGCCGCTTGGCCACGTCCTCGACCGTCACCCCGCTCCGGCGGGTCAGCTCGCGGAGGTCGACGATGCATTCGTGGGCGACGCGACCGGTGACCCCCATGTAGAGGACCGGGAAGTGCTCGTCCAGGCGGGCCGCCACGTAGTTGGCGGCCAGGATCGCCGCTTCGGTTGCCCGGCGCAGCCCTTTCGCACCCATCATCCTGATGTACATCCACGGGATGGGCAGGATCCCTGCCGAACCGAAGGGTGAAGCAGCGATCGGGCCGATCCCCGTCTTCGGCCCGGCCTCGGGGACGAGCGGGTGGTTGGGAAGGAACGGTGCAAGGTGGGCTTTGACTCCCACCGGCCCCACCCCCGGGCCCCCTCCGCCGTGGGGGATCGTGAACGTCTTGTGCAGGTTCAGGTGGCCGACGTCGGCGCCGAAGTCGCCGGGACGGGCGAGCCCAACGAGAGCATTGAGGTTGGCCCCGTCGACGTAGACCTGCCCGCCGTGGGAGTGGACGATCTCGCACAGCTTCTCGATCCCCGGCTCGAACACTCCGTGGGTCGAGGGGTAGGTGACCATGACGGCCGCCAGCCGGTCGCGGTGCGCGGATGCCTTCTCCTCCAAGTCCGCCAGGTCGACGTTGCCGTGCTCGTCGGTACCGACGACTACCACTTCCATCCCCGCCATCGCCGCCGATGCGGCATTGGTGCCGTGGGCGGACTGAGGGATCAGGCACACCACTCGCTCCGGCTCACCCCGGCTGCGGTGATAGGCGCGGATGGCGAGGAGCCCGGCCAGCTCACCCTGGGATCCGGCGTTGGGCTGCAGCGACACGGCGTCGTAGCCGGTCAGCTCCGCCAGGTACCGGCTGAGATCGTCGATCAGCTCCATGTAACCGGACGCCTGGTCCAAGGGCGCGAACGGGTGGATATCGCCGAACTCGGGCCACGTCATCGGGATCATCTCCGATGTGGCGTTGAGCTTCATGGTGCAGGACCCGAGGGGGATCATCGTCCGGTCCAGGGCGAGGTCGCGGTCGGATAGGCGGCGCAGGTAGCGGAGCATCTCATGCTCGGACCGATACGAGTTGAAGACCGGATGCTCGAGGAAGGTGGACCGACGACGCCGCTGCTCGGGGATCCCCGCATTCGGGGAGCCCGCCAGTTCGGTGCCTCCGAAGGCCTCCACCACGGCTCCGAGGACCTCTTCGTCGACCGTCTCGTCGAGGGAGACGGCCACGCGGCTGTCGTCGATGCGCCGCAGGTTGATCCCCCGTTCCAGGGCGGCAGCGATGACGGCATCGGCGTCGGCGCGGACGGTGAGCGTGTCGAAGAAGGTCTCGTTTTCGACCTCCACGCCTTCGATCGCCTCGAGTGACGCCGCCAGACGCCCGGTGAGGCCGTGGACCCGCTCGGCGATCTCGGTCAGGCCCTCCGGCCCGTGCCACACGGCATAGAGGCCGGCGACGACGGCGAGTAGGACCTGGGCGGTGCATACGTTGGAGGTCGCCCGTTCCCGTCGGATGTGCTGTTCACGGGTCTGGAGGGCGAGGCGGTAGCCGATGCGCCCCGCCGTGTCCTTCGACACGCCGACCAGCCTTCCCGGCAGGGCACGGACGTGCCCTTCGCGTACGGCGATGAACCCGGCGTGGGGACCGCCGAAGCCCAACGGGACGCCGAAGCGCTGGGCGGAGCCGACGGCGATGTCGGCGCCGAGCGCCCCGACCGGCTCGAGCAGCACGGAGGCCAACAGGTCTGTGGCGGCGACGACCATGCCGCCGACCGCATGGACACGATCGGCGACCGAGGCGAGATCGATCAGCTCTCCACCTGAACCTGGGTACTGGACCAGGACGCCGACGACGTCGTCGAACGAGCCCACGGCGGCGACATCGACCACCTCGACATCCACACCCACCGCCTCGGCGCGCGTCTCCACCACGGCGATGGTCTGGGGGTGGCAATCGCTGTCGATCAGGAAGCGGCCGTTGCGGCGGACGATCCTCCGCACCATCGCCACGCCTTCGGCCGCCGCGGTCCCCTCGTCCAGGAGGGAGGCGTTGGCGATCTCCAGACCGGTCAGGTCGGCGACCATCGTCTGGAAGTTGAGGAGCGCCTCGAGGCGGCCCTGGGAGATCTCCGCCTGATAGGGCGTGTAAGCGGTGTACCAGGCCGGCGATTCGAGGACGTTGCGGAGGATCACCGGCGGAGTGATGGTCCCGTAGTACCCGAGGCCGATGAGGGAGCGCATCCGCTGGTTCTTCGTGGCGATGCGCCTCAGCTCGGCCAGAGCCTCCTGTTCCGTCATGGGTGCCGGAAGATCCAGGTCCCGACGGTCGAGGATGTTGGCCGGCACGGCCTGTTCGATGAGCTCGTCGATCGAGGTGACCCCGAGGCGCCCGAGCATCTCGGCGGCGGCCTCTTCGGAGAGACCGATGTGGCGGCGGCTGAACTGGTACGTCGACATGATGGCTCCCGGTGACGTCGTCACCGCTGTCGGTACCCTCCAGCGGCGCCTCCTTCGGACGGTCCTGGTGCCTGAGAGTTTCCGCCTGCCTGGCGTTGCCCCTTCGGCGTCCCCCTGATGGGAACTCTCCCGTCCGAGATCAACGGCCTCCACCCATCATATCCGCGCCCCGTCCCTGCCCTCCGATAATCGGGAATGACTCGGCCGCCCGTGTGGTTAGCCTCCCTGCCGTGCTCTGTGAGGAACCCACATGGTGAGCGAATCTGGGGCTCACCGCCTGCTGTCCACCACCCACGGCACCAATCGCGAGGCGTTCACTCCGCGCGATTGGGCTTTCTTTTTGTCGCTCGTGCTCATCTGGGGGGCGTCGTTCCTGTTCATGGCCATCGGCCTCGACCACTTCACGCCCGGGCTCGTGTCGCTGCTCAGGGTGAGCTTCGGGGCAGCGACCCTCGCCCTGGTGCCCCGCGCCCGCCGTTCGACCATCGAGCGAGCCGACCTGCCCCGGATCGTCCTGCTCGCCCTGATCTGGATCGCCTTGCCGCAGATCTTCTTCCCTCTCGCCCAGCAGTGGATCAGCTCGGCCGCCGCCGGGATGCTGAACGGAGCCATGCCGATCTTCACCGCGGTGGTATCCACCGCCCTGTTGCGGGAACTCCCCGGGCGGCGCCAGACCTTGGGGTTGATCGTCGGCTTCGCCGGCATCGCCGCCATCTCGCTGCCCTCGGCCGAAGGGGGCGGCACGGCACTGATAGGTGTGATCCTCGTGCTGGCGGCGACCGTTTGCTACGCCTTCGCCACCAACATCGTCGCTCCGCTGCAGCAGAAGTACGGGTCGGTCCCCGTCATCGCCCGGGTGCAGTGGGTGGCGGTGGCCATGGTCCTCCCCTACGGGCTCGCCGACCTCCGGGGGTCGGAGTTCGCGGTGTCATCGCTTTTGGCGACGCTCGCCGTGGGAGTCCTGGGGACGGGTCTGGCGTTCGTGCTGATGAGCAGCCTCACCGGCAGCGTGGGCGCCACCCGGGCGTCGTTCATCACCTACTGCATCCCCGTCGTCGCCCTCATCCTCGGTGTGATCTTCCGTGGCGACGACGTGCATGTCTTGGCCGTGGCGGGCATCGTTCTCGTCACAGCCGGCGCTCTCCTGGCGTCCCGCCGGGAGAGCTAGCGCCTCAAGCTGCCTGGACGGCGGCCCGCCGCAGGGCCCGGTAGAGGACGTCGCGGTCTCCCAGTCGCCGGCGCAGCTCCCGTTCCAGTCCGGCGATCGGGTAGAGGTTCTCCGGCGCCCGGGGGTCCTTGTGGGGAGCGGAGGCGAAACGCGGCAAGGTGGCAGTGACCCGGTCGGCGAGCCGCACCGCGGCGGCGATGTCCATGTCGCCGCTCACCTCGCAGCGAACCAGCCCTTCCGCCGGTCCGGCGCCGGTGGCGAGGCGGACGTACCACGAGTACCGCGACCACGACGTCGTGGTCAAAAAAAGCGGGGTGCGCCTTCCCACCCCGAGCCCGTATTTGACGTCCCACAGTTCGCTCGGGAGATACTCGACGTGCTCCCGCTTCACGTAGCCGACGACCCGGTGGATGGCACCCTCGGCATGACGGTGATGAGAGAGCGGGCCGTCGGCGACCACCAGAGTCGCCCCGCCCTGGTCCGCTGCCACCGCTCCTTCCAGCTCTCCCATTCGTTGCTGGATGCCGAGCCACAGCTCTTCGGGCGTTTGGCCGCTGGTGGCCTTGACCGCGTACGTGCCACATGTGGTGACGATGTCCGAGGCGGGCGCCGACGTGAAGAGCCCGCGCTCGACCTTCGCCGCCACGATCTCGGCTGCCCCGTTGGAGCGGACGGCGCCGGCGGCGTACGTGGCGGCCAGGCCGAGGACGGGCCGGCCTTCGGCCTGTTCGATCCACAGGTTGGCGTCGACGCGGCGGACCCCGTCGATGAACAACACGTCGGTCGCCGGGTCGACGTCGGGCACCAGCCCGTGCCACTCGCCCGGCGGCACCTCGACACCCACCTCGACCCTTCCGGTGGTGTCGTCGAGCTCGGTCGGGGTTCCGTACTCGGGCGACCACTGGGCGACGGTGAACCTCACATCACCACCTTCTCGATCGTGCTGCCGCTGGGGCCGACCTTCACCTCGAAGCGCACCGGCATCTGCTCGGCCAGCTCCTTCACGTGGGTGACGACGCCGACCATGCGACCCCGGGACGCGAGTTCGGACACCACCACCGCCACGGTCTCGAGGGTCTCGGCGTCGAGGCTGCCGAAGCCTTCGTCCAGGAAGATGGCGTCGAGGCGGGCCCCGCCACGCTCCGACAGGTTCGAGAGGTGCTCGCCGAGGGAGAGCGCCAGTGCCAGCGACACGAGGAAGGTCTCTCCGCCCGACAGACTCTTCACCGGGCGGCGCTCGTCGGCGTTGCGGTGGTCCACGACTTCGATGCGGCGGTCGTCGAGCGCCAGCGAGTAGGAGCCGCTCGTCAGATCGGCCAACAGGTGGTTGGCGCCGTCGACGAGTGTCGCCAGTGCCTCGGAGAGGACCCACGCCTCGAACCGGTTGGCGCGCAGGTGGTTGGCCAAGGTCGAGGCCACCGCCTCCTCCTCGCTTCGCTGCGTGATGTCGGCCTCGAGGCCCCGGCGCTCTTCGCACCGCTCCGTGATGCGGGCGAGGTCGGCGCGGGCAGTGGCGACGGCGGCGGCGAGGCGAGCGGACGCCGACCCCGCCCCCTCGACGCCGGCTTCGGCCAGTATCCGCTCGAGTTCGTCGCGTTGCTTCTCGACCGAAGCAGCCGCCTCTTCGGCCGCCGCCCTGGCCTCGACGAGACGCTCCGACAGTCCGGCGTGCCTCTCCCTCGCCCATGCCACCAGGCCTTCCCAGGCAGCGGCCAGGTCGTCGCGGGGAGCAGGCGGGGGTTCGAGTATCGCCAGGCGGTCGCGGAGCGACGAGAACCGCTCCCACGCCTCCTCGACCTGCTCGTCCACCGCCCGGCGAGCCTGGCGGCACTCGTCCAATGCAGCCTGTCGTTCCTCCACCGCGGCCGAAGCGGCGGCGAGGCGAGCGTCGATCTCATCCCGGGCGGAGACGAGGCCGGGCAGTTCCTCCTCCGACGGAAAGGCGGCGAGGTCGGCCCGGATGGCCTCGATGGTCTCGGTGGTCGCCGCCCAGGTGGCTTTGGCCTCGGTGAGGGCGGCTTCGGCCTTCTGGTGGGTCTGACGCGCTTCGGCGACGTTCTCCTCTGCCGCTTCGAGCCGGCGGCGTTTCTCGTCCAGATCGGCGGGGGCTTCTGCCGGATCGGAAGGAAGGGGCTGTTCGCAGACCGGGCAGGGATCGCCTTTGTGGAGCCCGGCGACCAGGGCGTGAGCGGCGTGGCGGTTGCGAGCCTGGTCGAGCTCGGCGGCGGCCCGCTGGCGCT
>Ga0207873_1002463_pt1 | contig 15127 bp, 15 predicted proteins | sample BGWIniCompost_FD_187373 | JGI IMG/M metagenome (GOLD analysis project Ga0207873, IMG submission 187373) | Cellulose adapted compost microbial communities from Newby Island Compost Facility, Milpitas, CA, USA - BGW Initial Compost (SPAdes)... ...
ACCCCCGATTCTCGCGTCTAGATGCGGATTTCTGGCGGAAGGGGAGGGATTCGAACCCTCGAGGCGCTCATCACGCCTACGCGATTTCCAGTCGCGCGCACTCGGCCAGACTATGCGACCCTTCCAAGAGGCGGAGAGGGTGGGATTCGAACCCACGAGGGCTATTCACCCTACCGCTTTTCGAGAGCGGCACCTTCAACCACTCGGACACCTCTCCATGTCAAGCCCCGAACGCAAGGAGTGCAGGGCGCTGGTCAGGCCCTGCACTTCGGGGCGGTACGCCCGGAGGGACTTGAACCCCCGACCTTTTGGTCCGCAACCAAACGCTCTATCCACTGAGCTACGGGCGCATATTCCGCTTGTTGCCGCTTGGGCGAATCCCCTCGCGGCGTGTATTAGGATAGCACATAAGGGGGAACGGGTTCAAGCCGGGGACTTGGCACCGAGGCGTGGACCGCACTGCTGGCCGCGTGCCGCGCCGGTTCGTATTCTTACGAGGAGCCCGAGCAGCAACCGGCGGGAGCGCGCCGGGTGCGGGTGCCGGGCAGATGGAGGCAGGGCATCGATGACCTCACGGACGCGTAATCGAGGCCGACGTCCAGTCGACGATCGGGGGGAGCGTGCGCCAAGCCGCCGCCACTCTCGGCTCTTTGTTGCCCTCGCGGTCACAATCAGCGCCGTGCTGGTCATCACCCTCATCGAGGTGGTGGTGCTCGACCTGTTCACCTCGCGCGGCTCCGACGCCGATGATTTTCTCCAGCCGCAGATCGCGGTCACGCCCGGAGCGCAGGAAGCGGAGATGCGGGCTCGCCTCCAGGAGAACCCCGACGACGTGAACGCCATGCTGGTCCTGGCGGACTTGCTGGCCAACACCGGCCGGGCGTCCGAGGCGGTCCAGTGGTACGAGAAGGCGGTGCAGGCCCGGCCGGACGACGTGGGGCTACGGGTCGCCTTCGGGCGGACGCTCATGCAAGGAGGATATCGCCTCGACGCGGAGATCCAGTTCAAGAAGGCGATTGAGCTCGCGCCGACGAACCCGGAGCCGATCTTCCTCCTTGGCCAGCTCTATCAGGAGAGTGACCCGCCGCGAGAGAGCGAGGCTCGCGCGCAGTATGAGCGCGTCATCGAGGTGGCGCCCGATTCGGTCTATGCGGAGCGGGCGCAGGAGCAGCTCGATGCCCTCGACCGGGCGTCGTAGGTCAGTCGTCGATGCGTCTCCTGCATGTGATCCAACGCTACTACCCATTCCAGGGCGGTTCCGAGCGATACTTCCAGTCCTTCTCGGAGCGCTTCGCCGCCGACGGTGCCGAGGTCCAGGTCGTGACGACCGATGCCTGGGACCTCGAGTACTTCTGGGATCCTACCAAGCGGCGTGTCGAGGAGGTGCAGGGTTGTCACGCAGGCGTGCGCATTCGGCGCCTGCGCTTGCGACACCTCCCGGCTCCGCGACTCACGCACCGCGCGATCCGCCGGCTGATGGCCGAGTCGGCGCGCTGGCGGTTCCGGGGACAGGTGCGGCTCCTGCAGGCGGCGGGGCGATTCGGACCGTGGCTGCCGCCGGTCTCGGAGTGGCTGCCCGATCCCTCGTGGCGACCGGACGTGGTGCACTCGGCGAACATCGCCTTTGAGTCGATGATTGCGGGCGCCGAGCGGCTGGCGCGAACGGTGGATGCGCCGCACCTGGTGACGCCGTTCCTGCACCTGGGGGAGGGGCCCTCGTCGCGGGTCAGGCGTTACTACACGATGCCGCACCAGATGGCACTGCTGTGCCGGGCGGACGGCGTGATGACGCTGACCACGATAGAGGCCGACTATCTCATCGCCCGCGGCGTTGCGCCGGACCGCGTCCACGTCGTGGGCGCGGGGCTGGACGTGCCGGCGGTCACCGGAGGGGATGCGGCCCGGGCGCGGCAGAGGCTCGGGATCGACGGCCCGATGGTGCTGGCGCTGGGGGCCGCGGCGTTCGACAAGGGGTCGTTTCACCTGGCGGAGGCTGCAGGAGCGCTGGATCGCGCGGGCTGGCCTGTGTCCGTTGTCTTTGCCGGTCCGGTCATGAGCGAGTTCGAGCGCTTCGTCGCGGGCCTGCCCGCTGCGGCGCGCCGCAACTTGCACGTGCTGGGGTTCGTCTCTGATGAGGACAAGCGCGACCTGCTGGCTGCGGCGGACGTGGTGGCGCTGCCGTCCCGGACCGAGTCCTTCGGGATCGTGTTCCTGGAGGCGTGGGCCAATGGCAAGCCGGTGATCGGCGCGCGGGCTGGGGCGATCCCGGCGGTGGTGGACCACGAGCGGGATGGCCTGCTGGTACCCTTCGGGGATGTGGCCGCGCTGGCGGACGCGATTCGGTCCTTGACCACCGACCCGGCGCTGGCGGCGCGGCTCGCCGCGGCGGGTCGGAATAAAGTGGTGGACGAAGCGGCGTGGTACCAGCGCATCCGGGGAGTGTACGCGCAGGTGCTGGGCACGCCGGCCGATCCGGTTGCGGCCGTGAGCGGGGAGGGGAGATGACGACGCCCGATGTGACGCGCGACGATGTCGACGAGGTGGCAGCGGCCATCGAGGCGATCCGCAGCGAGGTGCGGCGGCGTTCGGGTTACCTGAGCGCGTCCGAGGTGCCGCCGCTGGGGACCGGGTCACCCATCACCGAGGCGGCCGATCTGGCGCGTATCTCGGCCCATCTGCCCGTGACCTGGGAGACGCCGATCGTGGGCCGTTGGATCGCGCTCGCGAAGCGGGCCATGCGGCTTTGCCTGCGCTGGTACATCAACCCCATCGTGGAGCAGCAGAACGCCTTCAACGATGCCGTGGTCCGGGCGCTCTCCACCCTTGACGCTCGTCAGCAGGAGCTCCTGCGGCGGCTGGAAGCGCGCGAGGGCGAGGAGCCGCGCGAGCGATGAATGTGATCATCTGTGCCACGCAGGTGCCGTTCGTCCGGGGCGGGGCGGAGGTGCTGGTCGACGGGCTTCGCGAGGCGCTGGTCGCGGCCGGGCATCGGGTGGACGTTGTGGCGCTTCCCTTCAAGTGGTATCCCAAGGAGGAGATCCTCAAGTCGGCACTGGCCTGGCGGCTGCTCGACTTGACCGAGGCCAACGGCATGCCGGTGGACGCGGTGATCTGCACCAAGTTCCCGACCTGGGCCGTGCGGCACCCGCGCAAGATCGCCTGGGTTGTTCACCAGCACCGGCAGGCGTACGACTGGTTCGGCACGCCGCTGAGCGATTTCACGAACAGCGCCGAGGATGTCGCTCTGCGGCGTCGGATCGCCGAGATCGATCGCCGGGGGCTGGGGGAGTGCGTGGCCCGCTTCGCGATTTCGGGGAACGTCGCTGCACGCCTGAAGCGCTCGATCGGGCTTGAGGCTGAGCCGTTGCACGTGCCGATTCGCCTTGAGGGCCTGGAACCGGTCGCGTACGGCGACTACATCCTCAGCGTCTCGCGGCTGGACCGGGCCAAGCGGGTCGAGCTGCTGCTGGAGGCGATGGCGGAGGCGGGTGGGGACTTCCGCGCCGTGATCGCCGGGGATGGTCCGGAGGCCGGCTCGCTCCGGGAACGCGCGGCGAGCCTCGGGTTAAGCGAGCGGGTCACGTTCACCGGGCGCGTGAGCGATTCCGAGCTGGTCCGGCTGTACAACGAGGCGCGGGCCGTGTTCTACAGCCCGGTGGATGAGGATTTCGGCCTGGCGGCGGTTGAGGCGCTGACGGCCGGCAAGCCGGTGGTGACGGTGGCGGACGCGGGCGGTGTGTTGGAGTTCGTCGAGGACGGCGTGACCGGGCTGGTGAGTGCGAACGCCGAACCCTGCTCCATCGCGCCTATCCTATCCCGGCTGATGGCGGACGAGGCGCTGGCTCGGCGGCTCGGCGCGGCGGGCCGGGAGCGGGTGGCCGGGCTCCGCTGGGACCGCGTCGTGGCGAGGCTCCTGGGACATGGTTGATTCCGCGCTGCGGCTCGCCTGGTTCACCCCGCTCCGTCCGGTCGAGTCGGGCATCTCGCAGTACAGCGAAGATCTCCTGCCGGTGCTGGCGCGTGCCTGGCAGATCGATGTCTTCGTCGATGGCTACCGTCCGACGCACCTCCGGGAGTCGGACAACCTGCGGGTCCGGATGGCGCGGGAGTTCCGCGCTGCGCACCGGGCGCGGCCGTACGACGCCGTCGTCTACCAGATGGGTAACAACCCCTACCATGCCTACATGTACGACCTCGCGCGCGAGGTCCCGGGGGTGCTGGTCCTGCACGACACCGTGCTCCACCACCTGCGGGTCGGGATGCTCTTGCGCGGCCGCGGCGCGCCGCGCTACCGGGCGGAGATGGAACGGCGTTACGGCCGGGCCGGGTGGGAAGCGGCCACGCGGGTGCTGCGGGGACAGATGCCCTCGGCGCTGTTCCAGTTCCCGCTGTCGGAGGAGTTGATCGAGGCCTCGCGGGTCGTCGCGGTGCACAGCGAGTACAGCCGGGCGCAGGTGCTTAGTTGGTGCCCGGACGCGCAGGTGCTGCGCATTCCGATGGGGGTGCCGCTCCCGCCGGAGATCCCGCGCGAGGAGGCACGGCGGCGACTGTCGCTACCGGAGGACCAGTTTGTCGTCGGATCGGTGACCTTCATCAACCCATACAAGCGGCTCGATGTTGTGATGCAGGCCGTCCGGCGCCTGCGGGAGTTCGTCCCGGCTCGGCTGGTGTTGGCGGGGAACGTGTCGCACATGGTGCCGCTGGAGCGGCTGATCGGCATGTTCGGACTGGAGCAGGCGGCAGATCACCTTGGCTACGTGGACGACGCCACGGCTCGGCTGGTGGTCGCCGCGTCGGATGTGTGCGTGAACCTCCGCTGGCCGACCGCCGGCGAAACCTCGGCCAGCCTGCTGCGCACGATGGGCGCCGGCCGGCCGGTGCTGGTGACCGACGGAGGGTCGTTCGCCGAGATCCCCGATGGCGCGGTGGTCAAAGTGCCGCCGGACGTGCTGGAGCAGGAGACGGTCTTCGCGCTGCTGCGGGCGCTGGCTGAGCAGCCGGAGCTGCGGGAGCGGGTGGGACGTCTTGCGCGGGACTTCGTGGCCCGAGAGCACAGCCTGGCGGCTGCGGCGCGCGGGTATGCGGCCGCGATCGAAGCGGCGATCGGCCGGCCGGTGCCGGTCCCGCCTGGGGGCACGGAACCGGAGCAGATCGACCTGCCCGCAACCGAGCCGCCGACCAGGACCGATCCCCTGGCGGGCGCGGTGGCGCAAGCGCTGGTAGACCTGGGGATCGGGGCAGATACCCGACTCGTCGCCTCGGTGGCCAGGTCGATGGCGGAGATCGGGCTGGCCCCTGGTAAGATGGGTTCGACGGGGACGGAGCCGGTGGGCGGAAAGGAAGGGCGCCGTGGAGTCGAGCGGAGCGAAGCCGATCAGCGATGACCTGCTGGAGATCCTGGCCTGTCCGCTGTGCAAGACGGCGGTGCGCCTCGAAGGGGATCGCCTGGTCTGCGACACGTGCGGGCGGCGCTACCGCATCGAGGACGGCATTCCCATCATGCTGATCGACGAGGCTGAGCTGCCGGAGGGCGGTCCGAAGGCGTAGCAACGGCCGCTAACGGTCAAGAAATAGCACAGATGTTCGGGAGGGCGTGATATACTTCCCGGCAGCGGTGCCGACGGACACACGAGGGGCGACGATGAGCACGCGCGTGGTGTCGGGAAAGATCCGAGACGAGGACGAACCCCTGGAAGCGAGCCTGCGCCCGCGGCGGCTGGCGGAGTACATCGGGCAGGAGAAGGTCAAGGAAGGCCTCCTGATCTCGATCCAGGCCGCGCAGGCCCGGGGTGAGTGCCTCGATCACCTGCTGCTCTACGGCCCGCCAGGGCTGGGCAAGACCACGCTGGCGTCGATTGTCGCGGCAGAGATGGGCGTGAACCTGCGGATCACGTCCGGTCCGGCGATCGAGCGCGCGGGCGACCTCGTGTCGATCCTGACGAACCTCAAGCCCGGCGATGTCCTCTTCATCGACGAGATCCACCGGCTCAACCGGGTGGTGGAGGAGGTCCTCTACCCGGCGATGGAGGACTTCGCGGTCGACATCGTGCTCGGGAAGGGGCCGGCCGCCCGCTCGATGCGGCTCAACCTGCCGCCCTTCACGCTGGTCGGGGCGACGACCCGGCTGGCGCTGCTCACCTCGCCGCTGCGCGACCGCTTCGGGTCCACCTATCGCCTCGAGTTCTACAGCCTTGAGGCGATGCAGAAGATCGTGACGCGCGCGGCGCGCATCCTCGGCGTCGCGATCGATGAGGACGGCGCCCGGGAGATCGCGGCGCGAGCGCGCGGAACGCCGCGCATCGCCAACCGGCTGCTGCGGCGAGTGCGCGACTACGCGCAGGTGCGGGCGGACGGTGTCATTACCGCCGACGTGGCCCGGGCAGCACTGGAGATGTTGGAAGTTGACCATCTCGGGTTAGATGACGTGGACCGGGTCATCCTCCGGACTATCGTCGAGAAGTTCGACGGCGGACCGGTCGGCGTCGAGACGCTGGCTGCGGCGACGAGTGAGGAGGCCGACACGATCGAGGATGTGTACGAGCCGTACCTGATCCAGCTCGGGTTTCTCCAGCGCACGCCGCGCGGTCGGGTTGCCACCCGTCGTGCCTATGAACACCTGGATCTCCCGTACGTCGAGCGGCCCGAGAGCCCGCAGCAGGCCTCGCTCTTCGACCCTGATGCCTCCTAGCTGATGACGAGCCCTCAGCCTGAACAATCCTCCGCCCCGCTTTGGATGGCGGACTACGACTATGACCTGCCGCCGGAGCTGATCGCGCAGCACCCGGTGGAGCCGCGCGATGCGTCGCGGCTCATGGTGGTCGACCGCGCGAGCGAGACGATCGCCCACCGCCGGTTCCGGGATCTCCCCAGTCTGCTCAGTCCGGGCGACCTGCTGATCGTCAACGACACTCGCGTCATGCCTGCACGGCTGCACGGGCGGCGGCCGACCGGCGGGCAGGTCGAACTATTGCTGCTCCGGCGACTGGAGGATGGATGCTGGGAGGCGATGGGGCGCCCGGCGCGGCGGCTGCGGCCGGGGACGTTCGTTCACCTGCGCGACCAGGGAGGACGCGAGGCCGCGGAGCCGGCGGAAGTTGTCGCGCGACGCGGGGAGGGCCTGCTGGCCGTTCGGCTGCCGTCGGAGGTCGAGGCTCGGCTCGATGAGTTTGGAGAGATGCCCCTGCCGCCCTACATCCGCGCCCGGCTCGAGGACCCTGAGCGCTATCAGACCGTCTTCGCAACCGAGGTCGGCTCGGCGGCGGCGCCGACAGCCGGGCTGCACTTTACGCCGCGACTGCTGGCCGAGCTGGATGCGGCAGGCATCCGCCGGGCGACGATCACGCTGCACGTCGGCCTGGGCACCTTCCTGCCGGTGAAGGTCGAAGATGCTCGCCAGCACCGGATGCACCAGGAGTGGTACCACGTGCCGGCAGACACCCTGGCGGCCATCCGCGAGACGCGTGCTGCCGGACGGCGCGTGGTGGCGGTCGGGACCACGGCGTGCCGGACGCTGGAGTCGATCGCCCCAGATCTGGATGCCGACGATGACCTCAGCGGTTGGACCGATCTGTTCATCGTGCCGGGGCATCAGTTCCAGGTGGTGGACGCGCTCGTGACCAACTTCCACCTGCCGCGATCCACGTTGCTCCTGCTCGTAAGCGCGTTTGCTGGGCGCGAGCTGATCCTGCGCGCGTATGAGGAAGCGGTGCGGACGCGTTACCGGTTCTTCAGCTTCGGTGACGCAATGTTAATTCTCTAATCCGTCGCGCGGCACACCGACGAACTGCGTGAAGATCTGGTGACTTGTGCCTTTCAGTGAGGCGGTGTAGCATCGTTGGAGGTTGCGCGGCTCACGGCACAGATGCTGCGGACCGGCTGTGGCGGTTGGCCGTTCCACAATCATGCCTCGCAATAGCCCCGACTCCCTCCGGCGGTGCTGGTGCCGGCCAGCCGCTGAGGACGACGGCGAGATCAGCGGGAGGTCCTATGCAAACGACTGAGCGTGAGGCGGTGACTCACAATCTGGAGAGGCACGGCATCGTGGGTGCCGGGCCGATCCACTGGAACCCGGTGACTCCTGCTCTCTACGAGCATGCGATCCGACGCGGTGAGGGGGCCATCGTCCACCTTGGGCCCCTGGCGGTTCGAACCGGGCGCTTCACCGGCCGCACGCCAAAGGACAAGTTCATCGTCAAGGAGCCGTCCTCGGAGCAGAACATCTGGTGGGACGGCAACCAGCCATTCGACCCCGACAAGTTCGACCAGCTCCACCGCCGCGTGGCGGAGTACCTGCGCGGCAAGGAAGTCTTCGTGCAGGACTGCTACGTCGGCGCCGACCCGACGTACCGCCTCGGGGTACGGGTCATCACTGAGCTTGCCTGGCACAGCCTCTTCGTCCGCAACCTCTTCATTCAGCGTCCGAGCGACGCTCCGCCCCTGGAGGAGCCGGACTTCACCGTCATCTCGGTGCCGCACTTCCACGCCGACCCTGAGCGGGATGGGACGCGCTCCGACGCGTTCATCATCATCAACTTCGCGAAGCGCATGGTCCTCATCGGCGGCACTGAGTACGCGGGTGAGATCAAGAAGTCGATCTTCAGCGTGATGCACTACCTGCTGCCGCTGCAGGGCGTGCTCTCGATGCACTGCTCGGCCAACGTCGGCCGCAGCGGCGACACCGCGCTCTTCTTCGGCCTGTCCGGGACCGGGAAGACGACGCTCTCGACCGACCCCGACCGCCAGTTGATCGGCGACGACGAGCACGGGTGGAGCGACCGTGGCATCTTCAACTTCGAGGGCGGCTGCTACGCCAAGGTGATCCGCCTCTCGCCCGAGTCCGAGCCGGAGATCTATCAGACCACCAGGCGCTTCGGCACCGTGCTGGAGAACGTGGTCTACGACCCCGAGACCAGGCGCCTCGACCTCAACGACGACAGCATCACGGAGAACACCCGCGCAGCCTACCCCCTCAGCCACATCCCGAACTCGACCAAGACCGGTACCGGCGACCACCCGCACAACATCTTCCTCCTGACCGCTGATGCGTTCGGGGTGCTGCCGCCGATCGCGAAGCTCACCTCGGCGCAGGCGATGTACCACTTCCTGGCGGGATACACCGCCAAGGTGGCCGGGACCGAGGTCGGGCTGACCGAGCCGCAGGCGACCTTTAGCGCCTGCTTCGGCGCGCCCTTCCTGACCCTGCCGCCGCGGGTCTATGCCGATCTGCTGGGCGAGCTGGTGACCAAGCACAAGACGAACGTCTGGCTGGTCAACACCGGGTGGTCGGGTGGACCAGCGGGGGTTAGCGACCGAATGCCCATTGCCTACACCCGGGCCATGATCGCTGCGGCACTGGACGGCGGGCTGGCGGGGGTACCGACGACGCCCGATCCTGTCTTCGGGGTGCACGTTCCGGAGCGGTGTCCGGGTGTCCCGTCCGAGATCTTGCAGCCGCGGAGCGCCTGGAAGGATCCCGAGGCCTATGACCAGCAGGCGCGCCGGCTGGCTGAGATGTTCCAGCGGAACTTCGAGCCGTTCGCGGGCCTTGTTTCGGCCGAGGTGCGCGAGGCCGGGCCGCGAGTCGGCTGATCGTCGGCTCCGGTTGAGTAGAATGGCGGGCGTGCCCACGCGGGCACGCCCGCGTTCGCTGCGGCGCGGGTTGGAGGCAATGCGCCGTCAACAGGCGTGAGAATCGGGTTGCGAGCGAGGATGCGGCGACTCTTCGTGATCGTGTTAGCCGTTCTGGTCTTGGTGGCCTGCGGTGGGGAGTCCACGACATCGACACCCACCCCGGAGCCCACGGCGACGCCGGTCGCCACAGCCGGAGCGGAGGAAGGATCTAACATGGATGCCAATGGACCAAAGCAGTGGTCGTCTCCACCGCCGATGCAGCTCAAGGAGGGCGTGGACTACCAGGCAACGCTGCACACGAGCAAGGGCGACATCGTCATCGACCTGTTTGAGCAGGAGACGCCCCAGACGGTCAACAGCTTCGTCTTCCTGGCCCGAGAGGGCTTCTACAACGGCGTGACCTTCCACCGGGTGATCGAGGGCTTCATGATTCAGACCGGTGATCCCACCGGCACCGGTGCCGGCGGACCCGGCTACGAGTTCGACGACGAGCCGTTCACCCGTGACTACACGCCGGGAACCGTGGCTATGGCCAATCACGGGCCCAACACCAACGGCAGCCAGTTCTTCATCGTCCAGGCCGACCTTCGCGGGCGCCTGCCCAAGGACTACACCATCTTCGGTGAGGTCACTCAGGGGATGGACGTTGTAGACGCGATCGCTGCCGTCGAGAAGACGTACAACCCGCGGATGGGCGAGCAGTCGGCTCCGGTCGAGCCGATCTACATCGAGTCGGTCGAAATCGTCGAGAAGTAGCGCCGGGTCGCGGGCGAGCCGGGTGGAGGGTGGCCAACGGTGACGATGGAGACGGGGCGCGGGCCGCATCTGCTGGTGGCCGCGATCTGCCAGCGAGCGCAGCAGGATCAATACGGTTCGTTCAGCCTGATCAACCTCCTGGAGCATCTGGTCGCCGGGTCGGACGACCCGAATGCACCGGAGCAGATGCCGCCATTCCGCCTCGACGCGAACCTGGTCGTGATGTTCGTCTCCGGGGATGCCGTCGGTGACCGGACGGTCACGGTCGTCGCGGAGCAGCCGAACGGCGAGCGGCTGCCGCCGGTCAGCCAGCGGATCACCCTGCGGGGTGGCGACCAGCGGGCGACCATCGTGTCGGATCTCTCGCTCGACATCGACCAAACCGGCGTCTACTGGTTTGAGGTGTACCTGGACGACGACTTGGTCACGCGCATCCCGCTACGCATCGGTTACGAGCGCGGGCCGCGTGAGCCCTGGATGGACCTCATCCGCTGACGCAACGCGTCGCGGCACCCGCCTTGCTGACGTTGGGGCATTCGTGCCCATATCCAATGTCCCAACGTCGCAGGAAGGGGTGCCCTCATGGACTACGACGTCTTTGAGCTGGGCGATTTCGTCCTGCAGTCCGGCATGCGAATCCCGGATGCACGCCTGGCCTACGTCACCCTCGGCACGCTCAACGCGGACAAGAGCAACGCGATTCTCTACCCCACCTGGTATTCCGGGCAGCACACGGACAACCTGTGGCTGATCGGCGAGGGGATGGCGCTCGACCCAACCCGCTACTTCATCATCATCCCCAACATGTTCGGCAACGGGCTGTCGTCGTCGCCGAGCAACACGCCCCCGCCGTACGACCGCGCGCGCTTCCCCAACGTCACGGTCTACGACAACGTCCTGGCGCAGCACCGTCTGGTCACTGAGCGGTTCGGTATCACCCGCCTGGCGCTCGTCACCGGCTGGTCGATGGGCGCGCAGCAGACGTTCCAATGGGCAGCGACCTTCCCCGACATGGTCGAGCGGATCGCTCCCTTCTGCGGCACGGCCAAGACCTGGCCGCACAACTACGTGTTCCTGGAAGCGGTCAAGGCAGCTATCCGCACCGACGCGGCGTGGAAGAACGGGTGGTACACGGAACAGCCCTGGAAGGGGCTGCGCGCGGTGGGGCGCGTGTATGCCGGCTGGGGCCTCTCCCAGATGTTCTACCGCGAGGAAACGTGGCGCGAGTTGGGCTACGCCTCGTTGGAGGACTTCCTGGTCGGCTTCTGGGAGGGCTTTTTCCTGCGGAAGGACGCGAACAACCTGCTGGCGATGGCCTGGACGTGGCAGCACGGCGATATCTCGGCGAACCCCACGTACAACGGCGACTTCGACCGCGCGCTCGGGTCGATCAAGGCGCGCGCGATGATTCTGCCGGGCGAGAAGGACCTCTACTTCACGCCGGAGGATGGCGAGTACGAGGCCAAGCGCATCCCGAACGCCGAGTTTCGACCGATCCGGTCGAACTATGGCCACTTCGCGGGCGGTGGGATCAACCCGGTCGACACGAAGTTCATCGATGACGCGATCAAGGAGTTGCTGGCGCAGTAGCGTGTCTCCCCCTCACCCCCTGACCCCCTCTCCCCTTGTGGGAGAGGGGGATTGGGCCGGGTCAGGCGCGTAACTCGTGGAGCGCGGCCATGACCCGGGTGATGTCCTCGTCGGTGGTGAAGTAAGCGCAGGAGACGCGCACGGCGCTGGGAACCTGCACGCGGCGCTGGATGATGCGGTATTCGTCCCACAGGCACCGGCTCAGCTCCTCGCCGGTCCAGCCGTCGTACGAGAAGGTCACCAGCCCGCTGCTCTGGTCCCACGACGTGGGCGTGTGGAGCGTGATGCCGGGCAGGGTGGCGAGTTGTTCCTTGAGCGCGGTGCTCGTCGCCGCGCAGTGGCGCTCGATGGCGCCCCAGCCCAGGTCCGCGAGGTAGTTGATGGCGTCGGGCAGGGCGGCGAACGTGTGCCAGTTCCGCGTGCCGTACTCGAAGCGACGCGCGGTGGGGGCGTAGTCCCAGGCTGCCTCGGCGGGGCGATCTCCGAGCGCGACGCGGTCGAAGTCCGGCTGGATTGAGCCGTCGCCGACCAGCATGGGCTCGACCTGGGCGATGAGCTCACGGCGCAGGTAGAGGAAGCCGGTTCCCTTCGGCCCGCCGAGCCACTTGTGGCCATTGCCGGTCAGGGCGTCGCAGCCGATCGCCTGCACATCGACCGGGAACTGCCCGAGCGACTGCGCGCCGTCGACGAGCGTCAGGATGCCGCGTTCCCGGCAGCGGCGGCAGATCTCCGCGACCGGCAGGCGGATGCCCGTCTCACAGGAGACGTGACTCACGACTACCAGGCGGGTGGCGGGAGTGAGCGCGCGCTCGAAGGCGGCGAGCGTCTCGTCCGGGTCAGCGGAGATCGGAAAGAGCCGCAGCCGCGCGCCGCCACGCCGCTCGGCCGCGGCCCACGGCAGCAGCACCGCCGGGTGCTCTTGGGTGGTGGTCAAGACGATGTCCTCCGGCGTGAGCCGGAGCCCCGCCGCCAGGATGGCGACCCCGTCCGTCGCGTTGCGCGTGAGCGCGATCTCGTCGGGATGGCGGGCGTTGATGAGGGCGGCGAACGCCGCACGGGCGCGCTCGTAGGCGTCGCGCGCTGCTTCCTGGGCCACATGGCCGCCTCGCTCGTACGCGGCCTGCGCGGCCAGGTGCCGCTCCAGCACCGGCTCCGGCATCAGGCCGACGGTGCCCGTATTGAGATAGGTCACCTCCCGCAGGATCGGCAGCGCCGCCCGCACGGCGGCGAGGTCGTAGGTCTGCTCGTTGCCCATCAGTTCGCCCCCGGTTGCATTCCCTCCGTCATCGCCGCGGCACGGTAGCACCGCGGTGCGACTGGGGTCAAGCGTCGGGGGGCTGCCGGAGACGATGTACCCGGGGCGGCTCGGCCAAACCGCCCCGGGTACCGGGTGGGGAGGAGGGATGGAAGAGGGAGGTTCCGGGCTATTCGAGTTCGCGGATGGTGTCGCAGATGCGGACGTACTCGTCGAGGAGCTGGACCCAGAAATCTTCCCAACGGGTGACGTCCTTGCCATCCTTCAGGGCCTGCTCGATCCGCTGGTAGCCATCCTCCAGCCGGAGCTGGAGCGCGCTGCGCCGCTGCTTCAGATCCTCGAGGTCCGTCACCGCGTCGCGGGCCGTCATGGCTGTCGAGGGTGCTGCTACCATGGTTCTGTGTTCCTCCCTGGCACAATCGACCGGTCAGGCGAGCGGGGCTTAGCCCGCCCGCCGCTGCTGGAAGCGCTCGATCAGGGCTGATGCATCGCGCCGGGACAGCCCGTCGACGCCGCTGCCGAAGGCTTCCATGGCCTCGGCTTCCAGTTCCTCCTCGCTCAGCCCCACCTCGCGGGCGATGGCGTGGAGGAACTTGATCTGCCGCGGTGTGGCCGGACTCGGCGTTGCCGCCTCGCCCCGCTGCTGACGGCGCTCGCGCGTCCGCTCCAGGTCGATGGGGGAGTCGACGATGCGGCTGGCGTCCGCGCCAAACTCAAAGTCCGGGCAGAACTGCGTGCCGTAGCCCAACGCCGCGAGCGCCCGGCCGAGCGCCTTCGTCTCCGCCTTCTCCAGGTAGTCACGGAAGTCGTCAGCGGCCTCGCTGCCCCACCCGGTGGCAGACCCACCGCCCGGGATCGTGACCCGAGCGCGGAAGACGGCCATGTCGCCCTCGTGGCTGACCAGCTCGGTCTCGATCTGCCCATCCGGGTGCTCGGTGCGGAACCAGACGAGGCGCCACTTCACCTCGAGGTAGTCCCCGCCGCCGACCTTGGTGATGTACTTGCTCGGGTCGAACGCGGTCTTCTCGGCCATTGCCATGTCCTCCAATGCGCGGCGGCCATTCCAGAACTTTTGTTCTAAGCCATGATACCGGGTCGGTGCCCGGATGTCAAGCAGCGGACGGGGCGAGCGTGTGCTATAATGCGTGCGCTACGGGTGGTGTACGGACACAGAAGGGGTGGGCCTGTGCGGCTGTCCTGCCAGCAAGAAGACCTCCAGCGCGCTCTCGGCTACGTCTCGCGCGCGGTCTCTCGCAAGTCGACGCTGCCGGTGCTTGGCAACGTGCTCCTCTCCGCCGAGGGAGGACGCCTGAAGCTCGCTGCCACGAACCTGGAGATCGCGATCACGGCATGGGCCGACGCCACAGTCGAGGAGGAGGGGACCATCACCGTCCGCTCCGATCTGCTGACCGAGTTCGTGGCCAGCCTCCCCAACGATTCGGTGTCAATCGAACTCGACCGCCGCACGCTGTCGGTCGCGGTTTCCTGCGCCCGCTCAAAGGCTCACATCAAGGGAATCGGCGCCGAGGACTTCCCGACCCTTGCGTCCATCGGTGATACCGAGCCCACCGCCCGTATTGATCCCGCGGAATTCCGCGAGGCGATCGGCCAGGTGGCCTTCGCCGCGGCCACCGACGACAGCCGACCCGTGCTGGCCGGCGTGCTCGCTGAGTTCGAGGGCGCGTCGCTCACCCTGGCCGCTGCCGACGGATTTCGACTCTCGGTCCGACGCTGTGACCTGGTCGAGCCGAGTCGAGAGTCGCTCTCGATTGTGGTGCCGGCGCGAGCGCTGCAGGAGCTTGCGCGCATCATCGGTGACCTGGAAGACCCGATCGACATGGCGGTCACGCCCAACCGAAGCCAGCTCCTGGTGCGGGCAGGCTCGATCGAGTTCCT
>Ga0207873_1002464_pt1 | contig 15124 bp, 16 predicted proteins | sample BGWIniCompost_FD_187373 | JGI IMG/M metagenome (GOLD analysis project Ga0207873, IMG submission 187373) | Cellulose adapted compost microbial communities from Newby Island Compost Facility, Milpitas, CA, USA - BGW Initial Compost (SPAdes)... ...
TAAAGAGCAATCAGTGCCGCGCGGCGGAGCTCCTCGGCATCAATCGCAACACGCTTCGCAAGAAGCTCAAGCAGTACAAGCTCAACTGAGCGGCGCCGCGGCACGCGCTGCCGCTCGCGAATTCATCATGACCGCAATCAGGCGCGCGCTCATCAGCGTATCGGATAAGACCGGAATCGTGGATTTCGCGCGCGCGCTCGCCGCGCGCGGCGTCGAGATTCTCTCGACCGGCGGCACCGCGCGCCTGCTTGCCGACGCCGATGTGCGCGTCGTCGAGATCGCGCAGCACACCGGCTTTCCCGAAATGCTCGACGGGCGTGTGAAGACGCTGCACCCGCGCGTGCACGCGGGCGTGCTCGCGCGCCGCGACGAGCCGGCGCATATGGCCGCGCTCGCGCAGCACGACATCCCGCCGATCGATCTCGTCGTCGTCAATCTCTATCCGTTCGAGCAGACGGTCGCACGCGCCGAGTGCACGCTCGCCGATGCCGTCGAGAACATCGACATCGGCGGGCCGACGCTGCTGCGCGCCGCAGCCAAGAATCATGCGGCGGTGACCGTGGTGGTCGAGAGCGCGGACTACGAGACCGTGCTCGCCGAGATGGATGCGAACGCGAACGCCGTGACCGCCGCGACGCGCTTTCGGCTCGCGGTCAAGGCGTTCGAGCACACTGCGCGCTACGACGGTGCGATCGCGAACTATCTCGGTGCGCTCGCGCCCGACGGCGCGCGCGCCGACTTCGCACGCACGCTCAACCTGCAGCTCCGCCTTGCGACGGTGCTGCGCTACGGCGAGAACCCGCACCAGCGCGCCGCGTTCTACGTCGAGCACGTCCCGCCCGCAGGAAGCATTGCGAGCGCTCGCCAGCTGCAGGGGAAGGAGCTTTCGTTCAACAACATTGCGGACGCCGATGCGGCGCTCGAGTGCGTGAAGGCGTTCGAGCGCCCGGCGTGCGTGATCGTCAAGCACGCCAACCCTTGCGGCGTCGCGGCCGCCGATTCGCTCGCGGCCGCATACGACGCGGCCTACGCGACGGATCCGACCTCCGCTTTCGGCGGCATTATCGCGTTCAACCGCCCGCTCGACGGCGTTACCGCGCGCGCGATCGTCGCGCGCCAGTTCGTCGAGGTGATCGTCGCGCCCGATGTCGACGATGAGGCGCGCAGCGTTCTCGCCGCGAAGTCAAACGTGCGCGTGCTCGTCTGCGGCGCATCGGCGGCACCGGCGGCGCCCGCCTGGGATCTCAAGCGCGTCGCGGGGGGCGTACTGCTCCAGGACGCGGACACCGCCCGCATCGCGCCGGAGCAACTCAAGGTGGTGACGCACCGGACGCCGAGCGACGCCGAGCTGCGCGACCTCCTCTTCGCGTGGCGCGTCGTCAAGTACGTGAAGTCGAACGCGATCGTCTACTGCCGCGACGAACGCACCATCGGCATCGGTGCCGGCCAGATGAGCCGCGTGGACAGCGCGCGGCTTGCGACGCTCAAGGCGCGTGACGCGGGGCTCGAGGTGCGCGGAAGCGTCATGGCGTCGGACGCGTTCTTCCCGTTCCGGGACGGCCTGGATCAGGCCGCGGCGGCCGGCGTGACGGCGGTGATCCAGCCGGGCGGCTCGATACGCGATCAGGAGGTGGTCGCGGCGGCCGACGAGCATGGGATCGCCATGGTATTCACGGGCGTGCGGCATTTTCGGCATTGACCTTCGCGGCGGCGGTGCGCACGCACGGACGTCGGCCGCAGATGCCCGCGCGCTTCGCCAATCGATGAGCGCTGCTTCTCGGCGCGTATCGCGGGATCGATCATGGGCATGAAGATTCTCATTGTCGGGAGCGGCGGACGCGAACACGCGCTCGCCTGGAAGGCCGCGCAGTCGTCGCGCACGAGCCGGGTGTACGTCGCGCCCGGCAATGCGGGCACGGCGCGCGAGCCGAAATGCGAGAACGTGCCGATCGCGACCGAGGACATCGACGGGCTGCTCCGCTTCGCGCACACCGAGAATATCGACCTCACCATCGTCGGTCCGGAGGCCCCGCTCGTTGCCGGCATCGTCGATCGGTTCGCCGCCGCCGGCCTGCGCTGCTTCGGCCCGACCCGGGCGTGCGCGCGGCTCGAGGGCTCGAAGGCCTACGCCAAGAGCTTTCTCGCGCGCCACCGGATCCCCACGGCGGCGTACCACGAAACCGACGACTACGAGGCGACTGCACGCCTCGCCGATACGCTGCGCTTTCCCGCGGTGCTCAAAGCCGACGGCTTGGCCGGGGGCAAGGGCGTCGTGATCGCCGGCACGCGCGAAGAGTTCCTCGAGGCGGCGCGGCGTCTGCAGCGCGAGCGCGTGCTGGGCGACGCCGGGCGGCGCCTGGTGATCGAAGATTTCCTCCCGGGCGAGGAAGTGAGCTTCATCGTGATGGTCGACGGCCGCACCGCGCTGCCGCTCGCGACCTCGCAGGACCACAAGCGCGTGTACGACGGCGACCAGGGACCGAACACCGGCGGCATGGGCGCCTATTCGCCCGCGCCGCTCGTCACCCCCGCGCTCGAGGAGCGCATCATGCGCGAGGTGATCGTGCCGACGGTGCGCGGCATGGCCGAGGAAGGCACCCCCTACACGGGCTTTCTCTATGCCGGCCTCATGATCGCGCCCGACGGCACGCCCAACGTGCTCGAGTTCAATTGCCGCTTCGGTGATCCCGAGACCCAGCCGGTGCTGATGCGGCTGCAGACGGATCTCGTCGAGCTCATCGAGATCGCGCTCGCCGGCGAGCTCGACCGCGCGGCGGCGCGCTGGGACGCGCGCGCCGCCCTCGGCGTCGTCATGGCGGCCGGCGGCTATCCCGGCGCCTTCGCCAAGGGCGACGTAATCCACGGCTTGCCGGTCGATGCGCCGGACGTCAAGGTGTTCCACGCCGGCACCGCGGAGCGCGACGGGCAGATCGTGACCAGCGGCGGGCGCGTGTTGTGCGTGACTGCGCTCGGCGCTACAGTGACCGCCGCACAGCAGCGCGCCTACGAGGCGGTGGGGCGCATCCACTGGCAGAACATGCACTACCGCCGCGATATCGGGTGGCGGGCGATAGCGCGCGAGAAGGCGTGAGGAGCCGGGTCGGCGGCGGCGCACGCGCGGCTCGAGTTCCTTCGCTTCGCTCCGACGGCGGCTGCTTCGAATCAATTCGGCCATGACCAAACCCTTCGTTGCGATTCTCATGGGGTCGGACTCCGACCTCGAGGCCATGCAGGTGGCGATCGAAACGCTCGACAAGCTCGGCGTCGCGCGCGAAGTGCGGGTACTCTCCGCGCACCGCACCCCGGACGCGACGCACGCGTTCGTGAAGGAAGCGGATGCGCGCGGCTGCGCGGTTTTCATCGCCGCCGCGGGCATGGCAGCGCATCTCGCCGGCACCGTGGCCGCGTTGACGTTGAAGCCGGTGATCGGCGTACCGCTCGACGCCGGGCCGCTCAAAGGACAGGACGCGCTGCTCTCGACCGTACAGATGCCGGGCGGCATCCCGGTCGCGTGCGTCGCCATCGGCAAAGCCGGCGCCAAGAACGCAGCCTACCTTGCCGCGCAGATTATGGCGCTATCGGATGCGGCGCTCGCCGAGCGGCTGCGCGCCGACCGGCAGGCGAACGCGGCGGAAGTGCGCGCCAAAGACAAGGCGGTGCAGGAGCGGTTCAAGCAATGACGCGCGCAGTATCGGGAGCGACCGCCGTGGGCGGCTCGGCGCGCGCTGCCGGGGCGCATGGACGCCGCTAGCAGTGCCCGGATCGCTCGAGCACGCCGCGCACGTACTCCGCTCGGGGGGCATCGTCGCCTACGCCACCGAGCACTGCTTCGGCCTCGGTTGCGACCCGCGCAACAAGGCCGCCGTGGAGCGACTGCTGCGCATAAAGGAGCGCCCGGCGCACAAAGGGTTGATCGTGCTCGCGGCCTCTATAGAGCAGTTGGCGCCCTACGTCGCGGAGGTGCCGCCGCATGTCGCGGCCACCTGGCCCGGTCCGCACACCTGGCTTCTCGAGCCTCGCCCCCACGTGCCGCGTTGGATCACCGGCGCCCACCCGCGAATCGCGGTGCGCGTGACGGCACATCGGCAGGCCGCCGCGCTGTGCCGCGAAGCCGGGATCGCGATCGTCTCCACGAGCGCCAATCGCGGCGGCGAAGAGCCCGCGCGCACTTTCCGCGACACGGTCCGCCGCTTCGGCCGCGCGGTGGATTACGTACTGCCTGGCCGGGTGGGACGGCTCGCCGCGCCGACACCCATCCGGGATGCGTCCACCGGCGCCGTGATCCGCCCATGACGCGCGCGTCGAAATTCACCTCGTCCTTCGTCGGAGCAGCGCTCCCATGACGATACGGTCCGACAGGCCCGATCTCGCCGCCATCGAACGCTATCTCCTCGAGCTTCAGGAGCGCATCTGTGCAGCGTTTGAGGCCGAAGACGGGCGCGCCCGCTTCCGCGAGGACCGCTGGGAGCGGCCGGGCGGCGGCGGCGGACGCACGCGGGTACTCGTCGACGGTGCGGTGTTCGAGCAGGCCGGGGTCAACTATTCGCATGTGCACGGTCCGGCGCTGCCGCCCGCGGCGACCGCGCGCCGACCCGAGCTCGCCGGCTGCGCCTTTCGCGCGCTCGGTGTTTCGCTGGTCGTGCATCCGCGCAATCCGCACGTGCCCACCTCGCACTGCAACGTGCGCTTCTTCATCGCGGAGCGCCCGGAGGCCGACGCCGTGTGGTGGTTCGGCGGCGGCTTCGACCTCACGCCGTACTACGGCTACGAGGAGGACTGCGTGCATTGGCATCGCGTGGCTAAGGCGGCGTGCGATCCGTTCGGCGCCGACTATTACGCCCGCTTCAAGCGCTGGTGCGATGAGTACTTCTATGTCAAACATCGTGGGGAGCCCCGTGGAATCGGGGGCCTGTTCTTCGACGATCTGAACGAAGGCGGCTTTGAGCATGGCTTCGGCTTCTTGCGCAGCGTCGGCGATCATTACCTCGACGCATACCTGCCGATCGTCGCCCGCCGCAAGCACACGCCCTACGGCGAACGCGAGCGCGCCTTTCAGCTCTACCGGCGCGGGCGCTACGTGGAATTCAATCTGGTGTACGACCGCGGCACGCTGTTCGGGCTGCAGTCCGGCGGGCGCACCGAATCCATCCTGATGTCGTTGCCGCCGCTCGCCGCGTGGCGCTACGACTGGCACCCGGAACCGGGCTCGCCGGAAGCGCGCCTTTACGATCATTTCCTGCAGCCGCGCGACTGGCTCGCGGAGTGAGCGCTCCGACCCCTGGGCGCAAAGAATTGTTGAAGGAACGGATCGAACCTGCGCAAGACCTTTGCGCCCACGGCGTCCTTTGCGGTAAAAGAGCAATGGTTTGCACGTAGATGCTCACATGACGACGCGGCTCCCCGAAAACGAAGAACCGACGCTGCGCGTGTCGCCCGCACCCGCGGATACGAACGCGACCGGCGACATCTTCGGCGGCTGGATCATGTCGCAGGTCGACATCGCCGGCGGCATCGTCGCCGCGCGGCGCGCACAGGGACGTGTGGCGACCGTCGCCGTCAACGCCTTCACGTTCAAGAAGCCGGTGTACGTGGCGGACGTCGTGAGCTTCTACGCCAAGCTCGTGCGCGTCGGCACCACTTCGCTCACGGTCGACGTCAAGGTGTACGCCGAGCGCAACTGGAATACGCCGAACCCCGGTGAGGTGGTGCTCGTCACGGAGGCGCAGCTCACTTACGTCGCGCTGGATGCAAACGGGCGCAAGCGTCCAGTGCCTCCCGAACCGGCGGCACCGACGGGCGCAGCCGGTTGAGCCCCGGGCGGCGTGCGCGTGGACACCGTGCGCCGGCGCCACTACGCTTTCCCGTAATGGTGACGCGTCCCAGCCGCCTCCTCCTGCCCGCGCTGCTCCTCGCGGCCGCCGCGGTGGCCGGCGCGGATGAGAAAGCGCCGACGCTCTTCACCGTGGTCGCGTCGACGCCCGGAGCTCCGGGCGCCGCGCCGGCGAAGCTCGAGATTCTCGACCAGTCGGGCGCCCAGACCGCGAAGACGGTTGTCGCCGCGCCGACGTGGATCATCAAGCCGCAACCGGTAAAGCGCGATTCGCGACCGCCCGAGCGCATCGTCGAGCTGTATACCGGCACGCCGGCCGCTCCGGCCCTGCTTTGCCGCGTCTGGCTGCGCTACTACGCGGGCGCTTCCGGCTGGGTGCCGCATTTCAGGCTCGAGGAGGAGCCGCTGGTCGCCCGCGTGCACGGGCGCTGGCAACCGCTCGAGCTGATCCGCGGCGCCGGCGGCGTGCTGGTGCTGCACGGCGGCACCCTCCCTAACGCCGAAGGCTACTACCCGAGGCTTGAGTTCGGCTCGAGCGTGGGTCCCGTCGCCATCGTCGCGTGGCAGGTACGCTGAGCGCGCGATCGCGCGTCAGCTCGACTTCTTCTGGCTCTCGAGGAACGGCGCGATCAAGTCCAGCGGCAGCGGGAACACGATGGTCGAGCTGCGCTCGCTCGCGATGCCGGCGAGCGTCGCTAGATAGCGCAGCTGCAGTGCCTGCGAGTTGCGGCTGATCTGCTCCGCCGCCTGCACCAGCTTCTCCGCCGCCTGCAGCTCGCCTTCCGCATGGATCACCTTGGCTCGGCGTTCGCGCTCCGCTTCCGCCTGTCGCGCGATCGCGCGCACCATCGTCGGATCGATGTCGACGTGCTTGATTTCGACTGCGGATACTTTGATGCCCCAGGCATCGGTGGCGACGTCGAGAATGTGCTGGATATCGGCGTTGAGCTTGTCGCGCTCACCGAGCATCTCGTCGAGGTCGTGCTTGCCGAGCACCGAACGCAGCGTCGTCTGCGCCAGCTGGCTGGTGGCGGCATAGTAGTCCTCGACCTGAATGATGGCGCGCTGCGGATCGATCACGCGGAAGTAGATTACGGCGTTCACCTTCACCGAGACGTTGTCGCGCGAGATGACGTCCTGCGGCGGCACGTCCATCACGACCGTGCGCAGGTCGACCTTCACCATCTGCTGAATGCCCGGGATGATGATCACCAGGCCCGGTCCCTTGACGCGCCAGAACCGGCCGAGCATGAACACGACGCCGCGCTCGTACTCGCGCAGCACGCGGATCGCCGAGAACAGGATCAGCGCGATGACCGCAATGATGAAGCCCGTAGAAGCGAATTCCATGTTAGCTGCCCTCTTGTTCGTATGGTTCGACCGTCAGCGTCAGCCCGTCCATCCCCACCACCCGTACTCTCTGTCCGGCGGCAAGCGGCGTGCGACTGCGCGCGCGCCAGATTTCGCCCATCACGCGCACCCAGCCCCTGTCGGCGAATGCCTCGGTTGCTTCGCCGATCGCGCCGAGCATCTGCTCGCGTCCGCTCACGACCGCGCGGCGGCGCGCCCGCAGCGCCAGGGTGACGATGCCGAAGAGAATCGCGCTGCTCACCAGGGCGACCGCGACGATGAGCTGTAGTGCGACATCGTAGCCCGGGACTTCGGTGTCGAGCAGGATGATCGAGCCGACCACGAACGCGATTACGCCCCCGATACCGAGCGCGCCGAAGCTCGGCATGAACACTTCCGCGACAATGAACGCCATGCCGAGCAGAATCAAACCGAGCCCCGCGTAGTTCACGGGGAGCACTTGAAACGCGTAGAGCGCGAGTAGCAGGCAGATGCCGCCGACAACGCCGGGAATGACGTAGCCCGGGTTCCACAGCTCGAAGAAGATCCCGTAGATACCGAGCATCATGAGGATGTAGGCGACGTTCGGATCGGTGATGACCGCGAGCAGCTTGTTGCGCCAGTCGGGCTGGACCTGCTCGATCGTCGCGCCGGCGAGTGCGAGCTTGAGCGGCTTGCCCTGGACCTCGACTTTGCGGCCGTCGATCTTGCGCAGCAGCTCCGGAATATCGGTCGCCACCACGTCGATGACGTTTTGCTTGAGCGCTTCGTGCGCGTGCAACGATGCCGCCTCGCGCACCGCCTTCTCGGCCCAGTCGGCGTTGCGGCCGCGCATCTGCGCGAGACCGCGGATGTAGGCGACCGCGTCGTTCACCACCTTGCGCGTCATGGCGTCGCCGCCTGCGGGCGCGCGCTCTTCGCCACGCGTGCCCTTGCCGTCTGCCGGCTTATCCTTGCCTTTCTCTTTGGGCGGCTCTTCCTGCGGGGGCTCGCCACCGCCCGGCGGCGCGCCGCCGATCTGCACCGGCGTCGCCGCGCCGAGATTCGTTCCCGGCGCCATGGCCGCAATGTGGCTGGCGTAGAGGATATAGGTGCCGGCACTCGCTGCACGCGCACCGGAGGGGCCCACATAGGTCGCCACCGGCACCGGTGAGGCGATGATCTCCTTGATGATCTCGCGCATCGAGGCATCGAGCCCGCCCGGCGTATCCATGTGCAGGACGACGAGCTTTGCGTTGGCCGCCGCGGCGCGGCGCAGTCCCCGATGCACGTAGTCGGCGGTGGCGGGCCCGATGGCGCCTCGAATCTCGAGTACGAAAACGCCCCCGGGCGCGCTGGACGGCGCGGCGGAGGGAGCCCCCGCCTGGGCCAGTACGAAGAGCGGCCAGGCGAGCAACACGCCCCAGAAAAGCATCCGCGCGGTGCGCAACGCCCAGGACACGGAGCGATTCGGATTCGCCGGGTTCACGCAGCCACCTTACCAGAGAACGTCAATCAGCGAGAACCAGCGCGAGCCGATGGAGCCGATATCAGCGGCGCGCGAGGTACTGCAGCAGGAAATCGAGGACCTCGAAGCGGTTGTAGGCTTCCTGCAGGCTGCGGCCCCACACGGTCGGGCCGTGGTCGCGCACCAGAAGCGCTGTGACGGCAGGCGGCCCCTTGGCGAAGCGAGCACGGATTTCGCGTGCAATGCGGCCGACGTCGGCGTGGTTCGGAAAGAGCGGCAGCTCGACCCGAGGGCGCTCCCCGGGCACGCCGAAGCCCTTGAGCATTTCCAGGGCCGGAAGCCGCACACTCTTCGCGGCCGCCGGCAGCCGGGCGGTAGCGAGACAGGCCGCGACGCTGTGCCCGTGCAGGCAGGCGCGCGCCTCCGGGAACAAGGCGTAAAGGGCGGCGTGTATCGACGTCTCGGCGGACGGGACTTGCGCGGCGCGCCCGCGCTCCGCGATTGCGCCGTCGGCGACACGCACCAGCAGGAAGTCCGTTTCCTCCAGCCGACCCTTCGGCAGCCCGCTCGCCGTGATCCAGAAGTGCTCGGCGTCGGCGCGCGCCGAAAGATTGCCGGCCGTGCCGGCCATCCAGCCGCGCGCATGGAAGTCGCGCGCGATCTCGACAAGCGCCGCGCGCGGGGAAAGATCGTCGAGCGATCGGGCCACTAACGAAAGAGCACCGAAGCCGAATGCGGCGCGTGAACGAGGAACGTGCTCGCGGTCATGCATCCGCTCCCGGCAGGAGCGGCGCCGTTACGCGAACGCCGCCATCTCGCGGCCGGTATACACCGGCGCCCAGCCGGAGGTATCGATAAAGTAGCGCACCGCCTTAATGCGCTTCGAGTCGCGCATCTCGAACCAGTGCTCGGTATTGGCCGGCACGTTGATGTAGTCGCCGGCGGACACTTCGAGCAGAAACTGCCCGCCGTCCGGCTCCACGAACCCGAAGTAGCCGCGCCCGGCGAGGACGTAGCGCACCTCGTCGTCGGTGTGGTAGTGAATCTTCTCGAACTTGGCGAGCATCTCCCGCAGGTTGGGAATCGCCTCGTGGATCACGACCATGTCGCGCGTCGTGTAGCCCTTCTCGCGCTTGAGCTCTTCGAAACGCTCCTCGACCAGCCCGAGCAGCTCCTCCTTCTCCGCATCGGTCAGGCTTGGCTTTTCGAGCAGCTCGCCCGCGCGCGGCGTCGCCGGGGCGCTCCAGGCATTGAGCGCGATCCCGAGCTTGGCCAGGCGGCTACGGATCGTTTCGAAATCGGTGATCTCTTTACCTTCGGGCGTGATGATTCGTGCCATACCCCGTCCTCCTCTCGCTCTGCGCTGAACGGACTCAACCGACCGCCGGTGTCTCGAAGCCGCGGCGCCGCAGAAGCCGCGTGCGCGGCGTTTCGCGGGGCGCCGCGGACCGCGCCGCCGGCTCCGGCGCCGGCTTAGCCGCGGGCGCCGCCGCCTCGGCGCGCTCGCGCCGGCCGTCGTCGCGACTGCGCTCGCGCCCGCGACGTTCGCGTCCATGTCCGTGCTCGCGCGCCTCGCTGCGGGAGCCGGGCGGCGTAAGCGACGGAAGGCTTTCCGGGTCGAAACGCACCACCGGTATCTTGTGGCCGATATAGGCCTCGATGTCGGGGAGCGAAAACACGTAACGCTCGCATGCGAAGCTCACCGCATCGCCGCTCTTGCCGGCGCGCGCCGTGCGCCCGATGCGATGAACATAGTCTTCGGGATTCTGGGGCAGGTCGAAATTGAATACGTGCGACACGTCGGGAATGTGCAGGCCGCGCGCCGCGACGTCGGTCGCCACCAGGATCGGCAGCCGTCCTTCGCTGAAGTCGGCGAGGAGCCGCAGGCGCGTCTTCTGCGGGACGTCGCCCGAAAGGATACCGGCGCGAAAGCCGTTCGCCTGCAGCCAGGCGACGAGCCGCTCGCCCATGTCCTTGGTGTTGACGAACACGAGGCTGCGCGCCGGGTCGCGGTTGCGCAGCAGCCAAACGAGCAGCGGAATCTTTTCTTCGTTCGCCGTGTGATAGAGCACCTGCTCGACCTTGTCGGCGGTGCGCTTGTCGGCGTCCACGCGCACGAACTCGGGATTGTTCATGTGCTCGTACGCGAGCTCCGTGACGCGGTAGGAGAGCGTCGCCGAGAACAGCATGTTGAGCCGCTGCGTGGGCGGCGGCATGCGGCGCAAGAGGAAGCGGATGTCCCGGATGAACCCGAGGTCGAACATGCGGTCGGCCTCGTCGAGAACCATCACCTGAATCGCTTTCAGGTCGAATACGTGCTGCTTGAAGTAGTCGATGATGCGCCCCGGAGTACCGATCAGCACGTCGACGCCCGCCTCGAGCTCGCGGCGCTGGCTCTCGTACCCGGTACCGCCGAAGACGACCACCAGGCGAAAGCCGGTGGCGGCGCCGAGCACCTGCGCATCCTTGTGGATCTGAACCGCGAGCTCGCGGGTCGGCGCGAGGATGATGGCGCGCGGCTGCGTCGGCCGACGATCGGGCACGGCCGTGTGCTTCAGCAGGTGGCTGAACGTGGCAAGCAGGAAGGCCGCCGTTTTGCCGGTACCCGTCTGCGCCTGGCCGGCAACGTCGCGGCCGGCGAGCGCGATCGGCAGCGCCTGTGCCTGGATCGGCGTGCAATACGTGAAGCCTGCGGCTTGGGTGCCTTGCAGCAGCGCCGGCGGGAGGTCGAGCCGGCTGAACGGCAGGTCGGTCAGGTGGTGGTGTTCGCTCATTCCTCTTTACACGTCAAGAATAACAGTACCCGCGAGGCATTGATAGCGTGCGGGACGGGCCTGCGGCCCTTGCATTGGACAGACCAATTGGCTTCAAATATCTCCGCAACCCCGTATCCCCCGCCCTACCCCTTCCCGCGGTCAGGCCGGATTCAGATGGAGACAGCTTCGAACATGAGCGCAGGCATTATCAGCGTTACCGACGACAGCTTCGAGCGCGACGTGCTGAAGAGCACCGAGCCCGTGCTGGTCGACTACTGGGCCGAGTGGTGCGGTCCCTGCAAGATGATCGCTCCGGTGCTCGAAGAGATCGCGCGCGAGTACAGCGGACGCCTCAAGGTCGCCAAGCTCAACATCGACGAGAATCCGATGACGCCGCCCAAGTACGGCATCCGCGGTATCCCGACGCTGATGCTGTTCAAGAACGGCACCGTGGAAGCGACCAAGGTGGGGGCGGTGTCGAAGTCGCAGCTCTCCGCCTTCCTCGACGGACACTTGTGAGCCGGGGGTTGTTCGACTGGACGAGCCGCGAATCCGGTGTTAACGTGTATCAGTAGGTGAGCGCGAGCTTCCCTAAACAAATCCTACTCCCTTTTTTCTGTTAACCCTTACCCGTTTCCTACCCCCCGAAGCCAGCGGCGGGTGATCCAGGTCCCGTGGACCTGCAAGCGGTGGACGCAATGACCCCAACCGTGATGAACCTTTCCGAACTCAAAAAGAAGCCAGCAACCGAACTCGCCGAAATGGCGAGCGCCCTCGATCTCGAAGGCGGCAGCCGACTGCGCAAGCAGGATCTGATCTTCGCGATCCTCAAAGCCCAGGCAAAGAAGGGCGAGGACATCATCGGCGAAGGCGTCGTCGAGATACTGCAGGACGGCTTCGGCTTCCTGCGATCGGCCGACAGCTCCTACCTCGCCGGTCCCGACGACATCTACGTCTCGCCCTCGCAGATCCGCCGCTTCAATCTTCGCACCGGAGACACCGTCAGGGGGAACATCCGGCCGCCGAAGGAATCCGAGCGCTACTTCGCGCTGCTCAAGGTCGAGGAGATCAACTTTCAGCCGCCCGAGGAAGCGAAGAACAAGGTTCTGTTCGAGAACCTGACCCCGCTGCACCCGCAGGAGCGGATCAAACTCGAGCGCGACAACGCCTCGAGCGAGAACCTGACCTCGCGCGTGATCGACTTGATAGCGCCGATCGGCAAGGGCCAGCGCGGCCTCATCGTCTCGCCGCCCAAGGCGGGCAAGACGGTGATGCTGCAAAACATTGCGCACTCGATCACCGCCAACCACCCCGAGTGCATGCTGATCGTGCTGTTGATCGACGAGCGCCCGGAGGAAGTGACCGAGATGCAGCGCTCGGTGCGCGGCGAGGTCATCGCTTCGACGTTCGACGAGCCGGCGGCGCGCCACGTACAGGTGGCGGAGATGGTGATCGAGAAGGCGAAGCGTCTGGTCGAGCACAAGCGCGACGTCGTGATCCTGCTCGACTCCATCACGCGCCTCGCGCGCGCCTACAACACCGTGGTTCCGGCGTCGGGCAAGGTACTCACGGGCGGCGTCGACGCGAACGCGCTGCAGCGGCCGAAGCGCTTCTTCGGCGCCGCGCGCAACATCGAAGAGGGCGGCAGCCTCACGATCATCGCGACCGCGCTGATCGACACCGGCTCGAAGATGGACGACGTCATCTACGAGGAGTTCAAGGGCACCGGCAACATGGAGATTCACCTCGACCGCCGGTTATCCGAGAAGCGGGTCTACCCCGCGATCAACATCAATCGTTCCGGGACCCGGCGCGAAGAGCTGCTGCTGCCGCCGGATGAGCTGCAGAAGATCTGGATCCTGCGCAAGCTCCTGCATCAAATGGACGAACTCGAGGCGTCGGAGTTCCTGCTCGATAAGCTCCGTTCCACCAAGAACAACGCGGAGTTCTTCGATTCCATGAAGCGCTGAGCGGCGCTTCTCCCGGCGGCGCACGGCGCCGCCTGGTTCGCACTTCCGCTCGCGGAGCCGGTCGTAGGCTGTAGTCGAACCAGCCGGTTCCCATGACCTCGCGATCGCTCCTCGCATTACTGGCAATTTTCGGCACGAGCGCTGCCGCGCTCGGCCAGACGCCGTCGGTGCTCGTCTCGGTTTACGGAGCCCGCGACGAAGGAAACACCGTTTATCACTACGCGGTTAAGAACGCCGGTGCAGGCGAAATCCTGCGGCTCTCTCTCGGCTGCACGCACCCCTCACCGGCGGACGCCGGCATCCCGGGGCTCCTTGAGACACTGCCGACTGGTGCCGTTGCGGCGCGAGCCGACACGTTCGGCACATGGTACGAGGTTCCGGCAACAGCCGTCGCACGGCCGACGGGCTGGCGGGTCCGGCTTCTACGCCCGCAAGACGCCCGCGGGCATTGCATCGAGTGGTGGGCGCCGGGGCCCGGGCAGGGAATTCCCGCCGGCACGACGGCGAGCGGCTTTGCGGTGTCCGTCGCCGGAGCTGACGAGAGCTACCTCTGGAGCCGATTCGCCGTTTCGACCGACGCCGGGACGGTCGAGGGCGTGCTCGCACGCGCCGACGTGGTACCGCCCAGAATCTCGATCTCCGGGCGCATCGAGCCGGACTCGTCGGGCGCCCGAGCCACGGTACGGCTAAAACCGGTTGCGACCGACGACCGGGATCCCCAGCCCCAGGTGATCCTCGAATCGCTCGCGCGAGCCGCGGACGGGACACCGGGCTATGTCGTCCGCTACACGGCGATCGACGCTTCGGGGAACCGCGCCTCCGCGGAGCTCAAGCTCGAGCTGCCCCGCACCGCCCCCGCAGGTGCCCCGGCGCGCTTGCTGCCGCTGGCGTCTTTGCCCTAGACTACGCGGCCCTTGAAATCGCCGCCCGGCCGGCGGCGCTATCGCAGAGGTCGTTTTCCATGAAGGCCGGAATCCACCCCGAGTACAAAGAAATCACCGTCACGTGCGCGTGCGGCAACAGCTTCAAGACCCGCTCCACCGCGGGACGCGATCTTCACGTCGAAGTCTGCGCGCAGTGCCACCCGTTCTACACGGGCAAGCAGAAAATCGTCGACACCGAAGGCCGCGTCGAGAAGTTCCGCCAGAAGTACGCGCGCAAGAAGGCTTCCTAAGCGCGTATTCCCTCCCCGCGCCGCGTGGCGCTGCGCTCCCGGCAATGGCACGTGCTTTCGCGAAGCGCGCCACCCCGGATGCCGCGATACCATCCCTTTTGCCTCGCGGCGGCCGTACTCGCGGCGACACTCGCGCTCCACGCCTCGGCCTACGGCGAGGAAGCGCGCGTCGCGCGCGTGCTCGATGGCGACAGCCTGCGGCTCGCCGACGGCCGCGAGGTGCGGCTCATCGGGATCAATACTCCTGAATTCGGCAAGGAAGGCGCGCCCGATCAGCCGCTCGCCGCGGCCGCACGCGAGCGCGCCCGCGCGCTCGTCGAGGACCGTACGGTGCGGCTTAGTTTCGATCGCGAACGCTTTGACCGCTACGGCCGCACCCTCGCCTACGTAATGCTTCCGGACGGCCGCGACTTACAGCGGATCCTCCTGGAAGAGGGGCTCGCCTGGTTCGTGGCCGTGCCGCCGAACGTTGCGCGACTCGAAGAGTACCGTGCGGCGGAAGCAGTGGCGCGCCGGCAGCGCCGCGGCATTTGGGGGCTTTCGGTGTACGAACCCGTTTCGGCGGAACGGCTGGCGTCGGATCACCCGGGCGGTTTC
>Ga0207873_1002466_pt1 | contig 15117 bp, 12 predicted proteins | sample BGWIniCompost_FD_187373 | JGI IMG/M metagenome (GOLD analysis project Ga0207873, IMG submission 187373) | Cellulose adapted compost microbial communities from Newby Island Compost Facility, Milpitas, CA, USA - BGW Initial Compost (SPAdes)... ...
GCGTTCCCCTCGATTACGTTGCCGTGAGCCTCGACCCCGTCGAACAATTTCCATCAATGTGCTTGCAAACTTTTTGCTCATGCTCGACATTTAGCTAACACTGCGAGCCAAGAGAAATGGATGTTCCGAACCAAAAAATCAATCGGAGGGAGTTCGTCACCATCGCCGGAACATTCATGGCCCTTGGCGCCAGCGGATTCAGTTCAGACCGTGGGGAAAATCACGTGAAGCCCTTGTCCAAAATCAAAATCAGGAACGTCGACTCAAACTTCGAGCGAGAACCCCTTTATCCCTTCCGCTTTAAGGGAAGTTTTGTGTCTGAGTTATGGCAAACAGTGTCCTACATCGAAAGTGAGTCAGGCATCAGCAAAATCGGATTGGGTACGCAGAGCGTGTTGTGGTCTGATGCCAAAGTCTTTGCGGATCATTCGGTGAACGGCGGCAACGCGTTGATGTTTGCAACAACAGAAAGAGCGCTGCAAATGATAAAGGGCAACTCATTTACTGATCCCATCCAATTACTCGACGACATACTGCCGGAAGTGTACGAATACGCAAAAGGCATCACCAATAACCCAAACCTTAGAAAAACATTTGCCCTGAACGCACTCGTGTGTGTCGATAACGCGGTGTGGTTGCTTTATGCTGCGGAAAACGGGATGAAGAGCTTTGATGAAATGATCCCAGTCCCTTACCGGGCGGGTCTACCCTGGCGTCATGAAAAGATCGCCAGCATTCCGGCCTTCAGTGTAGGAACAGATGTAGCAAAGATTAAGTCCGCGGCAGATGAAGGATACTTCATCATGAAGCTAAAGCTGGGTTCATCCGGAACGCAGAAAGAAATGCTGGAGAAGGATAAGGAGTTTTTGTCAGCCGTTCATAAAGTCCTTGGAAATTACAAAACGCCATACACCAGAGATGGAAGAATTCCATACTACCTGGATCCCAATGGACGGTATGAACAAAAGGATACTTTCCTACGCCTTCTCGATCACGCAAGAAAGATAGGTGCCTTTGACCAGATCGCCGTTGTAGAGGAACCCTTTGAAGAAAACAATGAAGTTTATGTTGGCGACATGGGCGTAATCATTGGAGCCGATGAAAGCGCGCATACCGTAGAAGATGCAGCAAAACGGATTGAGCAAGGTTACGGAGCGATCGTTCTGAAGGGAATAGCAAAAACACTCAGCATGACCCTGAAGATCGCGAAGCTCGCCGCTGAGAAGAAAGTCCCTTGTTTCTGCGCCGATCTCACCGTGAATCCTATCCTTGTCGACTGGAACAAATGCGTTGCAGCTCGTCTTGCACCTTTTCCAAATATGGGCGTCGGCTTACAGGAAACTAACGGTCACCAGTATTACAAAAACTGGGAGAAAATGATGTCATATCATCCCAAGGCCGGAGCTACCTGGACACAAACACAGAAAGGGGTATACCTTACGGATAAATCCTTTTATGATCAAAGCGGCGGAATATTTGAGCCGTCAGCCCACTACGTCGAAATGTTCAAGGATACGCTCTAATACATATCATCCACAATACACATGCCCACCGAGACAGTCAGCCAGACCGTGACGCAGAAAGCGCAAGTGCAAAAAGTGCAGACCGAGCAGTACAAGGTAGTTGCTACCGGGTTTCTCAGCTTGTTTTCACTGGTTGGGATTATGTTCTATGGTCTGCCTTTCTTCTTCGATTTTTGGGTGACGGAATTTGAATGGTCGCGCGCGACTGTCACATCGGGTAACCTCATTGGGAAGGTGCTCGTTGGTCCACTGTTTGGTTTTGCAGCGGGCTGGATCGTCGATCGTTTTGGACCGCGACGGTTGATGCTGTCCGGAATTATGATGGCCGGGCTAGCCGTGATGGGCCTTAGTGTGATGAATTCCCTTTGGCACTTCTATGCGTTCTACTTGCTCATGGCAATGGGATATTTGTGCGGCGGTCCCTTACCGAACCAAGTGCTTACCTCACGGTGGTTCGACAAATCCCGGGGCAAGATGATGGGAATCGCTTACCTCGGGATCGGCGTAGGTGGAATGCTGGTACCCCAGGCAGCAAAGTGGTTGAATACGCAGATGGATTGGCGATCGTCGTTATTCGTACTGGGACTGGCGATGCTCGTTATTTCCCTTCCATTCGCGTGGTTTGTCAAAGAAAACCCACCGGATAAAACGACAGGAACGCCGAGTTCGCAGCCCAAGGTCCCCTTCAGGCCTATACTGAAAAAGAAAGCCTTTTACCTGTTGGCGCTCGGGAGCGCGTGTTCCATTGGCGCTGTCGCGGGTGTAAGCCAGAATCTGAAGTTGTTCTTTAGTCTTGATCTCGAATACACGCAAGGTCAGGCGGCCAATGTATTCTCCATGGTGCTTGGGGCTAGTATTATCGGACGTCTGCTAATGGGATGGCTCGCGGACATTTACCCCAAGAAGTACGTGATGATGCTCATCTACTCCCTTGTCACTATCTCCATACTCCTGTTACACTACGCTTCCGCTCCTGGTGTCATCTATGCTTTCGCATTCATATTTGGGATTGGTCTGGGAGGAGATTATATGATCATTCCGTTGATGGCGGCTGAGTTGTTTGGTTTGAAGGTAATGGGTCGTGTTATGGGTTTAGTATTGATGATCGATGGAATAGGCGAAGCGCTGGGTCCAATATTGGCGGGTTGGCTTCGCGATCAGACAGGGAGTTATTCGTTGGGATTCACGTCGTTGATCATCTTATCCGTGGTCGGTACAATCGCAATTGCTTTGCTACCCCGGAAGAGACTTGAAGAAGTGAAGAGTTGAGACACATGGTGCGCAGGAAGGTCGCCCGCAAAGAGAAATCCATGCGAAACCAATCACCAGAAACTTTTGTTACTTGCTCACCGTAGAACAAAAGGACTCCCGAATGAAGGTACACGATATCAAACCGGCTCCCCTTCTAGACCCCTTCATTTCGGGCTACAAGATTATTGAAACCGACGCGGAGCGCATCAACCGGATCTTGCCAAGCACTTCAATTGCGATGGCAGTCCGTCTCCGCGGAAAAAATATACTGATAGACAATGGAAGAACGCGGGCACTGCCGCAGATCGTAATTTCAGGATTACAAAAATCACCGCGCCACATTGGCTACGGAGATGACACCCGAACATTGATTGTCCAGTTTAAACCGGGCGGCGCGTCTGCATTTTTCAGGGAACCGCTTCATAAGTTGTTTGGTGAAACTACTTCCCTCGATGATTTGATCGCCCCGGCGGAAGTCAGCACAATCAACGACAGAATTTCTTCCGCCGAAAGTGACCCACAAAGGATTTCCATCGTTGAAGAGTTCCTTACCAGCCTGTGCCATAAGGGCGAGACAGACAAGCTCATCTCCACTGCCATTCTGCAGATCAACCACGCCGGTGGATTTATCAGAATTAAGGATCTCCGCGACCAGCTCCACATTAGCAAGGATGCATTCGAAAAGAGGTTTCGGAAGATTGTGGGCACGTCGCCCAAGCAATACGCGTCGCTTGTCAGAATGTCAACGATTGTTGGCCATGGTCGTGGACGTGACCAGCTCCTTGACGCTGCCTTTAATGCCGGATTCTTCGATGAGTCCCATTTCATAAAAGCATTCAAACAGTTTACTGGTCAAAGCCCCACAGATTTTTCCAAATCAGGTCCAGCCTGGTAAGCCCCTTATGTTCCCTGCGTGATCTGCCTATGCGACCGGTGTGGTTCAAACATGAGGGTTAACATCAATGCTTTTTTACAATCATTCCTTCGGCTGTTCACGCAACTTTGAGTTATCAACTCAGTTGTATGAAATCTCTACTCAAAGCCACTGTCATTTTTGCAGCCGTGAGCATACCAACATGCTCATTTGGGCAACTGGCATCAGATTACGCAGACAAAAACACAACAACCATGGAGGCCATCATCAAGACCAATAAGGAAGTCGTAATTGACCTTTACGAAGTCATTCTAAATCAAAGAAAATTCGACCTGTTGAACGATGTCATCTCTGAAGATTACACAAACGTTCAGGGCGAACGTGGCGCTGCTGCTTTTGGCAAAGTGGTCCGAAGCATTGTCAAGGCATTTCCCGATGCCCAATGGACGCTTGGACCCGTTGTTGCCGAGGGAAACTCGGTCGTTGTTAAACACACGTTGACCGGAACGCATCAAGACACTTTTCAGGATATTCCACCCACCGGTAAGAGTTTTTCTAACGACGGCTGGGCATTGTACGAGTTCTCCGGCGGGAAGATCATTCGGTCGCAACTCCTGACAGACAGACTTAGTTTTCTCCAACAGATCGGGGTATTGCCGCAAGATCCCCTTATTCATGCGCGACGACTGGATTCCTTTGTGTATTTCGTCGATAAGTTCGTGGTGCCAACGAAAGCTATTGAGATCTTTACCGAGCGCATGAACTACAACAGATCCTTTATCAAATCGCTGCCAGGGTTTATCAGAGATGAAGTGATCGCGACCGAGCTTGGAAACGGCGATTTGAATTTAATGACGATCGCCGTTTGGGAAAGCGAGGCTCACCTGGAGGAGGCGAGGAAGCGCGTGCAGGAAGAGTACAGAAAGATAAATTTTGATCCTGCGGATTTTACAAAAGCCCATGGAATAACCATGGAGCGGCAAGTATACCACCCTCTTGGAATGCGATAACATCCGTCGTTAAATAAGGAAATCACCGTTCGTAAACCAGATCGGTGATTTCCGCTTCTTCACTGCTGACGTAATTAATGACGAGCTTATTATTGGTAACCTCCTTGACCGTGAGGTCGACCGACTCATCAAGGATCATCTTAGAACTTTCAATCCGATGGCTGCCACTAAACACGTCGTCACCCTACAACTCAACATATGTCCCGTTTGCATTCAATTGCGGGAAATAAGTACTGGCTTCGCTGGGATCAACAAGTTCCTCACTGTACTCCCAGATACTTCCATGCTGGTAGGGTTTTGATGATGTACGGCTTGGCAGGAATGACACTATCTCCAAAAAGACTGAGATTGTCCACATGGCGCAATATCCATTTCCGGATATTTTTCCGCGCAACTCCCTGAAAGAAGGTATTGTGCGGCCTTAGTACATTCTCTAAGTTCGTTACACACCAACCCCCAACCCTTGCGGACCCTCATAGGCATCCTCTGTCTTGCCCAGAGTGAATCGGAAACTCCGACAAGCGGCTCCAACGATTTGCTGGACGGCATTATTTACGGCACTATCGTTCTTTTTATCCTCAGTGTCATAACGGAAAAATTCACACAGCTCGCAAGAATGTATCCTTCGCGATTCCGCATCGCGGGTATTGTAGTCTGCACCCTGGTGTTAATTCCGATAGGCGCCGGACTGTCAGCAGGCTGGTGGGCACCGGAAGGTTACTTGAATGGCAACACTAAGGCAAGTTATGTATTAGGTATTGTCTTGCTTCTGCTCTCCGACCTATTCTGCCTGATAATGCTTATTGCTAACACCGATGTTATACAAAGACGATTTGCCAGGGCCTTCTCCAGCCTCAGCGTGTTGAATAATGTCCGCAAAAGCGATGCAGGGGATTTGATTGTTGAGGACAAGACCACAGTTGAAAGGGAAGTAACCATACTCAGCTTCATCATAGGCTTCATTGTGGCTTATTCCTTCAACGCACACCTGTTTGGTCTTTTGGACACCAAGCCTCATTTAGGCTGGGGCGATGGTAAGCCCTTATTCGTAGAAACCGTAAAGTTTCCGCTACCAAACCCGGAACTTTTTTCCTTCGACGCGATGAAAGCGGTCGGCTTTGTTCTCACGGCCTTTTTCCTGGCATTCGGTTCGAAGTTCTTTCACGACTTGCTGGATACGTTGCTGCAGGTAAAAGAATACAAAAGAAAAATGAACGACAGGGAAACGTATCAAGTCAGCAATATCAAGCAGTTCGACGAATACTTTTATACGGACTATCTTCAACTGGCAAAAATTTGTCTGGAACAAAACAAGGCTACGGTCGCGGCATTGCCAAATCTGGGGGCATACTTCGTCGGGGTTTCATCCGATCCTCTTAACCGACGGCCTGTGATCATACTTCATTCCACCCTTCAAAACAACGCGGGATATCCCCCCTCGTTTCAAGGCCGCCTGGACTCAGGCAAAATCTATAACGTGAAGACTGAAGTTGTATATGGATTTACGGAACCCGAAATTCACCTTGACCCCGGAGATAGCATCAGCCACAAGGACTTTTCGCATACGCCCGGGACAATTTGCTGTTGCGTAAAAGACAACCAAAGAACCTACTTGCTTACCTGCGCACACGTAATGACGGGAGGCGCCCCCGTTGTCACTGTTACAACCACGAACGGTTGGGTTAATCTCAAAACACCAGATGACACGAAAAGCGCTGACACCAAATTTGCGCCTATAGGCACTCTGGCCTTTGCCCTAATCGATAATGAGTTAGACGCGGCGCTCTCTGAAACAACAGAAGTCATTCGGCCTGTTGTGAACATAAATGTGCCCCCTGCGGATTACACTGACGCACTAAACGGAGCCGAAGTGCGCATAGAGGGAAAATTGAATAAAACCCAAGCCTTCGTTCAAGGTTACTCTCAGGAACCTATCAAATTCAGGTACAGCGGTGGCAGCCACAAGCTCGGCGGACTGATACTTATCTCCAACAACAACATTGGCACGCCCGTAACAGCGACACAAAAAGGCGACTCCGGCGCCATGGTGTACCTGGTAAAAGACAGAGTCGCGCTCGGAATGGTGATTGGCGGCAATAGCCAATATACGTACGTAATCCCGCTATCCAGGATTCTTCTCAGAACAAAAACCCAACTAACCTGATATTTCCAATGCACCCAAAAAGACCCTACCCAATAATTTCCCTATTACTCGTCGTATGTATCATCAATACAGCATCAGGGCAAAATGCGTCAAACAAACCTCCGAGGAGTCCTTTTACTGATTGGAAAGAAATGACATCGGATCCTGGTCAACAAGCGGCGATCCTCAAGGCATACGGCTTTGCTAGTGTCGGCGCTGTTCAGGCGTTCAATAGCAAATACAACGTTAACTTGCCCATACCGTCTACCTTCGATGACAGTATAGACTCACTAATCTTCCCTCAAAGTGGCTCTCCAAGTTCTCTTAGCATCTCAAATCCCGCGGCTGCTATTGACGCCGTGGGTACCTTTATTGCCAATCGATTCAAGCAGGAGATAAATGTTGCCTTTCTCAACAAACTCAAGAGCGACCTTAACAATATTCCCTACTTGGGCGAGTTCTTTCCGACCTCTAAACTCGTACTTCAAACTACCGACCCATACAATTACGCAGTCTACATGGAGACGCTAAGAGAAGCATTCGAAAAAGACGTAAGTGTACTTCCTTCCGCGTTACCAAGCCTTATCTCGAAAATAGCGCCCCGCGAGACAACTCTCCAATCATTTCCCACACAACTGGCAGTTAAACTGGTAGACATCCAGTCGCCTCCGAATATGGTATCTGTTATCACCTACCTTGCCCAAGACGCTCAATCTATTGCGGGAATAGACACGAATCTAAAGCAGGCCCTAATGGGACTAAAGCTCGTCGTCACTGCATTATATAAGGAGGGGCCGATCATGTTCCTGAGGGAAGAGGAGTTGAAATCAGCCCTGCAAGATGGCCGTTCGATTTATTTTGGATTATTGATTAAGCAAAATGAAGGCTTCTTTATAGAAAACTTAGAGAAGATCGAGACATTCAAACAAGTAATAACACACCTATGCCGCAGCTACAGTCAGCTAGCCGATACGATCCGAAACCTTCAATCCGTGGCCGAAGAACAAAACCTCACACCACGAAAGTTCGCTAGCGCAAATTCTTTCTTGATACAAAATCTACGTAACACAATAGCTGCACTTGAAAGCCATGGTCTAAGTTCCAGTTCAAGCTTGACTGAAATTCTAGACCGAATAGAAATTGCCAATAGCGCTTTCCCCTTAATTGTAGAGTACCTTCAGGATAAATCGTACGGGCTCGCTCTTTTGAACCTGGCCGAATTAATTACGGCACTAGATAGCCGACTGAATCCGGACCAAGTCGTGCTTGTAAATAGGTACTTGACATTCGTAGGAAACCTCCTAAAGGCGAAAACGAAGGATGAGTTGGTTCAGGCGCTGGAGACCTCTGCAAATCCCGTTGGAAGCTATCGCGTAAAACGAAACTCCACGCTTAATATCTCCGTGAATGCCTACGGCGGTGCGTTCGGTGCTGACCACACTTACGGCGCCACTGCACCCTTAGGATTTTACATAGGCTGGGGCAATATTAATAAGAGTAGCAGGTCGACCCTGTCTGATGATAATGGTAAATCAATTGGACTGTTTGCTTCCGTGATTGATGTAGGCGCAATCGCCGCCTTCCGTTTGATAGATGGTGAAGCCGAATCACCCGATGTCACATGGAGTAACGTCTTCTCGCCTGGCGTATACGCCTCGTTTGGTTTCGGAAGATGTCCCGTTTCTCTAAATATCGGGTATCAGCAAGCACCCGAGCTTACATCAGTGGACAGCAACGGAAACGCAGTATTCATCGAAAAAGAATGGCAGTGGCGGGCGTCTATCGCAATTGATATCCCAATTATCGATTTCTATATAAAACAAAGGGCATTCAAAACGAGGAGGAAGGAAAGGGAGCCACAGGTACCCACAGAGCCTATCAAGCATCCGCAAAGAATCACCAGCATTCAACGATGACGTGCAGAGCGCATCTATGAAACGTTGCGACGATACCTTTGGTCGGATACGCTGTTATGATCCTGCAATGCAAAAATAATAGTACGTATGGTAGATACACACTATGCCGAACGCAAGCTCTTCCAATCAAAAAAAATTAATCCCAGCTTTCAGGGATGAAAGAATTGGAACCGAGTGAAATCACGCAGTTCCATCGCATCGGCATCGTGTTAGTCGCTTGACGCTGCAAGGTAAACCTCTTAACTTAATTACTATCAAGCCCTCTCGTATGAACCGCCTGCCTAACATCAAGGGCGAAACCTTCTCCCCGATATCCGGGACGTTCATACTGCGCGCCGACAAGCCGATCAACCTGTTTGCTTCCACTCAGGAAACTTCGCACCGAATAATTTGTCGTACCATTTCAACTATCACATAAACTTCAGGTAACATCAAACAGCGGATAGCATGACACAACCTGTTTTATACCTGGCCTTTGCAAACAATCAACATCATCCCTTCCTGAACTTAAGTCGGGAGCAACAGAAGATCTACAACCTTTTTGTTGCCAACCCGGCTTTGAAGGGATTTCAGATTCATACCGATTCTTTTGCCACTACCGAAAGCCTGGTCGACTACCTCATTGAGTTCAAAAACCGGGTTTCCATTTTTCACTACGCTGGTCATGCCGACAGGGCAAACCTCGTGCTCTCCGATGACAACGCCGGACGAAATGGCCTGACGTCTCTGCTGGGTCGACAAAAACACCTTAAGTGCGTGTTTCTCAATGGCTGTGACACAACCGGATTCGTCGAAAAATTATTGCGACAGGGGGTGCCGGTGGTCGTCGCGACCGACCGCAAAGTCGATGATGAATCAGCCCTAACCTTTGCCGAGACGTTCTACAAAGTGTTGATAAGCGGAGAAACCCTTGAAACGGCATTTGATGAGGCAAAGGCCGCTGTGGACCTCAAAAATGAAGGAAAGGTTAAGGTACGAACGCAGGTCGGCCGCCTCATAGATGCACAGCAAGAAGGGTGTCCCTGGGGATTGTACTACAATGATCCGACGGCGTTACAGTGGAAGCTGGAAGATGCGAAGCAGGACGTTCTCAACCTCCCCCGCAAGTTTTGGATCCGGTTTGTCATATTAGCTGCACTGCTATTCGCCGCGTTCACGTGGTCAAAGATTGTTATCGGCAACTCCCCTACTCAAGCTATACTAGCTAGTGGCCCCCTGGCCGTGATCGGAATTTGCTCTTTTCTGGCAAAACACCTGGGTACCAACTTTCCCAATATCCCAAGACAGATAGCCTGGTTCTTTCTGAGAACGCCTGTTCTCGCATTGCTCGTCGCGGCCTTTGTACTGATCAGTGCAAGCAGCTCCTCGGTCAGGATCAACCATAACGGACAACGCGACCTGAATCCTTACCTGAAAAATAACCGCGGAAAAAACTGGGCGCTCGCCTGGGCCATGCGCGGTGAAAGCGAAGATCAAACCCGGCTGTTTGCTATCGGATCGCCCTTCGGCAACAAAGCGAACTTGCACATTGACGGATACAAACCGAAGCAGATTTCTCTGCGACCGTGGACAACGACAGATCTGGACATCCGGAATTTTGAAGTACTGTCGTCCCTTCTGATAAGAGTAGCACCCATGGATATGCCTTTGATAGGGCGAATGAAAATCGAAGTGTACAAACCTGGCGACAAAGCGATTGTAATCGAAAGCCCGGACGCGCCATCAATCATTATCGGGGCTCGTTCACAGGTACCTGAAGATGTGAAAAGCGAATGGGAGGCATACTTTTCTGAACTGCAAATCCCCGATGACCTGAAGGAACGATGCATAAACAGATGGAAAAAACCGAAACAACTATATGATAAAGTGTTTTTCGTCCCTGAAGACAAGTGGAACGTCAGGATGTACATCAACAACACATTGCGCATCACCAAGGAAATTACAATCAAGAACCAACCCGTAAACGATGTATTACTTCAACATTAAACGACTCATGTATCCTTTCGCGGTAGTGATTACCGCCTGGGTAACGCAAGCATCCGCCCAGAACAGGACCGTGGATGTCGACCTGGTCATAAAGGAACCACGATGTATTGCGTACTATGAACCCGAAGGGATAAAGGCCATTGAGGAGCAGGGTGCAATTCAACTCGCGGCACGGATGCAATCGTACCTGCCCTTCATCCAGTTTTCCGGAAATACAGGCATTCACAAACTTGTATTTACGGTCGATCGCGAGAAGGAAGTCGGCATCTATTCCATCCACCTTCTCATGCAGTTGCAGCTTAATAATGGTGCACATTACAATACGACGCCTTATGTTTTTAGAAGCGCTGCCGACTTTGACGCACCTCTGCCAGATGATTACCAGGGTTTCATTGGGGCTCTTGACAATGCCCTGGATACATGGCTGAGCAAAGAGCAGTCAGCCATTATCAACGACGTGTTCAGCAATGTCAGCCTTGGAGAAAAAGCACACCCAATAAAAAGTAGTCAGGCATGGGCTCTACCCTTTAGTACTGAAACCCACAAGATTGGGTATCACAGCGAGTTCCTGATCAAATCGGAATATACCGACAATGTTGCTGAATGGGAACTCCTCTATCCTGTTGAAGCCAAAGGGCGTGTGCTGTCTGCATCGCCCACCTGTCCCGCGGAATACGTAGGTAACCTCATGGCCGCCATGAAGGACCTCACCGATGTTGACAAGATAAATCGTGTATCGGTGAAGGGAATTTACCTGACCAAGTATATCAAACCAGAATCCGTGACGCTCCCTCCGGACGACAACGATCTGTAATCCTAACAACCATGTCACGATCATCATTTCACCTTTTGCTCGGGCTGTTATTCTTCCTCGCAAGGTTCACTGCGTGGGCACAATCTCCTGATACCCAGCAGGCCCAGCTTCGCGAGCGTACTCTCCTGGCAACCAACAACGCCCGGGCTCACGCCGCCAGTGGAAACTGGGCAGAAGCTATCTCCACGCTCCAGAATGCAATCAATAGCCTGTCACCTTCAAACAGTACTACGGCTGCGTATCGTCACTACCTGTATTTTAATATGGGATACTTATATGAGCACCAGCCCGATGCGGATGCAGCCACACTCAAACTCGCAGCACAGGCTTACGCGCAGGCTTTGTCCAATAAACCAGACGATGTAAAAACGCTGAACAACCTTATCCTGGTTAGCAGAGCAATTGGAGACAACCTGAGCGCGCTTACTTACATCGACCACATCATTCGGTTGGATTCGTCATCGGCATATCAATGGCACCTCGTCGCCGGCGACATCTATCGTTCTGAAGGCAGACAGGATCAGGCCTGGAAGGAATACAAGAAGGCGATAGACCTTAACCCCACAAACCGCACCGCCGCACAGAAGATAGTTGATCTCTACGAGACTGGTCCCGCAGACGATCAAAAGCTGCTGGAACAGTGCAAAGAATTTCGGCAATCCGGAATGGCGGAAATGGCACGAATCGGGCTGGAGGAAATACTTCGGAAAAACTGCGACACGTGGTCTTCTGATCCGCAATACAATGAAGATGCGTTGCTGGAATGGGCGGGCGTACTCATTGAAAACCGCTGGGTACGACGTGACATTTTCGATGGCATCGCCGCAATGAAATGCAATTCACGCCCACTTGAGGACCTGCAACGTAGCATCAGGGACGGATGGTACAAAGTTGGGTTTGCCCCCTCACAACAATCCTGGTGGCTCGAAAACGAACGGCGCGCATTCTACTATTTAGCCATGCAGAAAAGCTGGGCAGATTACTTGCTCACAACCGGCAGGCAACGCGAAGCCATGGAGTTGTATGAAGCCGCGTGGGCACCACTCAATCGAATCCAGGACCGCAGCAGAGAAATTTACGGACGCAATGGCGTCGTGCTGATCGATCTATTGACACAGTTGGCGAGAGTTTATACCAATAAGACGCTGGATCCGAATGGCATGAAATTCCGCGAAATGGAATCGCGCCTGTTTGAACAAAAGGGTGCAGCAATATCAGCTGACGATCTGCCGGCAATGGAGAAATTTCATACTATTCTCGGATACATCTATGTTGAGCGGAAACAATGGCAAAATGGCGCACGGGGCGCAAAATTTCAGCTGGAACACGCCATTCGCGCTGCAAAGATGGCTGCTCAGGACGATCCAACTCACAGCAAACCAATTCCCCATTTATATCACTACCTGGGTCTGACGTACATGAACATCGGCAACCCCGGCGAGGCAACGAATGCATACCTCGATGCAGCCATCGGCTACCTGGAGACGGATAATTTGCGTCTCGCCGGACAAATGGTCAAAACATTTGATAGCATAGGTGTAATGACGCCTGTCACACAGGCCAAAGCGACCTCGGTAAGAACACTCGTCGCCGCACGAAGTCAAATTAAGCAACTGGACGTGGAGTCGTTTGAGCCCGATAAAGGCAAATACTTTCGCGCACAAGCGACGTATACGTGGATCGACAATCCCAACGGGTTGGAAGGCATACCCGATGATGTCCTGAAACGTCAGCGCTTTAAGGCACTTTCCGATTTGAGTGAACAGGCAGATAACGTCGGTGCCACAGATGTGTCTCAGGCCCTGAAACAGCGAGCACTCACATCGCTTCAGGAAGTTACCGTGCTGTCTTCACCGCAGGATGTAGTACGCCTGAACAAAGTGAAAAATACGAGTCAATTGACAGAATACAACGAGGTGGGTAAACACCCCAATGTGAATTTTGACCCGAAAAATGAAGTCTACGTTCCAACAGAGGGACGCGATTATAAAAAGGTGATCTACTTCAAGGAAGACATTGCCGAACGACATTGATGCCCGGATACACCCACCATTGAAACTTACAGACACAATTATCAAATAACAATGCCAAAGGGATATTCACTTCACATCGGCCTGAATACGGTCAACCCTGATCATTACGACGGTTGGGATGGTCGATTGGTCGCCTGCGAATCGGACGCTATTCAAATGTCCGAAATTGCCAAGAAAATGAATTTCGCATCCATAGATGTGAAACTCACGAAAGAAGCCACCCGCGATCAGTTCAAAGACATCGTCAGGTCATACAGTAAAAAATTGCAGCCGGGAGATCTTTTTCTGCTCACGTACTCAGGTCATGGAGGTCAGCTTCCTGATCTCAACAACGACGAAGCCGACGCCATTGACGAGACCTGGTGTATGTACGATGGCCAAATTGCTGATGACGAAATTTATGAGCTGTGGTCAGGATTTAAAGAAGGCGTCCGAGTCTTGGTATTTTCCGACAGTTGTCACAGCGGAACTGTCGTCCGCGACATGCTCGCAGGCATCACCAGCAATATCGTCGGCGAAAACGGAACCGAAATAAGGTATCGGTTCATGCCCTGGAATGTTGCCAATAAGACGTACATGAAAAACCGATCGTTTTATGACGAAATCCTTTATAACCCGAAGACAAAGGAAGATGCTAAGAATATCAAATGCACGGTACGACTGATCTCGGGATGTCAGGACAATCAATATTCGCTGGACGGTCCTTTTAACGGACTTTACAGGCACCTTGCTGCGCATCTGGAACAACGGAAGGTTCAAGGGAAACTACGACAAGTTTCACAAAGCGATTCTGAACGTCATGCCGAGGAGTCAATCGCCAAATCATTTCGTGATTGGGAAACACGATCCGGTGTTCGCTGATCAAAGTCCCTTTCAGATCTAAACCTGGGCGACTTTAGATTAGCCAGCTGTTAAAAAGACAAAAAATCTATTAAGTCTATTGATTTAGTAGATTATTATTCATATGTTTGCCTCGTACTTGGCGAAAAAGCCCGATTCCGTGCTAAAACAGCGGTTTTGGGCCCTGCCAACGTCCAAAAACATCGCTTATGAACCGATTTGGATTGTTTGTGCATGACGGTTGTTGTCGTTGATCATTCCCATGAAATCAACTCACAACAACAATTAACTCTTATAATAATATGGTATCCCCAGCACAAATACATGATCAGAAGCAGTACCTGGTACTTGCTGAAGAAGACACAACGCCAAATCGCACCATTTCGGCCGGAGAATCCGCCGCCACCAGTTTGTCAGACAACGAATTGTTTGACAACGTCTCAGCTTTCTACTACAACGACCGCGTGCGCGTCACATTTCTCGTAGCCGAGAGATTCAAACCCGATTTCAGCTTGCTCCGCGGCTTGATTGAATTCAACCGCCCCCGAAATCTCATGTTCACATACGACCGCCACGCCACGTCGGTAAGCATCGATCTTGCGAAAGATCACTTGACTAACCTGGACGTTCTCCTGACCAACGTACGCAACTGGCTTGTGAAGGAAAAACTGTTTCGTAAGGCTCTTCGGACAGTGATTGAGTTTGAAAAGCATTACCAACAAGAACG
>Ga0207873_1002467_pt1 | contig 15117 bp, 13 predicted proteins | sample BGWIniCompost_FD_187373 | JGI IMG/M metagenome (GOLD analysis project Ga0207873, IMG submission 187373) | Cellulose adapted compost microbial communities from Newby Island Compost Facility, Milpitas, CA, USA - BGW Initial Compost (SPAdes)... ...
CAGAACAGCTTTCGGCAGAGCAATTTATTCAACTCACCTTACTCATGGAACATCGTCATGGCGGTCATTGAGTTTGAATTAACGAAGGAGTTCCGCGACCGTTTCCAGGAGGCCCTCGACCAGCGCGACGATCAGTTCATTCGTGCTACGCTCGAAGACGTCAAGGCAGCTGACGTGTCATCGCTTCTCTATGAGTTCAATTCTGAGGAGTCGAAATACGTGATGGATCTTCTGCCGATCGAAAGGCAGGCCGAGATCATTAACGACCTTGACGAGGACACCCGGAGGGAATTTCTCAAGATTTACAACTCGTCCGAGATCGCTGCATTCGTAAACCTGCTCGATTCCGACGACGCTGCCGACATCATCAACGAACTTCCCATTCAGCAGCGCGAAGAAGTGTTGTCGGGCCTGGATACGGAACTGCGCATCCAGGTTACGGAGCTCCTCCGTTACGAGGATAACGTTGCCGGTGGGTTGATGGCGAAGGAGCTAATCAAGGCGCGCGCCGACTGGACGGTTGTACAATGCATTGAAGAAATCCGTAAGCAGGCAGAAAAGGTAACGACCTTTTACACGGTATACGTTGTCGACAACTTCAACCGGCTGTTAGGACGAGTGCCCGTTCAGGAACTCATCGTTTCCGATGCCAACAAACTCGTCGCCGACATATACGAGGAGGATATCGTTCGCGTAACGACGTCAACAGATGTGCGCGAGGTTGCTGAGATCATGCGACGGTATGACCTCGAATCCGTTCCGGTCGTAAACGTGCAAGGTCAGCTCGTAGGACGCATCACCATCGATGATATTGTCGATGTGATCACCGAACTTGCTGAAGAAGAACGCCAGATGATGGCCGGTATTAGTGAGGACGTTGAAGAAGACGACAGCGTCTGGCGAAATGCCCGCGCCCGCCTGCCCTGGCTGCTCATCGGTATTCTCGGTGGTATACTCAGCGCGCGTATCATGGGTGTGTTTGAAGATGAGCTGGCGCGCATTACCGCAATCGCCTTCTTTATCCCGCTCATTCAGGCTACCGGCGGCAACGTAGGCATACAGAGTTCCTCGATCGTTGTACAAACCCTTGCTAATCCGGGCTTCGTCGACGAAGGAATATGGAAGCGGTTGCTGAAAGTTTTCCTCGTCGCATTGCTCAATGCCCTGTTCCTGAGTGTGATCGTCTACGGACTCAATATTTTGTTCGATGGTGAATCACGCCTGTCCAGCGTCGTGTCTGTCGCGCTTTTCAGCGTTGTCATTTTTGCTTCCCTCATAGGCACAATTACCCCACTGATACTGAACCGGCTTGGGTTCAATCCCGCCCTTGCATCGGGTCCTTTCATCACGACAATGAACGATCTTCTTGGTTTGGGAATCTATTTTTCAATCGTGCACTTGCTTCTCTAAAAGGGAATTCGGCAGCTTCATGTAAGGTTCTGATTTTGGTGTGCACAGGGAAGTTGAATTCGCGACCCGCAGGCTCCGCGTTTGCCTACGCAACAACTATGCAATCGTGCGTAATGCAGCAAAAAAATGCGTGTTTCGCGGCGTCGGAAAATTTTTCAGGATGTAAGATAACGGATATGAAGAACGAAATCGGTTTGTTCAATTAGGCGATTTTTACGGGTCGGTCGTCTCTCCACGCAGCCGACCATTCCGTACTCTAATGCGCACTATTCCCCGGCGGCTGAAAAAGTTTAACGAAAGGCTTAACGCCATTGTCGAAAAGCCTTTGCTCACGTCAACGATCGTTCTCGTGGTCGTTGCGGTCGTGGTCATTAGCCTGAGCTTGAAGTACTACATCCGCGACTTCGATTCGTTTATACAGCAGGTCCTTGCCGAAGCGCACGGCATGATCTTCGACATCGCGGTGATCGGTATTCTGATTTTCTGGTTAAACCAGAACGGAGAGAAGCGGCAACGCATTCGTACCTATCGCGATGAGATCGACGACTTCCGTTTGTGGGAGTCTGAAGAAGCTGCCTTCCGTACGGTGGGTAACATAAAGCGTCTGAACCGTCACAAGATTTACGAGATCAATCTCGTCAACTGTCATCTTCCGCGCACGAATCTCAACTATGTCAAACTGACGGGCTCGAATCTCAATTCGGCAAACATATCGCAGTCGTCGCTTATTGAGGCTGATCTTGAAGGCGCCCGACTAAATCAAACGAATTTTGAAAACTCTAACCTCAATCAGGCTAACCTGAAAGGGGCTTATGCGAGTGGCGCAAACTTCAAGGACGCCTTTCTTATCAAAGCCCGTTTCGACGATGCCTTTTTAATCAAAGCCAATTTCCGCAACGCATTCCTCATGGAGGCAAACCTGCGCAACGCTTACTTGATGGGGGCCGATTTTGAGAATGCAAGTTTGTACAAGGCGGACCTCAGGGGGGCAAAAGGTCTTAGCGTAGACCAGCTCGCCACGGCAAAAACCCTATATCTTGCCAAATTCGACGATGAGGTCCTGGAACAAATCAAAACCAATCTCCCCGAGCTGGTAGGAGGGTGAGATATTGCTCCGCATAGAATAAACCGTTACCTTTGTCAAAGACAACGGCTTCAGCGCTGAAGCCGTTGTTTCTTTTTTTTATCCGGGAGAAATAATGAGGCATTTATGAGCAAGAAGGTTTCCTATTATACCCGCGAAGGTCTGGAGAAGATCAAGGCGGAACTGAACGAACTAAAAACCAAAGGCCGGGCTGAAATCGCGCGGCAGATTGCGGACGCACGCGACAAGGGGGATCTTAGCGAGAATGCCGAATACGATGCGGCTAAGGATGCGCAGGGCTTGCTGGAAGCAAAGATTGCGCAGCTCGAAGAGCTCGTGTCGAACGCTCGCCTTCTCGACGAGTCGTCGATCGATACCTCACGTGTATCCATTCTCTCTAAGGTCACCATTAAGAACAGAAAGAACGGCGCTTCTTTCACCTACACGCTCGTTTCGGAGGAAGAAGCAGATTTGAAAGCGGGAAAAATATCAACCCTGTCGCCCATTGGCAAAGGACTTCTTGGCAAGAAACAAGGTGAGTTTGCCAAGATTCAGACACCTGCCGGAGAGATGGAATTCGAGGTCATCAGCATATCGCTGTGACGAATGACGTCAACAACACCTAAACAATCATGGCTTCCATTTTCACGCGTATCGTCAAGAGGGAGATACCCGCGCATATTGTCGCCGAAGATGAACGGTGCCTGGCCTTTCTCGACATAAACCCTCTGGCAAAAGGGCACACGCTCGTCATACCGAAGGCAGAGATCGATTACTACTTCGATCTCGATGACGAACTGCTGTCAGCGCTCACAATTTTTTCCAAGAAGGTGGCGCATGCCATCAAACAGGAAATACCGTGCCTGCGCGTTGGTGTTTGCGTAGTAGGATTGGAGATACCGCATGCGCATGTGCACCTTATCCCATTAAACTCAATGGGGGATATCAATTTCAGCAAGCCCAAGCTCAAGCTATCGCAGGAAGAGATGGCATCTATTGCGTCTCGTATTGCCAGCCACTTCAAAGGCTGAGATTCTCTCAGAGGAAATCGATATCGACGTCGAGCGGGTAGCGCATCAGGTATTGCAGCGCGTCGTTTACCGTCATGTTCTCGAAGAGTACTTTGTAAAGGATGCTTGTAATGGGTGCGCGTACCCTGTAGTAGTCGGCGCATTTCTTTACGATGCGGACGGTGTCTACACCTTCGGCAATTTCATCCATGCCTGCGAGGATATCAGGCAGTGGAATCCCCTGGGCCAGCTTGAATCCTACCTGGAAGTTTCGGCTCAGCGAGCTGTTGCAGGTAGTTACTAAATCGCCAATGCCAGCAAGTCCAAGAAATGCGCGCAGGTCTCCACCGAGCGCGCGGCCCAGGTAGATCATCTCGATGACACCACGGCTGATCAGCAAGCCTCTTGCATTTTCGCCATAGCCCATGCCGCTCAGCGCACCCGAGGCGATGGCAATGATGTTCTTAAGTACGCCCGCAAGTTCCACGCCGACGAGGTCGTTGTTGCCGTACACCTGGAAGTTTTCGTTTCGCAGAAGTCGTTTGCCTATACTAATCACCTCGTCGAAGTGGCTGGCGACAACCGTAGCCGAAGGATGCCCCTCGGCAAGTTCGCGCGCCAAATTCGGACCCGCCAAACATCCTACACGTACCACGATGCTTTCCTCCTGTATCACTTCGCTCATGGTCTTCACCTGCGTGCGATCGAGCTGTGCGACGGTCTCAATGGTTTCGTTCTTTGGGAGCGTCAGATCAAATCCCTTGGTGCCGTGAATGAGTATGTGATAAGGACGAAGGTGGCGTGCAAGTTTTCTCATCATGGCCCGGAAGTGCGTCGACGGAACGATGGGAAAGATCACCTCGCACTCTTCGGCAACTTCGGCAAGGTCGCACGTCGGCACAACATTGGAGTGCATCACATGTCCACGATTCGGCAAGCCCTCGCTGATGCGTTTAACTACCTTCTCGTCGCGCGCGTACAGCAAAACCTTGCGCTGACGTGCCAGCAGGTTCGCCACTGCGCTTCCGAAATTTCCTGCGCCGATGACTCCTACGGGTTTGTCAGACAAACTTCTCGAGCTCATAGCCAACGAGGCGGTTGTGATAGTAATAGAGCGTGTTGAAATCGCGCGTGATGATATTTCCCTCCTTGTTCATGAGGAGGGGGCGCTTAAGATGGAATATGCCCACGTTGTCGAGACCATGACGAATTACCGTGTCGATATCGCTCTTCATGTGGGTGGCTATATTAATCTTGCCTTCCTTCTTGAGTTTGACTATTTGCTTACGAACACGCTGGCAGGCTTCCCGGAATACTTCATACTCGAGTACCTGGTCTTCTTCCGGGAGTCTGAGCAATCCAAACAGATCCAGTCGCGGATATTTCTTTTGCCAGAGTTCGAAGGCAACGAACGCGACGAGGTGACTGGAAAAGACCCGGTTGATGCGGTGGTATTCCTTGACGATCTTCTGACTCAGCATCCGGGTGTACTCGTCTTCGCGCTGGAGGTCGACCGTTATTTGGCCATTGCTCTTGAAATAATCTTCGGTGTTGATGAGTCGTCCTTCAGCATCGAGGCTGTTGCCGTGATCATCGACGTAATTGCCCATCACGTCCAGCCCCTGGCCGATAGACACTGAGATGTTGGATCCTTTCGTAAAAAACTTGAACAGGAATTGCAGCAGTTGCCAGCTGCCGTACTTATCGGCTTCCGGCAGATAACGATCCTGGCCTTTGATCGAAAGGTAATCGTCTATAAGATCCGGTGCTTCGAGAACGAAGTGATAGTTCAGGGTTACAGGCACGACAAATATTTTCCGTGGAGTTTCTCCCGGTATGGCGTTCATGTAGATGTTACGCTGCGCTTCGATGGCTGTGCTCAGCAGTCCCCGCTTCAGATTTTTCTCGATCATGCCTGAACGGGATCGCGTTCCTCCCGGGAAGAACAGGCTGTGCGCGCCTTTTTGGATGGCGAGTGTGGAGTATGCCTTTAGCGTTTCAAGGTAAGGTAGATTTTTTTTTCGCCGGTCGACCTTGTACGCCCCAAGGCTGTTCATGAAGTAGGCGAAGATCTTAATGTTGAACAGGTTCAGTCCGGCGCCGTAGATAAACGCCGGTAATCCCAGCGAATGGATCACCCAGCCGATAAGGATGGAATCCAGGTTGCTGAAATGAGTAGGAACCATGATAACGGTACCCTGGCGCGCCAGTCGTCTGAGATGCTTGACTTTTCCAACGATGTGTATCTTGTCGCGGAGCGTATACTGATTGCGAAAGAATGCTCCGAACTTCTTTACCCGCGCTCCGTTGAGCAGGCGGGAGAACCAGAACTTCACGACCTCGCGGGCAAACTTGTACGAACTCGGCTTGAAATTCCCTGCGATCTCGTTCGCATACCGGGAGACGATGCGATGCAAAAGTTCTCTGGTTTTTGCGGCTATTTCTTCATCACTGGTATCTGCGTTGAAGCTTAGTTCTTCCTTAATCTTTGCCCAGAAGCGTGGTTCGTCGGGTGGGTCTACGCGCCACCGGTTGCGTTTCATTCGCTGCTGTTCGCGGTAGACCGTCGTCTCGAGTTCTTCTGCAAGCTGACGTGGGGAAGGTCGGAGGCTGTGAACACGCGTCAGCGCTTCCTGCACAACTTCCTCGATGAATTCTTTTCGGTTCTTGCTAAGTTGATATACAGGCCAGTCGGGGATACCCTCCAGGATAGGTTTGTACTTCTTGTTCTTATTCTTCGTCTCTAGAACTTCCATGGGGGCAGTAAAAATAACACAAAATCCGTCACCGGTCGCCGTCGAGTTCATTCACGCGGTGTAACGCCTCGTGAAGTGAACGCGCCATATCGTCAAATCGGCCCAAGGCTTCCTCAACAAAGCGTTCGTCCAGCAGCTTAAGTACCGAGTCTTCATTGTCGAATTCAAACTGGTCGACCTTGAAAGTTTGTTCCAGGTATCCATGCTCAATCTTGATGAGGTACCGATTATTCCACAGGTAGAGGGTGACCTTGCAACCTTGAACCGAGAGCTCTTTTAATACACGCATAAATATGGAGGCGATTGAATCGACGGGGAAGATATTCAAAATGTGACCAGATCCCCCGAAAGAAAGGGAAGGGTGGCGGTATTTCCTGTCGCTTTTTTGAAATAAATTGGCCGCCGGGACCGTTAAATCTTGGGTTTTCTATCTGAGTGGGAACCCGTATATTGTGGATCAATCGTGGGGATTCAGGGCCTCCCCGGTAACTCGCAAGCATGAACTCCTCTGTGAAACACTTCAAAATTCTGCTGGCCCTGGCCTTTCTCTGCATGGCCGGAGCCTATAACGCCAATGCCACGCACTTGCGGGCCGGCGAAATCACCGTTGTTCGGGAAAATTGTAACTCGCTGACCTTTACCATTACGGTCACCGTGTACACCAACACGGGGTCGTCGGTCCTTTTCGGAGGTAGGGTCGGAGAGGAGGATATTCTGGAATTTGGTGACGGCGATTGGGTGCTGGTACCCGAAACCCCAAATACCCCCAGACCCGATTTGGGACCAGAGATCGGCACCGCCAGCTTTACGGTAAGCCACACATTCCCGGGCCCCGGGAAATATACGATCAGCTATCGCGAACCGAACCGGAATCAGGGTGTGCTCAACATGGACAACTCGGTGAACACCCGGTTCTACATAGAAACTGAGATTATTATTGACCCCTTCCTGGGTTGCAACAACACGCCCGTTTTGTTGATCCCGCCGATCGACCGCGCCTGCACCGGTGTTGCCTTTTTTCACAACCCTGGCGCCTACGACCCTGACGGCGACAGCCTGTCTTACCAATTGGTGGTGCCTTTTTCCGACCGCAACCTGCAGGTCGTACGCTACCAGGACCCTGCCACCAATGATCCGCGGCAGTTTTATCTGAACATCAATTCCGGTAACGAGAATGGCGATGGTCCTCCATCATTCAAGATTGATCCTATAGACGGCACCCTAACCTGGGACGCTCCGGGAAAGCAGGGTGAGTACAATATCGCGTTCGTGATCATCGAATGGCGGAAAATCGCGGGGCAGTGGATCAAGATCGGCTTCGTGAGACGGGACATGCAGATCCTCGTCAGCGAGTGCGAAAACGACCGTCCCGACTTAATCATCCCCGAGGATATATGTGTTGAGGCGGGAACCACCCTAACGGAGACGATCTTTGGTATTGATCCCGAAAATCATCCCGTTAAGATCGAGGCGTTTTCTGAGATATTTAATTTCCCTCCGGCAAACTCCCCTGCGACTTTTACACCTGTACCCGATTTTCGTCCGTCCAATCCGCCGTACGAACTTCAATTCGAATGGCAGACGACGTGCAATCACATCCAACAGCAACCTTACCAGGTTGTCTTCAAAATCACGGATAATCCGGGCAAGGATGGTCCGCGACTTGTAACGTTCAAGACCTGGAACATCACGGTTGTAGCACCTAAACCGAATTGGGAAACAGCCACCCTTGATCCCAATAGCCGGTCCGTGGCACTCGATTGGGAGGACTATACATGCGGTAACGCACGGGATATGCAGATATGGCGGCGTGTCGACTCTTTCCCGTACACCCCAGAAAATTGTGAGACGGGCATGCCGGCATCTTTGGGTTACAGCCTTATCGCAACAGTACCCGTATCCGGCATTTCTGAATACATTGATAATAACGGAGGCGTTGGCCTGGCACCCGGAGCGAGTTACTGCTATCGCCTGGTTGCCGTATTCCCTCCACCCAGCTCGGGAGAAAGCTACATGTCTGAAGAGATTTGTGTAGGTCCCATACTGGCCGATGCGCCCGTAATTACGCACGTCACTGTTGACGAGACGGACCTACAGAATGGTGTTGTTACCATTCGCTGGAGAGAGCCGTTCGAAGCTGATCCAGGTCAGTTCCCTCCTCCATATCAGTACAAGGTTTTGAGAGGAGAGGGCTTCACCGGACCTCCGACAGTTGAAGCGAGCGGAATGCTGACGACCCTGACCTTCACGGATACGGGTTTGAATACAGAGAATACCGTGTATAACTATGCAATTGTGTGCTACGACAGCAATGGTGAGGTTGTTGACACCTCCGCAGTAGCATCAACCGTACGTGCCGAGGCACGCTCTGAACTCCAGCGAATTGATATCACGTGGTCAGCATCAGTTCCGTGGTCGAACGTAGTGCCAGAGTATCCGTTACACCTGGTGTTCAGAGGTAGTCCGGGTCAGGATCCCGAAGACTTTGAACTCATCGGCAGCGTCGACGTGACTGTTGACGGATTCATACACATTGATCAGGGGCTGGAAGATGATCAGACCTACTGCTATCGCGTCCTGACACGCGGTGCATACGGCAACCCTCTCATCGATGAGCCGCTTGAGAACTATTCGCAGGTTGTCTGTGCACAGCCCAGCGATACTATACCACCCTGCCAGGTTGCTTTGCCTGTAGCCATTGACGCTCCGGATTGCGACAACTACAACGGAGCCTGTGGTGAGACCGTATTCTCCAATCGTATCGAATGGCAACGTCCGGTGACGGGCGATTGCCAGAATGATATCGATTCATACAATATCTACGTGTCGGCTACTCAGGGTGGAGACTTTGTCCTGCATGCCACGGGTGTGCGCGACCTGTTTTTTGAAGACACGAACCTGGCTTCCAATGCCCGATGCTATCGTGTAGCTGCTGTCGACCGATCCGGCAACGAGGGCCCGTTGAGTGACCCCGTTTGCATCGACAACTGTCCGTATTACGAACTTCCCAACATCTTTACACCTAACGGCGACAAGTGCAACGATCTGTTCAGCGCATACAATAATCGTCCGATCGAGGGTGGTGGTGAAGAAGGTGGGCCGTGTACCTCACTCCACCCGGACAATCGTGCGAAGTGCGCACGTTTCGTAGATAAGGTCGAATTCCGCGTATACAACCGTTGGGGCAAAGAAGTTTACAAATACCAGTCCGGCGGTGAACGCACGATATACATCGACTGGGACGGCCGCGACGAAGACGGTCGTGAACTTGCATCCGGTGTCTACTACTACGTCGCCGAAGTAACATTCCTCACCAGTGATCCTGCAAAGCGGAATCAGACGTTGAAGGGGTGGGTGCATCTGCTTCGCTGATGTGCTCGTGTGTTGAATGTGTTGAGGTGTTGATGTGTTAATGTGTTGATGTGTTGATGTGTTGATGTCGGTGACCCCCGCTTTGGAGTGACTTCATGCCAGTGCCGTTAGGGGTCAGGGATTGCGCGATCAAGATCCCAAACTCCAATGGCCTCAACCAACGCCGTCCCCCACATCAACACATCAACACTTCAACACATTTTTTTACCTTTGCCCCCTATAATTCGTAACACACGTGAAAGCATTCATCTTCCCCGGCCAGGGTTCACAGTTTCCCGGAATGGGCAAAGAGCTCTACGACAACAATCCGAAAGCGCGGGAATATTTTGACAAGGCCAACGAGTTGCTTGGCTTCGATATCAAATCGATCATGTTCTCAGGAACGGCCGATGAATTGAAGCAGACGCGCGTTACCCAACCGGCTATTTTCATCCACTCAGTTGCGGCGGCGCTGGCTACGGATGGCTTTGCGCCTGAAATGGTGGCAGGCCATTCTCTTGGCGAATTCTCCGCGCTGGTTGCGTCACGCGCCCTCACGTATGAAGACGGACTTAGTCTTGTAGCGCGACGCGCAGAGGCTATGCAGCGCGCTTGTGATTTGAATCCATCGTCTATGGCTGCAGTGCTTGGTCTTGACGATAAGATTGTGGAAGACATCTGCGCATCGATTGATGACGTCGTGGTGCCCGCGAACTACAATTGCCCGGGACAGCTTGTTATTTCAGGAACAACGTCCGGCGTGGCGGCTGCCGTAGAAAAACTCAAGGCTGCAGGTGCCAAGCGCGCCATGATCCTTCCTGTAGGTGGTGCGTTTCATTCCCCGCTCATGGAGCCAGCGCGTCAGGAACTGGCCGACGCAATTGCCTCAACGACATTTTCAACGCCGGTGTGTCCGATTTATCAGAATGTCAATGCATCACCATCTGTTCGGGTTGAAGACATACGTCGTAACCTGATCGAACAGCTTACTGCGCCGGTGCGTTGGACACAGTCTGTCCAGAACATGGTGAAGGATGGTGCAAAGCAGTTCTATGAGTGCGGCCCCGGGAAGGTGTTACAGGGGTTGGTGCGGAAGATTGCACCGGAAGTGGTGACCGGTGAGTTTGGCAACATAAGCGCCAATTCCTAATTCAGCCGCTCAACTTCGGAGTGATCGGGACATTCTGCCAGCAGCGCGCTGACGGTCTTCTGCAGTTCGGGATGCACAAAATTCGGAATCATTTCTGCGAGAGGTTCGAGGGTAAAGCGTCTGAACGGAATTCCGGGATGCGGGATGTCGAGACGTGCGTTGTGAATGATTTGGCCTCCGTAAAAGAGGATGTCGATATCAATAATCCGGGCATCCCATTTCACATTGCGCACGCGTCCCATTTGAACTTCGATGGCATTGACGCCATCCAGCAGTTCATGAGGGTCAAAGGAAGTGCTGATTTGAATTACCTGATTGAGGAAATAAGGTTGGTCTGTATTGCCCCATGGGGCCGTGCGGTAACGCGATGATGTAGCACTGATGGTGCCAAGCTTTGACTCGATTTCTCCGAGGGCGTGGCTGAGATTCGCAGCTGGATTGCCCAGGTTAGATCCGAGGAGGAGAAAGATGCCATCCGACTCCGTTTTCCCGGATTGCTTGCCTGGTTTTATTATGGGGGGCACATTCCTTATTTTTGGTCACAAAAATACACTAAATGGGATTCTTCAAAGCATTTCTTTCCTCGTGCCTGGGTGCACTGGTCGCCATGATCATCTTCGCCATTCTGGTTATCGCGATAATTGCTGGTATGACGGGAGAGAAGCAAGTCATCATTGAAGGCAATTCAATTCTGCACATTTCCCTCGACGATCCAATAAACGAACTTGAAGTTGAGAACCCTTTGGCCGGATTGCCATTGCCCGGATCCTCAGACCAGAACATCGGCGTCTTGCAGTTGATTCGTACGATAGAGCATGCGCGGGATGACGATAAGATAAGCGGAATTCTTCTTGAAGTAGAACAGCCGCAGGCTTCCATTTCCACTCTTGATGAAATACGCGATGCCCTCTTCCGATTCAGGGATAGCGGCAAGTGGGTAATCGCTTATTCGGCCAACATGAGCGAAGGGGCGTACTTCGTGGCCACGGCCGCCGACAAGATTTACATGAACCCGGAAGGACGGTTTGAGTTCAACGGTTTGACTGCGCAGTTTATGTCGTTCAAGAAACTGCTTGACAAACTTTCGATTCACCCTCAGGTGTTTCGCGTTGGTGAGTTCAAGAGTGCAGTGGAACCTTTTCTCATGGAGAAGATGAGCCCCGAGAACCGCCAGCAACTCTCATCTATTATTGAATCGATTCACGGACATATTCTCCAGCGCGTATCTGAAGGTCGTGGAATTCCAGTGGCTGAGCTGAAACGCATAGCCGACAACAGTTTGGCCCGGGACGTGAAGCAAGCCTTATCGCTGAACCTGATCGACTCTGCACTGTACTCCGACGACGTTGAAGAGATTCTTATGGGACGGGTGGGCGTGACCGAACGCGATCAGTTTAAGCTTGTGAAATACGGACGCTATCGCAAGAGCTTCAGCCTCTCCCAGCCATCCCGAAACGAGATTGCCGTGATTGTGGCGGAAGGTACTATCCTTCCGGGTAGGTCGGATGACCAAACACAGCCACTTGTTGGAGCAGAAACTTATGTGAAACTCATCCGCCGCGCGCGCTTGAACGATCGTGTGAAGGCCATCGTGTTGCGCGTCAACTCTACCGGCGGTGAATTTCAGGCATCGGACATGATTTGGCGCGAGTTGAAGCTCGCATCAGAGGTAAAACCTGTGATTGCATCGATGGGTGATTACGCGGCTTCTGGCGGTTACTATCTTGCGATGGCGTGTGATACGATCGTCGCCCGTCCTGCTACTATCACAGGATCTATTGGCATCTTCGGTGTGATGTTCGATCTTTCAGAATTCTTCGATGAAAAACTCGGCATTACCTTCGACGAAGTTCGCACTGGAAAATTTGGTGAGATGTTTACGGTGACAAGGCCTCTTACCGCCGAGGAACGCGCCTTCTGGCAACAGGAGCTCGAGGAAAGTTATGAGACCTTCCTTGAAAAAGCTGCAGAAGGCAGGAACATGACAAAGGATGACGTTCGTGCTGTCGCTGCAGGACGTGTGTGGAGCGGCAGTGAAGCGGCAGATAATGGGCTTGTTGATGTGCTTGGAGGTTTTGATGAAGCTGTGCAGCTTGCGGCGGAGCGTGCGGGTGTTGCCGACGATTACCGACTGCGATACTATCCGGAGAGAAAGTCGTTCCTCGAAATGTGGCTGGAGCAGGCGCAGGAGGACCAGGCTCGTGTTGAGCTCGGCGAGCTCCATCGTTACTATAACGAAGTCAAAAAGCTTAGTGAATATCAGGGTGCACAGGCACGCCTTCCTTTTGAATTTGTACTTGATTGATGACAACAGATACCATGAGCGAAATTCGGAATGACTGGACGCGCGAGGAGATTGCGTCGATTTACAACATGCCCATTATGGAACTGATTTACCGCGCAGCCTCAGTCCATCGCCAATATCACGACCCCTCCGAAGTACAGGTATGCACGTTGTTGTCGATCAAAACAGGTGGATGTCCGGAAGATTGCGCTTACTGTCCACAGGCAGCACGCTATCACACTGACATCAAAGTTCATCGACTTCTCGATGTTGAAGAAGTTCTCGCGAAAGCAACAGAAGCGAAGGAAGCGGGCAGCACCCGTTTCTGTATGGGTGCTGCGTGGCGTGAAGTTCGCGACAATAGCGACTTCGATAAAGTCATCGAGATGGTTAAGGGAGTCAACGCAATGGGTATGGAGGTATGTTGCACACTCGGCATGCTCACGCCTGACCAGGCGCGTCGCCTTAAGGAAGCAGGGTTGTATGCATACAACCATAACCTCGATACAAGCGAATCATATTATCACGAGATTATCTCCACGCGCAACTACGAAGACCGGCTCGAGACGCTGGATCACGTGCGCGAAGCGGATATCGCTGTATGCTCAGGCGGAATCATTGGCATGGGTGAAGAAGAGACAGATCGCATCGATATGCTGATGACGCTCGCGAATCAACCCAGGCATCCGGAATCAGTTCCGATCAACGCCCTTGTTCCGGTACCTGGAACACCCCTGGAGAACCAGCCTAAGGTGCCCGTGTGGGACATGATCCGGATGATCGCGACGGCGCGGATCATTATGCCGCGCGCTATGGTACGGCTGTCGGCCGGACGTGTTCGGATGAATCTGGAGGAACAGGCGCTGTGCTTCCTGGCAGGAGCTAACAGCATCTTCGCCGGAGACAAATTGCTCACCACTCCCAACCCAGGATACACCGCTGACAAGGAGTTGTTCCAAACGCTGCAGCTGCGGCCGATGCGAGCCTTCCAAATGGAAAAACTAGGGCGCTAGGGGCCGATTTTACCACGATTTTTCATGTAAGATTTTGTTGGATTTTGTCACATTCGTGTATCATTTGTGACAAAATCGCCCCAGTGCTGACTTAGAAGAAGTCATGCAACAAACCGGTGGTGGTTACTTTTTTTCAGCCTCATCAGCGACTCACCGGCAGATAAATTCAACTCGTCCTCTGCTTTCCCACGATGGTCCGCACCACGGCGCAACTTATCTCCTGGTATTCGCCACTTAACGACAAGCTCTGCAGAATGTAATGACAGCTAATCATTACTCTCGGCCTGATGGATGGCCGGAGAGAATAGGGCATTTTTTTATCAAAAATTGACACACGCGAATGTGTGCTTTGGGCCTTTTTTGAAAGAATTAATGCGTGCTGCTGGCACTTTTGTTGTTATTCACGAAAAAAGGTACACGATTTCGTGTACCTTTTTTCATTTCGGACAAGTTTAGGTTCAGGTTCGATCTACCATTGATTCGGATCCTCCATAGCAAAGCCGCTATTGGGCGTTGATGCCGTGGTTGTTGCCGAGCTACTGGCAGTAGCTGCTGGAATGTCTTTCGACTTGTTACTAATAACCGTGAAAGACAGGAGAATTGCAGCGGCTATGATGAACAGTAAGGATTTCGTTTTCATGGCTATGGAATAAAGTAATCTAAATGCGTATCTTAACTTGGATTATAGAGGGTCGAGGCTACCTGCTCCTCCGCCGTTGTGAGGTTTCTTAATCGGGCTTACTTCGTCTTCAGTGCAGGAAGTCAGGGCCATCGAGCTAACCAACGCGATGACCATAATGTAGATGATCTTTTTCATGGGTTGTTAGGTTTGGGTTCTTTTAAAGGTTGTTATGAAAGTGAGTTGTTCAGTACCGATATCAGAGGGGATCGAGGCTTCCAGCTCCACCACCATTGTGAGGCTTTTCAACCGGGCTCACTTCTTCAGTACAGGCCGTCAGAGCAAGGGAACTAGCAATGGCAATAGCCATTATGTAGAACAGCTTTTTCATATAGGGTTGGTTTTAGGTTTTTGTTTATTTTTCTGTTTGGAGTAATTTT
>Ga0207873_1002469_pt1 | contig 15088 bp, 13 predicted proteins | sample BGWIniCompost_FD_187373 | JGI IMG/M metagenome (GOLD analysis project Ga0207873, IMG submission 187373) | Cellulose adapted compost microbial communities from Newby Island Compost Facility, Milpitas, CA, USA - BGW Initial Compost (SPAdes)... ...
ACACCGCTTGTGCCTCACCAGAAGGTCACGCGACAGGCATCACGGAACACGCACGACGCCTACAGCACTCGCCGCTCGGCGATGCGGGCGAAGTCGTAGTTGCGCCAGACGGGGATGCCGCAGTAGCGCTCGCCCTCGGGGCAGAAGGGGCGGGTGCCCGCCTCGTGGCGCAGCATGCAGGGCGGCCGGGCGACGTAGCGGCCGATCTCGGGGAGCACCTGCTTGACCTGCTCTGTCTCCTGCCGGGCCGTCTCGAAGATCTCCCGCTGCGCGTCGTAGCAGAGCCGCTTGACCCACTTCCAGAAGTAGGTGAGCAGCGTGCCCGTCTCGTAGAAGCGGACGTGGTGGCTGTTGGGCAGTAGGTAGAGCACCTGCTCGACCGGGACGCCCGCGTCGAGCAGCCGGTTCTTGGCGTCCCAGAGGGCGCGCACCGTGGCGTGGTACTCCTCCAGCGCCTCCGGCACCCGCGCCACGTCGTACGGCACGATCACGTCCGGCTCCTGGCGCAGGTGGGCTGAGAGCACCGGGCTGGAGGAGAGCGTGCCGCGGTGCCGCTGGTTCTGCGCTTCCTCGGCGCCGCTGATGCGCTTTTGGAAGGTGAAGGGGACGTGGTTCATCGTCTGCATCAGCTTGGAGTGCATCGCCAGGAAGAGCGAGTGCCCGTGGTAGTGGTTGCGCGCCGGGTCGAGCACGAGCGCAATCGCCTCGGCGTCGGAGAGCTCGTCGCGGCTGCGGCCGAGCACGGTGCGGACGGCGTTGGCCAGCAGGCGCTCGGCGTTCGGGTTGTAGGCGACGAGCTTTGAGTGGTAGTTGCCCAGCTCGGCGTCGAACTCGCGGAAGAATTCCTCGTTGCCGGTCTGGTCGAGGTTTGCCCGCAGGTTGGCCAGCGCCTGGTACTCCGGGGTGTCCTCGGTCGCGATCAGGCGCAGGTCGAGCGGGTGGCCGGGAGCACCGAGGAAGTTGGGATCGACCTTCAAGACCTCCTCGACCATCCGATTCACGATGTAGCGGACCTCGCCCGGGACATCGAGCTGGTTGGCCAGCACGTAGTAGCGCAGCAGCGTCAGCCCGTTGACGGTATGGTAGAGGTGTGCCGGGGTCGCCAGCGGCAGCACGTAGCGGGCAACTTCCTGCGCCTTACGCTGCACGTCGCGGTGGACCCGCTCCGCCATCTCCGGATCCCGCGCCTTGGCGCGCGCGGGGAAGACGCGGGCGTAGCGGGCGGTAAGGTCGGGTGTCAGCAGGTCGACCAGCCGCCGGTAGCCCTCCAGCGCCCGCTCGATGGCAGCCGTGTAGATCTCCAGCAGCGGCTCGGGCAGGTCGGGCGTCACCATCGTCTTGCCGCTGACCTCGCGGTAGCGCTGCGAGACTTGCTCGGAGTTGTAGTGCGGGTGGCTGTGGAAGAAGGACCAGATCGCGAGCCGGGAGACGCCGTCGAGCACGAAGACGAAGTTCGCGTGCTGGAAGGTGGTGTGGTGGCCGGCCGCGAAGAGGTCAGGGTAAAGCCGCTGGGCACGCTCACGCCGTGCCGGGCGCACCTCGTCGCCCGGCTCATCCAGCGACGGGTCCATCAGCTTGAGCACGTTCTCAACCCGCGCCGGGCGCGCGCCGTAGCAGGTCCAGGCGGCGGCGACGGTGAGGGCGAACGGGTCGTGCGCCGACTCTTGCCCGATGAGCCGGACGGTCGGCGGTGTCGACCGAAACGGGAACGGGGTCTCGAACGCCTGCTGCCGATCTGCCGGTGCTGCCATGTGCTCACCACCTTGGAGGTACCCGGTCACGGCCGGGACGGGGGGCCGTCGCTGCGTAGCCCGAGTGTACGTACATATTGTACGCTTGTCAACAACGCGGGCCTGGAGCCGGCGATGGACTGTGAGGGGGCGCGAGCATGGTAACCGGGAACGACGCCGCGGACCGCGCGCGGCCACCTGCGCTTGAAGTCTACTCGATGGTGCTGCTCGCGTACGGTGGGCGCTACCTGCTGCTCCGGCGCGCCGCCACCAAGCGCTTCGCGCCCGGCCGCTGGACCGGGCTCGGCGGGCGCGTCGAGCCGGAGGAGCTTGCCGATCTGCACGCCGCCGCGCTCCGGGAGGTCCAGGAGGAGACGGGCATCGCGCCGGAGCAGATCGCCGGCCTGACCCTGCGGCGGGTGCTCGTCCAGGCCCGCCCCGGCGCACCGCTGACGCTCCTTCTCTACTTCACCGGTACCCTCGCCGAGCCGGTGCTCCCCACCAGCGATGAGGGCGATCTCGCCTGGGTCACGGCTGACGAGATCGCCGGGCTCGACGTCATCGACAACACGGCCCAGGTGCTGCCCCTTCTCATCGACGGCCTGACGCGAGACCCCGCCGGCCGCGAGCCCCCGCGTCTCGGCGTGGCGTCGTACCACCCCGGCGGGACGCTGGAGCGGATCGTGTGGGGGTGAGACGTGATGCGTGTTGCGTATTGCGTGTTCCGTGTTTCGTGGACCACCGCTGCCTTATCGCCCACGGACACCGAGCACGGACTACGCAATACGAAGTACGCAACACGGAACACGCAACACGCATGACGCATGACGAGTGACGTATGACGTGTGACGCATGACGCGCTCGCCTCCCCCCTTCCCCCCACCCCCACTCCCTGCTATGATGAAAAACCGACCGACTCGTCGGTCGGTTTTGTCGCCGAGAGCCGCGGGTGAGGGGAGCGGGGTGTGACGCGAGAGCAGGCGCGCAGCGAGGTCCGGCGCGAGCGCATCCTGGAGGCCGCGCTCGCCATCTTCGCCCGGCGGGGTTACCGGGATGCCGCTATGGACGAGATCGCCGCGGCGTCCGGCACCTCCAAGGGCGGGGTCTACTTCCACTTCCCGAACAAGCAGGCCATCTTCCTCTCGCTGCTCGACCGCATGGCGGCGCTCCTGATGACCCGCGCCGAAGCGGCCATCGCCGCCGAGACGGACTCGCTGGCGAAGATGGATGCCGCGCTGCGCGTGGTCCTCGACACCTTCAGCGGGCACCGCTCGCTGGCCCGGCTCTTCCTCGTCGACGCGCTCGGGGCCGGGCGCGAGTTCAACACCAAGATGCTGGAGATCCACCGAGAGTTCGCCGGCCTGATCGCTCGCCACCTGGACGAGGGGATCCGCCGCGGCGACATCGCGCCGGTCGACACACGGGTTGCGGGGCTGGTCTGGTTCGGTGCCATCAACGAGGTCGTCACCGACTGGCTGCTCGACCCAGACCCACCCCCGCTGGAGTCGTACTACCCGACCCTCAGAGCGCTGCTCCGCCGCAGTGTCGGCATGCCGTCCGAGGGGCCTGAAGGAGACGTGTCGTGGCCCTCGATGTGACAGAGCGGATCGACACGGAGCAGGTGCTGGCGCCGCTCCTGGCGCGGGCCCGCCGGTTGGCCGCCGAGCGCGGCGCGCCGGTCCTGGTGAGCTGGAGCGAGCGGGTCGCTGCGGAGGATCCGATCGATGTCTTCGCTCAGGCGGCCACGGCGAGTGACCGCTGCCTCTGGCTCCAACCTGACGCGGACTTCGCCCTGGTCGGGGTCGGCGCCGCCTACGTCATCGAGCCGACCGGTCCGGAGCGCTTCGCGGCGGCGGACGCGGCCTGGCGCGCGCTCCTCGATGGGGCGCTGATCGTTGGCGACGGGCCCGGCCCGACCGTCATCGGCGGCTTCGCCTTCGATCCCGAGCGCCCATCCACTCCCCGCTGGTGCGGCTTCCCTGACGCTCGCCTCATCCTCCCGCGCCAGACGCTCACTCTGCAGGGCGGCGAGTGCTGGCGGCGTGTGAATGTGGTGGTGGGGGATCGGCACCCCTCACCCCCGACCCCTCTCCCAACCTTGGGAGAGGGGAGCATTGAGCACGACGGAATGCCCAGCACGCAGTCGGCGCCGGATTCCCCCTCTCCCAACGTTGGGAGAGGGGGGCAGGGGGTGAGGGCCGTCCCCCGTTTCCTCACCGCCGTCGCCCAGGCTGCAGCGGCGGTTCGCCGTGGCGATCTGGAGAAGGTGGTGCTCGCGCGGGAGGTGCGGGTCGAGGCTGAGGAGCCGTTCGATGTCGAGGCGGCGCTCCGGCGGCTGCGCGATGCCTATCCAAGCTGCTACGTCTTCGCCGTGGCCCGGGGCGAGCGGGTTTTCCTGGGCGCCACGCCCGAGCGCCTGGTGCGGCTGGACGGCCGGACAGTCCGTGTCGCCAGCCTGGCCGGGTCGATCCCGCGCGGGGCGACCCCGGAGGAGGACCGGGAGCTGGCCGCTGCGCTGCTCGCCAGTGCCAAGGACCGCGCCGAGCATGCGGTCGTCGTCCGGGCGATCCGCGCGGCGCTCGACGGTCCGTGCGTCGAGGTCGAGACCCCGGACGAGCCGGAGATCCTTTCCGTCCGGAACGTGCACCACCTCTACACCCCGGTCACCGCACGGCTGCGCGACGGAGCGACGCTGATGGACCTGGTCGCGCGCCTGCACCCGACCCCGGCGGTGGGCGGGACGCCCCGCGCGGAGGCGCTGCGCTACATCCGGGAGCACGAGGGACTGGATCGCGGCTGGTACGCCGCGCCGGTGGGCTGGATGGATGCTTCCGGTCAGGGTGAGTTCGCCGTGGCCCTGCGCTCGGCGCTGGTCGAGGGGGCCGAGGCGTCGCTGTTCGCCGGCTGCGGCATCATGGGCGACTCCGACCCGGAGCGGGAGTATGCCGAGTCGTCGGTGAAGCTGCGGCCGATGCTCGCGGCGCTGGGGATCGAGGGGGCAGAGACCGAGTGACGCACGAGCAGGTCTTGTTCACCTACGTCGGTGCCTTCGTGGACGAGCTCGCCCGGGCGGGGGTGCGCCACGTGGTCTTCGCGCCCGGCTCCCGCTCCACGCCGCTGGCGGTGATGCTGGCGCGCCATCCGGACATCCGCCTCTGGCTGCACCTGGACGAGCGCTCGGCCGCCTTCTTCGCGCTCGGCATGGCCAAGGCGCGGCGCGAGCCGGTCGCGGTCGTTTGCTCTTCCGGAACGGCGGCGGCGAACTTCCTCCCCGCTGTGGTCGAGGCCCGCTATGCCCGGGTGCCGCTGCTGTTGCTGACGGCCGACCGCCCGCACGAGCTGCGCGATGTCGGCGCGCCGCAGGCCATCGATCAGATTCATCTCTTCGGCAGCAACGTGAAGTGGTTCGTTGATGCGGCCCCGCCGGAGGCGACGCCCGGCATGCTGCGATACGCCCGCATGCTCGCCGCACGCGCCGCCGCCACCGCGCTCGCTGACCCGGCCGGCCCGGTGCACCTCAACTTCCCCTTCCGCGAGCCGCTCATGCCGCTGTCACCGGAGGAGGATGCGCCCGCCGAGGGCGTGGCGACGGGTATCACGGTCTCGCGTGCCCCGCGCGTGCCCGACCCGGCGACGGTGCAGGCTCTGGCGAAGGAGCTGGCCGCCGCCCGGCGGGGATTGATCGTCTGCGGGCCGCAGACAGACCCGGACCTCGGTCCGGCGGTGGTTGGGCTTGCTCGCGCGCTCGGCTTCCCGGTGTTGGCCGACCCGCTATCGCACGTGCGCTGTGGTCCCCATGTGGACGATGTCGTGCTCGACGCCTACGATGCGTTCCTGCGCGACCCGGCGCTCGTCGAGCGCCTGGCGCCCGATCTGGTGCTGCGCTTCGGCGCCATGCCGACATCCAAGCCGGTGCTGCTCTACCTGCAGCGCCACCCGGCCGCGAGGCACATCGTGGTCGACGGTGGCGACGGCTGGGAGGATCCCGCACTCCTCGCTGCCGAGGTCGTCCACGCCTCGCCCACCCACCTCTGCTCCGCGCTTACGGATCTCCCCCTCTCCCAGCATTGGGAGAGGGGGGCGGGGGGTGAGGGCCGACCCACCTGGCTCACCACCTGGCAGCAGGCCGACCGCGCCGCTCGCGGCGCGATCGCGCAGCGGCTGGCCGGAATGGACGAATTGTTCGAGGGTAAGGTCTTCGCCGAACTTGCCGCGCTGCTGCCGGAGGGGAGCACCCTGTTCGCCGGGAACAGCATGCCGGTGCGGGACCTCGATACCTTCTTCCCTCGGAGCCAGCGGGCGATCCGTTTCCTGGCAAACCGGGGCGCCAACGGCATCGACGGCGTGATCTCCAGCGCGCTCGGCGCCGCGGCCGCCAGCGACGGACCGCTGGTGCTGGCGATCGGCGACATCTCCTTCTACCACGACATGAACGGCCTGCTGGCCGCGAAGCTGCACGACCTGAGCGCGACCATCGTCCTGTTCAACAACGACGGCGGTGGGATCTTCTCCTTCCTGCCCCAGGCCGCCTATCCGGAGCACTTCGAGGCGCTCTTCGGCACGCCCCATGGCCTCGATTTCCGCCCCGTGGCCGACCTCTACGGTGCGGCGTACACCCGGATCGCGACCTGGGACGCCTTCCGGGAGGCCGTTGCGCAAGGCGTCGCGGCGTCGGGTCTGAGCATCGTCGAGGTGCCGACCGACCGGGAGCGGAACGTGGCGCTCCACCGCGAGATGTGGCGCGCGGTGTCGGCCGCGCTGGCGGGTGAGGTGCCGGCGTGGGCCTGATCGCGGTCAACGGCGTCCGTCTCCACGTCGAGCGCGGGGGCGACGGTCCCCCGCTGCTACTGCTCCACGGCTTCACCGGCAGCGCGGCCACGTGGGAGCCGCTGCTGCCCGCCTTGCAGGCGCACTTCCACACGGTCGCGCCCGACCTGATCGGGCACGGCCGTTCCGACGTGCCCGCCGACCCGGCCCGGTACGCCATGGATCGCTGCGTGGCGGATCTCGTCGCGCTGCTCGACGCGCTCGACATCGACCGCGCTGCCGTGCTCGGCTATTCGATGGGTGGGCGGACGGCGCTGCACCTGGCGCTGGCCGCGCCCGAGCGGGTGAGCGCGCTGGTGCTGGAGGGTGCGTCGCCGGGCATCGCCGACCCGGATGAGCGCGCGGCCCGCGTGGCAAGCGATGCGGCCCTGGCCGACCGGATCGAGCGTGAGGGGCTGCAAGCCTTCGTCGATGCCTGGGAGCGATTGCCCCTCTTCGCCAGCCAGCAGCGGCTGCCGGAGGCGACGCGGGCGCGCCTGCGAGCGCAGCGTCTCAGCCACACCCCACGCGGCCTCGCCAATAGCCTGCGCGGCATGGGCGCCGGGGCCATGGCGCCGGTGCACGACCGCCTGGGTGAGATCGCTGTGCCGGTGTTGCTCATCGCCGGGGAGCTTGACGGAAAATACGTGGAGATCAGTCGCGCCATGGCGGGCGCCATGCCGCAGGCGACGTTCAGGATCATTCTCGACGCCGGGCATGCCCCGCACCTGGAGCAGCCTGAGGCGTTTGTCGAGGCGGTGCTGGGGTTCCTGGTGGAGAAGAGGGAGCGACCGGCTCGGACGTGAAGACGACGCGGTATTTCGAAGAGCAGGTCTTGCGGAAGCGGCCCTATATCCGGCGTGAGTGGTGTGAGGAGGCGCTGCGCAATCCGGCGCACCGCGAGGTGCAGGGTGACGGACGAGTTCGATATTGGATCTGGGTGCCCGAGCTCCAGAAGTATCTGCGTGTGGTGACGCTCGAGGACGGCGAGACCGTGCACAATGCCTTCCCCGATCGCGGTTTCAAGGAGGTCCAGCCGTGAAGTTCCATTACTACCCCGAGACCGACTCGCTCTACATCGATCTGGCCGAGCGGCCCAGCGCAGAGTCGCGCGAGGTCGCGCCCGGCGTTGTGCTGGACTTCGACGCGGAGGGCCGGCTCGTTGGCATCGATATCGACCATGCCAGCCAGGTCGCTGATCTGTCGCGCCTCGAGGCGGTGGAGTTGCCGCTGGCGAGTCTCTCCCTGGAGCGATGAGCCGGGGGAGGCGTTTGGTCCGGGTCGAACCTACCGTGGATGGAAGCGAAGGCATCTCATGATCCCACCCATCCTGCGCGATTTTCCGGAGCAGTTCGAGACGGAGCGGCTGCTGATCCGGGCGCCGTTGCCGGGCGACGGCGCGGAGGTGAACGCCGCGATCCTGGAGTCGCTCGACCGGCTGCGTCCCTGGATGGAGTGGGTCCACCCGGTGCCGAGCGTGGACGACACTGAAGCGAACATCCGCCAGGCGCGGGCCGACTTCCTGACCCGCACTGAGCTCCGGTTGCATCTGTACGAGAAGACGACCGGCGCCTTCGTGGGCAGCAGCGGCCTGCACCGCATCGACTGGCGGGTGCCCAAGATGGAGATCGGCTACTGGGTGCGGACCCGGTACGAGGGGCAGGGGTACGTAACCGAAGCGGTGCGCGGCATCACCCGCTTCGCCTTCGAAACCCTCGGCGCGCGGCGAGTCGAGATCCGCTGCGACGCGAACAATGCCCGCAGCGCCCGGGTTGCCGAGCGCGCCGGGTACCGGCTGGAGGCCCGCCTGCGCAGCGAGGCCATTACGCCGTCCGGCGCGCTGCGCGACACGTTGATCTATGCGCTCCTGGCCGACGAGTGGGAGCGGGGGAAGTGAGCCGCGAGAGCGGCCCTCACCCCCTGACCCTCTCTCCCAACGTTGGGAGAGGGGGAACATCGTGACGACGTGCTCTCCTCTCTCCTGGTGGGCTCTGTCCGAGAGGGAGCCGGGGTGAGGGGACGGATGACGTATGACGCATGACGCATGAGGGAGGAGGTCCAATGAGCGGAGTCACCTGGGTACCGATCAAGCAGTACACCGATATCCGTTACGAGCGGGCCGAGGGGGAGGGGATCGCCAAGATCACCATCAACCGGCCGGAGGTCCGCAACGCGTTCCGGCCGCTGACGGTGTTCGAGATGTCCGATGCGTTCCACCACGCGCGGGAGGACCCGACGATCGGGGTGGTGCTCCTGACCGGCGAGGGGGACAAGGCGTTCTGCTCCGGCGGTGATCAGAAGGTCCGGGGCGATGGTGGCTACGTCGATGACCAGGGGATTCCGCGGCTCAACATCCTCGATGTCCAGCGGCAGATCCGGCTCCTGCCCAAGCCGGTGATCGCGGTCGTGGCCGGCTATGCGATCGGCGGCGGCCACGTGCTCCACCTGCTCTGTGATCTGACCATCGCCGCCGACAACGCAATCTTCGGCCAGACCGGCCCCAAGGTCGGCAGCTTCGACGCCGGGTACGGCGCGACCTATCTCGCCCGGGTCGTCGGGCACAAGAAGGCGCGCGAGATCTGGTACCTCTGCCGTCAGTACACCGCCCAGGAAGCGCTCGAGATGGGCCTGGTGAACACCGTCGTCCCGCTGGAGCGGCTGGAGGAGGAGGCGGTGCAGTGGGCGCGCGAGATCCTGGAGAAGAGCCCGACGGCGATCCGCTTCCTCAAAGCGGCGTTCAACGCCGACACCGACGGCCTGGCGGGACTGCAGCAGCTCGCGGGCGACGCGACGCTGCTCTACTACCTGACCGATGAGGCCAAGGAGGGACGCGACGCCTTCATCGAGAAGCGCAAGCCCGACTTCTCCAAGTTCCCACGCTTTCCGTAGGATTGACGCGGGTGAGGGCGGCGCGATCGGGCACGCGGGCATCGCATGGAGCCTTGCCCGGCCTGTCTTCTCCCCCTCTCCCCTCGTGGGCTCCGTCCGAGAGGAGGGAAGGGGGGAGGGGAGACTGCCCCTGGGAGCAATGAGGGCTGAGGAGTGAGGGCCGATCACAGATGCAGCAGAGCGGGACGCTGACACCGCCGAGTCGGATCAAGGTGTGGGTGATGGCCGCGCGGTTGCCGACGCTGCCGGCCGCGATCGCGCCGGTGCTGGTCGGAACTGCGGCCGGGGTGGCCGCCGGCGCCTTCCGCCCGCTCCCGTTCCTGGCCGCGCTGGTGGCCGCCGTGCTGATCCAGATCGGTACCAATTACGCCAACGACCTGTCCGACTTCCACAGGGGCGCCGACACCGCTCAGCGGCTGGGCCCGGTGCGGGTCACGCAGCGCGGGCTGGTGACGCCCGAGCAGATGAAGCGGGCGACGATCCTGACCTTCGGCGCTGCCGCCCTGGTCGGCCTCTACCTGGTCATGGTCGGTGGCTGGCCGATCCTGGTGATCGGTCTCCTGTCGATCCTCTGCGGGTGGGCGTACACCGGCGGCCCCTGGCCGTTCGGCTACCACGGGCTGGGCGACCTCTTCGTCTTCATCTTCTTCGGCGTGATCGCCGTCACCGGCAGTGCCTACCTCCAGTCCGGCACCGTCGACGCGCTCTCGCTCGCCGTCTCGGTGCCGGTCGGGCTGCTGGTGACGAACATCCTGGTCATCAACAACCTGCGGGACATCGACACCGACCGTGCCGCCGGGAAGCGCACCCTGGCGGTGCGGATCGGCGCCCGCGCGAGCCGGGTCCAGTACGCCCTCTTCGCCTTTGTCGCTTATCTCGTCCCGCTGCTGTTGTGGTTGACCGGCGCCGCCAGCGCCTGGGTGCTGCTGTCGTGGCTCTCGCTGCCGTTGGGTATTGCACTGGTCCGGACCACGCTCGGCGGCGCGACCGGCACCGCCCTGAACCCGATACTCAAGCGCACGAGCCAGCTCCACCTGCTCTTCGGCGCATTGCTTGCTCTGGGCCTGCTGCTGTGAGGGTCACCCGGCTTGAGATCACACCCTACCGCATCCCCTTCGCCGCCGGGTTCGCCACGGCGCACGGCCGTGCGACAGCGCGCGAGGGCCTGATCCTCCGGCTGGCGACGGATGCCGGGGTCGAGGGTCTGGGCGAGGCTGCGCCGCTGACGGAGTTCGGTGGCGGCACTGCCGCCGATGCGGCGGCCCTGCTGGAGGCCCTCACACCGGCGCTCACCGGCGCAACGCTGGAGGCACTGCTCGACCGCTGCGCTGCCCTGCCGCTCGATCGGCCCGGCGTGGCCGCGGTCCGCTGCGCGCTGGAGACCGCCGCGCTCGACGTGCTCGGCCGCGCGCGGGGCGTGCCCCTCGCGGCCCTGCTGGCGCCGAACCACGCGGCGGAGGTGCCGGTCAACGCGACCGTCGGCGTCCCCGGCCTGGAGGACGCGGCCGCGGCCGCGAAGCAGGCCGTCGAGGCCGGGTTCCGCACGGTCAAGCTCAAGGTCGGCATCGCCGGATCGCCCTCGGCCGAGGTGGAGCGGGTGGCGGCGGTACGTTCGGCGGTCGGCCCCGACGTCGCGCTACGCCTCGACGCCAACGGCGCCTGGACGCCCGACGAGGCTATCGCCCTGCTGCGGCGACTCGCCGCCTACAACCTGGATCTGGTGGAGCAGCCCGTCCCGCCGGGTGACGTGGCCGGGCTCGCGCGGGTACGACGGGCGGTCGATGTACCGATCGCGGCCGATGAGTCGGCCACCACACTCGATGCTGTGCGGGCGCTGCTCCAGGCCGACGCGGTCGATGCTGTCGTGGTCAAGCCGATGGTGGCGGGCGGTCCCCGAGCGGCGCGGGACATCATCGAGGAGGCGACCGATGCCGGGCTGCGTGCGATCGTGACCAGCACCATCGACGCCGGGGTCGGCACCGCGCTCGCCCTGCACGTGGCCGCCACTCTGCCCGATCCCATCCCCGCCTGCGGTCTGGCCACCGGCTCCCTCCTCACCAGCGACCTTCTCGCCAGCCCGCTCGAGGTTCACCAGGGGAGGATGGCACTCCCGGCCGGAGGTGGATTGGGAGTGGAGGTGTGATGCGTATGCGGTGGGAGTGGCCCTCACCCCCGGCCCCTCTCCCAATTCTGGGAGAGGGGAGAAGTATCCAGGATGCGATCTGCGACACGGCTCCCGTCTATTGTCCCCCCTCTCCCAAGGTTGGGAGAGGGGGCCAGGGGGTGAGGGCCGCGACATGAATCTGCCGACTTCCACCCACCCCCTCCCCGACTGGCTCGCGTCCCGCGCCCGGAGCACGCCGGAGCGGGTGGCGCTGATGGCCGGTGGGGAGTCCTGGACGTTCGCGGAGCTGGACGCGCGGGTGGACGCCATGGCCCGGCGGCTGGCGGCGCTCGGTGTCGGCGCCGGGGACCGGGTCGCGACCCTGCTGCGGAACGGGCCGGCCGTCGTGGAGATCGTCCACGCCCTGGGCCGCCTCGGCGCGGTGCTGGTGCCGATCAACATTCGGCTCACCGCAGGCGAGGTCGCCTGGCAGGTGGCCGACTCCGGCGCCCGGCTGCTGGTGTGCGACACGCACACCGCAGGTGTGGCGGCAGCGGTGCCGGTGCCGCGGCTCGCGACGGTCGGCGAGGTGCCGGACGCGCCGCCGGGGGCCGTCGCGCTGCAGGCGGTCCCGGAGGCGGACGTGGCGCTGGTCGATCGACACGCTCCGGACGAGATCCACAGCATCGTCTACACCTCCGGCACGACCGGCCGGCCCAAGGGGGCGCTGCTCACCTACGGAAACTTCTGGTGGAGCGCCGTCGGCTCAGCGCTCAACCTGGGCCTGCACGCCGACGACCGCTGGCTGGCCTGCCTGCCTCTGTTCCACGTCGGCGGACTGTCGATCCTGACCCGTGGCGCGATCTACGGCATGACGGTCGTCCTCCATGAGACGTTCGACCCCGAGGCAGTCAACCGTGCCATCGACGAGGAGCGGGTGACGATCGCCTCGGTCGTGGCGACGATGGTGTGGCGCATGCTCGCGGCACGGGGCGAAAAGCCGTATCCCCCCTGGCTGCGCTGCCTGCTGCTTGGCGGCGGGCCTGCCCCGCGGCCGCTGCTGGAGATGTGCGCCGCGCGCGGCATTCCGGTGATGCAGACCTATGGTCTGACCGAGACGGCGTCGCAGGTGGCGACGCTGGCGCCAGAGGACGCGCTCCGCCGGATCGGCTCGGCCGGCAAGCCGCTCTACCCCAACGAGGTTCGCATCGAAAAGGACGGGCGACCGGCGGCGCCGGGTGAGGCCGGCGAGATCCTGGTCCGCGGGCCGATCGTGACCGCCGGCTACCATGGGCGGCCGGAGGCGACGGCACGGGCGATCGTGGACGGCTGGCTGCACACCGGCGATGCCGGTTACCTGGATGAAGACGGTTATCTCTACGTGCTCGATCGCCGCGACGACCTGATCGTCACCGGTGGGGAGAACGTCTACCCGTCCGAGGTGGAGGCGGTGCTGTTGGCTCATCCCGCGGTGCGGGAGGCGGGCGTGTTCGGCCTACCCGACCCCGAGTGGGGCCAGACCGTGGCGGCCGTGGTACGGTTGGAAGCGGGAGCGGAACTGTCGGCCGAGGACCTCCGCGCCTTCTGTCGGGGGCGGCTGGCAGGCTATAAGATCCCGTCGCGAATGCGATTTACTCACGAACCGCTACCGCGTAACGCGGGTGGCAAGTTACTGCGGCGGGTGTTGCGCGAGTCCTGGACGACGTGCGATCCGGCGCCTGAAACCTGATTGTGCAGGCTGTGGCCGCCATGTAAAATCTGCCGGGCGTTTCATTGGCCGGGCGACACCCCGCGTAGCGATGTTGGGCAGGTCACGTGTATCTCATTGAGCAACAGGACGAGGCGCTCAACTATCGGCGCCGCCACAGCGGACTGATCGGGGTTTCCAGTAAAGTACCTATTCGCGACCGCGCGGTATTGAGCCTGGTGTACACCCCTGGCGTGGCCGAGGCGTGCCGTGTCATCAGCGAGGACCCCCTCAGCTCCTTCGAGTTGACCTCGCGCGGCAACACCGTGGCCATCGTCACTGACGGGTCGGATCTCTTCGGTCTGGCTGCCGGGTTGCCCGAGGCCGCGCTGCCGCTGCTGGAAGCCAAGAGCGTCCTCTTCAAGACCTTCGCCGGGATCGACGCCTTCCCGATCTGCCTCGACCAGCGGGACCCGTTGTCAGTCGTCGAGACCATCCTGGCCCTCACGCCCACCTTCGGCGCGATCTGCCTGGACCACATCAGCGCGCCGCACAGCTTCACCATCGCCGACCACCTGGAGAAGGGCAGCAACATCCCGGTCTTCAGCAACCAGCACCACGGCAGCGCCATCCTCGTGCTCGGGGCGCTGATGAACGCGCTCAAGGTGGTTGGCAAGCAACTGAATGAGATTCGGGTGGTCATCGGCGGGGCAGGCGTGGCCGGCATCGGCATCGCCCGGCTGCTCCACCGCGTCGGCGTGCGCGACCTCGTCGTGTGCGACCGGGCGGGGGCCATCTACCCCTACCGGCCCTACCGGATGAACTGGGCCAAGGCCTACGTCGCCAAGGAGTCGAACCCGGAGCACCGGCGCGGCAGCCTGGCCGAGATGCTGCGTGGCGCCGATGTCTTCATTGGGGTCTCCACCGGCGATGCCGTCACCCCGGAGATGATCGCCGAGATGGCGCGAGACCCGATCGTCTTCGCGATGGCGCTGCCGACGCCGGAGATCTCGCCCCAGGAGGCCAAGGCCGCCGGGGCCGCCGTGGTCGGCACCGGTCGCTCCGACCACCCCAACATGATGGACATCTCGCTCGTCTTCCCGGGCGTGTTCCGGGGGTTGCTCGACTCGGGCGCCCGCAACATCCGGCTCCGGACGCTGGTCTATGCCGCCGAGGCGCTGGCCGGGCTCGTGCCGGAGGACGAGTTGCACGCCGACAACATCGTGCCCCGCATCTTCGACTTCCGCGTGGCGCCGACGCTGGCTGCCGCTGTGGTGCGTGCGGCGAAGGAGACCGGCGAGGCCGTCCACGACGTCGAGCCGGAAGAGGTGGCTGAGAACACCTTGCGCTACGTCTACGAAGGCATGCCCACCGCCCGGACCCGGCCCGCGGCCCCTTCTTCGGCCCCGCGCCCGCGTACCCTCCGCGAGCAGGCGATCGACCTACGACGGCGGTACAACGGCGTGCTGGAGATCCGGAGCAAGATCCCGATCAAGGATCACCACATCCTCAAGCTCCTGTATGTCCCCCCGGCCGCGCTGGCGCCGGTCGCCGAGGTGCAGGACAACCCCGGCGTCGTCTACGACCTGACGGTCAAGGAGAACCTGGTCGCGATCGTGACCGACGGCAGCGCCGTACTGGGCTTGGGCGACATCGGCCCGCAGGCCGCGCTCCCGGTCATGGAGGGCAAGGCGGTCCTGTTCCAGTCGCTGGCGGGTGTCGAGGCTTTCCCGATCTGCGTGGCCGAGCGCGATCCGCAGGCCATCGTCGACATCGTCACCGCCATCGCGCCGTCGTTCGGCGGGATCAACCTGGAGGACATCTCCGCGCCGCGCTGCTTCGAGATCGAGGCGGCCCTCAAGGAGCGGCTCC
>Ga0207873_1002470_pt1 | contig 15082 bp, 15 predicted proteins | sample BGWIniCompost_FD_187373 | JGI IMG/M metagenome (GOLD analysis project Ga0207873, IMG submission 187373) | Cellulose adapted compost microbial communities from Newby Island Compost Facility, Milpitas, CA, USA - BGW Initial Compost (SPAdes)... ...
GGGCTGTTTTCCTTGCAGGGACGGGGCGGATTCAATATGATCCCGCTCGATAAGATCAACGAGTATACCGGTGATCCGCGGATTTTCAGTATCATTGATACGATGGAGGTGGGGCAGATCAGCGAACCCCTCATTTACGTGAACCAGCAAACCGGGGAGCAGGGCTACCGGATTGTCTATTATAAGTCGAAAACCGAGCCGCACCGTGCTTCCCTGGAAACGGACTATCCTCGCCTGCGGAACGCGGCGCTGGCATTGAAGCAAGGGGAAGTGGTTGAGAAATGGTTTATGGAAAAGATTAGCGAGCAATACGTACGTATCAACGAGAGTTATCAAGCGTGCGAATCCCTGCAGCCCTGGCTGCGTGCATCGGCGCAATTTGAGAATTAAACAATGGCAGTTCCGTTTTCATCCGAGGTGGCGGGGATTTCCGCCCTGAATGAGGCATGCAGCCGCGCAAAAAAGGAGATTGGCAAAGTGGTTATTGGCCAGGATGCGATCGTGGAGTCGGTCCTGATCTCTATTTTCTGCAACGGCCATTGCCTTCTTGTTGGGGTACCCGGCTTAGCGAAAACGCTGCTGGTGCAAACGGTGGCCCGTGTGCTTGATCTGAGTTTTAACCGGATCCAGTTTACGCCGGACCTCATGCCTTCCGATATTACCGGTTCAGAGATCCTGGATGAAGAACGGCATTTCCGCTTTGTAAAAGGACCGGTATTCGCCAACATTGTACTGGCCGATGAAATAAACAGGACGCCGCCCAAAACACAAGCTGCACTGCTGGAAGCCATGCAGGAACATGCCGTCACCGTAGGGGGGAAACTGAACAAACTGGATCAGCCCTTTTTCGTACTGGCCACGCAAAACCCGATTGAGCAGGAGGGGACCTACCCCTTACCCGAGGCCCAGCTGGATCGGTTCATGTTCAACATTTTCCTCGATTACCCTTCGTTTGAGCACGAAGTAGAGGTGGTGAAAAATACCACCGCCAACGAGGTTCGGCAACTGGATAAGGTATTGGGGGCAGAAGAGATCATTGCGTTTCAGCAACTGGTCCGGGCGGTTCCCATCACCGACCATGTGCTGGAGTATGCAGTCCGGCTTGCCAGCAAAACCCGGCCGGGTACTTCCCTCGCCACGGCCGAAGTGGACAACTACCTGACCTGGGGCGCAGGGCCCCGTGCTTCCCAGTATCTGGTTTTGGGAGCGAAGTGCCATGCCGCAATACACGGAAAGTACGCTCCCGATGTAGAGGATGTCCAGGCGGTAGCCTTGCCCGTCCTTCGCCATCGACTGGTGCGGAACTATAAAGCGGAGGCCGAAGGGATCAGTCTGGAGGACATTATCCGAGGCTTGCTTTAAACGATTTGTACTTTTTAAATCGATCGAGGCCTCTTAAAATCGGTCTGGGTTTACCAGGCGAAGCGGATGGAGAGTCCAAACCAGCCCAGATCGCCGTCCGTATCGGGAACGATATCCAAGGCGGGTTTCCAATCAAGACTTAGATTGATCGGGGCGTCGTTGAATTTGTAATCAAGACCCAGTACGCCGTCTATTCCGAATCCTCCTTTGGTATCGTTATGAGGGCCTCCATGATCGTGGTTCACGAAGTAAACATGCGCCCCGCCACCGTAATACCAGTTCAAGCCACCGGCATTGGGGATAGGATTATGCACTTCGTACAGGCCCACGATGTAGAAATGATCGTGTCGGTCGTGATCGCGGAAATTGAGGATCAGGTCCATGGCATTGGTGGAATTGAAGAAATGCTTGAAAGTCAGCCCGTTGGCTGTTCCAAAGCGTCCTCCAATCGCATTTCTGTAGTCCTGCCCTTGCGATTCAAATGCTATAAAACAGCTGCCTACTACAGCGATGGTCAGTGCGAAAAGCGTCTTTTTCATCATACCACGGGAATGGGCAATTAATGTGCCAAAACGCCATTAAATGGAAAAAGGAGCCGCTTCCGTGAAAACGACTCCTCTTATCCTATTTATTGTTTTTTACAGGTTAAATGAATATCCCAAACGGATTCCCAGGTTGCTGAATTTCCCCACATTTTCAAAGCGCGCGGACAGGTCTACAAATTTATCGTCCGCCACGGGGAATTGGTATCCAACCCCGGGAGCCCAGAGAAATTTGGTTTCGCTTCCATCGGAAACCCCAATTCCGGCTCCAATCTCACCGTCTATGTAGAAATTGCCCGCCGGATAATATTTCACTCCCGCTTTCACCGGTACATAATCAAAGCTTGGAACATCGTCCTCGCCCTGAACGGAAATGTAACCGGCAGTCGCCGTTCCGTGGAGCTGGCCACCCAAGGGTGCCTCAAACTTAAACGTACCTCCTACCGGAATGGTAAAAAAGTCTTCCAGGGCAAAGCCTGATTCAAATCCAATATTCCCCATTCTCAAACCAGGGGCTTGCTGAGCAGATGCCTTGTTCGCTGCGAACAATGCGCCTGCAATACAAAAGGACATTATTAACTTTTTCATAATTTCTATTTTTTCCAGGATTTTCCTGGTCACCGCTAAGGAATCAATTTATGTGCCAAAAGCGCATTGAAATTTGTCTGCCATTGTAACAAAATCGCTGAAAAGGACCTTGAAAACGAGGTTTCCAATGATTTTAAGCATAAAAAAAGCGCTGCCGGGTCTGACAGCGCTCCCTTTTTTGGATTTTTAGAACCGGTAACCCAGTCCAAAAGAGAATACCCGGTTGGTAACCTTCACTTCGCCCATATTCGCGTCCTGTTCATCCTCAAACATATTGGCAAGCCCGAAATTATACCGTGCTTCAATGGATAAGCCCATAGGCAAACGGTATCCCGCTCCGATATTCAATCCGAAATCCAGGTCGTTGCTCTCTTCCGAATCCGCGGAAACCCCTCCGGATTTTACTTTGGAGTCCAAAAGCAAACCCACCTGAGGTCCGGCTTCCAGATAAAGTGCCTCGGTTACGGCAAAGCGCGCCATGACAGGCAGGTTCAAGTAGAGATTTTTGAATGTCGCATCGAAGTCGAATTCTTCTTCAATAACCTCAATATCCATGCTGTACTTGAATCCCTGCAAGGATAGTAGCAATTCGGGCTGGATCGAAAAATTGGAGCTTACATCGAAGCGGGCGGTCGGTCCGGCGTAGAAACCGGCAAGCGCGTCCGGCTTGATGCTGATGGACGATCCGGTATCAAAATTTGCATTTGCCAGGTTGACGCCTGCCTTGATACCAAAGACGGCCTGTCCGTAGCTTGTGCCGGTGAGACAGGTCAGACAAAGGACGGCAAGAAAAAGTACGTGTTTTTTCATTTTAATTAGTTTTCCGGCCAAAATAGGGATTTTGCCCCATATTCTCCACCCACTGGTCTTCAGGGCAAGCCTCAGTAAGACAACAATTGCAGCAGGCTTTCTTCCAGGCGGCTTTTCGCAAGAAAGTTTGTTTCCAGCTGCCCGTTCATGGGGACGGGGGTATCCAGGCTGCAGCATCGGCGGATGGGTGCATCCAGGTATTGAAAGCAATGTTCGCCTATCCACGCCGCCAGTTCTGCCCCAAAGCCGCCCGTCAACGTGTCTTCATGCACGATCAGTACTTTCCCTGTTTTTTTAACCGTTTCCGCGACTGCCTCCTTGTCCCAGGGTAGAAGGGTTCGTAGGTCCAGCAGGTCCGCGTCGATTTCCGGATGCCGATCCAGTACCTCCAGCGCCCAGTGGACCCCCAATCCGTAGCTTACAATGGAAATGGATTCCCCGGTTCTGATCAGCCGCGCTTTTCCGATGGGGGTGGTAAAGGTTTCTTCCGGCACCTCCCCGCGAAGGGTGCGGTAAAGGTATTTGTGTTCGAAGAAAAGAACGGGATTGGGGTCCTCCGCCGCTGCCATCAAAAGTCCCTTGGCGTCGGCAGGGAAAGCAGGATACAGAACTTTCAGTCCGGGCGTTTTAATGAACCACGCTTCGGTGGATTGGGAATGGAAAGGCCCCGCACCGGTACCGGCGCCTGTGGGCATCCGGATGACCACATTGGCCGGCTGTCCCCACCGGTAGTGTGATTTGGCCAGGTTGTTCACCAGCTGATTAAACCCGTTGCTAATGAAGTCGGCAAACTGCATCTCCAAGATGGAACGGTATCCCGCCACGCTTAATCCGTAGGCGGCGCCAATGATTGCCGATTCGCACAGCGGGGTATCGCGTATCCGCTCCCGGCCGAATTCTTCCAGGAAACCGGCCGTTACCTTAAATACCCCGCCGTAGGCCGCAATGTCCTGTCCAATCAGCAGGAGGTCCGGATGCAGGCGCATGGCCTGGCGCAGGCCCTCGGAAATGGCATCGATAAAACGGATGGGTTCCCGTCCGTCCCCTTTTGGCGCAACGGGCTCGGGGGGATTGCTTGCCGCGGGCGCGTATACGTCCGCCAGTTCACGTTCCGACGAGACCCCGATGGGCGGGACGTCTGCCAGGGAGTCCCCCAGTTCGTTATTAATTTGCTCCCGCATCCGGCTTTTCAATGCTTCAGATTCCGCCGGAGTCATTCCTGCTTCCGTGAACAGAACCTGTTCAAATTGGGCAATGGGGTCCCGCTGCGCCCATTCCTCCAGCAGGGAGGAAGGGACGTAGGCTGTTCCCGAGGCTTCCTCGTGTCCGCGCATCCGGAACGTCATGCATTCGATCAGAAAGGGTTCCTGGCGGCTGGTACAATGCTTTCTGGCTCTTTCCACAGTTTCAAAGACAGTGAGCAGGTTATTGCCGTCAATCCGGACCCCCTCCATGCCGTATCCGGCGGCACGCATGGCCAGTTCGGGGCAACGATATTGTTCCGAAACCGGTGTGGACAGTGCGTATCCGTTGTTTTCGATCAGGAAGATCACCGGTAACTTCCAGACCGATGCCAGATTAAGCGCTTCGTGAAAATCTCCCTGGCTGGTGGCCCCTTCGCCTGTAAACACCAGTACCGCCCTTTTGCCACCGGACAGCTTTTCCGCCAGTGCGATTCCGCAGGCAACCGGAAGCTGCGCTCCCAAATGGGAGATCATTCCCACCAGTTTGTGCTCCTGGCTGCCGAAATGAAAGGAACGGTCGCGTCCTTTGGTGAAGCCGTCCGGACCTCCCCGGAACTGGCTCATCAACTTCCGAAGGGGAACCCCCCGGGTTGTAAACACGCCCAGGTTCCGATGCATCGGTAAGATGTATTCGTCCTTTTCCATGGCCAGGGTGGCTCCCACCGCAATGGCCTCCTGTCCGATTCCCGAGAACCACTTCCCCAGCTTGCCCTGCCGGAGCAGGACCAGCATCTTTTCTTCGATCAGACGGGGTCGCAGCAACAGCTCGTAAGCGCGGCGAAGAAAAGCCGCCTTTGTAACATCCCTGCCGGTCATTTAATTATTTTTATTAAATTTAACTATTGCCAATATGCCCAATTTATGAAAAAACCCCTTACCTTTATCCTTTCGCTCCTTTTGGGTCAAGCCGCGGCCCAGGAAATTCCACCGGACAGCCTGTCCCAGGAAAAGCTTCTCAACCCCTATTCCGCTTATTTTGAATTTCCGGGCGAAGGAATTTATACCCATTTCAATAAATCCAGCTACATGACCGGGGAAGCGGTCTGGTTTAAAATTTACCTGTTCGATACCCAGGAAAAACGTCCTTTTGATCTTCAGCAGAACGTCTATGCCGAATTATTCGATCCCAACGGGAATCCCGTCAGGCGGCAGGTGCTTTTTGCCGAAAAGGGTTCCGCCTGGGGAATGATTGAGCTGGCCGATACGCTGATGGCCGGTACCTATACGTTCCGCGCCTATACCAACTGGATGCGTAACATGGAAGAAGGCCAATTTTATACCCGGACCTTCCGGGTGAACGGAGGCGTGCAAAAGATTGCCGAAGGGCCTGCCGGCGATGGGGAAACCACCCAGGGTGCGTACGAAATTGGCTTTTATCCGGAAGGAGGACAGCTGCTTGAGGGCATGGTCAATACCGTGGCTTTTAAAATTGTGGATCCCACCGGGAAAGGAACTGCCCTGGATGGCGTGTTGAAAAACGGAAACGGCGATACCTTATTGAAGCTGACGACCAATCCACGCGGCATGAGCAGTTTTCCGCTGACCCCGGCTTTCGGTGAGAAATATTATGCGGAGTTCACCCTGCCCGGCGGAAACGGGGAGGTTCAGACGGTCAACCTGCCGGAGGCACGGCGGCAGGGGGTTGCCCTGAGCTGTCAATGGTTTTTTCCCGACAAGGTGAGCGTTTTGCTCCGGACGAACGCGGAATCCTTACAGGAACTGCAAGGGAAAAACAACTATGTTTTGGTTCATAACCGGGGAAAGGTGGCCCGGGTGCTGATTGTCAATTGGACAAACCGTCCGGTGATCAAAATAGACATCGATAAAGCCCTGCTGCTTTCCGGCGTGAATCACGTGACCTTGTTCAACGAGCAGTTTGAGCCGGTTGCCGACCGGATGATCTTTATCAGCGGCCTGGACAGATTGGGCAGGGTTTCCATGGACTCCCGCGTGGAAGCCGATTCGCTCGCATTCTCACTCATCGCCACTGACAGCGCGTCCGAACCGCTGGAGGCCGATGTAAGCGTTTCCTTCTTACCGGGTGGAACCGGGTCGGCCGATTTTGAATCTTCCATTTATACGACCCTGCTTCTGGAGTCGGATATCAAAGGGACGGTGGAGGATCCCTCCTGGTATTTTGAGGACGAAAACGATTTTGAGCGGATCAAAGCACTGGACCACCTTCTTTTGACCCAGGGTTGGAGGCGCTACAACTGGGATGCGATCCAAAAGGGTAGCCGTCCTGCTCCGGTTCACGAATTCGAACAGGGCTTCACCATCCGGGGGGAAGTGGTCAATTCCATATCCAGGAAGGAAATGGAAAAAAGCCAGATTTCCATATTTTCTCCCGAAAACGGGCTGATGACCGTGGTGGATGTGGATAGCTCGGGCACATTCGTTCTGCCGCAGTTGATGCTGATGGATTCGACCCGGGTGGTTATCAACGCGACCAACCCCAAAGGCCGGTCCGGCTTTAGGGAATTGAATGTGACCGTCACCGAGCCCCGGTTTGCCGAAGAAGGTCCTCCCTTGCCGGTTTCGGACCCGGTTGCCTCGGACAAGGTGGCCTCGTTGGTTTTGCCCGAGGGGTCCGAACTGCTGGAAGGTGTTACCGTAACGGGTCGCAAAGCGGATCCAAGTGATCAACCCTTTGCCGGAAGCACCTATTTCAGCACGATCAACGACCGGGTCGTTGTCGTTACCAAAGACAATTATTTCAAATACAATACGCTTCGGGACCTGCTCATGATGGAATTCAATATCGTAGGCAATTCCATGGGCCGGGGAGGAGGAGAGCCCGTACTGATCATCGACGATACCCCCATGGACGATCTTTCCTGGCTGGACATGATCCATATCAGCGAGGTGGAAGCCGTCGCGGTGAATAAGACCGGGAACGCCATGCTGGGTCAGCGGGGCGCGAACGGGTCCATCAACGTGAAAACCCGTACCCGCGCCGTGGACTGGGGCCCCCGGCGGGACCTGAATATCGTGAACCTGCTTATCAAGGGATTCTCCGCGCCAGTCGAATACTACGCTCCCGAATACGCGGCCCCTGTCACCGATCCCGATTTCGTGGAGCGGGCCGCGCTCTACTGGAAGCCCGATGTACGTACTGATTTTTCCGGCCGCGCGGTCTTTAAATTCCCCCTGCCCTCCGGTGTCGACCGGCTGCACGTCCGGACCCAGGGGATTTCCCCTGCCGGCGTGCTGATTTCGGACGAACGGGTAATCAATTTAAAATAGTGATAATCAGTTTTTTCTGGTAAAAAACCAATTGAAGATGACGTTCTGACCAACCATTTCATAACGCCGCTCGTATTCTCTGACGAAAACTGTTTGACGTGAGCGCTGCCGAGACCATGCTGATGGATGACCTGATCAAGGGTTGCCTGGAACAAGATCGTTCCAGTCAGAAGGCACTGTACAGAAGGTTTTTCGGATACTCACTGAGTATATGTCTGCGTTACGCGCCAAACAGAGAGGAAGCCGTCGAGATCGTTAATGATGGGTTTATGAAAGTTTTTACACGGATCGGAACGTATGATCCCAAGCGCTCATTTAAAAGCTGGCTCGGCCGGATTATGGTCAACACGGCCATTGATCACTACCGGGTTACTCATAAGCACTACCATCATGACGGTCTCGAAACGGCTTTGGAAGCGGAGTTTCCCGTAAATATTATTGACAAACTTTCCTACGACGAACTGATCGCGCTGGTACAACAACTGCCCGCATCGTACCGGACCGTGTTTAACCTCCATGCGATAGACGGTTACAAACACGAGGAGATCGCGGAAATGCTTTCGATTTCGGTGGGAACTTCCAAATCCAACCTCTTTAAGGCCAGAGAAGCATTGAAATTAAAGATCAGGCAACAATTCCGACCGGTTACCCTCCGGCCACCGGGACGGATGATGATAACCAGCATGAAAAGAAATGGATAAACGGGACCAGGATTTTGACGAGCATGTCCGGAAGAAGCTTTCCGAAGGGATTCCGGCCTTCGACGAGGGGGCTTGGGAAGCGATGGAACGCCGTCTACCGCCTGTCCGCCGGCAGCGGTGGATGGGGGCGGTCTGGTTGCCGCGCGCGGCCGCGTCGCTTCTGCTTGCCGGCCTTGGATTCTGGGCTTATACCACCTATTATCGGAGTGTTCCCGGGCCAGTGGAAGTGGAAAGGGCATTGCAGCCGGATCCCGGCCTGCAACAACCCTCTCCGGAGTCACCCTCTCCGAAGTCACCCTCTTCTGAGCCGTCCTCGCCGGTATTGCCTTTGCCCCGGGCGGGCCAGCCGCTTGCTGCGCAGGAGCCATGGCGGCAGTGGGAGTCTGCCCGACTGAATGCGCAACCTGCCTGGGGGAGCGCGTTGCCTGAAATAATTCCAACACCCGAATTGGGACGAGCGGTGAACTCAATCCCCGCCGTTACCCCAGCCTTGTCCATTCTGCGGCCGCTTCCCGATCATCGTCCGGAGCGGGTAGCCGAACCGGCGGGTAGCCTTGCCGGGCGAGGGGGCCAGGAAGCGGAAATGCAAAAGCCCGTTTTTAGTCTGGGGGTCCTTGCAGCTCCCGACCTGAATGGATCGGGAGGCTTCACCCGGGGCAAGCTGGGTTTCAATGTAGGGATCACGGCAGGTATCCATTTTAATGACAGGCTTAGCCTGCATAGCGGGGTAATCTATGCCAGAAAGCCCTACAACGCGCTGCCTGCCGATTACCGCACCGCATACAAGCCGCCCACGCTGATGAATATCGCGGCTGTTTGCGATGTCATTGATATTCCGCTTAACCTGCGGTATACCATGCACCGGAGCGAGTCGGGCAGCATTTCACTGAGCGCGGGATTGTCGAGTTATCTGATGTTGCACGAGCAATACGCCTACCAATATCCCGATCGGGAGGCTGCAATCAGGGAGTACAGCAATGAAAACAGGCATTTCATGGGAGTGGGTAATCTCGGCCTGGCCTTGGAACGGAAGATCAATGCTAAAACAAGTATCTCCCTGGAACCCTTTGTCAAGGTTCCCCTTACCGGAATCGGCCATGGAAGCGTACGACTGATTTCGGCCGGAGCCGGAATACGCTTCAATCTGGATCTAAGTAAAGCGAAAAATACGTTTGATCAATAATAAATGAGCGCATACAAAAAGCAAAACAAATGAAACACACCAAATTAACAACGTACAGGTATGAGAACATCATTGTATGCGACCAATGTATTACTGAGTCTGACCCTTTGGATGACCGCATGTTCGGAAGACGATGCGGGCATGGATCCCTGCGCTTCCACATCCATTTCGCTTAGCGCCAACATCACAGGCGCTCATGAAGGAGAAAACGATGGCAGCATTGCCGCTTCAGCCAGCGGTAGCCAGGGATTTACTTTCAGCTTGGCCGGGGGAGATTTTCAGTCTTCCGGAACATTCAGCGGACTGGCTGCCGGGACGTACACCATCACGGCCAAAGACCAAAATGACTGCACCGCTCAACAGACCTTTACCGTGCCGGAACTTTCCACCCCAAATGTTTCCTACAATGCGGAGATCCGCCCGATCATTGAAAATGTATGCTGGAACTGTCATAAGCAGGCTGGACAGGCGGGTTTCCCCCATGCCGATTTAAGCACGCCTGAAAAGGTCCAGGAAAACGCGACGCGGATCAATACCGAGGTGCAGGCGGGACGCATGCCCAAGGTCGGCAGCCTGACTTCGGCTGAAAAATCCGCCATCGCCGCCTGGGTGGAAGCGGGCGCACCCATCGACAATTGATCTTTAGACATCAAACCGATCTCCAGATGAAAAAGCTGCTGATCATGGCCGCGCTTCTGGCGCTGGCATGGAATGTTTCCTGTTCAGGCGACAGCGAAGAGGATCTGTTCGGAGCCCCCGATTGCTCCATACCCGTAAGCCCGAGCGCCGATATCCTGCCCTTGCTGCAGAACAACTGCGCGCTCAGCGGGTGTCATACAGGTGGAACGGGGCTTCCCAATTTTGCGGAAAAGCAGACGGTATTGACCTATGCCGACGAAATCAGGCGGCGGACCCGGGAAGGATCCATGCCGCCTCCGAATTCGGGCGTCTCCTTGACACGGGAAGAAATCAATCTGATCACGTGCTGGGTGGATCAGGGAAAGAAGGACAATTGATCATGAACAGGAACGTATGGATGACGGGCGGCTTACTTTTGCTGCTTGCACTAGCCCCGCGGGGCGCACAGTCACAGGTTTATCAATCGTACAAAAGCGAAACCTCCTTCTTTTCGGAAGCGCCGCTTGAAAACATCACCGCCACCAACAAGGACGGAGCCAGCATAATCAATGGTGAAAGCGGAGACCTGGTATTTGTCATACCCATCCGCGGGTTCCGATTCCGGAAATCCCTGATGGAAGAACATTTTAACGAGAATTACCTGGAGTCGGACCGCTATCCCACCGCCGTTTTCAAAGGCAGGATTCTTGGCTTTGATCCATCCCGTCCGGGGATCCAGACGGTGCAGGCCGAAGGGACCCTGCAGATACACGGGGTAGACAGGCAGGTACGGGCAGGCGGCACGGTGGAGAACACAGGCGGTGAGCTGGTTCTCCAATCGACCTTCGAGGTTGCCCTCAAGGATTACGACATTGCCATCCCCAGGCTGGTGGTAAAAAATATTGCCGAAGTGGTGGAAGTCTCCCTTGTCTTTTACTACAAACCTAAAATGAAATAAGATGAAAAATATCCTCCTGCGAAGCCTGATAATGTTGTTGCTCCAGGGCAGTTTTGCGTTGGGGGCAACGGCTCAGGATAGCCTGCTATCCCTGCTCGACTCGACCGATCTCGGGCGGTCCGATCCGGTGATCGCTACCTTTAAGGCAACCCGCATCGTAAACGGGCAAAGCATTGAAGGCGCCGGCCCCGGAGAGCTCCAATTGGTCGTTGCCCACCGCTTCGGGCAGGTGAACGAAGGGGTGGGGACCTTTTTTGGATTGGACGACGCCACAACCATGTTAAGCCTGGAATACGGCATTACCCCCAAACTGCAGGTCGCCTTGCAACGCAGTTCCTTTAACAAAATGTTGGACGGATTCATGAAATACCGTTTTCTGAACCAAACCACAGACGATCGGGTTCCCCTTAGCGCGGCTTTGTTTCTTCAGGCCAGCATCAATACCTCGGCCACCAGCGAGGAAGCGCTCGTCCGGCCCCGCTTCAAGCATCGCTGGGCCTACATTTCGCAAGTGCTTCTGGCGAGGAAATTCGGGGAGGCTTTTTCCCTGCAGCTGACGCCTACACTGCTTCACCGGAATCTGGTGCCCTTAAGCCAGGACCCGGTCAATCTTCCGGCCCTGGGCGCCGGCGCGCGGTATAAACTCAGTGAGCGCATATCACTGAATGTGGAATATTTTTACCGCTTTGAAAAAGACAGCCGTGCTACCTTCAACCCCTTCGCGGTGGGTCTGGATATAGAGACGGGCGGACACGTATTTCAGCTTCATCTAACCAACGCCCGTCAGATGACCGAGCGGGGTTTCCTAGCTGAAACAGCCGGCGACTTTTTCAATGGAGACATTCATTTCGGTTTTAATATCAGCCGGGTGTTCCAGCTGGGCGGCGGAAGGGGAGATAGGAATTAGGGATGATTTTCCTTCCAGATCTCGTTGAACGACTTCGGAGCGATGGGAGGGAGCTCACGCCGTTTACCCCAGGCGCGCCGGAAGAAGGTTTTCAGAAACCAGGATTTCCATTTTCCATTGATCCCATTCATCAGTTTACGGCTTAACATGCCATTTTTCCAGAAATACCATCCCCACATTTCGGTTTTGGCAACCAGATCGTCATCTACGGCATCGCGCCGGTTGAGCAGTAGCATTTTATGGATCTCAATTTTTACCGGACACACTTCCGTGCATTTTCCGCAGAGGCTCGAGGCGTAGCTGAGATGCTTAAACTCCTTCATTCCACGGAAATGCGGGGTGATGATGGACCCGATGGGGCCGCTGTAGGTGGTTTCGTAGGTATGCCCACCCACGTTCTGATAAATGGGGCAGGCATTCAGACAGGCGCCGCAACGGATGCAGTAAAGTCCCTCGCGTTGTTCTTTCCGGGCCAGGAGATTGCTGCGCCCGTTATCCAGCAGCACCACATACATTTCTTCCGGACCATCCAGTTCATCGGCCTGGCGTGGACCGCTGAAAATGGAATTGTAGACCGTGATATTCTGACCTGTCCCGTGGGTGGCCAGTAAGGGCCAGAAAATATCCAGATCCGACAGATTGGGGATGATCTTTTCTATCCCCACTACCGCGATATGGACTTTCGGGAAGCTGGTGGAGAGCCGCCCGTTCCCTTCGTTCTCGGTAATGCAGATGCTGCCGGTATTGGCGATCATGAAATTTCCGCCCGTGATTCCCGCTCCAGCTTGGAGGTATTTGTCGCGCAGCAGTTCACGTGCTTTCAGCGTGAGCTCCTCGGGTGTGGCATCAGCCGGCGTTCCGAATTTCTCATGAAATAATTTGGCGATGTCCTCTTTGGAGAGGTGCATGGCGGGCGTAACGATGTGGTAAGGTTTCTGTCCCAGTAACTGGATGATGTACTCCCCCAGGTCCGTTTCCAGCGCTTCTATCCCTTCGTGTTCCAGCACTTCGTTGAGTTCGATCTCTTCGGTGGCCATGGATTTGGACTTGACCACCGTTTTGATATTCCGGCTCTGCAGGATCTGCAGGATTTCCCGGTTCGCTTCTTCCGCGTTATTGGCCCAGATTACTTTGCCGCCACGGCGGGTGAAATTCTGTTCAAATTCCAGCAGGTATTTGTCCAGATTTTCCATGGTTTTCCACTTGATCGTGTGGGCTCTCCGCTTGGAATTTTCCAGGTTGTTAAAGCGGGAAAGTCCGTGAGCGACGGCCGTCTCGTACTTTCCCATATTGTAGTTAATCGTCCGCCGGTGGTCCAGGTCAAAGGCTTTTACTTCCGCGGCGACTAAGAACTCTTCTGATTGCTGGCTCATATATGCAAATGTATAAAAAGATACCTAAAGAAATTCTAAATTCGAATTAGACTTAATATAAATAAAATTATATTTGGGCCGGAAGTGATCGCATATCGATTGCAGGTTTTAAAACATACCAATATGCTCCGATTAACTTTTTTAATACTACTGCTTGGAAGCGCTTCTTTGCAGCTTTCCGCCCACGCGTTGTGGATTGAGACCCACCCCAGCGGAAAACCGGGGAAGAAACAGTTTGTTAACGTATTCTACGGGGAACCTACCGCTGGGGCTCCCGACCGGGTGGCAGACTGGTGGTCCGATGTAAGCAATTTCACGCTCTGGCTGATCAAACCGGACGGCAGTAGGGAACAGCTCGTCGTGTCTCCCGGGGACGATCGATTTTCGGCGTCATTCACCCCTTTTTTGGAGGGACTGTACACCCTGGCCATTTCCCATAACGTATCGGAAATAGCAGGCGGCGTCCAATACCAATTCAATGCCACGGCCATGGTGCGTGTGGGAAAGGCAACGGCTTCTTCAGACTATGCCGCGGCCGGCGCTGAATTGTACGTTTTTGCTGATCCGGCGTCGCAATTACGCAAAGGGCGTCCGTTGGAAGTATCCTGCCATGGTTCCCGGGGTCCCGCGGAAGCAGCCTATGTGACCGCCTATGCGCCAACCGGCTGGGCGAAAAGCTTTCAGGCCGACGCTTCCGGAAAGGGATCCTTTGTGCCGGAATGGGCTGGTACCTACCTCATCGAAGCAGGGAAGGGAGAAGAGATACGTGGCAAAACGTTCACAAGTATTTACCGGATTACCACCTTACAGATTCATGTATCCAGATAAGTAGTATTTTTAAAGAAAAATAACCATTAATTTAAAAAAAACCGGTTTTTTCTTGCGTAGTTGGCTAAGAAAGGTCATCTTTGTAATTAATGACGTTTCTCTATCCGAACGTACAGAACACTCCCCGGGTTATCTTCTTTTTGCTGATGCTGATGCTTGCTCCTGCACTGGGGACTGGGCAGGAAACATCGCCTACCACTGAATCCATTGAGCTTTTCTCGTCAAAGGACGGTGTGTCAACCGACGGACACGTCCGCCTCGAATGGGAATCGCCGGGCGCCTTACCGGGTGATCTTTATCAGGTCCAGCAGGCCGGCGACCGCTCTTTTGGCAAGCCAAAGATCATCTATCAGGGGCCCGACCGGGCCACCTTTGTTTCCGGCCTTGAAAACGGAACCTATTACTTTCGCGTAAGAGCGCCTCAGCAAGACTGGTCCAATGTACTGGAGCTGACGGTGGCCCACCATTCCTTAGCGCTCACCTACACTTTATTGGGACTCGGCGGAATCGTTTTCCTCTGTACGGCCGGAATGGTCCTGCATGGTGTAAGGAAATCCGCCCAAATACAATAAAAATTACTTATGACGCATCAGTCGCATATCATATCACCCGAAGTAGGCTGGATTTTGCTTGGCCTACTAAGCGTACTGTGGATCGGCCTGGGAATCTACTGGGGCAAAAAAGCCAAAAGCATGGAAGGCTACATGCTGGCTGGCCGGAAC
>Ga0207873_1002471_pt1 | contig 15072 bp, 8 predicted proteins | sample BGWIniCompost_FD_187373 | JGI IMG/M metagenome (GOLD analysis project Ga0207873, IMG submission 187373) | Cellulose adapted compost microbial communities from Newby Island Compost Facility, Milpitas, CA, USA - BGW Initial Compost (SPAdes)... ...
GGCGATTGTCGGCTTCTCGAGGTTCTCCAGGGCGGCGATGGCATCGACGAGCTTGTTGGCGCTGCGCTCCCTGGCCCCCGAGTCGAGCGACTCCTTGAAGGCCTTGATGTCGGCGCCGGCGGCGAAATGAGGCCGGCCGGTGACCACGACTGCCCGGATCGCCGGGTCCTGGCAGGAGGTGAAGGCCTCGAGCAACTCGTCGGCCACCTGGGCGTTCAGGGCGTTGACGGGAGGGCGGTCGAGGCGCACGAGCGCCACCGCACCATGGGTTTCGACCGTGACGAATTCCATGTTCTGACCTTACGCGGAGCGTATGCGCGAGGCCACCGCGGGCAGGTCCCGGTTGCCCCCGGCCTTCAGCGGCTCGACACGCATGCGGGCGTCGACGACCACGACACCCTCGCCGGGCGGGAGGACCTTCACCGGGTTCAGGTCCATCTCCTGCAGCTCGGGGATGGCGGTGATGACGCCGGACACGCGCAGCAACGCCGTCTCCAACGAGTCGACGTCGCCGAGCGGCTGGTTGCGGTAGCCCTCGAGGAGACGATGCCCCTTGGTCTCCCGGATCATCTCCCTGGCGTCGACGTCGGTGAGGGGGTGGATTCGGAAGGCCACGTCCTTGAGCAGCTCGACGTAGACGCCACCGAGACCGAACGCCACCAGGGGACCGAAGTTCGGATCCTGGGTCATTCCGATCAGCACCTCGTGACCACCTGACACGAACTCCTGGATCAGGGCGCCCGACGGGTCGGGGACCGCCGAGGTCACCTTCCGGAACGCCTCCGCCACCTGGTCCGCACCCTGGACGTCGAGGAGGACGCCGCCCACGTCCGACTTGTGAAGCGCCGACGGGGAGATCACCTTGACCGCGACCGGACCGCCGAACTCGGCGGCGGCCGCCACCGCATCTTCCTCGGAGGCGACGACCCGGCTCCTCGGGTAGCGGAGCCCGGCCGCCTCCAGGATCCCCTCCACCTCGTAGGGCTCGAGCCAGCCGCCGTCCTCGCCGAGCCGCTTCAGGGCGCCTTCGACGACTTCCCGGATCCGCACCTCGGCTTCCTCTTCCAGCCTGGCCTCGACACCCGGGTCGCGCTGCTTCCAGATCCCGTAGTTGACCGCCCGGGTCAGGGCCAGTGCGGCGGTCTCGGGGAACGTGTAGCTCGGGATGGTGCGCTGGCCCTCACCACCGACGAGGAACTCCTCGGTGCGGGCGTAGTGCATGAACACCGAGAGCAGGGTCACGTCGCCGTCGTAGCGGTCCTGACAGCGCCGGATGGCTGCCGCGATCTGGTCGGCGCCGTCCGGGGTGGTGGGCACATAGATCACGATGACCGCGTCCACCTCGCCCGAGTCGAGGAGGAGCGACAGGACGTGCTCGTAATGGTCGGGCCCGCCCGAGGCGATCATGTCGATGGGGTTCGAGGTCGACGCCTCCTCGGGGAGGGCCTCCCCGATCTTCTCCTGAAGCTCCTGGGACAGCGTGACGATCTCGAGCCCGTTGGACTCGAGGGAGTCCACCGCCAGGATCCCGGGACCGCCGGCGTTGGTGATGATCCCCACCCGGGGGCCCTTCGGGACGGGCTGGTTGGCGAGGAGGCTGGCCGTGCCGAACATCTCCTCCAGGGTGTCGACCCTGATCACACCGGCCTGCCGGAACAGGGTGTTCACAGCCACGTCCGACGACGCCAGCGCCCCGGTGTGCGAGGAGGCCGCCCGGCTCCCCGCCTGGGTGCGACCCGACTTGACCGCGATGATCGGCTTGCGCCGCCCGATCCTCCTGGCGAGCCGGGAGAACTTCTTCGGGTTGCCGAATGACTCCAGATAGAGGGTGATGACGTCGGTCTGGGGGTCGTCCTCCCAGGCGAGCAGCAGGTCGTTGCCCGAGACGTCGGCCTTGTTGCCGACCGACACGAACTGGCTGATCCCGATTGAGTGCTGGGTGGCGTAGTCGAGGATCGCGATTCCCAGCGCGCCCGACTGGCTGGACATGGCGACGTTGCCCGACGGCGGGAACATCGGGGCGAAGGTTCCGTTGAGCCGCACGGCCTCGGCCGTGTTGAGCAGACCCATGCAGTTCGGGCCGACCATCCGCATGCCCTTCGATCGGACCAGACGCAGCAGCTCGGCCTCCCTGGCGGCGCCCTCCGGCCCGACCTCGGCGAAGCCGGCCGAGATCACGACCACGGCGCGAACCCCCTTCTCGCCGCACTGCTCGACCACGTCCAGCACGTGCTTCTGGGGCACGACGATGAAGGCGACGTCGACCTCATCGGGGACGTCGAGGACCGACGGGTACGCCCGGACCGACCGCACCACCTTTGCCTTGGGGTTGACCGGGTAGACCGGGCCGGTGAAGGCGGAGCTGATCAGGTTGTTGAACAGACGGCCCCCGATGGACGTCGGATCGGTGGAGGCGCCGATGACGGCGACCGACTTGGGGAAGAAGAGCGGGAGGAGTGACGCGGCGACCGCACGGCGCTCGTGCTCGGCCTGGGCGTCGAGCGACCCCGGCGTCACCTCGACGGGGAAGTCGACGGTGTATACGCCCTGGTCGATGGTCCGGGTCAACTCGTACCCGGAGTTGCGGAACACGCGCATCATCTGACGGTTCTCACCCAGGACGTAGGCGCGGAACTGGCGGACGCCGTTGGAGCGGGCGTGATCGGTGAGCAGCTCCAGCAGCCGGGTGCCGATCCCCCTGCCCTGGTGGTCGTCGACGACGGCGAAGGCGACCTCGGCGACGTCACTCCCGGGGTCCTCGCGGTCGTACCTGCCGACGCCGATGATCTGCCCGTCATGGACCGCCACGAGGGCCATGCGGTCCTCGTAGTCGACGTTGGCGAAATCCTGGACCTCGGCGTCGGTGAGCTCGAGCTTGACGCTGAAGAACCGGAAGTAGCGCGACTCGGGACCGAGCCGCTGGAAGAAGCTCTTGGCCTCGGCGGCGTCCTCGGAACGCATGGGTCGGACGTGGACCACGCCACCGTCCCGGAGGACGACGTCGAGCTCGTACTCGGAGGGGTATACGGCCATGGCCGCAACCTAGTGGAGAACCTTCGATTTCAGACCGGTTGCGGGAGGTGCGCGTAGCTACACTCGTGCCGCGGGTTGAAACTGGACACGCCGGTGGTTTCGAGAGGAGGGATCCAGGCCACACCGTGAATCGTCGTGGGGCCCGGGTCTGGTTCCTCTCCCCTCCCCCACCCACCCGGCCCGGGTCCCACGCCCTTTAACCCTCAGGTGGAGACGCGGGCGGGTGATGGTCGACGGGACCGCCGCCCCGTGCCCCATCGTTCGCTGCGGACCGTTCCGGTCGCTCAGCCCTCGACGGTGATCGACCCCGTCATCTCCGGGTGGATGGAACAGACGAACTGGTACTCACCCGCCTCGTCGAAAGCGAAGGAGAACTCCTCACCCTGGGAGAGCGAGCCGCTGTCGAAGATCCCCTCCGAGGAGGTCCAGGTGTGGGGAAGGGCGTCCTGGTTGACGACCGTCACCTCCTCACCGACGGCAACGGTGAGCGGTTCGCCGAAGGAGAAGCCGGAGATCGTGATGGTGGCATCGCCGGTCTGCGGGGTGGTGGTGGACGGAACGGTCGTGGTCGCATCCTCACCTCCTCCCGAACAAGCGGTGACGAGGACGAGGACGAACACGGGGGCGAGGATCCTTCTCTTCATCGACGGTCAGTACGGATGGGGCGCCCGATCGGTTCTCAGGCGTCCGTCGGGCCGGCCAGTGCGTATTCGATGGCCGCATCGAGCGCCATCGTGCGCCCCTCGTCCAGAGCGACGAGGTCGTCGCCGCCGAACTCGTCGAGACGATCCAGGTCGACTCCTTCCACGGCCACGAGGGCGATGCCGACGATGTCGGCGCCGGACCGCTTGCGGAGGGCGTCGACAACTCCAACCAGCCGGAAGCACCGCCGCCGGTCGCCGAGGGCGAGGGCCACGCCGGCCAGCTGGTAGACGACGAGGAGGACACCGGACACGTCACGGTGCCCGGCGAAGAGCCGGAGCGCCTCGACGAGCGCCTCCCACGCCTCCTGGGGCCTTCCCTGGTTGACCAGCACGAAACCGACCTCGAAGAGAGACCACCCGAAGCCGAACTCGTTGCCCGACCGCTTATAGTACTGCGACGCCCGGGTGTAGTGCTCGAACGCGGCGTCCCAGTCACCGGTCCCCATGGCAGTGTTCCCCCGGGCCCAGGCGATGTCTCCGAGACCGTCTTCGTCACCGAGCCGCCGGAACAGCTCCTCACCCTCGTCGAGGACGGCCAGCCCCACTTCGGGCTCCGTGACCGTGCCCACGGCCAGGCCGTAGTTGTAGAGGGCGACCCCGAGATCACGGGACTCGCCCATCTCCCTCTGCATCTCGAGGACCCGCCGATAGGTCTCGGCGCACTCCTCCATCTGGCCACGCCACCACTGGACGCCACCCAGCGCCTCGTAGGCCTTGGCGTATCGGGCCGGGCTGCCGTCCGGCATGGCGAGAGCCGCTTCGATGCGCTGCTGGGCCTCGTACAGATGCCCCCGGGTCTGCCAGAAGCGCCAGAGAGCGGAGACCAGTTCGAGCACGTCGTCGGTGGCGCCGGTCTCCATGCCCCATTCGATCGCCGACCGGATGTTGTCGTGGTTGTCCTCGAGCAGGTCGAGCCACCAGAGACGCTCGCGACCCGTGAGCTGGGGGCCGGCCCCGCGCACCAGATCGAGGTAGGTGCCCAGGTGGAGGGTGCGGACCTCCTCCTGCTCGCCCGACTCGGCGAGTCGCTCCCGGGCGAACTCCCGGATCACGTACAAGACCCGGAACCAGGGGCTGCCGAGCTTCTGGGTGGAGAACACGAGGCTGCTGTCGACGAGACGCTCGAGACCGTCGAGGGTGTCGATGCCGAAGCGATCACCGAACAGCGCCTCGATCTCCTCGAGACGGGACCAACCCGAGAACACCGAGAGCCAGCGGAAGAGACGCTGCATTTCCGGATCGAGCAGGTCGTAGGACCACCCGATGGTGTTGCGGATGGTCCGCTGCCGCTCGGGGACGTCGATTGAACCGGTGCTGAGCATGCGGGCGTCGAGCCGATCGAGGACCGTCTCGACCGGGAACAGCCGGAGCCGGGAAGCGACCAACTCGATGGCGAGCGGGAGACCATCGAGACGGCCGACCAACTCGACCACGGCGTCGACGTTGGCGGGGGTGAGGCGGAAGTCGGGGCGAACCGCCTGGGTCCGCTCGCAGAGGAGACGAACCCCCTCCGACTCGAGCGCCTCGGCCACCGTGACGCCCTTCGGAGGCGCCTCGAGCGGCGGCACGGGCATCTCCTGCTCCCCGGCGATGCGCAGCGGCACCCTCGAGGTGACGACGAGCTTCACCCTCGGGGCGCTGCGAACCAGATCGGAGAGAAGTGGCGCGGCGTCGACGACATGCTCGAAGTTGTCGACGACGAGGAGCACCTCCAGGTCGCGGAGCTGCTCGATCAGCCGCTCCTCGGGGAGGTCGTCCTGATACGAGGCGGCCATGCCCATGGCCCGGAGGATCGTGGACGGCACCACCGACGCCTCGGCGGCGGGTGACAGGTCAATGAAGTAGACGCCGTCGGCGAACCGGTCACTGACCTCGGCGGCCAGCTGGAGGGCCATCCGGGTCTTGCCGGTCCCGCCGGGGCCGGTCAGCGTCAGGACGCGTGTGCCCTCCAGGAGCCTCGTGGCCTCGGCGAGCTCTGTCTCCCTCCCCACGAAGCTGGTGAGCTGCACCGGCAGGTTGTTGGGGACCGCGTCGAGCGTCCTCAGCGGGCCGAACTCGGTGGGGAGCCCGTCGATGCTCAACTGCAGGATCGTCTCGGGGTCGGCGAGGTCCTTGAACCGATGCTTCCCGAGGTCGACGAGGCTGGTCCCCTCGGGCAACGACCTGCCGACCAGGACCGCCGTCGCCTCGGACATCACAACCTGTCCCCCGTTCCCGGCGTCGGCGATGCGGGCGGCCCGGTGGACGTCGAGCCCGAAGTAGTCGGACCCGCCGAGCGCACCCACCCCGGTGTGGATCCCCATGCGGACCCTGACCACCGCGTCCTCCGGCCACGGCTCTTCGGCCAGCGCCTTCTGGGCGGACACCGCGGCGTGCACCGCGTCCATCGCCACCTCGAACACGGCGAAGAAGGAGTCACCGTCGGTCTTGACCACACGCCCCCGGTTGCCGTCGATGGCCGCGGTGACGATGGCGTCGTGACGCGCCAGAACCTCGGCCCACCGCTCCCCGAGGCGCTGGACCATGAGCGTCGACCCCTCGATGTCGGTGAACAGGAATGTCACCGTCCCCGTGGGGAGGCTCGCTCGGCTCTGTGTCGTGTCGGGCCCCCTATCCGTGTGTCGGGAATCCCAGGTCGACGCCCCGGTGGACCGGGTCCGCCCACCGTGAGATGACGACCTTCTGCCTGGTGTAGAAGTGAACACCCTCGGGCCCATAGATGGCGTGGCTGCCGAAGATGGAGTCCTTCCATCCGCCGAAGGAGTAGTAGGACAGGGGCACGGGGATGGGGACGTTGATCCCGACCATCCCCACCTGGATCTCACGCTGGAACTTGCGGGCGGCGCCGCCGTCGTTGGTGAACACGGCCGTCCCGTTGCCGTATGGATTGCGGTTGATGAGGTCGATCGCCTCTTCGAAATGGTCCATCCGCACCGTGGACAGGACCGGTCCGAAGATCTCGTCCTGATAGATGGTCATGTCCGGGGTGACCCGGTCGAAGAGCGTCGGCCCGACGAAGAAGCCGCCTTCATAGCCGGGGACGACGAGGTCCCGGCCGTCGGCGACGAGGCGGGCGCCCTGGGAGACGCCGGCCTCGATGTAGGAACGGACCCGCTCCATGTGCTCCCGGGTGACCAGGGGCCCCATCTCGACACCGGGCTGATCGCCGGGTCCGACACTGAGCTTCTCGATGCGGGCCGCGGTCGCCTCGACCAGCTCGTCGCCCGCCTTGCCGATCCCGACCACGGCCGAGATCGCCATGCACCGCTCCCCTGCCGAGCCGTAACCGGCGGACACCGCTGCGTCGGCGGCAAGCTCGATGTCGGCGTCGGGCAGCACGATCATGTGGTTCTTGGCGCCACCGAGAGCCTGGACGCGCTTCCCGTTCCGGGTGCCGGTCTCGTAGATGTGTCTGGCGACGGGGGTCGAGCCGACGAACGATATCGCAGAGACACCGGGATGGGCGATGAGCGCCTCGACCGCGTCACGGGAGCCGTGCACCACGTTGAACACGCCGTCGGGAAGACCGGCCTCGGTGAGCATCTCGGCGAGGAGGACCGATGCGGAAGGGTCCTTCTCGGAGGGCTTGAGGATGAAGGTGTTGCCACTGGCGATGGCGATGGGGAACATCCACATGGGCACCATCACCGGGAAGTTGAAGGGCGTGATCCCGGCCACGACACCCAAGGGCTGGCGGATGGTGAAGGTGTCCACCCCCGACGAGACCTGGTCGGAGTAGTCGCCCTTGAGCAGGTGCCCGATGTTGCAGGCGAACTCGACGACCTCGAGACCCCTCTGCACCTCACCCAGGGCGTCGTCGATGGTCTTGCCGTGCTCGGCGGTTATCGCCTCGGCGAGCTCCCGCCGGCGGGCTGCCACCAGCTCGCGGAAGGCGAACATGACCCCCTGGCGAGTCCCGATCGAGGAATCACGCCAGCGCTCGAAGGCGGCGAGGGCCGATCCGACGGCTGCATCGACCTCGGCCTGGCCGCCGTAGGCGACCTCCGCGGCCTGTTCTCCGGTGGCCGGGTTGAACACGGGGCCGGTCGCCCCGGAGACACCCTCGGACAGCCTGCCGTCGAGCCAGTGGTGGATCCGCCTCATGACCGCGCAACGGTAGCGGGGTCAGCCGACTGGTTCTTCGGCGGCGATCACGTGATCGAGCCCCCAGGCCCTGACCCGGGTCGGCGTGATCACGATGCCAACCGAGTAGTCGGCCGCGAAGCTCTCCGGCGTCCAGCCGAGTCCCGCGATCTGCGTCGCGTACTTCTCGACATAGTCGGGTCGCTGGTCGGCCGGCGGCACGTCACGGTCGATCCGCGCCCTGCCCTCGATGGTGACGGCTCCGTGTGCCTCCCGATCACCACGCAGGACGACGCTGACCCGGTCGTTGGACTCGATCGACGCCAGCCGGCGTGTGGTCGGGCGGTTGTAGACCCACAACTCGTCCTCGACGCGCAGAAACCAGACCGGCGTGGTCTGGGGCTGGCCATCGGGTGTCACCGCGGTCAGATGGGCGATGAGGGCACGATCCAGGGCTTCGCGGACTTTCGGTTCGAACATGACGGCAAACTACCGGGCGATGTCGATGTCGACGACCACGGGGAAGTGGTCCGAGGCGCGACTCTGGATCACGCCGGCGTCGACCGCCATCAGATCCTCGGTGTGGAGCACCCAGTCGATCCGGTGCTCCGGATTGGCAGCATTAGAGGTGAACCCCTCCCCGGTCCCGGCCTCCGACCAGGAGTCGACCCAGCCCGCTGCCATCAACTCGTCCATCTGCTGCCAGCCCGGTCGTGCGTTGAAGTCACCCACGAGAACGGCCGGGCTGACCCCGCCCCATTCCGTCAGAATCGTCCGGATCTGCTCCCGGTGCACGGGGTAGAGGTCACCCTCGGGATCCTCCCTGTGCACATCGGAGTCGTTGACGTGCTGCAGATGGGTGCTGATGAAGAGCAACTCCCCGCCGCCGACCCGGATGTCGACACCGAGATACCCGCGACGGAGCGGTGTCCCCACCTTGGGGAGATGGGTCTCGGCTACGCCGACGATCGGGTGACGGCTGAGCACCGCGTTGCCGAATGTCGGATCGGTGGTCCCGAAGAACTCGTAGTGCTCGAAGCCGAGCCGGTTGGCGAGCCACGTCAACTGATCGGCCACCCCTGAGATGAGCTGGCCCCGTGAGACCTCCTGGAGACCCACGACCTCTGCCCCCGAGTCTTCGATCACCCGGGCGATCGCCTCCAGATCCATGGCGCCGTCCGTGCTGAACCCGGAGTGGATGTTGTAGGACATGACCCGCACCGGGAACTGCGTGTCCGGTGCGGTCACCGGGTCCCGCCCACCGAGGAGCAGGCCGAGGAGAGGCAGGACGCAAGCCAGCGCGGCGAACGCCCAGGCCTGGGTCGCCACCCCGGGACGCACGGCGGTCACGCTGGCGGCGCCGGCCACCCCGATCAGACCGAGGACGATGGCGACGGCGACACGAACCTGCGACTGGGCGAACCCGAGATCGAGGTCGAGAGGGACGTAATAGGCCAGGCCGATGATCACGAGGAGGGTCATGCCGAGGGTGAGATACGTCGCCGAGGCCCCGACACCACCCTCGTACAGGTCGGGGACGAAGCTCGCCCACACCAGGCCGGCGGCCGGGATTGCGGCCAGCGACAACGCGTTGAACGCCATGCCCGGGCTCTCGGCCATGAGGAGGGCGGCGACGAGCACGACCGCCGACGCGAGGACGGCGATCCGCGAGCCTTCGAAACGGGAGACGAGGACCAGGGCGACCACGTTGAGCAATGCGATGCGAAGCTGGGTCTGTGCGCCCTGGGCGCCGATCATCTCGGCCGTCCATCCCTGGCTCTGCAGGAGCAGGAACTGGAAGAAGAGGAACGGGCCGATGCCGATGAGTCTCCAACCGGGCCCCCACGGAACCCCGAGACGCTCAGCGGCGGGGCACGCCCAGAGGACGTAAAGGGTCGCCACCGCCAACCCGACGACTGCAGCCACCGCGCCCGGCCCGGGCTGGTAGGCGAGGTCGAGGCCGAGACCGACACCACGGATCGCCGAATCGATGGCGAGACCCAGGAGAACCCCGCCGACGATCGTGTGACGTCCCATGCTGAGGAGGAGCGGCAGCACCCCCACGAAGGCCCAGGTGGCGATGGCGGCACTCCAGAAGTCGATGAGCGGTGATCCCGAGACCTGGTTCACCACCCTGCCCACCACCATCAACAGGACCGCCAGCCACGTGGCCCCCCTGACCGTGAGCCAGCGCGACATCAACGGGAAGATCACGCTGAGCACGAACGGGGCGAGAGCGATCGGGATCAGGTCGATTACACCGATCCCCACGGTGTCCCGGAGGTACCAGGCCATCGACCCGAAGAGGAAGCGGATGCTCTGGGCGCCGATCGTGAAGACGAGGGCGCCACACAGGATCTTGAGACTTCGTCTGGTGTCTACCGCGTCGAACACGGCCCAGACGGTACATGGCAGGAGTCGCCGAACCGAGCCAGGTGTCCGGACAAGTCCCCCCAACCGCAGGTTGGGGGAAGGTACCGCCGGCGAGCGGAGCGAGCCGGGGGTAGGGGGCAGTGGTAAGCGCGTCCGCAAAGCTCGAAACGACCCTCTTGTTTCTGTCGGTGGGCCTTCGTATGTTCCCACTATGGGATCGAACACCAGTTCGACAGGGGTGAGGGGGTTGTTCGAGTCGGTGGACGCCGCCGAACAGACCCTGATCACCGGGGAGTTGATGATCGCCACGATCCGGGCGATGCAGTTGGACGCCATTGCGTTCCTGGACCGGGCGCAGGTGGCCACAGCGGACGGTGCCCGGACCATGACGGATTGGGTTGCGGTGAAAGCGGACGTGTCCCCCGAGACCGCCAGGGATCTGGTGCAGACGGCACGGAGGACAGAAGACCGCCCCGAACTCCGAGAAGTCCTCCTGGACGGCGAAGCGTCATTCGACCGGGTGGTCGCCGCCTCTCGTATCACGGCCGATACCTCTGAGCTGTTGCTCCGGCATCTCGACGTTTCCGGGGTCCGCAGGGAAGCGGCCCGGTGTCGTCTGATCACCGAACACGAAGAACAGCGAACCTTCGTGGATCGGTTTCTGGTGTTGCAGCCGTCTCTGGACGAGTCCTGGTGGAGAATCTTCGGTGGGTTGGACGGTGTGCTGGGAGCAGTGGTGGACAAAGCACTCACCGAAGCAGCCGACCAACTCCCCGACGACCCCGAAGCTCCCAAAGACTCGTCGTGGCGAAGAGCCACCGCATTGGGATTGTTGGCAGCAGGAGACGTGGACACGCCAGCCCAGCTCACCGTGTTCGTCGACACCGACCAGGCCACACCCAGCAGCGGGAAAGCCGGCGTCTACATGGAATCAGGACCCCGGATCGGGCAGAGGATGCTGCAAGCCATCCTCTGTGACTCGATAACCGAAGTGGTCGGCATCACAGGAGACGGCACCCCGATGCGTTACGGACGCAGATCGAGGACCATTCCGCCGTCTCTGCGTCGAGCGGTGATCAGAAGGGACGGCAACCGGTGTGCCATCACCGGATGCGGGTCCAGGCACCGTCTCCAGGTCCACCACATCACCCCCTGGAGCCAAGGAGGCACCACCGACCCCGACAACCTGGTCACCCTCTGCTGGTATCACCACCACATCGCAGTCCACCAACACGGACTCACCCCCACCCAAGACCCCAACACCAAACAATGGACCCTCACCAGACGAGACCGATCCCCACCCCGAGCGATCTGAGCCCGATCATCGGGAGAAGAGACTCGCGAACCCAATCGGCCGCGCCGCAGCGGAAGCCTTAGAGCTCAGTCGTGGTCGTGGTGGTGATGGTGTGGGGCCGGTGAAGCGCTGCCCCCGCCGGGGAGGAACTGCGGAGCTTCCTCGACCACCGAGTCGAAGCGGAGACCCATGAGGATCACGCCGGCGGCCCCGGCGTCACGGGCCTTCGCCTCGGTCTCGGCGAACACCTCCCAGGCGGTCTTGCGCCGGGCGTCCGCGGGCAGGTCGGCGATGCGGGACTTCAGATCGTCCCCGGCCGGCACGGCTCCGATCGACTCCATGCGGTCGATCCACTCCAGGCTGAATGGCGGGATCGCCATGAGATAGATCGGTGGGTCGTCGTCCTTCAGCCTGAGCCGCTCCATGTTCTCCCCCACCGTTTCCGGGTCGATCACCGGGCCGGCGACGAAGAAGTCGGTCCCCAACTCGATGCGACGACGGAACTGCCACTCGCGGAACCGCGTCGGCATCCCCACCTCGAAGTCGGGCAAGGCACCCTGGAGCCGGGTCAGATGCTCGACGATCTCGTAGTGATGGGCCATGTGGTCGATGTGGGGGACCGTGTCGCCGATCACCACGAGGAAGCTGTCCACCCCGTTTCCGAGCGCGCCTCTCACCTCCGACTCGATAGCCAGGATGTTCCGGTCCCGCGTCGACACCACGACTGTCGGGTGCACCTCGGGGGTGTCGTGGGTGATGCGGGCGCTGAACGCATAGGGCGAGACCCGGATCCGCCCGAACACGTTGTCGGTGACCAGGACGTGACTCCAGTACGGGGAGAGCCGCCGGTGTCTCAGATCGGGGAGCTCCGGCGGGTTGATCTCGGCGATGCGCCGCCATTCAGGATTGGCTGTCAGCAAGACGCTCCTCCCTTGGCTTGCGGGCGATGAAGTACTTGGCCTGGGGGTGGTGGCAGATGATCGCCGAGGTGGTCTGCTCGGGCTGGTACTGGTACCCGGTCTCCGCCCCGACGTCGACACCGATGCGTTCCGCGCCGAGCAGCTTCGCCACGGTCTCGTTGTCCTCGAGATCCGGACAGGCCGGATAGCCCCAGGAGTAGCGGCCGCCGCGGTATTGCTGGCGGAAGAGCCCCGTCAGGGTCGGGCCGTCCTCATCGACGAAGCCCCACTCGGTGCGGACCCGGTGGTGCCAGTACTCCGCCAGTGCCTCGGCCATCTCCACCCCGAGCCCGTGGAGCAACAGGTACTCCTGATAGCGGTCCTCCGCAAAGAGTTGCCTGGTCCGCTCCGACACCCGCGGCCCCATGGAAACGATGTGGAAGGCGGCGTAGTCGACCTCGCCGCTCTCCACGGGTCGGAAGAAGTCGGCGATGCAGAGGTACGGCTCCTCGAGCTGACGGGGGAAGGAGAAGCGGGCCAGCTCCTCCCGCCGGTCGGTGTCCTTCCAGATCACCAGGTCGTTGCCGTCGCCGTTGGCGGGGAAGTACCCGTAGACCACCTGGGGCACCAGCAGGTCGTCAGTCCGGGCCTTGGCCAGCTCCGCCCGGAGCACCTTGCCGATCCGCTCCTTGAACTGCTGATCGTTCTCGTCGAGCTCCGGCCGGAACTGCCACTGGTTGCGGAAGAGAGCGGTGAGGTTGAGGAAGGGGACGATGTCGTCGACGGCGATCCCCTTGACCACCCGGCTGCCGATGAACGGCGGCTCGAAGACAGGGTTGTCGATCGCGACGTCCGGCGAGCGGCGCGGAGCCTCCTCCGCCACGGGCACCCGATCGAGCCGCGACGCCCGCGGCTTCTCCGGTGGCGGCGCCGGCTCTCCCGCCACGACCCGGGCCATGGCCTCGAGACCTGCGAAGGCGTCCTTCCCGTAATACAGCGGCCCTCCGTAACGGCTGCGCAGCTCGGCTTCCACGTAGTTCCGGGTCAGGGCGGCGCCGCCGAGGAGCACGGGCACGTGCCCGAGACCCCGGCGGGTCAACTCGTCGAGGTTGTCCTTCATGATCAAGGTGCTCTTGACCAGCAGGCCGCTCATGCCGATGGCGTCGGCCTTCGTCTCCTCGTAGGCCTTGATCAACTCGGTGATCCCGACCTTGATGCCGAGGTTGTGCACCCGGTATCCGTTGTTGCGGAGGATGATGTCCACGAGGTTCTTCCCGATGTCGTGGACGTCACCCGCCACCGTGGCGAGCACGATCGACCCCCGCTCAACCGACTCGGTGCGCTCCATCTTCGGCTCGAGATGGGCCACCGCCCTCTTCATGGTCTCGGCCGACTTGAGGACGAAGGGCAACTGCATCTCGCCGGAGGCGAACAGGTCGCCCACCACCTTCATCCCGGCGAGCAAGTGGTCGTTGATGATGTCGAGCGGCCGCCAGCCAAGACCGAGGGCCTCGTCGAGGTCGGGGATGATCCCGCCCTGGTCACCGTCGACGATCCGACGCGCCAAGCGCTCGCTCAGGTCGAGCCCTTCGTAGCGGTCGACCGAGTCGTCGATGTCCTTGCGGTCGCTGAACAACTCGATGATGCGTTCCAGCGGGTCGTAGCCCTCGCGCCTCCGGTCGTAGATCAGGTCGAGACAGGCGTCCCTCTCCTCAGGGTCGATCTTGGAGAGAGGCTGGATCTTGGCGGCGTGAACGATGGCGGCGTCCAGTCCGGCCTCGACCGCCTCGTGCAAGAACACCGAGTTGAGCGCCTTGCGGGCCGGTGGGTTGAGGCCGAAGGAGACGTTGGAGACACCGAGGACCGTGCGAGCCCCGGGGATCTCCGACTTGATCCGGCGGATCGCCTCCAGTGTCTCCATGGCGTCGCGGCGGAGGTCGTCGTCACCGGTGCTCAGCGGGAAGGTGAGTGCGTCGAACAGCAGGTCGCCACTGGACAGACCGTACTTCTCGGTGGCGAGCCGGTGGATGCGATGTGCGATCTCGAGCTTGTGGTCGGCGGTGCGGGCCTGACCGGTCTCGTCGATGAGGAGACAGATCACCGCGGCGCCATGGGTGCGGGCGAGACGGAAGACCCGGTCGAGCCTCGACCCCTCGGCCTCGCCGTCCTCGAGGTTGGCGCTGTTGAGCACACACCGCCCGCCCAGACGATGAAGGGCGGCCTCCATGACCTCGGGCTCGGTGGAGTCGATGACCACGGGTGCGGCGACGTCGGTGGCGAATGCGGACGCCAGCACCTTCATGTCCTCCACGCCGTCGCGGCCCACGTAGTCGACACAGAGATCGACCATGTGGGCTCCCTCCTCGATCTGGCTGCGGCCGATGGCGACACAGCGCTCGATGTCCCCGTCGAGCAGGGCCTCGCGGAACGCCCTGGAACCGTTGGTGTTGGCCCGTTCGCCGATGATGAGGAACGAGGTGTCCTGATCGAAGGTGACAGGCGAGTAGATGGAGGTGGCGGCTTCGACGGGCTCCGGCTCCCGTTCTCGAATGGCGAGCGGGCGAACCGCCTCGACCACGGCGGCGAGGTGCTCCGGTGTCGTCCCGCAACACCCCCCGACGACGCCGATCCCGAGCTCGGAGACGAAGCGGCTCAGGTGATCGGCCAGATCGGCAGGCCCGAGGTC
>Ga0207873_1002472_pt1 | contig 15071 bp, 9 predicted proteins | sample BGWIniCompost_FD_187373 | JGI IMG/M metagenome (GOLD analysis project Ga0207873, IMG submission 187373) | Cellulose adapted compost microbial communities from Newby Island Compost Facility, Milpitas, CA, USA - BGW Initial Compost (SPAdes)... ...
GAATTTATTTCAGTCATCATAAATTTACATATTGAAGATCCTGAAATAAGTACAGGATGATAAACATAGGCGCGTTCGTCTAGTGGCTTAGGACGCCGCCCTCTCAAGGCGGAGATCACGGGTTCGAATCCCGTACGCGCTACTAGAAATTTAATGCAACTTAGTATCTTAATGGTTTAACACGGTTGCTATTCACTTCCTCAAAAAATCCAGTTTATGAAGCGTTACGAAAAACATATATTCATTTGTGAAAATAAAAGATCGCCTGATGATCCTAAAGGATGCTGCTTTGATAAAGGCGGCTCGGAAATAAAAGCAAAATTCAAACAAAGAATAAAAGAACTTGGACTCAAACAGGATGTACGTGCAAATACTGCAGGCTGCCTTGATGCATGTGAATTTGGTGCATCAATAGTTGTATATCCAGAACAAATCTGGTACGGCGGTGTTACTGTAGATGATGTTGAGGAGATTATTCAAAGTCATATCATTAATAACAAACCTGTTGAAAGACTTCAGATTAAACATGTAAAGTTTAATAAAGATGCTGTTAAAATCTGATAAACCTCCTACCAGGGTTGAAATAAATCATGCAAGGAAAATTTTTTCTATACTGAGAAAAGAATATCCCGATCCAAAACCGGCATTAATTTATAAAACTCCTTTTCAATTATTAATTGCTACAATACTTTCTGCACAATGCACAGATGCAAGAGTAAACATTGTTACAAAAGATCTTTTCAAAAAATATAAAAGACCTGAAGATTATGTTAATGTTTCTTCAGTGGAACTTGAACAGGATATTAAATCAACAGGTTTTTATAAAGCTAAGGCAAAGAGCATTAAAGCCTGCTGCCAGCAATTAATAGAAAAACACAAAGGTAAAGTCCCCGCTGATTTTGATGAATTAAATAAATTACCCGGAGTAGGAAGAAAAACTGCATCGGTTGTTGCAGGCAATGCTTTTGGTATTCCGGCGATTGCTGTGGATACACATGTAATTCGTTTATCAAACCGTCTTGGTTTTATTGAGTCGGATGATGCTGTTAAAATAGAAATGAAGTTAAAGCAATTGCTTCCTGAAAAAGATTGGGTAAACTCATCACATTGGCTACAGGCACACGGCAGAAAAATTTGTATTGCAAGAAAACCAAGATGTCTGCAATGTGTAATTGGAAATCTTTGTCCAAGTTTCAATCCTGCTAACGGATAAAAATTTTAAGAGGAAAAAATATGTCTGACCATGCAAGAGACAGAAATTATTGTTTATCACTTCTAAAAGAATATACAAAGAGTGAAAGTTTACTTAAACATGCCTATGCTGTTGAAACCTGTGTTCGTGCATATGCAAAAAAGTTTAACGCTGATATTGAATTCTGGGGAAACACTGCTTTACTTCATGATTTTGATTATGAAATGTATCCAACCGAACAAGAACATCCATTTAAAGGATCTGAAATTCTGAAAGAAAAAGGATTTGATGAAGAATTCAGAAATGCAATTTTATCTCATGCAAATTATTCAGGGGTTCCGAGAGAAACTCTTCTTCAAAAAACTTTATTCGCATGCGATGAACTTGCAGGATTTATTACTGCCGTAACTTATGTCCGTCCAAATAAAACTATTGACGAAGTTGAAGTAAAATCTGTAAAGAAAAAATTAAAAGATAAAGCTTTTGCGAAAACCGTAAACAGGGATGATATTTATAAAGGAGCAGAAGAATTAGGTATTCCTCTTGATGAACATATTCAGTTTTGCATTGATGCAATGAAATCAAATAAAGAAGAATTAGATTTATAGTGATTAATAAAATCGCTGAAGATTTTACCCTTAAAGATCAGAAAGGGGAAGAATTTAATTTATACAAAAATCTGACTGAGAAAATTCTACTTATCTTTTATCCCAAAGATAACACGCCTGTCTGCACACGACAGTTAATTGATTATCAAAAAAACAAAAAGCTTTTTGATGACCTTGGTATTATACTTGTTGGTATCAATGCTGATTCTGAAAAAACACATTCAGGATTTGCAGAAAAGTGCGGACTTGATTTCAGAATACTTTCCGATCCCGGTAAAATAGTCTGCCAAAAATATAATGCTGTAAATCTTATAGGCGGAATAAAAAGAAAGCTTGTTTTGATTGATACAAACAGAAAAATTATATTTGAAGAGGAAGTGTTCTCATTTATGTACAGAACCTCTCGGCAGTTAAAGGCATTGCTTCAGAATCTTTAATAATGCCTTGACTATTAAGCATTTACTTGAGAAATTAACCAACAAAACGGAGAAATACTTAGAGATTTTTGCTACAAAAGAAAAAACAGTTTGAAAAAAATTGTCGGGTAATTTAATTAACTGATCATTAAACTTTAATACTACGTGAAAAGCAAAATCTCTGTATTATTTTTATTTTTTACTGCCTTCGTTTTTGCCGAAGATCCTATCAAAATAATTTCATCCGATTACAGATCCATAGTAATTGAGTTTACACCTGAATATTTAAATCCTGTTGAAGAGATAATTAATAATCAAAAATACCTTAGCATTAATTTTAAATATGGATTTATTAATTCAGAAAAACCCGGTGAACCGGCTATACCTGAATATGTTTTTAATGTAGGAGTTCCTTCAGAAACAGGAAACACAATTGAAGTTTTAAATTCAATTTATAAAGAGATTGAAGGAATGATTATTCCCACTCCGGTTTTGGTTAAGGATGATCAGCTTTATCATTATGAATATAGAGTTAATGAAAAATATTTTAACTATAAACCAGACGATGAACTTGCCGCTTTTGGGGAATTTGGAATCGCAAGAGGAATTAAAAAACAGGGTATAAGAATTCTTCCTGTAAAATTTGATCCTTCAAAAAATAGAATAAGACTTTACTCCAAAATAGTTATAAGAATTAATTTTGCTCCCGGAGTAATAAACCCCGCTGCTGAGAAAGATGAATTAATTTCTGGTTCAATTATAAATTATGATATTGCTTACCGATGGAAAGAAAAAAATAAGCATGTGCAGAAAGGGAAAGCAGTAGAAAATAGTGTGCTTGCCCAGGGAACCTGGTACCGGTTTGAAACTCCGGAAGAAGGTATTTACCGAATTACAAGATCAATGCTTGCTTCGTATGGTATTGATGCAAATACAGTTGATCCACGCACAATAAAAATTTATAACAATGGTGGAAAATTGCTTCCTGATAATCCGGGAGATTCCCGTCCGGTTGATCTGGTTGAAAATGCAATCCAGATTGTTGGTGAAGAAGATGGAAAATTTGATGAAGGAGATTATATACTTTTTTACGGCAGAGGTACAGACTTTTGGGATTATGATACTATAACCAATACCATTAAAAGATATAAACATTATTATTCAGCTAAAAATTATTACTGGATTACTTCAGGCGGAAGCAACGGAAAAAGAATTCAGACCAGGCAAAGTTTAAATGATAATCCTCAATATGTTCAAACTTCAACTCAAGCTTTTGCTTTTTGGGATGAAGATAAAATAAATATCGGTCAGTCGGGAAGGATATTTGTCGGTGATGTTTTCTCCCAGTCTTTTCCTTCAAGAACTTATATGAATAATCTTGATTACAGAATTAATTCTTTCCCTGTTAATTATTCTTTTAGATTAATTAATTCTTCACTTGAGAAAACCTCTTTACAATTCAGGGTTTATGTTAATGCAACCCTGGTAAGTACAGTTCCTATCGGAGGAATTTTTGGAGACTATACGGCAGGAATTGAAGCAAGAAGAACAATTAACTTTAACGAGCCCCTTGCAGAAAACCGCAGTCTTTTAAAATTTGAAATTGCCCAGCCTTCAGTTTATTCAGTAGGTTATCTCGATTATTTTGAAATTAAGTATCAGCGGGAGCTTAAACCATCCGGAAATTATTTACTCTTTTTTTCTTATGATACAACAGCAGTTATAGAATATCAGCTTTCAAATTTTCCCAGTTCAAACATAAGAGTTTTTGATGTAACTGATTTTTCAAATGTTAAAAGTGTAACTCCCAAAACAGGTTATCCTAATGGCGGTGAATTCAGATTCCAGGCTGCAGAAGTTGAGGGTTCTCCATCAAGATATCTCGCTGTAGGAAATGATGAATTTAAAACTCCTGTAAATCCTGTTAAGATCGAAAATTCAAATTTAAGAGGGATAGCTGATGGTGCTAAATTCATTATAATTACTCATCCAAATTTTAGAGCAGCTGCTGACAGGTTAAAATCTTACAGGGAGAGTGAATCAAAAACTCCTATCTCAACAATAGTAATTGATGTTCAGCATATCTATAATGAATTCTCAGGCGGTTTGCTTGATGTTTCAGCAATAAGAGATTTTATTAAGTATGCTTATGAAAACTGGACTATCGAACCGGAATATGTTCTCTTTTTTGGTTCAGGAAATTACGATTATAAAAATATAGAAGGCGTTAATACAAATTATATTCCTACCTGGCAGTCATTAGAATCTTTAGATCTTTTAAAATCATATACCACTGATGACTTTTTTGTTCAAATAGATCCGGGAGACAATACTGTTGATTTTGCAACCGGTAGAATTCCTGTAAAAACTTTAAATGAAGCAGAAAAGGTTGTTAATAAAATTATCGATTATGAAAACAATAGCGAAGTAGGCTTGTGGAGAAATTTAGTTACACTTGTTGCAGATGATGGTAATGAAGATGGAACAACCCATACTTCTCAGTCAGAAACTCTTTCCGGCAGAATTCCCGATTACTTTGATCTTAAAAAAATATATATGCAAAGTTACCCGGCAGTTTTAACAGGAAGCGGCAGAAGAATGCCTGAAGTAAACCAGGCAATTATTAATGCAATTAATGAAGGAACAATAATTCTTAATTATATCGGACATGGTAACCAGGAACTGTGGGCACACGAAGTTGTATTTGATAGAAATCTTACAATCCCTCAATTAAGAAATGAAAATCAGTATTTCTTCCTTGTAGCTGCCACATGCAGTTTTGGTTATTTTGATATTCCCGGCTCAAGAAGTGCTTCTGAAGATTTATTACTGCTTGAAAATGCAGGGTCAATTGCTTCTTTAACAGCCTCCAGAGTGGTTTACTCACAGCCAAATGCAATTTATACTTATGATTTTTATAATAATCTGCTGTCTGCTGCTCGCGATGAGAATGGATATACAATATCAATTGGCAAAGCCAACTTTAACACAAAATTTAATGATACAAGTCAGAATACCCAGAAATATTTTATATTCGGAGATCCGACTTTAAGATTACGAATTCCAAGATACCAGGCATCAATTGATTCAATTAATGGTATGCCGGCTGACCAAAATGAAATTCAGATAAAAGCATTAAGCAAAATTTTACTTAAAGGTGCAGTAAGAAATTTTGATACTTCAATATGGGAAGGCTATAATGGTGAAGGTATTATTAATGTTTTTGATTCTGAAAGAATAGAAAATATTGATTTTGGAAGCATTGATTTGCCGGTAACAAAAGCAGGCGGTGTTATTTTCAGAGGAAGAGTATCTGTAACTAACGGCAGGTTTAATGCTGAGTTTGTTGTTCCGAAAGATATTTCTTACGAGAATAAAAAAGGAAAGATTGTTTTTTACTTTTACAGCGGTAATGATGATGGTTTGGGTTTTACAGATAATATTATTGTTGGAGGTACCGATTCTACCGCAGTAAATGATGGCAGTGGTCCCGAAATTGATATTTACTTTGATGATCCATCATATTCGGATTCTTATTTAATTAATCCTAACTCAAAATTAATTATTGAACTTCGCGATGAAACAGGAATTAATACAACAGGTACGGGAGTAGGACACAGGCTTGAGGGAGTTTTAAATGATAATGAAGCAGACCCTATAGATTTTTCAGGATTCTTTACCGGTGATCTTGATGCCGGAGGTAAATCAGGTGTAATAAATTATTCTTTTGATGATATTGAAACAGGTGAATATAAACTTGATGTAAAGGCATGGGATGTATTTAATAATTTCTCAAAAGAAACTGCTTACTTTTCTGTAGTTACCGGAGATGATCTGGTTATACGTGATGTTTATAATTATCCTAATCCTTTTAGTTCTAATACAACTTTTACATTTCAGCAGAACTTCAATTCACCATTGAATGTTGAAGTAAGAATATATACAATAGCCGGAAGGCTTATAAAAGTAATTAAAGAAGATTTTGTGAATGAAAAATTTGTTACTATTGATTGGGATGGCAGGGATGATGATGGCAGTCAGCTTGCAAATGGCACATATCTCTATAAACTGAAAGTTGCCACAACAGATGGACAGTATTCAAAAAGTATATTAGGAAAACTTGCTGTTATCAGATGACATAAATATTCTCTTTTAAATTGATTGTTTTTTATATTTATAGTTTAGCAGCAAAAAATTAAAGTTTAATTAAAAAGAAAAATAATTATCGGAGGAAAGACAAAAATGAAAATAATAATAAGGCTTCTGTTGGTCAGCATGGTATTCATTGCTCTCCCGAAAGCTACCTATGGTCAGGGTGAAGCTGCTGTACCGTTCCTGCTGTTAGCCCCGGATTCAAGAGCCGGTGGTATAGGTGAGTCAGGGGCCGGACTGGCAGATAACTCGGCTGCTATATTCTGGAATCCTGCAGGAATTGCATTCCTTACAGGTACCGAATTGAGCATTACTCACAGTAACTGGCTGCCGCAATTCAATCTTGATCTCTTTTATGATTACCTGACTTACAGGCAGTATATTGAAGAGCTTGATGGTAGCATTACTGCAAGTATTACTTACATGAACTTTGGTGAATTTGCATATACAAGAGATGATCCCACTGTAATTTCAACCTTCCGTTCATTTGATGGTGCGCTTACTCTTGGTTATGCTACTAAAGTACACCCGGACTGGGGTTTAGGTTTTAACTTCAGAATAATTCACAGCCGTCTTTCCGGCGATAATATTCAGGTTGGTAACGAAGAGGGAAGAGGTGTTGCTACTTCTGTAAGTTTTGATATTGCTGCTATGTGGCGCCCTGAAAAACTTGTTCTTCCTTTAATTGATGAAGATATTGGAAACCGTTTTTCTATTGGTGTAAACCTCAGCAACATCGGACCCAAAATTTATTACATAGACCAGGCACAGGCTGATCCTATTCCTACAAACTTCAGACTTGGTTTTGCATACAAAATTCTTGATGAAGAATATAACCAATTAATTTATACACTCGATTTCAGTAAGCTGCTCGTAAGCCGTAAGGAAAGAATTGAAGTTATAAGTGGAGATTCAACAAGAACTGTTTCTGAATCAAAAGAATGGTATGAAGCAATTTTTTATGCCTGGGGAGATCAACCTCTATCTGAAGAGTTAAGGGATATTGTTACATCAATGGGTCTTGAATACTGGTACGGTCAGCCCGGGGATTTTCTCTTTGCTTTAAGAACCGGTTTCTTCTATGAAGATCCTTCCTATGGAAACAGAAAGTTTGTTACTTTTGGTGCAGGAATAAGATACGATATTTATGGGTTTGACTTCAGCTACATTACAACATCTATGTTTAAAGATGGAGAAAACCATCCACTCTCCGATACACTCAGATTTACTGTACTGATTGGCTGGGGAGCTGTTCCTGAAAGTACAAGAGGTTTACCTCGAGGTATATAAATCATTTTTTTAGGTACAGAGTATATGCTCTGTACCTTTTTATTTTTATGCCTTTTTCTCCTATAATTAACAATCGGAAATATGTTTAAATACTTTTACCTTCTTTTTTTCTCCTGCCTGTTAACCGGCAGTTTATTTTCACAAACATTTATTGGAAAGATTAATCCTTTCCCTGAAAAAACTAAACAAATAAATGCAAATGATACTTTAAGAATACTTGCTGCAATGGTAAGTTTCCAGGAAGACCGGGATGGTGCTACTTTCGGCAATGGAAAATTCGGTTCAATTTATACAGGAGCTAACAGAACAGATAATACTATACTTGATCCATTACCACACGACAGAGCATATTTTGAGTCTCACCTTGAATTTGTAAGAAATTATTTTCAAAAAGTATCAAACGGAAAATTATTTATTGAATATACAGTTCTCCCTGATACTTTTTCAGTTTCACAAACGATGAGAAATTATTCTCCGGAACTTAACTCTGATGATTTTACCCGCACAGCTAATTTCGCTAAAGAGGCATGGACAATTGCTGCATCAATGTACCCAAATACTGATTTCAGTATGTATGATATTTTCCTGATTTTTCATGCAGGCGTAGGAAGAGATGTTTCATTACCCGGAAGTATTGGCAATGAAAGAGATTTACCGTCAGTCTATCTTAGTGATAAAGCATTAAAAGAACTTCTTAATAATGATTTAACAGGACTTCCGATAAATAGGCGCGGTCAGTATAACTGCATGATTATTCCTGAAACTGAAAGCAGGGAAGTGGAAGTTATCGGCGGCAGAGTTTTGTTTGAATTATCTATTAATGGTTTGCTAGCTGCAAGTGTAGCGAGTCATTTGGGTTTACCCGACCTCTTTAATACAGAGACAGGTTTAAGCGCAATCGGAAGATTTGGTTTGATGGATGGACAGGCAATCTTTGCATACAGCGGAACATTCCCTCCCGAACCCTCAGCATGGGAAAAAATTTATCTTGGCTGGGAAGAACCTGTAACCGTAATGCCGGGAAATTTAAATGTAAATATTGTTACTAAAGTTGCGGCTGCAATAGGTGATACTGTTATTTTAAAAGTTCCTATTAATTCTTCAGAATATTTTCTCATAGAGAACAGGCAGAGAGATGCTAATAATGATGGTTCAACCGTTACATATATTGTAAATGGTGAAATCAGATTTAAAACATTCGTAAAAGACACAACAGGATATTATAGTTTTGCTGTTGATTCACTCGCAGGCGTAATTATTAATGTAGATGAATTTGACTGGGCATTACCAAACGCAAAAAGTGTTGAAAGGCAGCCTTATGATCCTGTCCCCGGCGGCGGTATCGTTATCTGGCATATTGATGAAAAGATAATTAATGAAAAGATTGGAACTAATAGCATTAATGTTGATAAAAATAACCGTGGTGTTGATGTTGAAGAAGCAGATGGAATTCAGGATATAGGCGAACAGTTTTTTACAGTGTTTGGTGATGAAATAATTGGTGAAGGCTTTATTGAAGATTTCTGGTATGCAGGTAATCCTGCTGAGTTTTATACAAACAGTTTTTCAAAAGATACAAGACCATCAACAAAGACTAATGCAGGTGCAAACAGCTTAATTACTTTTTCAAACTTTTCTCCTAAAGCTAACAGGATGAGTTTTAACATTAGCTATGGTGATTCAGTTATAAATCCAATTTTATCTTCACAGCTTCCTTTTAATGCTTTGGAAAGTAAATTAAATACTCTTCAAAATGAAAATGATTTTGCTTTTTATCTTACAGCGAATAATAATCTTTACAGAATTAATAAATCAGGTGAAGTAACAGATACTGTTCATAATTTCTCACAATTTAAAACTTCATCATTATTCTTTACAAGTGCTGAATTTGTTATTGGTGCCTTTGATAATCTTTTAAATATCTATGTAAATGATGGAGTAATAACTGAAAATATTTCTATTAATGTTGGAGAAAAAATAACCACTCCTCCTGTTGTAACAATTTCACCGACTGAGCAAAGATTAATTATAATTGGTACCGAACAGGGCAGGATTTATACCTATGCACTCGAAAGCCGTCCTCCTGTTATACCTAATCTTATTAATTCTTTAACACTTGATACATCATTTGTTATTAAGAAAATCGCTGCAGATGGTTTATACTTTTCCTTTATAGCCGAATCAAAAAATTCTTCTGCTTCAATTTGGGGGGATAGTAATAGCAGAATATATTCATTTACAAATGAGAATCCTGTCGAAAATGCAATTACAAAAAACAATAATGGTGATGATGTATCTATAGTCCTGACAGATAAGAATAATTTTTATGTTATTTCTGATGGAAGTATTTTAAATAATTTTGGGACAAATGCTACCGGACAAATACAATCATTTTCTCTGGCTGATTTAAAACTTAATGGTGAAAATTATATAGTCTTCAATAATGGAAATAAAATTGAAGCATATAATTTAAATGGAGCACCTGCAGAGAATTTTCCATTCACCGATCCGCTTGATTCAGGTTTTACAGGAACCCCTTTAGTCGCAGATATTGAAGGATCAAATCATGCAGAAATTATTTCTTTAACAAAGGATGGGAGAATATTTGCAGTTGATGGAAACACCGGGAAGATTATAAATGGATTTCCAATATCGATTGGCAAAAAAGCATCTTCAACTCCCTCAGTTTTTATTGATAAAGGTTTGATATCTCTTGCTGCGAATGATAACAATAATTTTTATGCCTGGAATATTAGTTCAGCCGCAGGTAATATCCTATGGAGTGAAGAGAACGGAAATAATCAGAACACATCTTTCTTAGGTGGAGCATCCACATCAAACAGGATTAATGAATTTTTCCCAGAAGCGAATGTTTACAATTATCCCAACCCTGTTTATGAAGGTGAGACGTATATACGTTATTATGTATCTGAAGATGCAAAAATTAATATTAAAATTTTTGATCTTGCAGGCGGACTTGTTGATGAATTAAATGATAATGCTGTTGGGGGTTTCGATAACGAAACTGCCTGGAATGTAGATAATATACAAAGCGGAGTTTACCTGGCAAAAGTTGAAGCAACAAGTACAAGCGGCAATAGTGAATATAAGATTATTAAAATTGCCGTGATAAAGTAATGAGTCTCAAAGATGACATCTTTACAAAGATGTCATCTTATCTGTTAAGGCAAAATTTTTTATAACGAACAAAACATAATCATCCTTTATTTTTCAATATGAATTTTTACGGTAAAATATTTTCTTTTTTATTTCTCTTAACAGGTTTTTCATTCGCTCAATTTACTGAGTTTCATCCTGAACTTGACTGGTACACAATAAAGGGTGAAAATGTTGAGGTTCATTATCATGACGGCGCGGAAAGAACAGCACGGATTGTTGCCAAAATAGCAGATGAAGTTTGGGAACCAATTTGTTCATTGTACGGATATGAACCCGATGTAGTTCATTACGTTATAAAAGATATTGATGATTACTCAAACGGTGCTACATATTTTTTCGATAATAAAATTGAAATATGGACAAGCGCACTCGACTTCGATTTAAGAGGTACTCATAACTGGCTTCGCAATGTAATCTCACATGAGTTTACACACATGGTTCAGATACAATCATCAATGAAAACATCAAGGTCTCTTCCCGCTGTTTTCCTGCAGGTACTGAATTATGAAGATGAGAGAAGACCGGATATTCTTTACGGCTTTCCAAATGTTTTAATTTCATATCCGCTGGCTACTATTAATGTTCCTGCCTGGTTTGCAGAAGGTACAGCACAGTATATGAGACAGGAATTTGATTACGACAGGTGGGATTCACATAGAGATATGATTCTCCGTTCTTATGCACTTGATGGAAAAATGTTAAGCTGGAATGAAATGGGTGTGTTTGGCAAAACAAGTCTTGGCAATGAATCTGTATATAATGCCGGTTATGCTCTCACAAGATACATAGCACAAAAGTATGGTGAAAAAAAACTTGCAGAGATTGCCAGAGCTCTTGGAAATACATGGAACTTTACAATCGATGCAGCATTTGAAGATGTTCTTGGAATTGACGGCAACCAGCTTTACCACGAATGGAAAGATTATGTAACCAAAAGTTATTTTGAAAGAACCGCAGAGCTAAGAACTAATGTTGTTGCAGGCGATACTATTGCAAGTACAGGCTTTGGAAATTTTTATCCGGTTTTTAATGAAGATGGTTCCAAATTTATTTATGTATCCAATAAAACTTCTGATTATTTCGGTTTGTCAGGAATTTATTTATATGACTTTGCAACTAAAGAGGATAAACTGATTGTTGGAAACGTACGCTCTACAATTGCCTGGGTTCCGGGTAAGAACAAAATCATCTATTCAAAAATAAGCGATGACAATCCCAACTGGTACAATGTTCACGATTTATATGTTTATGATATTGATGAAGAAGAGGAAACACGTTTAACTTATAACCTTCGTGCAAACCAGCCTGATATTTCTAGTGATGGAAAGAAGATTGTTTTTCTTTTCCAGAAAGATGGCACAACAAATTTAGGTATAGTTGATTTTGACTCTGATAATAATAAAACATCTAACTTCAGAAAGCTTACAACTTTCAATAATGGGGAGCAGGTTTATAATCCTAAATTTTCAAACGATGACTCATTTATTGTATTTGATTATTCATATCATCATACAAGAGATATTGCACAAGTAAATGTTGATGGTTCCGGTTTTCAGCAAATAATTTCAACAGATTTTGATGAAAGAAATCCTGTTCTGGATAAAGATGGAAAATTAATTTATGCTTCCGATGAAACAGGCATATTTAATATTTACAAATATAATTTAACTACAAAAGAAAAAACTCAGCTTACCAATGTACTGGGCGGTGCTTTTATGCCTGATGTATCTCCAAACGGAGATTTACTGTATGCCGGTTACACTTCCTCAGGTTATAAAATTTTTCATTTAATTCCTGAAAAACAAAAAGAAGTTATTGCAGAGAAAAGATATATATGGATTGATAATCCGCCTCTCGATGTTTTTTCAACTAATGGTGATGCAGCCGCATTAAATTTTAATGGTCTTAGAAATTTTAATGATTATGAAATCCCCGATTATGAAGAAAAAAAATATAACGGAGTTTTTTCAAAACTTACATTTTTCCCTTTCATAAGATACGATAACTATAATACTTCAAATAAATTTTTAGAAAAGATTAAACCGGGTTTACTTGTTACATCAAGTGATATGCTTAACCGCTATTCATTGTTTGCTGGTGGTTCAATTAATTCAAGACTCGAAAGAGATCTCTTCTTAATTTTTGATTACAGGAATAAACTTCCTCTTCTTTTTGATTTAGGAATTAAACCTGAACTTGCTTTGGAAGTTTATAACATAAGCAGGAAAACAGATGTAGATATTTTCTTTACCGCAGATTCAACAGGGCAGCAGGTAACTTATGAAGATACAATTGGTACAAATGTAACTTATAATCTTTTTGAAGTAGACCTTGTAGCAAAGCATAGAATTTTTTCACGCAACCAAAACCTTGAATTCAGATTTATTTTCAGCCGTTACTCTGCAGCATTAGGTGCATTCCTGCTTCCGAATAATCTTGGTTTATATCCTACAACAGATGATACTTATTTTATCGGCAATAATTTTCAGCTTAAATATACTTTAGATGCTTTGCTGCCTCACCGTGACGCAGATATAAATCCAATTGGTATTCAGCTAAGTCTTCAATACAATTATGAGATGAATGAATTTAATTCCGAAGGTGAATATGTCGTAGAAGATGGTTTGCTTAAACCAAATTATAATGATTTTAATTTTCACAGGCTGGAACTGAATTCGAAAATTCATTTTCCTTTATGGGCCGGGCATACTTTAACTACACAGTTAAGAGGGGGAACAATTTTAGGTCCTGCTGTTCCGGATTTTTTTGATTTTTATCTCGGAGGATTAATCGGGATGAAATCATACCCTTTTTATGCAATCAGCGGTAATGAACTTGCATGGGTTAACCTTACTTACAGGTTTCCTTTATTCAGAAATATTGATGCAAGAGCAGGACATCTTTATCTCGATAAAATTTTCTTTTCTGTATATGGGGATATCGGAAATGCGTGGACAGGTGATTTTCCCGATATAAATACTTTTAAGAAAGGAGCCGGGGCAGAATTAAGAATTCAACTTAGTTCTTATTATCTTTTTCCTACAAGCATTTTCTTAAATGCTGCTTATGGTTTTGATAAGGTGGAAAGAATTGTAAATAATGAAGTTATTAATTATGGAAAAGAATGGCAGTTTTACGGAGGTGTTTTATTCGGTTTTGATTTTTAAAACTCAAATAAATTTTAATTAAAAAAATGAAATACATACACTTGAACTTTAACTTGAACTTATTCTTAATCCTTATTCTTATATTACCTGTTTACGGACAGCAGGGTAGTATTGAATTAACAGGGAATCTTTACAATGATTCAAAAATTCTTTTTGATAATTATAATGCAAAAGAATTACCTGAAATTTCTTTTCAGGTAGAAAATAAAAAATCACCTTTCCTTGCAGGTTTAATGTCCCTTGTAGTTCCCGGTGCAGGAGAAATTTATGCAGGTGAATACTGGAAAGCTGCTGCATTTGCAGCAATTGAAGCTGCTGTAATTACAACTGCAGTTATTTATGATGGCAAGGGTGATGACCAGACAGAAAAATTTGAAGCATTTGCTGATGAACACTGGAGTGTGGTAAAGTATGCACAATATACAATTGATCATCATCCTGAATTAAGCGGAGTTGATCCGGGAATAATTATAAGTAATGATGAATCACTTCCGCCATGGAGGAGAATAAACTGGGTACTTTTAAATCAGTATGAACTAGGGCATCATAAACTTCCGCCGCACGGTGATCAGCAGTATTATGAGTTAATTGGAAAGTATCATCATTACAGCCCCGGCTGGGATGACTATGACGGCGGTGAAAATACTCAGCTCCTATCTCCAAATTTTAAATTTTATTCAAAGGAAAGAGGCAAAGCAAACGATTTTTACACAACAGCTAAAACAGCAGTAATAGGTATTTATATTAATCATTTTCTCTCTGCACTTGATGCAGTCTGGTCAACAATAACATATAACAAGTCCCTCGCTGTTAAAATGAGAGTTGAGCAGACACAGCTTGCTGACCATGTTGAGCTCATACCCACTTTGAAAGTGTCTGTTGGTTTTTAGCCTTTTACTGCTAAATATTATTTAGCTTCCTTCTTAATTTTATTTTACTATTTAAAGGTAACATAGTTATTGGAGGCTTTGTGGGAACATTACCTTTCGTTTATTGCATTTCTAATTATTTTATTCGTCAAATTATAATGTAAGGTTATTTACATGGGGTAGTTTTATACTTTACA
>Ga0207873_1002474_pt1 | contig 15063 bp, 12 predicted proteins | sample BGWIniCompost_FD_187373 | JGI IMG/M metagenome (GOLD analysis project Ga0207873, IMG submission 187373) | Cellulose adapted compost microbial communities from Newby Island Compost Facility, Milpitas, CA, USA - BGW Initial Compost (SPAdes)... ...
GACGACGGCGACCGCCGAGAAGGGCCGTCTCGTGCTCGAGGCCGCCATCGCCGAGTTCGCCGCGCTCATCGACGAGCTCGGGTCCCGCCCGATAAAGGAGCCGCAGGATCACCACGAGCGCTAGGATGCCAGGTGAGCGTGCCTCCTCATGGCCGTACCCGGACGCGGGCGGCGAGGAAGTCGAGGAGGACGCGGAGTACGGCGAGGATGGGGACGGCAAAGATGGCGCCGCGCAGGCCGTCGATCTCGCTGGCGGCGATGACGGAGAGCAGCACGATGATCGGGTGCACGCGGACCGCCTGCCCCTGGATCCGGGGCGTCAGCAGGTTACTCTCGACCTGCTGGATGGCGATGTAGAGCACGATGACCAGCACCCCGGTGGTCGGCGACTGGTAGAAGCCGAGCAATACCGCGGGGATGGCTCCGAGGAAGGCGCCGAGATAGGGGATGATCGCAGTGAGCGACACCCAGGCGCCGAGCAGCAGCGGGTAGGGGACCCCGAGGATCCAGAGCGCGATCCCGGAAAGTGCCCCCTGCACCAGCAGAGAGATGGTCAGGCCCCCAAGGTAGCGGGACAGAGAGGAGCCGAATTCGTCCCACAGCACCATGGCGTCGCGGCGGTAGTGCGACGGGGTCAGGCGCAGGTAGGCGGCCTTGACCCGCCGGCTGTCGATCACGAGGTAGATCGCGACGAAGATGATCCCGAACGTCTTCACGCCGAGGTCGAACACGCTGCTGGCCGCTCCGAGGATGTTGGCCAGGAGGCTCTCGGCAACCTGCGTGGCGCGTTCCAGCGCGCCCTGGCGCACGTCCTCGATCACGGCCTGGGTGTCGGGCGACACCAACCCTCGCTCCTGCAGCGCCACGATCACGTCGACCAGGAGCCGGTCGCCCGCGTCAGCCAGATCCGGGATCGAGTCGATCAGGCCGCTGAGCTGTTCGATCAGGATCGGGACGAGGATGAGCAGCACCAGGACCAGGGTCGCCACGAGCGACAGCATGGTCAGCACGATGGCGACGGCTCGCGGCATCAGCCGCTCGAGGAGGCGCGTGGGGAACGAGAGGATGAGCGCCAGCAATGCGCCGCCCAGGCTGATGGTGAGGATGGTCGGCGCCGCCCGGACGAGCAGGACAAGGCCGACCACCAGAGACAGGATCAGGATGTTGCGAGTCCGCGGGGAGATGAAGATCGGCGTTGGCCGCATGGCAGCTTCCGGCCGCGCCGCGCGCTCCGGTTCCTGTGCCGCGACCCGTTCGTCGCCCGACCGCTGATCGTCATCCATCCTGTCGCCGCACCCTCACCTGGATAACCCATTCGGTTCGCCCGAGAAGGATACCCGGTGTTGCCGCTGCAGGCGACGGGCGCCGGGAGCCGAATGGCGCGGCGGAATGGCGCAGGGCGCCGCATGGGCTTGGTGTGCCGTCGAGCTGGCGGTCCGCAGCCTCACGCCTCGGGCTGCAGTCCCCAGACACGCGCAAGCTGCTCCACTGCCCGCAGCCGGTCTGCCTGGTTCGGCAGGAAGGTGGTCACCATGATCTCGTCGGCCTGGGACTCCTCCGCCAGCTCGCGCATCCGCCCGGCTACCGTCTCCGCATCGCCGACGATGACGTTCTGGAGGAGTGGCTGCGCCCGCTGACGATCGAGGGGCGACAGCTCGATACGCTGGGCTTCCTCAAAGGTCGGCATCCGTGAAGGGCGCCCCGCGGCAAGCGCAGCCATCCCGATCTCGACGATCTTGAGCAGTTCGCGGGCATGCTCGTTGGTCTCCCCGACCACCACGCCGACGGCCAGGATGGCATGCGGGGTTTGCCGGTACTCGGACGGCTGAAAGCGCTCACGGTACATGCGCATGGCCGGGATCGCAGCGCCGAAGTTGATGTGCGCGGCGAAGGAGTAGGCCAGGCCGACCTCCGCGGCGAGCTGCGCGCTGAAGGCGCTCGACCCCAGGAGCCAGATGGGCGGCAGGCGCACGTCCGCCGGGGTGACCTCGATAGCGCGGAAAGGATGGTCCTCGGGGAAGCTCCGGCCGTCGAACGCCAGCAACTCGGCCAGGAGTTGGGGATATTGGTCGACCCGCAGCGCCTCCTCGGAGCGGCGCAGCGCGAAGGCGGTCAGGGTGTCCGTGCCGGGTGCACGACCGAGGCCGAGGTCGATGCGTCCCGGATGCAGCGCCTCCAGGAGACGGAAGGCCTCTGCGACCCGGAGTGGGGCGTGGTTCGGCAGCATCACCCCGCCCGCACCGACGCGGATCGTGCGGGTATGGGCCGCCACGTGGGCGATCATGATCTCGGGCGAGCCGCTGGCGAGGCCAATCGTGTTGTGGTGCTCGGCGAACCAGTAGCGCGTGTAACCCAGGCGCTCGGCGACCTGCGCCAGTTCCACGGCGTTGCGCAACGCCGTCGCGGAGGTCGAGCCAGATTCGATCTGACAGAGATCAAGAAAAGAGAGCGGTAGTGACATCGGGAATCCCTTGCTATGCGGGCGATGGCCGTCCGCGCGGCGCTGTCGCTCCTGAGTCTATCGCCCGCGCACGGGTCCGCCAACGCGCCTGGCCACCGCGAATCGAGAACCGAATCTATGCAGAAATGTATTGCTGCCAGTTCGCCTGGGTGCTATCGGTACCCAACGAACAGGACGACAGGATAGAGCTGGCTCGCTTCATGCGGTAATCCGGTCACCACCGGATCGGAGCCGGTTCAGCGAATCCGAAGGAGGCAGCGATGGTTGAGCGCCCCGACCTTCCTGAGGTCGAAGAGCAGATGGAGATGGCGTCCGCCGCAGCGGCGAGCGCGCTGGTTGATCCCGCCGCCGTGGAGTTGCTGGACGACGAGGACATCCACGACGAGGAGCTGGAGGAGCTGCTGATCCAGGAGATCACGATCGACGGGATGTGCGGCGTCTACTGAGGGTGCTGGCATGAGACGGACGGACCGGATCACGCTCGCGCCGACGGCCGCGCTCCGTCCTGAGCCCTTCGGCGCACTCGTCTACACCTACCACGAACGCCAACTCTTCTTCATCGAGCCGCGGCTGCTGCCGTTCCTGCAATCGGAAGGAACCGAGAGCGTCGGCGAGATCGCCGACCGTCTCGTCGCCGAGGGGAAGCTCGGGGCAGACGCCGTGCCGCGCATGCTGCTCCTGCTCGAGGGGCTGCGCCGCAAAGGAGTCATCGATGTCGTATGAGCTGCTCCGTCGCGGGCTGAGCGCGCCGATCTGCCTGACCTGGGAGATCACCTACGCCTGCAATCTCCAGTGCGTCCACTGCCTTTCCTCCTCCGGCCGGCGCGCGCCGGACGAGCTGACGACGGAGGAGGCGAAGCGGCTCATCGACGAGTGGGCGGAGATGAAGGTCTTCTACATCAACGTCGGAGGCGGGGAGCCCATGACGCGCCCCGACTTCTTCGAGTTGATGGAGTACGCGATCTCCCGCCGCATCGGGGTGAAGTTCAGCACCAACGGCACGCTCATTGACGACGCCGCGGCGGACTGGATCGCCCGCACCGACTACCTCGATGTGCAGATCAGTCTCGACGGGGTGACCGCCGAGATCAACGACCCGATCCGGGGCGAAGGGTCATACGCGCGGGCACGCCGAGCGATGGACCTCCTCGCCGCGCGCGGCTTCCCGTTCAAGATCAACACGGTGGTGACCCGGCGCAGCTTCGCGGACCTCGACGCGATGTACGACCTCGCCCAGCACTACGGCGCGCAACTCCGCGTGACCCGCCTGCGCCCCTCCGGCCGCGGCCGCGAGGTGTGGCACGCGCTGCGCTTGACTCGCGACCAGAGCCGCGCGCTTTATGACTGGCTCAAGGCGCACCCGGACGTGCTCACCGGCGACTCGTTCTTCCACCTCTCAGCGCTGGGCCAGCCGCTGGACGGCCTGAACATGTGCGGCGCCGGTCGGATTGTCTGCTGCGTCGACCCGCGCGGGGATGTCTACGCCTGCCCCTTCGCGCTGTCGGAGGAGTTCAAGGCGGGCAACGTGCGCGAGCGCTCCTTCGCCGAGATCTGGCGTGAGGCGCCGCTGTTCGCGCATCTGCGCGAGTGGGAGGTCGGCGGCACCTGCCAGCAGTGTGGCGCCTACGGGCGCTGCCACGGCGGCTGCATGGCGGTGAAGTACTTCACCGGCACGCCGCTGGACGATCCGGACCCCGAGTGCGTCTTCGCTCCCGAGACCGGGCCGACCGACATCGTCCTGCCGCTGACGCTCCAGCCACGCCCGATCCGCGTCCCGCGCGCCGCCCGCGCGGCTGCCGGCGACTAACTGCGGCAGTCAACCCTCGGAGACTATCCAGAAGCGCCGTATACCTTTTTCGAGTGGGCGCTGGAACAGATGTCAACCTGAGCGGAGCCGTCCGCCGTGGTGCGGCGGGCAGCGGCTCCATCCGAGTCGAAGGATCTCCCGCTGCTGACCAGATCCGACGTGAGATCCTTCGACTTCGCCGTCGGCGGCTCTCGCCGCCGACGGCTCCGCCCCGGATGACATGACCACGAGGGATAACGCCGACATACCCACGCGGAGGACGGAACAGGCGGTGAGCACGGAGGAACGGCCAGGCGGCTCAGCGGAGGCACCAACCGCTCGCGATGCAGCCGCGGCGGTGCTGCGATGCCGGCTCGCGCCGGGAGTGCGCCTGGTCGAGCGCGCCAGCGGGTCGTGGGTCGCCCTGTCCGACCCGCTCCGGGTCTGGCGCGTCCGGCCGGCGGCCCTGCGGCTGCTGGCCGAGTGCCAGGCCGGGCAGACGGTGGCAGCCGCGGCAGCCGCGGCCGGACTGCGTCCCGCGACAGCGCTGCGCCTGCTCGAGCGGCTGGCCGAGCAGGGCGCGGTGTACTTCGAACCGCTCGGCGTGGACCCACCGACCGTCTCCGCGGTGATCCCGGTCCGGAACCGCCCGAAGGCGATCCTTGCATGCCTCGACGCGCTCGACCGGCTGGTCTATCCGCGCGACCGGCTCGAAGTGATCGTCGTCGACGACGCCTCAACCGACGAGACGCCGGACATCGTCGCGCGCTGGACAGGCAGCATCACCGTGCGGCTGATCCGGCTCCCCTCAAGGCAGGGGGCCTCAGCCTGCCGCAACCAGGGCGCCGCGGCGGCGCAGGGAGAGGTGCTGGCGTTCACTGACAGCGACTGCCTCCCCGCGCCCGGCTGGCTGCGCGATCTGACACCCGAGTTGGCCATCCCGGGCGTGGTAGCGGCCGGGGGCGCGGTGCTCCCGATCGCCGAGGACGGCTGGCTCCAACGCTACGAGGCGGTACGCTCGCCGCTCTGGCAGGGTCCGGCGCGGGCAGTCGTTCGGCCGCGTGCCCCGGTGTCGTACCTGGCGACCTGCAACCTGCTGGTGCGGCGAGAGTGCTTCGAGGCGGCCGGTGGCTTCGCTGCCATCGAAACCGGGGAGGATGTCGATCTGATCTGGCGGCTGTGTGCCACGGGCGGGCGCGTGCACTATCGTCCCGACGGCGTGGTCCGGCACGACCATCGGGACCGGCTCTGGCCGTTCCTGCGGCGCCGCGCGGCTTACGCGGCGTCGGAAGCGGAACTGCTGCGACGACACCCAAACAACGTGCGCTACCTTGTGGTGCCGCTGACACTCACGGCCGGGCTGGCCGGAGCGCTAGCTGCGGCCGCGAGTAGAAGGGCGCGGCTGGCGCCGCTCGGAGTCGTGCCTCCTCTGGTTGACCTGGCACTCGCGGTTCGGCGGACCCGCCGGGAGGGCGTGCCGCTGGCGCCGGCGTCGGTCGCGCGGGCCGTGGTACGGGGATACGGTGCGGCGCTCTACTGGGGCTCGGTGAACCTGAGCCGCTACTACGCGATCCCGGCGCTGGCGCTTAGCCTCGCGGCAGGGCGCCGTGCTCCCGGACGCGGGCTGCGAGCGACCGTCGGGCTCGCGCTGATCGGCACGGCGGTGGCGGATTGGGTGAGGCTCCGGCCACGGCTCTCGCTGCCGCGCTTTGCCGCGGCGCATATGCTCGATGCCCTCGCCTACAACGTGGGGGTGCTGGTCGGTTGCGCGCGGCATCGCACGCTCGCGCCGCTGCGGCTTCAGATCGTCCCCAGTCGATCATCGGGCCACATGCCCCAGGAGCACAGCAGCCCGAAGGAATCACCCTCGCCCGGAAAAGCGGGGGTGACGACTACGCCGCCAGGCAGGCGTTGATCGCGGCCGGGATGCCGCTGAGATCGGAGACGACGGCGCAGCGTCCGTCGCCGATGGCCGCAAGGCGCTGGCAGGCAGCGATCGACTCGGCACTCCGGCCGGTGGCCACGACGTGGAGCACCGGGAACGCCGCCGCGATCGGGGCGGCCGGCGGTCCGGCGGTCTGCACGCCGTCGCTGAAGAGGAGCCCAATCCGCTCCTGGGTATCGGCCCGCTCCAGTTCGTCCAGCCCCGCCTGCAGGCCGAGTCCGAGGTCGGTCAATCCTCGTCCGCCGAGCGAGAGGACCCGGTCGAGCAGGAGGTCGAGCGGGACGGACTCGTCGAGCCGCTTGAGGACGGCCGCATCGCGCCAGAAGGCGATGACCGCGAAGGGGTCCGAGGCAACTCGAACGGCGACGGCAGCCAACGCCAGGGCGGCCTGGAAGATCGCGGCGCCCTTCATCGAGCCGGAGATGTCGAGCATCAGGGCGTAGGCCCGGCGCCGTCGCCGCCGCTCGAGGACGAACAGGTCCTCGTCGGCCGGTCGCGGCGTGGTGAGCAGCCGCTCCAGCGATCGTTCCAGGTCCAGATCTCCCGCCTCACCCCGATAGGGGACGCTGGTGAGCCGGCCACGGGTGCCGCGCCCGCCGATGTCGCGCCGAGCCTGCCGCACGATGACCTCGCGGGCCAGACGGCGGGCAAGGGACCGCAGGTCGGCGCGGTCGGCGAGATCGACCAGCTCGGCCAGCACGTCCAGCGGCTCCACCTCCGCGTCGGCCAGCGCCGCCTCCAGCACACCGCGGTCAACCGGATCGCGGAGCCGGTCCGCCAGGTGTGGGTGCCGCGCGGCGAACCCGTAGAAGGTTCGCTGGCCGGCGCGGCGGCGCGTCGCAGCCTGCTGGGCCTCATCCCCCAGGTAGACCCGACCCGGCTGCGTGCCGGAAGCCCGGGGGCTGCCGTCTGCCCGATCCGGCGCCACGGCACCGAGCCTGTCGGGGTCCACCTGGGTACCCTCGGGCCCGACGCCCTCATCGTGATCGGCGGCATCGGGCGCACCGGGCGGTGGGTCGGGGGTCTCCGCTAACGCCGCCAGAACCACCTCCGCGACGACATCGTCAGCGTCCCGCCGCGCCGACTCCCGCACCGCGACCTTGATCGCCAGCGCCGCCTGCGCCGCCGCCACTAGAGACCGCCGCGCCTCCGGGTCGTGGCCGGCGGCAGCGAGGGTGATACGCCGCAGTTCGGCCAGGCGCTCGCCGATCAGCACGAAGTCGATCGCACCGCGGACCGAGGCGCCCATCCGCAGGTCGGGGTGCTGGCGGGTTCGCCGGACGACCTCCACGGCGAACGCCACCAGCCACGGATCGCGACTACCAGTGCGGCGGGCCACGATCTCCCGCTCCTCGGCGGCAGTCTGGTAGTCGAGCCGGACGCGGCAGAGCCGGTCGGCCACCGCACCGCTGAGCCGGCCGGTCCCGATGTTGTCGAACGGGTTCATGGCCGCTATGACCCGGAAGCCGGGGGCGGCCTGGACGGTTCCGACGCGCGGGATGGTGATCTCCCGCTCGGCCATGGCCGCCAGCAGGGTGTTCAGCGTGTCCTCCGGCACGCGGTTGAACTCCTCAATATAGAGGAAGCCACCGTCGCGCATCGCCAGGGGCAGCGGGCCGTGGACAAAGGTGTCGGCGGTGAAGTCGTCCTGGAGGACGCGCGAGGGAGCATGGTGGCCGACCAGCTTGGCGGGCGTCAGGTCGGCATTCCCCTCGACGAAGTGGAGCGGGATCTGGTCGGCCGCCGTGATCGCGCGGAGGATGGTCGACTTGCTGGTGCCTGGCGGGCCCTCCAGCAGCAGGTCGCGCCCAGCGGCCAGTGCGGCGAGGATGAGCTGCAGCTCATCCTCGCGCCCGACGATCTCCTGCGCGATCCTGGCATACAGCCGCTGGATGTCCATGGCGTTTCCGACCCCTGGGCGCCGCCCGCTTCACGCGCACCGGCCCGACTCGGACGGTGCCGGGAGATGCGCCATCTCCCGGCAGTCTCCGCTGTCTGAGGGCGTCTTTCGTCGGTCGGCGGACCGTGCACCCCAGAGGGGCAGTGCCACAGGTCCAGCCGACCGGCGTCCACGACCCTACTGGTAGCGGATCACACCACGGATGTTGCGGCCCTCAAGCATGTCCTGATAGGCCTCGTTGATCTGGTCAAGGGTGTAGGTCTTGGTAATCAGCTCGTCAATCTTGAGCATCCCCGACTGGTAGAGCTCGATGTACTTCGGCAGCTCTGCCCGCATGTTGGTGGTGCCGAATAGACACCCGAGCACTTCCTTCTGGAATAGGACCAACTCGTGCGGCGGCACATTAATGTGATCCGCGTCGGCGGGAGCGACGCCGACGACCACAGTCCGGCCACCCTTCCGCGTCGCCTTGAAGGCGGTACCGACGTCTTCCGGCGTCACCACACCAACGGTGACAATCGCCTTGTCGGCGCCGACACCGTTGGTGAGCTCCATAATACGGGCGACCGCGTCTTCCTTGCTGTTGTTGATCGTGTGGGTCGCGCCCATCTCCTCGGCCATCTCGAGCTTGAAGTCGACCGGGTCAACCGCGATGACCTTGGACGCGCCCTTGACCGCCGCACCCTGCACAGCGTTGATGCCGACGCCGCCGATGCCGAAGATGGCGACCGTCTCGCCCGGCTGGACGTCGGCCCGGTTGATGGCAGCACCGAAGCCGGTGGGCACGCCGCAGGCGACCAGGCAGAGCTTGTCCAACGGCAGATCCTTCGAGACCGGAATGACCGATGCAGCGGGGCACACCGTCCACTCGCTGAAGGTGCCGAGTAAGCACATCTGCCCGATGCCCTCGCCGTCCTTGGTGTGCATGCGGAAGGTGCCGTCGAGCTGCTGCCCCTGGGCGATGTGTGCGCCGAGATCGCACAGCATCGTCAGACCCGACGTGCACCAGCGGCACTTCCCACAGGACGGGATGAACGTCAGGATGACATGGTCACCGGGCTTGACGTCCGTCACGCCGGGTCCGACCTTCTCCACAACGCCTGCGCCCTCATGGCCGCCGACGACGGGGAAGTTCATCGGGATATCCCCGGTAACGAGGTGCCAGTCCGAGTGGCAGAGGCCGGTTGCGACGAGGCGGACGAGAACTTCTCCCTCCTTGGGATCGTCCAGCTCGATCTCCTCGACCCGAAACGGCTCGTTAAGGCCGTACAGGACCGCGGCACGAGTCTTCATGGCAGCCTCCCTCGCCTCCGACTCCCATCTCCCGTAGGAGACAGTGGTCCCACTATTACACTGGACGGTACGAGGGCAGTGTAGGAAGAACCTGGAAAAGCGTCAAGCCGCGTCCATCACGCGAAGCAGGCCAGCAGAAACCACACTCGGCGTCCTACGGACGCCGGCTTGGTGCCGTGGAAAAGCCGGCATCTCGCCGGTCCCCTCGTCCACGAGTGTGAGGAACGCGAGGCGGCAAGATGCCGGCGCTCATTGAGAGGTCGTGCGCAGTCAGCCGGTCAGGACGGCTCGGGCGCGATCCCGGCACGCTGGGCACGCTGCCGCGCCTGCTCGGGCGACAGGCCCCGGGTGAAATCCGGCGGGATGTACAACACGTCGGGGTCCAGGTCACGGACCGAAGCCCGCCCGATGCCGATGAGCGTCGTGTCGATCCCGTTGCGCAGGATGTCGAGGACGTTGCGCACCCCGGCCTCGCCGTTGGCCGCCAACCCCCAGAGGTAAGCACGCCCGATCATGACCGCCCGCGCACCCAGCGCGAGCGCCTTGACCACGTCGCTGCCGCGCCGGATCCCGCCGTCGAGCAGCACCTCGATCTGGTCGCCGACGGCCTCCACGATGGCAGGCAGCGCGCGGATCGACGCGGGCGTGCCGTCGAGAGTGTTGCCCCCATGGTTGGAGACGGAGATGGCATCAGCGCCGATCTCGACTGCGCGCCGGGCATCCTCGGGGAGCATGACGCCCTTGATGATGAACGGCCCGTCCCACTGCTTGCGCAGCCAAGCGATGTCCTCCCAGGTCGGGAGCGGCGTCTGCATCCAGGTCGCGTAGGCACCGAAGAAGGTAGGCGCGGGCTTTCCGGGCAGGGCGAGGTTCGGGACCGTCAGGTCCGGTAGCCCGCCGCGGCGGAGGAAGGACAGGGTCCAGCGCGGGTGGGTGATGCCCTGCGGGGCGTACCGCAGCAGCGCTTCCAGGTTGAGCCGCTCCGGAATCCACGGGCTCCCCCAGTCGCGCCGCGTGTCGAACGACCAGTCGAGCGTCACGATCAGACCCTTGGCGCCGGCCCGCTTGGCTCGGTCGAGGTAGTGGAGCATGTCGTCGCGGCTGCCCAGCCAGTAGATCTGGAAGAAGGTCCGCGGGTTGGCCGCCACGACCTCCTCGATCGGCTTGCTGGCAAACGAACTGAGGCCCATGATCGTGCCGGCCGCCGCCGACGCGCGTGCCACGGCCACCTCGGCGTCCGGGTGCACCGCCTGGACGCCGGTGGGCGAGATGATCACCGGGAAGGAGATCTCCTCGCCGAGCACGGTCGTGGTGAGGTCCCGCGTATTGGGGCGATCGGCCAGTTGCGAGCGAAGCCCCAACTCGGCGAAGGCAGTTACGTTATCGTTGAGCGTGATGCCCTGCTCGGAGCCGGCGATCAGCGCGTAGTAGACGGATCGCGGCAGGCGCTTTTTCGCGCGGCGCTGCGCCTCCGCGACGGACTCGAACCAACCACCCGTGCTAGCCATGGCTCCCTACCTCCACTACCGGCGCGCCCGCCCTGCCGGTCACGCCGACAGGCAGTAGCTGACAGCAGCCGGGATGTCCTCCATGCGCTCGATGAAGACGCATCGGCCCCGCCCGCGAGCCGCCAGCTCCTGGCAGGCGCGGACGCGGCTGTCTTCGAGCGAGGTGCCGATCACATGGAGCCGCGGGTACTTCGCTGCCAGCGGCAGTGGGTCGTCGCCGAGATTGTGCATGCCGTCGGTGAAGATGATGCCGATCTTCTCCTGGGTCGCCGTCCGCTCCAGCTCACGCAGGCCGACTTCCAGCCCCAGCCGCAGGTTGGTCAGCCCGCGCGCGCGAACCGACAGGATCTCATCGACCAGCCGGGCCAGGGGCTTCTCCTGCGTGGCGCCCTTGAGCACGGCCGCGTCGCGCCAGAAAAGTGCCACGGCGTAGTCATCGTCCCGGATGTTGCGCGCCAGCGACGCGGCCGCCAGCGCGGCGTTCATCAACTTGGTGCCGCGCATCGAGCCGCTGACGTCGAGCAGGAGCACGTAGGTGCGCCGGGCGCGGACCCGCTCCAGCACCCAGAAGTCGTCGTATTCCGGGTACGGCTTGCCGGCGATTTCCTCGATGGTGCGGTCGAGGTCGAGGTCGTCGGAATTGAAGCGGTAGCGGACGGGCCGCAGCTTCCCCTTGCCGGCGTTGGTGGTCGGGTCGTGCCGCGCCAGCTTGATGACGATCTTGAGCGCCAACCGCCGGGTGAGATCTCGCAGGTCGTCGTCCGGCGTCTCCGGCCAGAGGTCCCCGAGCAGCGCGAGCGCCGCCCCCTCGTCCTGCTGGTACAGCTCGCGGAAGGCCTCGTCGTCGAACTGGCCGTCCTCCCGCAGCACCAGCCGAGCGCCGGGATGATCGCGCAGGATATCGGCACGCGAGCGGGGGCTGCGCGCCCCGCGCTCGGCGGTGAGCAGCGCGATCTCGTCCGGCCGGTAGATGCGCGGCGGCTGCTCGACCTTCCCCGCCTTGGGGAGGGAGTCCGGCTCGGGCGCCGGGCGCAGCGGGAGGACGATCGGCCCCGGACGCCGCGGCGGGCGTCGCTTGCGGCCGGTGGGCGCGACGATCGGGTTGTCGATCTCCAGGACATGCTTGCCCCGGGCGGCCTGCGGGATGAAGTAGAAGACGTTTTCCCACAGTTCCCGCACGATCGCCTCCGGCGTCCGCTCGGCCGTCTCGGCCAGCAGCATGCGGCCGGAAAGCGCCAGCAGCGCGGCGTCGAGCACGAGGTCCTTGGCCGCATTATCAGCATGCGTGAGATCCACCCCGCGGAGCGGCGCCAGGCGTTCGGCGACCAGCACCAGGTCGATCGCGCCGCGCACAGACGAGCCCATGCGGACCTCCGGGTGCGTGCGCGTGGCGCGGGTGAGGGCGACGGCGCCGTTGATGAGCCAGTCGTTGCCGCTCCCGGTCCGCAGGCGCACGACGGCCCGCTCTTCCTCCTCGCTCTGGTAGCCGATGGCGAGACGGCAGAGCCGGTCGTAGATCGACTGGCTGACTCGCAGGGTGCCCACGTTGTCGAAGGGATTCATTGCGGCGATGAGCCGGAACCCGGGCGCCGCCCGGACGAGGCCGTAGCGCGGCACGACGAAGCTGCGTTCGGCCAGCGGGCTCAGCAGAGTGTTCAGGGTGTCCTCCGGCACCCGGTTGAACTCCTCGATGTAGAGGAGCGCACCCCGCAGCATGGCCTCGGTGAGCGGACCGGGAACGAAGTCGTCCGGCCGGTACCCGTGCGCCAGCACCGCCGCCGGGTTGTGGAACCCGACGAGCTTGGCGGGCGTCAGATCGGCATTCCCCTCGACCATGATGAACGGCGCGCCGGAGGCGCGGGCAATAGCGCGCAGCAGGGTCGACTTGCTCGTTCCCGGTGGTCCTTCGAGGAGCAGATCGCGCCCCGCGTTGAGCGCCGCGACGATCTGCTCCAGCTCCCGCTGCCGTCCGACCACGTCCGCGCGCACCAACTCGCGGACCTCTTCGAACGCGACGCGCCCGTTGTCCTCACGGGGCCGTTGCACGCCTGTCACTCCCCGTCCTTGCTCCCACCGACCGCCTCCGGGACGATGCCGGCGACGATCTCGCGGATCACGTCCTCCGGCGTCCGCTCGGTCGTCTCGTGCAGGCTGATCTTGCTGGAGAGCGCCAGCGACGCGGCCTCCAGCAGCACGTCTTCAAACCTGGCGCCATCGCCGTTGAGCGGCGTTCCGCGGATCTCCGCCAACTGGTGGGCCACCAGCACCAGATCGATCGCGCCGCGGACGGAGGATCCAAGCCGCGCCTCCGGGTGTTCGCGGGTTGCGCGGGTGATCGCCACGGCGGCCTCGATCAGGCGGGTCGCATCGCTGCCGGTGCGCAGGGCGACGATCTGCCGCTCCTCCTCCTCGCTCTGATAGCCCATCGCCAGACGGCAGAGCCGGTCGTAGATCGAGATGCTGATCCGCGCCGTGCCCACGTTGTCGAAGGGGTTCATCGCGGCCACGATCCGGAAGGTGGGGAGCGCCCGCAGCGTGCCGACGCGCGGGATGGTGATCTCCCGCTCGGCCATGGCGGTCAGCAGGGTGTTGAGCGTATCCTCCGGCACCCGGTTGAATTCCTCGATGTAGAGGAACCCGCCGCGCTGCATGGCGTCGGGGAGTGGCCCGGGCACGAAGTCCTCCGGCCGGTAGCCGTGGCGCACCACCTGGGCCGGGTTGTGGTAGCCGATCAGCTTGGCCGGCGTCAGATCGGCATTGCCCTCCACCAGCACCAGCGGGATATCGTAGTGGCGGGTGATCGTCCGCAGGATCGTGGACTTTCCGATCCCAGGCGGGCCTTCGAGCAGGAGGTCCCGCCCGGCGCTGATCGCGGCCAGGATGCTGGTGATCTCGCGCTCGCGGCCGACGACCTCCTCGCGCACCGCCTGATAGATCGCCTGCACCGTCGCTGTCATGCTCGGGCTTCTCCCGTTCATCGTCGGCGGACGGGACTCGCGCGGGCGCGCCCCGCGCGAGTCCCGTGCGCTACTGGATCGTGAAGCCGGCATCGACCGGCAGGGTCACGCCGGTGACGTAGCGGGCGTCATCCGATACCAGCCACAGGATGGCGTTGCTGATATCGACGGGCTCCAGCATCTCGACCGGCAGGAGGTTGGAAATCGCCGACGGGTTGTCCGCCAGCAACTGCGCCATGGCCTCGTTGACCACCATCGGGGTGTTGACGCCGGTCGGATGCACGGTGTTGACACGGATGTTGTGCGGCGCCAGCTCGATCGCCAGCGTACGCATCAACCCTACCACACCGTGCTTCGCCGCGACATAATGTCCGGTCCCGGCAAAGCCTTTCAGACCTGCGGTCGAGGACGTGATGACGATGCTGCCGCCGCGACCACCGGCGATCATGTGGGGGATGACCGCCTTGCAGCTCTGCCACACTCCGGTCAGATTGGTGTCGATCATGTCCCGCCACTGCTCGTCGGTCAGCTCCCAGGAGCCGCCGCTGGCGAAGCCCGCGATTCCGGCATTGGCGAGCAGGATGTCGATGCGGCCGAACTCGCTCATCGCGCGGTCGGCGACAGCCTGCATCTGGGCGCCATCCCGCACATCGGCCTGCACTGCCACACAGCGCCGGTCCAGATCCTCGACCAGGCGGACCGTCTCCTCCATGTCCGCCGGGGTGGCCATCGGGTAGGGGACCGTGTCGATCTGCGCCGCGATGTCGCAGATGACGATGTCAGCCCCTTCACGTGCCAGCGTGACCGCGTGCGAGCGCCCCTGTCCGCGGGCTCCACCAGTGATAACGGCGACTTTCCCGTCGAGTCTACCCATCGTGCGCCTCCCTTCAGCGCGGCACGTCGATCACGCAGCGTTGCTGGCGTTCATGCCCGCGGCCACCTCCACGGCAGTGCCGGTGATGTAGCGGGCGTCGTCCGAAATCAGGAAAAGGATTGCGTTGGAGATGTCCTCCGGCTCAACCCAGGGGATCGGCAGGACGTTCAGGCTGGAGAAGGCAGCCAATGCATCGTCGGCGGTCGGGTTTTCAAGGTCCGGACGGAACAGCTTGTAGGTCGCGTCGTTGTGGATCATGGGGGTATTGACCGTGGTCGGGCAGACGGCGTTGACCGTGATCCCGTACTGGGCCACCTCCATCGCCACCGACTTGACCAG
>Ga0207873_1002475_pt1 | contig 15045 bp, 11 predicted proteins | sample BGWIniCompost_FD_187373 | JGI IMG/M metagenome (GOLD analysis project Ga0207873, IMG submission 187373) | Cellulose adapted compost microbial communities from Newby Island Compost Facility, Milpitas, CA, USA - BGW Initial Compost (SPAdes)... ...
GGCCGCGCAGCGCTCGCCCGCGCGCTCGCTCGCTCTCCACGAAGCGACAACCACGCACGTCGTGCCCCATTCATGCAAAGAACGCATGAGTCTGTCTTCATTCATGCCGCGTCCCGCGCATGCCCCGCCGCGGCCCCCTCTCAATGAGGCCGCGCAGCGCCCGCCCGCGCGCTCGCTCGCTCTCCACGAAGCGACAACCACGCCCGTCGTGCCCCATTCATGCAAAGAACGCATGAGTTCGCCTTCATTCATGCGTCCGGCGCATGCCCCGCCGCGGCCCCTTCTCGACGAGGCCGCGCAGCGCCCGCCCGCGCGCTCGCTCGCTCTCCACGAAGCGACAACCACGCCCGTCGTGCCCCATTCATGCAAAGAACGCATGAGTCTGTCTTCATTCATGCATCCGGCGCATGCCGACTCCGCGGACTCTCTTCGAGGGGTCACGGCTACCCGCCGCGCCCCCCTCGATCCACCCTGCCCCCGCAGGCGCCCCCGATCCCCCCGCCCCTGGAGCCACTGGCTCGGCTGGATCGCGCTCTCCCTCGCGGCCGTCTCTTCGGCGGCGGCGGATCCCGGCGCGGCCGCAAGCCGGACGGCGGGCGACGCCGCGCTCGATCCCCAGGCCCTCGAACGTCGCCTGGCGACCCTCGAGCGGGAGCAGCACACCCTCGAGCGCAGCCTCGCCCGCGACGAGGCGGAGCTGCGCACCCTCCGCCAGCGGGTCATCGCCCGCGGGCGCGCCTACTACCGGGTCTCCCGGGGCGGACCGACGGGGCAAGACTGGTTCGAGCACGCGGTGCGGGTCGAGCGGCTCCGCCGCGGCCTGCTCGTCGACGGCGCACGCCTGAAGGAGCTCACGGAGCGGCGCGAGACCACGAAGGAGCGCCTCGCCCTGGTGCGCGAGCGACGGGCGCCCCTCGCGGCGGAGAGCCGCGACTTCGAGCAGATGCGCTCGGCCCTGCTCGCCCAGAAGGAGCGAGAGGAGGCCTTCGAGCGGGCGTTCCTGGAGAGCCGCGCCGCGCCCCACACGGCCATCTACGGCGCGGGACCCGGGCTCGGCGTGAACGATGGCAGCGGCTTCGCCCAGATGCGCGGGCGTCTGCCGTTCCCGCTCCCGGGACGCGCGGAGGTGGAGCAAGTGCGCCGCCCCTGGGCGCAGGGCACCGGGCTGGTGATGCACGCGCCGGCGGGGACGTCGGTGCGAGCGGTCTTCGGAGGGCGCGTGGCCTTCGCCGACACCTACGGGGAGTACGGCAAGACCGTCATCCTGGATCACGCCGACGGGTACTACACGGTCAGCGCGCACCTCGGGTCCATCGAGGTGAGCGCCGGGGACGAGCTGGCGGCCGGGTCACGGCTCGGCGCCCTCGGTGCGGGCACGTCGGGGCGCGCGGTCCTGTATTTCGAGGTGCGCCGCGCCAACGACACCCTGCCGCCCTCCGAGTGGTTCGGCATTTGAGCGAGCCGACGGCGGCGGTTCGCTTCGGGGGCGCGGCTCCGCGGCTGGTCACGGCGCGGTGCTCGGAGGGTCGAGCTGTGGGCTCGGCTCGATGGTTCGCCCGGTAGGACAGCCGAGTTCGGCGTGACGGGGAGCTTCGGCCGGCGGTCGGCTTGCGGCTTTGGAGACGACCCCGGACAATCCGCCCCCCATGAGCGACGACGCCGTCGAGCGCCGCGGAGAATCTCTCGTCGGTGCAGCGGGGAGCGCCACGGCGGAGCCCGCGGAGAACCAGTCCGCGCCGTCGACGGCGAGCGCGGGAGCCGCGCAGGAGCCCGCCGAGCCCACCAGCGAGCTGCGGGAGGGCGCCGCCGTGCCTGGCGAAGCGCAAGAGCACGGCGACGCACCAGCGCACGGCGAAGCGCGAGAGCGCCGCGACGCACCAGCGCACAGCGAAGCGCAAGAGCACGGCGACGCACCAGCGCACAGCGAAGGGCGAGAGCACGGCGAAGCGCGAGAGCGCCGCGACGCACGAAGCCACGGCGACTCGCGGCGCAGTGACTCACCACGGTACGGCGGCGCACGAAATCTCGGCCCACGGCGCTACGGCCTCGCCGTCGTCTGCGCGCTGCACGGGGTGGTGTTCGCCATCGCCGCCGTCCAGCTGCCCTGGACGACGGCGTCCTGGGCGACGCTCCTGTTGGGGGGCATGGCGCTGGCGCACTTCGTCCTCGCCGCCCTGGGAGGCCTCGGTCGGGAGCGCTGGGTGCGGCCCCTCTGGGCGGGGCTCGCCGGAGTCTCCCTCGCGTGCTGGTTGATCCTGTCCCTCGCCCTCCTCGCCGCGGGCCTGCACCTGGCGGCGCTCTATCAGGGCCTCGGCGCGGCCCTCGCGGCGGCCCTGGGCGTGCTCGCGGCGGTGCTCGCCCTGTTCACGGTCCCCCTCGCGTGCTGGGGGCTCGCGGTGACGCGCCCCTGGCGCCGGCTCACGACGCGGACGCAGATCGCCGCGGGGGTGGCGCTGGGCGTCCTCGTGGTCACGGCGCTGGTCGTGGCCCAGCGGCGGGGCGCCCCCGCGCCCGTGAGCGGGTGGGGAGACACGTCGCCCGAGGCGGTGTGGGCGCGGGTCCAGGAGGCGCTCCCCTCGCCCCCGCCCCCTGCCGCGGACGACGGGAAAGCGAAGCCGGCACGGACGGCGAAGCAGAAGACACGGACCAAGGCGGCGCGGACGACGAAGGCGAAGACACGGGCAGAGCAGCGAGCGGCGCGCCGGGCGCATCTCCTCCGCACGGACCCCACTCCATGCGCCGAGCCGGTGACGGGGCCCCAGCTCACGGCGCTCGTGACCTGGCTCGACGGGCGGCAAGAGCCCACCTCGCGCTGCGTGCAGGCGCCGGATCCCCCCGCGCTGGAGCGAGCCCTCGTCGCGCTCCTCGAGACGGAGCGTCACGCCCGGGCACGAGCGGTGGTGGATTTCGTCGTGGCGCGCCGGCAGCTCGCCCCCCTGCACCCTTGGATCGACGCCCTCGGCGTCCGTCCGGCGCGGGACGGCGTATGCGCGGCGGCGGGCTGCCTCGCGCCCTGGCAGCTCGTGGCGCTCGATCTCTTCACCAGCGAGCAGCCGCTGCCGGCGGTGCCCGACTTTCGTTTCGGGGTGGCCCCGGAGGCGTTGGCGCGGGCGCTCGACGACCGCCGGGAAGAGCCCTGGGTCGCGATCGAGACGGAGACGTACGTGCTCGTCGACGGAGAGGCGGAGCGGCTGACCCGCCTGCGACGCTCCCCGCGGCCCCTCGCCGCAGCGGACATCGACCGGGCGCTGCGCGCGGCGGAACGTCACATCGTCGAAGCCCAGGGCGGGGACGGGCGCTTCCGCTACGGCCTCGATCCGTTCACGGGGAAGGAGGACTGGGCCTCGCTGAACCTGCCACGGCAGGCGGGCACCACCCTCGTCCTCTGCGAGCTCGGTCGCTCGAAGGCGAGCCGCCGCGCGGCGCGGCGATCCCTGGACCTGCTCGCGCGGCACGAGCGTCGCCTGGGCGAAGCGTCCGCGCTCAGCCTCCAACGGGATCACGCGGCCCTCGGCCACACGGCGCTGCCCCTCGTGGCCCTGCTCACGTGTCGTGAGGAGCAGCAGAGACGCCACGACGAGCTCATCGGACGCCTGGCGGAGTTCCTGCTCCGCTTGCAGCGCGAGGACGGGAGCTTCTTCCCCGGGTACGACCTCCGGGCGGGGCACGCGGCGGGCGAACACGAGGCGCTGTACGCGTCGGGCCAGGCGGTCCTCGCCCTCGTCCTCCTGGAACAGCGGCTCTCCTCTCTCGAGGGAGCGCCGGACGCGGAGCGAGTCGGGCGCGCCATCGATCGGGCCATGGACTTCTACGCGGGCGAGTACTGGCCGCGCCTCCTCCGGGATTTCTTCTACGTCGAGGAGAACTGGCACTGCCTGGCCGCGCGGGCCGCGCTGTCCTCCCATCGTCGGCCCCACTACGAGCGGTTCTGTCTCGACTACGTCGCGTTCAAGTCGCGCCTGATCCTGCGGGAGGGCGAGGTCGCCCCGGAGCTCGTCGGTGGCTTCGGCGTCACGCCCCTCTTCGAGCCCCACTACACGGGCACCGCGGGACACGGAGAGGCGCTGGCGGCGGCCTTGGCCGTCCAGCGGGCGCGCGGCGAGGAGCGCACCGAGAACCTCGCGGTGCTCGAGGATCTGCTCGGGTTTTTGGTGCGGGCCCAGTGGGACGCGGCGAGCTGCTTCGCCTGCTCTCCGCGGCAGCGCGTGCTGGGCGGCTTCTCCGAGCACGTCGCCTCGCCGATCATCCGCATCGACTACGTCCAGCACGCCCTGGCGGCCCTCGGCCACGGGAAACGAGAGCTGTTCCCCGCCGACGCGGCGCCTGCCAGCGGATCTTGAGGAGCATGTCCCGGCCCCGCGCCTATTTCTTCGGTCTGACGATCATCGCGGCGGTCGCGTACCCCGTGACGTTCGCTCCTGGCGAGGACTCGTTCCCCCTGTCGAGTTATCCGATGTTCTCCTATCGCCGTGAGCGCCCCACGATTTACTTCGCGCGGGCGATCGGAGCGGACGGAGAGGAGCGGCGCGTGCCGCCGGAGCTCGTGGGGAGCAGCGAGGTGATGCAGGCGGCGGTCACCGTGCGTCGCGCCATCCAGGGCGGCAAGAAGCGCATGCGGGAGCTGTGCCGCGCCATCGCGGGGCGCGCCGAGGCCGACGCGGGGCTGCGCGGGGCCCGCATCGAGCTGGTCAGCGCGGAGATCGATCCCGTGGCGTACTTCGTCGAGGGGCCCGAGCCCGTGAGCCTGCGCCGCCATCACCGCTGCCGTGTGCGGGAGGGGGGCCGGTGAAGGCGCTGCTCCGGGCCATCGATCGGCGCTACTACGTCGTCGCCCCCGCCGAGCGCCTCGCGGCGCTGCGGATCCTCGTGGGCGGCTTCGCGGTGGTGCTGCTCCTGGTGAGCGCGCCGAAATTCTGGGCGCTCGCGTCGTTCTCCGCCGCCGAGCTCGCCCCCGTGGGGCCGCTGTTCTGGCTCGAAGCGCCCCTCGCGCCGGGGGTCGTGTACGGGGCGTTCGTCGCCTGCGTGCTGGGCGGGATCGCCTTCACGCTGGGTGTCGGCTACGGGGTGGTGGCGCCGATCTTCGCCGCGCTGCTGCTCCTGCTGACGACGTACAGGAGCTCCTTCGGGATGAAGTTCCACACGGAGAACCTGTTGGTGCTCCACGTGTTGCTCCTCGCCGCGGCCCCCGCCGCGGACGCCTGGCGCTGGCGGGGCGGAGACGCGGCGCGCGCGACGGCCGCCCCCGCGCCCCACGGACGCTACGGGTGGGCCCTGTGCGCCATGAGCGTGGTGACGGTGATCACCTACGTGCTCGCCGGGATCGCCAAGATCCGCAACGGCGGTTGGGAGTGGGTGAACGGAGACCTCCTGCGGGCCCAGATCGCCTACGACAACGTCCGCAAGATCGAGCTGGGGAGCCTGCACTCGCCCCTCGGCGCGGCGGTGGTCCGCGTCGCCTGGCTCTTTCCGATCCTGGGCTGGCTGACGATGGCCGTGGAGCTGTTGGCTCCCGTGGCCTTGTTGGGGCGGCGCTGGGCCAGCGGGTGGGCGCTGCTCGCCTGGGGATTCCACGCGGGGGTGCTGGCCGTGATGATGATCGGCTTTCCCTACCCGCTGACCTTCATCGCCTATGCGTCCTTGTTCCGGGCGGAGCGCTTGGGGGACGTTCGCCCCGTGCGGCGCCTGGTGTCGTGGCTCTTCGGGGGATCCCGGTCGTCCGCCGCATCTGCGCGGTCATCCACGACCGCGGGCGTCGACGTCGACACCGCAGTCACCACCGCCGGCGCCACTGCAGAGCCGCCGCGGGTGCCCTCCCCAAAGGAAGAGCTCGCGGAGCGCGAGGACTGACTCTCCCTTGACTCTCCCCTGACTCGCCCCGCGCACCCAGGCAACCGAAGGAGCGGGTCCACCGCGGGGCCCGCCCGCGCTCAGAACCGGAACTCCGCGTGGCAGCCCTGGCAGCCTTCCAGGGCCTTGCCCAGGGCCGTCGCGGTCCCGACCACGTCGTTCTCCTTCGAGCGGGCGACGATGACCTCGAGGTGCCCATGGAACTCCTCGTCGAGCTCGATGAAGCGGGCGATGGCCTCGCCGTTCTTCGGCGGGGTGTAGGTGCCGGCGCGGATCGCCGCCTCGGTCTGTTCCTTGGCGCCGTGGAGCACGTGCAGGGATTTCGCCACGCTCGTGACGTTTCCGTTCGCGATGGCGGTGACCGCCTCCAGCATGACCTCGTGGAGGAGTCGCATCTCGTGCTGGACGGGATTGAGGGCGACGGGGGGTGCGCCACGCTCCGCGGGATCCCGCTGGGGGGCCTCGCGGGCGGGGGGCGTCCCCGGGGCGGCGTCCTCGCGCGCTCCCTGCTGGACGCCCTCCGGGACGTCCTGGCCCTCGCGGTCGCAGGCGACCGCGCCGGGCAGCAGGGCCAAGAGGAGCACCCACCCGGCCCGCCGGACCTCCCACGGGCGCCGCACACGAGGCATTCGGCGTAACTATGCGGCCACTTCCCGAAAATCAAGCGCCCCCGCGCATTTGAAACCCCGGAGATGCTGGTACAAAGTGCCGCACCCGCTGCGGGCTGGCGCTGCGCAAGGGCGGATTGGCCACCATGACTCAGACCGCGCTCGAGACCGAGTTGACCCAGCTGATCGTGTCTGCCTTGTCCCTGGAGGACGTGGATCCGGCGAGCATCGACCTGGACGCACCCCTGTTCGGTGAGGGGCTCGGCCTCGACTCGATCGATGCCCTCGAGCTGTCCGTCGTGCTCTCCCGGCAGTACGGCGTCAGCATCAAGTCGGACGACCAGAAGAATCGGGAGATCTTCTCCTCCGTCCGCTCTCTGGCGGCCTTCGTGGCGAGTCATCGGACCGTCTGAGCGACTCGAGCCGGCACCATGCTCGGGCGAGTGGCGCGGGGACTGCGAGGGGTCGTGTGGGGCCTCGCCGTGGTCTACCCGTTGGCGCTCTACTGGGCGCTCACGCGTCACGGAGCCTACGTGGCCGCGGGCGTCGCCGCGGGGAGCGGGGTGCTCTGGGGGCTGCGGGCGGCTCTTGCCCCGCGGGGGAGTGGCGCGCTGTGGGGGCTGCCCCTGGTGGTGTTCATCCTGTCTGCCCTCACCCTGGTGACGGACGACGCTCGCCTCTTGTTGGCGCTCCCGGTGCTCATCAACCTGGCCCTGCTCGTGGTGTTCGGAGGGTCCCTCCGGTCGGGGCCCTCCTACGTCGAGCGCGTCGCGCGGCTCGTGGACCCCGACCTGACCCCGGCGAAGGTGCAGCACTGTCGGCAGTTCACCTGGGTGTGGGTCGGCTTCTTCGTCTGCAACGGCGCGGTGATCGCTGCGCTGGCCCTGGCGGATCGCCGAGCGGCGTGGGCGGTCTACAGCTCCGGCGTGTCCTACGCGCTCATCGGTGGTCTCTTGCTCCTCGAGTGGGTGGTGCGTCGGTGGCGCTTCGGCGGAGGTCGGGCGGCGCGCGGTGACGTGGAAGGGGTGACTCGCTGAATGGCGGAGCGTCGTCCCCACTCCGAGCCGTCGCAGCTCTTCTCCCCCGTGTCCGGTAGGGACGACGACGTGGTGGCCTGGTCGGGCGCTTCGGCCAGCGCGACCTACGGTGCCCTGCGCGCCGCCGCCCACGGCGTGGCGGACGCCCTGCGCGCGGCGGCGCTCGAGGAAGGCGAGGAGGGGGCGGGCGACGTGCTCTTGCTCTGCGAGGACCGCTACTGGTTCACGGTGGCGCTCCTCGGCGCGTGGCAAGCGGGGCGGCGAGCGACCCTGCCTCCGCACCGCGGCAGCGCCGCGCTCACGGAGCTGCGTCGCGGTCAGCTGGTGTTGCACGACGGCGGCACCCGGGAGGGGCGGGCCCTCGACGTGACCCGGGTCGCGGCAGGAGCCACGCGCCCCCTCGACGCCATCGCCGCGGAGCGGGAGATCCTCGTGCTCTACACGTCCGGGAGCACCGGTGAGCCCCGCCCCTGGGTGAAGCGGGCGCGGCAGATGCTCGGCGAAGCCCAGGTGCTGGCGGCGCAGCTGGGGGTGCGCAGCGACGAGCGCGTCCTGGCCACGGTCGCTCCGCAGCACATCTATGGCCTGCTCTTCGGGGTGCTGCTGCCCCTCGCCGCGGGGGCGAGCTTCGAGCGCTCGACGCCCCTGCACGCGGAGACGATCCACGCCTACGCGGAGCGGGGACGGGCGAGCTGGCTCGTGAGCGTCCCGGCGCACCTCGAGGTGCTGGAGCGGCTCGCCCGCGGTGCGCAGGAGCCGACGGCGGCCGCGCCGGAGACGTCACGCGGGACCTGGCCGACGCGGTCGGTGATCTCGTCGGGGGCGCCCCTGCGGGACGAGATCGCCCGCGGGCTCCGCGCGCTCGGGCTCGGGGTCATCGACGTGCTCGGGTCGACGGAGACGGGCGGGGTCGCGCTTCGGCGGGCCGGGGTGGAGGAGACGTGGACCCCCCTGCGCGGCGTGCGCGTGCGGACCGACGCGGACGGTCGGTTGCTGGTGCGATCGTCGTTCCTCGACGAGCCCGACGTGGAGCACGTCGCGGGGGATCGGGGTCGCGTCGAGGAGGACGGGCGCTTCCGCCACCTCGGTCGAGCCGACGACGTCGTCAAGATCGGGGGCAAGCGGGTGTCCTTGGGTGAGGTGGAGGCGGAGGCGCTCGGGCTCCCCGGAGTCCGGGAGGCTCGCGCGCTGCGTCACGAAGTCGGCGGGCTGCGGGGCGAGGAGATCTGGCTGGTGGTGGCGGCGCCCGGGCGCGATCCGGGAGCGCTGCGCCGGGCGCTGCGAGAGCGGCTCGATCCGGTGCTCGTGCCGCGGCGGATCCGCGCGGTGCCCGCGCTCCCCCGAGATGAGCGCGGCAAGGTGCGGAGCGAGGCGCTGCGGGCGCTCTTCGCGATCGAGGAGCCGTCGCGTGAGGGCGACGTCGCGGTGGCGCCCGGCGCCGAGCGCGAGCCGTTCCTCGGTCCTCTTCTCGGTGAGGTGGAGCTCCTGGGCCTCGCGACGGCGGGGGAACGCGCGACGGCGGAGCTGCGGATCCCGGAGGTGTGGAGCCGCTTCGAGGGACACTTCCCCGCGGAGCCGGTGCTCCCGGCGATCGCCCAGCTGAGCGATCTCGTGCTGCCCTGCGTCCGCGGAGTGTGGCCCGACCTGGAGCGCCTGACCCGCGTGGGGCGGCTCAAGTTTCTGGTGCCGCTGCGACCCGGCGCTCGCCTGACTGTGGCCCTCGAGCGCAGCCTGACTAGAGTGCGCTTCGAGCTTCGTGGCACGGCCGGGAGCGTGGCGCGGGGTACCCTGTGGTTCGACGAGGGATCGAGATCCCCCGAGGAGTCCGCCGATGTCCGCTGAGCAACCCCAACCTCCCCGCGTCGCCCTCCCCGAGGTGGTCGTCGGCGCGTCGCCGGTGACGATCGAGCAGGTCGCCGCCGTGGCCCAGGGACGGGCCAGCGTGCGCGTCAGCCGGGCGCCGGAGTTCTTGGAGCGGTTGCGGGCGGGGCGCGCGGGGCTGTTGCGGCACCTGGAGGCGGAGGGGGTGGTCTATGGGGTCACGACCGGCTTCGGTGACTCCTGCGAGACGGACGTGCGGGGCGACGCGATCGCCGAGCTGCCCCGGAACCTGGTGCGCTTTCACGGCTGCGGAGTGGGGGAGCCCTTCACCGAAGAGCAGACGGCGGCGATCGTGTTGACGCGGCTGGCGTCCTTGGCGCGGGGGTACTCCGCCGTGCGGATCGAGGTGCTCGAGGGCCTGGCGCGGCTCCTCACCGAGCGGGTGCTCCCCGTCGTGCCCAGCCAGGGCTCCGTGGGGGCGAGCGGCGATCTGACCCCGCTGTCCTATGTCGCGGCCGCGCTCTGCGGCGAGCGGGAGGTGCGCTGGCGAGGCCGCACCCTGCCCGCGGCGCAGGCGCTCGCGGAGGTCGGCCTGGAGCCCCTGTCCCTCGAGCCCAAGGAGAGCCTCGCCTTGATGAATGGCACGAGCGCCATGACCGGCATCGCCTGCCTGGCGCTGGTCCGGGCACAGCGGCTCGCGCGCTGGGCGGCTGCCTTGACGGCGCTGACGAGCGACGTGCTCCAGGGGGAGCCGCGACACTTCGACGCGCGGCTGTTCGCGGCCAAGCCGCACCCGGGGCAGGCTTTGTGCGCGCGCTGGATCCGAGAGGACGTCGAGCTCGAGAAGCGCAGGGCGGTGAACGCGCAGCGGGTGCAGGACCGCTACTCCGTGCGCTGCGCCCCGCACGTGGTGGGGGTGCTGCTCGACGTCTTGCCCGAGGCCCGGCGCTTCGTGCACACGGAGCTGAACGGCGCCAACGACAATCCCCTCGTGGATCCGGAGACGGGTGACGTGCTGCATGGCGGCAATTTCTATGGGGGGCACGTGTGTCACGCGATGGACGCCGTGAAGACCCAGGTGGCCAACGTAGCCGATCTGCTCGATCGGCAGTTGGCGCTCCTGTGTCACCCGGGCACGAACCACGGCTTGCCGGCGAACCTCGTCGGAGCTCCGGCGGCGGAGGTCGCGGCGCACCATGGCTTCAAGGCCATGCAGATCACCGCGTCGGCGCTCACCGCCGAGGCCCTGAAGGCGGCGATGCCGGCGAGCGTGTTCAGCCGCAGCACCGAGAACCACAACCAGGACAAGGTGAGCATGGGCACCATCGCCGCGCGCGACTGCGTGCGCGTCCTCGAGCTCACCGAGGCCGTCGCGGCCATCCACACGCTCGCCTGCGTGCAGGCGGTCGATCTCCGGGAAGGACGGGGCTGTCATCGCCGTAGTCGTTCGTTGCACGAGCAGGTGCGACGCTTCGTCCCCGTGAATCGGGCGGACAGGGCCATGGACGACGACATTCGCCAGGTGCTCGCTTCGTATCGGGCCGAGCAGCTCGACATCGGCTCCTGGGAGCTCGACTTCCCGACGTTCGACTCCCCGGGGCGCGCCGGCGGGGAGACGGAGGTGTCATGAAGAGACGGACGGGGACGAGGGGCGAAGGGGTCAGGTCGCGCCTGCAGCGCGCCGGGGCGCTCGCCGCGCTCCTGGGGGTCGGTGGCTCCGGAAGTGCGCTGCTCCTGGGGGAGCCGGCGGTCGCCGCGCCATTGGACGTCGTTCTGGCGGCGGACGCCGTTCTGGCGGCCCCCGTTCCAGCCGATGCCGTGCCGACCGATGCGGCTCCCCCCGCCGTGCGGACCCTCGACGAGCTGCTCGCCGCCTTCCGGAAGAGCCCCGGTCTCTCCGCCCGCTTCGAGGAGCACAAGTACATCGCCCTGCTGGAGGCTCCCCTGAAGAGCAGCGGGGCCCTCTATTTCCTTCCCGAGGACAAGCTCGCCCGTCACGTCGAGCGGCCCAAGCGCTCGGTGATCCTGCTCGCGGGGAAGCGGCTCCGCATCGCGGACGAGACGGGGACGCGCGATCTCGATCTCGCCAAGATGCCGGCGTTGGCCGCCCTGGTGCAGTCCTTCAGTCAGGTGCTGCGGGGAGATCGCGCGGCCCTGGACGAACACTACCGGGTCGAGTTCCGCCCGGCGACGCCCCCTGCGCCCGCGAAGGGTGAGGGGCGAACCGGATCCTGGCGACTGCGCCTCACCCCCAAGAACGCGCCCCTGAGCGAGATGGTGAGCTCGATCGAGCTCACGGGGAGCGGTCCGACGATCGCCACCTTGACGGTGAGCGAGCCCAACGGGGATCGCAGCGTGACCCATTTCTCGGACGTGGACACGGAGCGACGCTTCAGCGAAGCGGAGCGCAAGCGGCTGTTCTCCTTGCCTCGTTGACCCTCCCGGCGGTGAGGGACCAGCGTGGGACCAGCGTGATGGAGGTGGAGCCCTGTGGTCCTCCGCGCTCCCGGTTTGCGGCGGGGCCCTTCCCGGCGGCGGCCATCGGTGCGAAACCTCTGCGCCGTGTCCCGCCGTCTGCGACTCTTGGTGGCCGCCTCGTTGGCTCTCGTCCTGGTGGCGATCGTCGCGACGTCCTGGCGGGTGAACACGTCCATCGTCGCGTTCTTGCCCGCTGGCGACGACCGGGAGCTCTTCGAGATTTCACGAGCGCTGACCGACTCCACCCTGACGCGCCGTATGGTGCTGTCGTTGGGGGTCGAGGCCGGGCGCGGCGCGTCCCCCGACGGGGAGTCAGCGGACGCCGACGAGACGCGGGCGGCGCTGGCTCGGGCAGCGGCCCGGCTGGCGGACGAACTCGAGGCCTCTCCTCGAGTGACGAAGGTGCGTCGTGGTGTGGAGGAGGAGGCGGAGCGCGCCCTCTTCGAGACGTATTTCCCGCGGCGCTACCACTTCTGGTCCCTGGCGCCGGAGCGGGAACTTCCCGAGGAGACCTCGGACGCGGCCTTGACGGAGCAGGCGCGGGCGCTGAAGGACGCCCTCGCGGGCCCGGAGGGACCCTTCGTGCGGGGGCTCGCGCCCCGGGATCCCTTGCAGCGCTTCCGCGCCCTCTTGGGTGAGCTGGACAGGCGCCGGCCCCCGGAGCTGGAGGTGGTGGATGGTCAGCTGTTCTCGAAGGACGGCCACGCCATCTTGTTCCTGGAGCTGGCGGACTCGCCCTTCGACGGCGCCCGGCAGCGGGAGCTCCTCGATCACCTCGAGGCGGCCGTCGCGGCGTTGCCTCCCATCGGCGGCGCGGCCGTCACCCTCGAGGCCAGCGGCGTGAACCGCTTCGCCGTCGCCTCGGAGGAGGTGGTGCGCAGGGATCTCGGGCGGATCTCGACCTTCTCCCTCGGCGGCCTGCTGCTGCTCTTCGCGGTCCTGTTCGGCAGGCCCACGCGGCTGGCGTTCTTCTTCGCGCCCCTGCTCGCGGGGATGCTCGTGGCGACGTCCGTGTCCCTGATCGTGTTCGGGGAGATCCACGCGCTGAGCCTCGCCTTCGGGAGCGCGATCCTCGGCGTGGCCATCGACTACCCGGTGCACCTCTCGACGCACCACGATCTGGGCGCGCCCGGGAGCTCGCCCGGGGCGACCCTGCGCCAGCTGCGCCCCAGCCTGCTGCTCGCGGGAGCGACGACCAGCGCCGGGCTGCTCGGGATCGGCGTGGCGGGGTTCCCGGGGCTTCGGGAGATGGCCGTGTTCGCGGGCGCGGGCATCGTCGGCGCCCTGGGCGCGACGTTCCTGCTGGCGGGCACGTTGAGCCCCGGCGGGAGCGCCTCGCGGGCGCAGCGGGCCCTCGCCGCGCGGCTGGCTCGGTGGGTGGCGCTGGGCAGCGCCCGCCGCGGCGGGGCCCGCTGGGCCCTGGTGGGGATCGTCGTCGTTGCCGTCGCGGGGCTCTCCTCGCTCCGATGGCAGGACGACCTCGGCGCCCTCGATCTGCCCCGCCCGGAGCTGTTGGCGGAAGACGAGCGGGTGCAGGCGCGGGTCGGCGAGGCGGGCGCGGGGCGCTTCCTGATCGCCCAGGGCCCCGACCTGGAGGCGGCCCTGAGGCGGCACGAGCAGGCCCTGGAATCCCTGGCGCGCCTCCGGGAGCGGGGCAGCATCGGCGGGTACGCCTCCGTCGAGCCCCTGCTCCGCTCGGTCTCCTTGCAGGAGCGCAACCGCGCCGTCTTGGCGGCGCAGGATCACGTCTCGGCGCGCACCCTGGACGCCCTCGCCTCCGTCGGCTTCGTTCGCAGCGGCTTCGATCCCTTCGCGACGGAACTCGAGGCTCTGCTCGCCGGTGAGCCGGGGGCCGCGGCGCCCCTCGTCTGGTCGGAGCTGCGGGGAGGTCCCCTCGAGCCCCTCGTGGCACCGTTCCTGGTCGAGTCCCTGGGGGATCGGGGCGCAGCGGTGGTGACCCGGCTCCAGGACGTGACCGATCCCGCGGCGGTCCGCGCCGCCTTCGCGGAGGTGGAAGGGGTCCACTATTTCGATCGGCGGGGCAGCCTCGACGCCATGTACCGGGATGTGCGCGCCCGGACCCAGCGCCTGCTCGGGGTGGCGGCGATCGCCGTCGCGCTGGTGGCGCTCGCCCGTTATCGATCCGTGAAGGGTGCGCTCCGCGTCGTGCTGCCGGGTTGGGCGAGCTTGCTGGTCACCTTGGGGCTCCTCTCGGCCCTGGGTGTGGAGCTGAACCTGCTGCACCTGATCGCCCTGGTGCTCGTGCTGGCCATGGGCGTCGACTACGGCATCTTCCTCGCGGATACGGGGCGGGGCGAGGCGGCTCCGGCGGCCCTGCTCGGCATCGTCGTGGCGTGCCTCAGCACGGTGCTCTCCTTCGGGTTGTTGGGTCTCTCGAGCATGCCGGCCCTGCGCGCCATCGGGCAGACCGTGGCGCTGGGCGTGTGCGCCAACGCGCTGTTGGCGCCCTTGGTGGCCGCCGCCTCGTCCGGCTCGGTGCGGCCGCCGTCGTCGAGGGAGGTGCGGGAGTCATGAAGAGATGGAGCCGTCCCTCGTGGGGGGCCGCGCTGACGGTCGGCGTGGTGGGCGCCGTGGCGGTCGTCGGGGGCGCGGCGTGCGGCGCTCCGGGGGCCGCTGCGCCCGAGCAGCGGCCTTACACGGGGCCGCTGGTCGACAGCGCCGCGCTGCAGGACGGGTTCTTGTGGCAGCAGGAGATCCGCGCCTCCCGTGGCCCCTTCTCCCACTCGTTCCCGGCGGTCCTGCAGAGCTCCCGCGGGGTGCTCACGGTGCTCGGCCTCACTCCGTTTCGCACGCGGGCGTTCGTGATCCGTCAGCGGGGGCAGACCTTCGAGTACGAGTCGTTCGTGGAGCGCTCGTTGCCCCTGGAGCCGAGCTGGGTGCTCATCGACATCCACCGGACGTTCTTCGACGGCGTGCCGCGCCGGGCGCCGCAGGATGGGACGTTCACGCACGTGGCGGGCGGCGAGCGGCGGGTGGACGAGTGGCGGGACGGGCTGCTGCGCTCCAGGACCTACGAGCGGCTCGACGCCCCCGGCGATCTCATCCGCATCGATTACGGCGCGGGGTACCGCTGGGGGACCCCGCCGCCCCGGCTCGAGCTCCACAACGGCTGGTACGGGTACCGGTTGGAGGTCGTCACCACCTCCGCGGACGCGCTGCCGTCGCCCACAGGGCAGGCTCCGCCGGACGAGCCGCGCGGCGAGGCATCGGACGAGCCATCGGACGGGGCACCC